>Ga0102590_1000048_pt1 | contig 343385 bp, 328 predicted proteins | sample AraplaMF_Col_mMF_FD_76859 | JGI IMG/M metagenome (GOLD analysis project Ga0102590, IMG submission 76859) | Arabidopsis root microbial communities from the University of North Carolina, USA - plate scrape MF_Col_mMF | ecosystem: Host-associated > Plants > Roots > Endosphere | place: USA... | reverse complement strand
ACACCATCAGATTGAGGGACGACCACCCTGCCGCCAAGCAAGCCGCGCAGCGAGCGCGCCACCCGACAGCGCCGTAGCGAGCGAGCGGCTTGCTTGGCGGCAAGGCCGAGGTCCGTTACCCCATCTACAGCCTGCATCGCCAAAGGCGGTGTCACTCCCGCGCGTGAACGCGCTTGTGGCGGCGGCGCGGTCAATGCTCTCCACGTTGCCGCGTATGCTGCTCTCTCCCGGCCCTCATGGTGAGGAGCCGCGCACAGCGCGGCGTCTCGAACCATGGGGGCCGCCCCACCCTTCGAGACGCATCGCTTCGCGATGCCCTCAGGGTGAGGCGGAGCTGGCAGTCGTGCTGTCGGCTCGACCGGCGAAACCCTACAGCTTCGCCTCGTCGAACGCACGCACCCACATGGCGCAGACGCCAGAGCGCACGATGTCGTCGCGGGTGAACTCGATCACCGGCACCTGGAGCATCTGCGACTTGATCAGGTGGATCACGGTGCGAAGCCCGCTGGCGTGATCGATGTCGCACTGGCTGACGTCGCCGTTGATCACCACGGTGCAGTCGTCGCCGATGCGGGTCAGGAACATCTTGATCTCATCGACCGTGGTGTTCTGCGCCTCGTCGAGCAGCACGAAGGCGTTCTTCCACGAGCGGCCCCGCATCACCTCGAAGGGCACCAGCTCGATGTCGCCCTTCTTCAGCGCGATGTCGAAGGCGGCGGTGCCGATCCGCTCCTTGATCGCCTCGATCACCGGTGCGGCCCAGGGGCCGAACTTGGCCTCGAGCGTGCCGGGGAAGTAGCCGAGCGAGCGGCCGCACGGGATGTTCGGCCGCGTCAGGATGATCTTGTCGATCTGTCCGGCGCGCAACAGATCGGCCGCGTGGGTCGCGGCCATCCAGGTCTTGCCGGTGCCCGCCGGACCGAGCACGATCACCTGCGGGCAGCTGCGCAACGCGTCGAGATACGCCTCCTGGGTCGCATTCAGCGGCTTGATCGGCGGAAGAATGCGCTCCTCCTCGAACTTCCCGCCTTGGAAGCTGATGATCTCAGCCGTGCCAAGGTCGCGAAGCGCGCGACGCTGCTTCTTGCTGAAGTGCTTCTTGCTGAAGTGCTTACCCAAGATGGACTCCTTTTGCCGGACCCGGAGGAAGGGAAAAAGCCTGAGCGCCCCGCGCGGGAGCGCGAGGTTGGTTCTTGAGGCAGGATGTGAGGCTTGGTGGTGCAGACGGGCGGCAGCAGGCGAGCGAGCGACGGTATCCGTGGTCTGGATACCGGTTGTCTCTCATCGGATCACTACCGAGCGAGCCGTCATGCAAGAATCATCATACGTGATTCGCGTGACAATTTCTTTGCTGGTGCACACATGAATTGTTTACCGGCGCACGCAACGAGAGCGTTAACCAAATTTATACCGGTGCGTTCTGCGCATGCGCTGAGTCGAGCGCACTGATTTAATTTTTGAAACGCTGGAGCCGGGCGCTAGCATCGGCGCCACAATTGCCTCGGGGATTGAAATGCCGGTTACGTTCCGGCCCGCACGGGTCGATGAGCTGCAGCGCGTCCAAGAACTGGTCGTCGGCAGCATCAACGATTTGACGGAGCGGCGCGGCTTCGGTGCGATGGCGTCGGTTCGCCCTCCCGTCTTCCAGCTGTTCTCTTTCAACGAGGACCCCGGCGGGTTCTGGACCGCCGAAGACGCGGGTGAGATCGTGGGCTCCGCCTTCAGCTGGGTCTGCGGCGACCTCTGGTTTCTGGCCGAGCTGTTCATCGCGCCGCGTCTGCAAGGCAGCGGCATCGGCCAGGAGCTGTTGCGACGAACGCTTCGTCACGCCGATCAGGCGGGAGCCAGGACAAGAGCGTTGATCACATTCACGTTCAACACGGTCTCGCAGGGCCTCTACGTGCGTCACGGAATGTTTCCCCGGCTGCCGGTCACCATGTTCAGCGCGGATCGCAAGACGCTGCCGAACGTGGCTCCGGGCCCACGGGTGGAATTCAGGAGAGCCCAAGCCGCCGGACCGGACCTCGCAGCTCTCGCTGCCATCGATATGAGCGCGCTGGGCGTGTCGCGCGAGCGGCATCACGGGTTTCTGCTCAACGATCCGGCGATGACGGGATTCCTTTTGCGCGAAGGCGACGATTGCATCGGATACGCGTATCTCGCCTCGACGGGGCATGTCGGGCCTTTGGCCGTCACCCGGCGCGACGCCATGGGCCCGGCCTTTGCGGCCGCGCTCCGGATCGCCGCCCAAGGCGAATCCAACCAAGTATCGGCCTTCCTGCCGGGAAGCTGCGAAAGCGCACTCGCGGTCGCGGCCGAGCATCGCATGCGGATCACATTTCCGCTGGTGCTCGCATCGAACCACGAGTTCGGGGACTGGAGGCGCTATCTTCCGCGCAATCCCGGCTTCATGTGAAAAGCCGCCGCTGCCAAATTTGGGGTTTGTGCCAGGGAACAACTCCTTCGCGCGCTGCTTAAACACCAGGAGGCGACGTCGGATTTTGCATGGTGCGATGCTCGAACCCAACCTCACCTACCCGCCGCTCAACAGGCTCAAGCCGGTCGCGGACAACATCTGGATCGCGGACGGCCCCGTCATCCAGTTCAGCGCGTGGTGGCTCAAGATTCCGTTTTCGACCAGGATGACCGTGATCCGCCTGCAGAGCAGCGGGCTTTTCATCCACTCGCCGATCGGCCTCACGCCAAGCCTGAAGACCGAGATCGAAGCGCTTGGCGAGCCGCGCTGGATCGTTGCGCCCAATCGCCTGCACCACTGGTGGCTGCCCGAATGGCACGGCGCGCTCGGCGAGGCGCAAATCTTCGTCGCGTCGAAGGTCCGCGAACAGGCCGGCGATCGAATCCGTTTCGAATGCCGCGAGCTCGATCGCGAGAGCGGCTTTCCCTGGGACGGCGAGATCGCGACGCTGCCGATCACCGGCAGCTACATGACCGAGGTCGCATTCTTCCACCAGGCGACACGCACCCTGGTGTTGACCGACCTCATCGAGAATTTCGAAGCCCACAAGATCAGCTCGCGGCTCATCCGCTTTCTGATCTGGGCCGGCGGCGTGCAAGACCCGGACGGAAGCACACCGCGGGACATCCGCGCGACATTTGCAAAGAAGCCGGAGGCGGTCACCGCAGTGCGCCGGATGATCGAATGGAATCCGGAGCGGGTCATCATCGCGCACGGCCGCTGGTACGAGCGCGACGGCCAGGCCGAGTTGAGCAGGGCCTTTCGATGGCTGCTGGGCTGACCGGCGTTACGCCGGTCGAATTTGAATCGTGTTGGCGCGTTTGAACGGGTCTCGTCATTGGCTCGAAAGTCAAACCAATTCACCCGACCGGACCGAATTAAAAATATGGCGGGCGCTCCTGCTCTCCCCCATGTGAGGCGGACGGCAGGCTAGAACGACGCAGCGAGCCCTGCGGGCTCGTGCTGTCTGCGCAGGAGCTGCGATTGAGATTCAGGGGCGTCGAGGCCGGTTTCACGCGTCTTCACGCCAATATTGTGCAGGAAGACGGAGCGTTCACCGTCAGCATCCGTCTGCACAATCACCTGAACGAAGCAGAGAGCGCTGCCGGCGAGGAAATCGCCGCAACGTTCGAGCTGGCCAGCTCGATGGTCGAGGCTCTGGCGACGCGATTTGAGATCGAGCAAAGCTGCGTGTCGATCTCGATCGTCATGCAGCAATTCAAGGACGGGACGTTCCACTAGGCTTGGCGCTGGACTTGCTGTCAGACTTGCCTTGAGCGGCGAGCGATCCTTTGCCGGCCTCGTGCGCGAGCCGTTCGGCGCGCAGCCGCGCCATTCTTTGCCGCGCCGCGCTCTCGGCGGCGCGATACTCGGCCATCGCAAAGGGAGCGTCGATCCGCTGCGCCTCCTTGATCTTGAACATCTTGTCGGCGCGGGCCTTGATGGCCGCACTGGAGGGCTCTTTGGGTCGCTGGCGCATGCCGGTCAACGCGCAAGCCGCCGGAAAGTTCCACCCCTCCCGTAACGTCCCAAACGTCATGGGTCAATCGCCGTTACCGCCGACCCAGCGACACAATTCGATAGGCCGCAATTCCATAGGCGTTTGGCGGCCTACAGCCACTTCTTCCACTTGAAGAAGTAATACGGCAGCACGGCCGCGCCGACCATCATGAGCAGCGCCATCGGGTAGCCGAACGCCCAGTCGAGCTCGGGAATGACCTTGAAATTCATGCCGTAGATCGTGCCGACCAGCGTCGGCGGCAGGAACACCACCGCGGCGATCGAGAAGATCTTGATGATGTTGTTCTGCTCGAGCGTGACGACGCCGAGCAGCGCGTCGAGCAGGAACTGGATCTTGTTGCCGAGATAGCTGGCGTGGTCGGACAGCGAGAGCACGTCGCGCTGCATCGTCTGCAGCTGCAGCCGCACGTCCTTGGCCCAGCGCATGCCCTCGGCCTCGTTGGCGAGAAACAGCAGCAGGCGGCCGAGCGACACCAGGCTCTCGCGCACCTTGCCGGTGAGATCGCCCTTCACGCCGATCAGCTTCAGCGTCTGGGTGTAGGTCTTGCCCTGCTCCGGGCCCTGCCCGTGCGGATCGAAGATGTCGTGCGACACCTGGTCGATGTCGATGCCGATGCGTTCGAGCAGATCGGCTTCGCGGTCGATCACGGCGTCGAGCAGCTCCATCAGCACCGCCTCGCCGTTGATGCCGTGCGGGCAGGCGCGCGTGAGCTTGTTGGAGATCAGCATGAACGGGCGCGGATCGTCGTAGCGCACCGTGACGAGGCAATGCTTGGCGAGGATGAAGGTGACCGCCGTGGTCCGCGGCACCACGGTGTCGGAGTTGCACATCAGCGTCGCGGTCATGAAGCGGGCGTGATGCTCGGTGTAGAGCCGACTCGACACCTCGATCTCCTGCATCTCCTCGCGCGTCGGCACCGCGATCCCGAGCCGCGCCTCGATCAGCTTGTCCTCGCCGGGCGCGGGATTGATGAGATCGAACCAGACCGCGTTGTCGGGCACCTCGTCACCCGAGACCACAGTGCGGCGTTCCAGCGAAGAGCCACTCGGCACGTAGACATCAAGCATGAGGTAACCCGGTTCGCCCCTGCGCGGCTTTCGAGGACGCCGCCGCCGTGCAGCGCCCGATCAATGCACCTGATGAAATGCCCCTCCGGCAGTCATGGCCAAAAGCCCGCGGTCTCGCAAGAAAAAAGGCGGGTGGAAGTCACTGTCATAAATCGAAGATGTTGCGTTCACGCCGCCGAAATCGCTGAGAGTGCGCACGCTCGCGCAGCAGATGCTGTCACCCTCCCCTGGAGGGGGAGGGTCGCGAGCGTCAGCGAGCGGGGTGGGGTGACTTTCTTGCCGTGGTGAGGGATCGCCCCACCCCGACTGCTTGAGCCATAGCGCGTCAAAGACGCGCGTAAACGCGCTTATGGCTCAAGCAGTCGACCCTCCCCTGGAGGGGGGGTGAAGAGCGCCGAGGTTGTTGCTGAGGTGCCGCCTCGATCATGCAAAGAAAAACGGCCGCAGTTGCCTGCGGCCGCTGTGGCGGCGAATTCGTTGAGACTTCCGTATCAGCGCAGGGCGATCAGCTCGCCTGCTCGAAGCGCTGGTCGATGCGCGGCGCCGTGGTGGGCTCCGCGACCTTCTTGCCCGGATTCGAATAGCGCACCGCGGCGGCGACCGCCTCGATGCCGATGGCGGCGTAGCGGTGCTGCAGCCCAGGCTGGCCCGACGAGGCCTGCTGCTGCTGTTGCGGTTTCTGTCCTTGGGCCGTGTTCTTTTTGTCGGTCATTGTTGGTCTCCAGTCGTTTCCATTCCCCATGCCGTAAACGTAGGCTTCGTTCGCGGCGAAAATGGGCAGTAAATCGTGCCCTGCGAGGGCATTTCGGGGTATAAATCCCCAATTCCCCCGAAATCACCGGGGGTTGGCGGACAATTCCGGCCGATTGCGATCAATCTATTCATCCTCTGCTATGGTTAACCTCGGTTTAACGGGCAGGCTCGACAATGCAGCTCAGCTGAACGATCCCCCCGGTACCAGGGAACCGCGCCCATGCTTTGGTTGCGGCATTCCTGCAACAGGTTCACAGCGGCATGATCACAGAGCCGCGCGCTGCCTGGAATCGGGACCGGTTTCTCGATTATCTATGGTTCAAATAAACAGGTGGACAGCATGAATCTTCGGGAACGCGCCGGCCGGAAGGCCGTTGTCTTTCTGGCGCTGGGCATGAGCGTGCTGCTCTCCGGCTGCGTGACGAGCCAGACCGTTGAGCCCGCGACGCAGGCGAACTTCACGCCGCGCGACAAGAAGCTGCTCGCCAACCCGCCCTACGCGAAGGCAGAGATCCCCGAGCCGTATCAGCGCCACATCGTCGACTTCCACCGCAAGGAAGGCCCGGGCACCATCGTGGTCGATCCGGATGCGCGCTATCTCTACTACGTGCTCGATAACGGCAAGGCGATCCGCTACGGCGTGACCGTCGGCGAAGAGGCGCTGATCTTCTCCGGCGTCGCCAAGGTCGGCCGCAAGGAAGAGTGGCCGTCGTGGACGCCGACCGCCGACATCAAGAAGCGCCTCACCGGCATTCCGGACTTCGTCGGCCCGGGCCCGCACAATCCGCTCGGCGCGCGCGGTCTCTATCTCTATGCCAACGGCAAGGACACGCTGTTCCGCATCCACGGCACCAACCAGCCGGAATATATCGGCTCGGCGATTTCCTCGGGCTGCATCCGCATGACCAACGAGGACATCATCGACCTCTACGCCAAGGTGAAGATGGGCGCGACGGTGGTGGTGCTGAAGCCGACCGAGGGCGACTCGCCGTTCAACCCGCGCATGGCGCTGGGCGGCGTCAGCAGCCAGAACGGACTCTGATTTTTCTGCTTCGAGCGGCGCCGAACCTTTGAAGGTTCGGCGCCGTTTTTATTTGCGGGACGAGGGTCTGATTCAACTTCGTTGAATCAGACCCGTCGCTCTTTCTCTTGTTTGGGCATGATCTTTTCCGAAAACCGCGTCACACTTTTCGGGATCATGCCCTAGAAGAAATTCCGCATGAAGCGGCGCACGTCGCGTTCGAACTGACGAGCCGGGTCATGACGGCGGCGGTCGGTGCGCGCGCCCGGCCGGTTTTGCGCTTCGGGCTGCTGCTGCGCATCGGCGAGCGTCTGCAGCGCTTCGGGCTTGCGCCGCGGCAACGGCGGCGAAAGCTCGGACGGCTGCGTGGCGGCAGCTTCGGCGGTTTCGTTCCGGCCGGTTTTCTGTTCCGGCTCTTTGATCGCAGCGGTCACCTCACGCGGCGCTTCTCGCGATTTGGCGTCGCGCTTCGGCGGCTGCTCGACAGCAGGCTGATCCTTCGCCACCGGCTCGGCCGGCTGCTCTTTGACGGCCGGTTCTTTGGCCGCCAACTCCCTGGAGGCCTGCTCCTTTGAAGGCTCAGCGGCCATCGGCGCTTCCGGTGGCGCGGCTTGCGGCACGGCAGCGACCCGCGGCTCCGGCTCGGACGCGGCAGGCGCCGCAACGCTCGGCTCATCGACAGGAGGTTTCGGCCGCGGCAGCGGCATCTCGACCGTCGCGGACGGTTTCGTCTCGATCGCAGGCGCAGGCGGCTCGCTCTGTGCCCCGATCTTCGGCTCAATCTTTGATTCAGCCTTGGGTTCAATCCTGGACTCAGCTTTCCACTCAACCTTTGGCTCGGGCCTCGGCTCGATCTTCGCCTCGATCTTGGCCTCGACCTTCGGCGGCGGCGGCACGGCCGGGACCGCAGCGACCGGCGGCGCCGAGGCCGCAGCAGGCTGCGGCGGCTCGGGCTGCGCATTCGCGATCACGGTCTCGCGCACGTTCCACTGGCAGACTTTCGTCTTGTGCGAGCGCTCGGCCATGTCGATGTGCACATGATCGCCGTGATAGGCGTCGGAGCCCGGCCCCAGCACGGTCATGAAGCGGCCGCAGGCCGCAAGCCGAACCTTGTCGCGGAACGACTTCGCCACCAGCTGATCGGCGAGCGTGAACACGCCGCCGTTGCGCAGCCGGATGCCGGTGATGTCGAGCGCGTTGCCCTTGCCGTGCTCGGAGAGCTTCGCGCCCTTGATGTTGTTGCGCGGCCGGCAGTCATAGGCGTCGTTGTCGGAGATCGCGAGCAGCGGCGAGCCGAGCTCGGCCGTTGCGGCAGGGCCGACGTCCTCGCGCACCCACGCCGCCAACTGCTCGGCCATGCTGCACTTGATCTGCGGCGCGGGATTGAGCGCCACCACGGTGCGGTCCGGCATCACGACGCCGTCGAGGCGAACGAGACCGGTGGCGCCACAGGCGCCGGGGCCCACGCGATCGGGCAACGGCGAATAGCGCGCGACTTTCGCAAGCCGCTCGCCGCAAGCGAGCGCCTCGGTGACCGGCGGCACTGCAGTCGACGGCAGCGTGCGATGGAGCTCGCGCTGCAATTCCTGCTCGACGTCGCGCGGGCGCACCGCGGCGGTGCGCGGCGGCAAGGACGGCTGTGCAGGCCGCACGTTGGACGGCTGCACAACCGGTGTCGGCGCAGCGGCTTGGGCCGGCGCAGCAGCTTGCGCGTCAGCGGGCGGCGAAACGGTGCGCGCCTCCCGCGGCACGCGCGGCGGCGGAAACACATTGGCGGTGGGCTTGGGATTGGCGGTGCGGTTGGCCTCCGGCACGCGATGCAGCTCGCGCTGCAATTCGCGCTTGGCCTCGAGCGCCTTTTTCGCCTCGGTGCTGCGGGGCTCGCGCTGCGGCTTGGCCCGCTCGGGGGGGCCCAGGAACGGGATGTCATTCCAGCCCGTGCCGGCCGACGGGCTCTGCTCAAGCCAAGGCTCGGCCATGGCCACGCCGGCACATGCTACCGGCAGGACAACGACAGACCACAACCACTTCCGGCCCATTTTAATCGCCACGTCGTCGACCCCGCACAAAGTCTCCCCGCACGCCCCGCTGCGTGCGGAATCAGACGCATCGGCAACAATAACGCGGGAACCGGACAGAAGTTCGCAGGAATTTTGTCACGGCTGGGCCGGAATAACGGCCGCCGGGACGGCTGTGGATAACGCCGTCGGGACATAGGCCTGGGCGCGGGCCCGCTCGGCGAGCGCGCAGCCCTCGCAGTAGCGGGCGTCCTTGTAGTCGACCCAGTTGTGGGCATAGACGCGCTCGGCCGCAATCCCGTAGCGCTCCTGTAGAAAGCGCACCAGCGCGAGGCAGGCCGCGAACTGCTCGGGCGTCGGCGGCCCGGTCACATCCGGATAATTGCCGGCAAATTCTACTCCAATCGAATTGGTGCGGACCACCTGGCGGTGGGTCTTGGTGTTGTCGATGTATTTGTTGTCGTTGCGGTTGGCGCCGTCGCCGTGCGTCGTGACCAGGGTCTCGGGCGTCGCCCAATAGACGGTGCCGTCGGTCTCGACCCAGAGCGTGACGCCGCGCTTTCCCGGGTTCGCGGCCTGCTGCTTCGCGAGCGCCGCGGCGGAGCCCGCCGGGCCTTCGGTCTGATGCAGGATGATGTTGCGCCACGGCGCCAGCGCCGGATCGCCGAGCGGGCTGAGATAGACGATATTGAGGCCGGGGATTTTTGGCGTGCCGGCGCTGCGCGCGAGTGTGGCGAAGCCGGCGTCCTGCGCAAGCGCGGGCGTCAGCGACAAACAGATCACGACGGCGAGAGACAAACGCGCAAGCGGCATGGCATCAAGCTAAACGAGGAATGCAGCATGCCGCAATACGACGTCATCGTGGTGGGGCTCGGCGCGATCGGCAGCGCGGCGTTGCGCGCGCTGGCGAAACGCGGCGTGCGGGTGCTGGGGATCGAACGCTTTGCATTGGGCCATGACCAGGGCTCGTCGCACGGCGAGACGCGGATGATCCGGCTGGGCTACTTCGAGCATCCGTCCTATGTGCCGCTGCTGCGGCGGACCTACGCGCTGTGGCGCGAGCTCGAGAGCGAGGCGGACACCAGGCTTCTGCACATCACCGGCATCGCCGAGATGGGCCTGCCCGACAGCGACGTGGTGGCTGGCACGCTCGCGGCGTCGCGAATGCACGATCTGCCCCACGAGGTGCTGAACGCCAAGGAGGCGATGCAGCGCTTTCCGGCGTTTCGCCTGCCGCAGGATTTCGTCTGCGTGGTGCAGCCCGACGGCGGCTTCGTCGCGGTCGAGGCCGCGATGGCTGTGCTGATCGGTCAGGCGAAGGCCGCGGGCGCGGAGGCGTGGGCGGAGACGATGGTGCAGGCGGCGACGCCCGCAGGCAATGGCGTGCGTGTTGCGACGAGCCGCGGCGAGGTCGAAGCGAAAAGCGTCATCGTTGCGGCTGGTCCCTGGATGAGCCGGTTGGTCCCTCACCTGCCGCTGCACGTGACGCGCCAGGTCATGACGTGGTTCACGCCGCGCGAGCCCGCGCTGTTCGAGCTCGGACGCCTCCCGGTGTTCCTGATGCGGACCCCGCACGGCAACCACTACGGCTTTCCGTCGACCGACGGCGCGACAGTGAAGATCGCGAAGCACCATCATCTCGACGAAGCCGTCTATCCGGAGACAGTGGATCGCACCGTCTCAGCGAAAGACGAAGCCGCGATCCGCGCGGCGGTGACTGCGCACATTCCAGCGGCGGACGGCCCCCTCGCCCAGGCCAAGACCTGCCTCTACACCATGACGCCGGATCACGACTTCATCGTCGATCTCATGCCCGGTGCGCCGAACGTGGTGATCGCCTCGGCCTGCTCGGGCCACGGCTTCAAGTTCGCGCCGGTGATAGGCGAGATCCTCGCCGACCTCGCCGTGAGCGGCGCGACCTCGCACGACATTTCACGCTTCCGGCTGTCGCGTTTCCGCTGATCTGTTCTCAGTCGCAGCCTTGTTTTGGAATGGACAAGGCTCCGCACCGGGACCATCATCGATGCATTCCATTCATTGCGGTGGAGGGTGGCATGTCGTCGTTCAAGCGTCGTGAATTCCTCAAAGCCTCCGCAGCCTTCGCCGCGGCATCCGCGGCCGGCGGTTTCGGCTGCGTCGAGATCGCCAAGGCTGCGCCGATCACGCCACCTGTCGTCGACAAGCTTTCGGTGCGCGTGCTGGTCGACGGCTCGTACAATCTGTTCCTGCGTCCGGGCGAGGTGAAGGGCGTGCAGATCGAGCCCGCGCCGCGCACGCCCGACTACCGCCGCGCCTTGCACAATCAATGGGGCCTGTCGCTGTTTCTCGAATCCCAGGCGGGGAGCGAGCAGCACACCGTGATGCTGGATTTCGGCTACACGCCCGAGGCGCTGCTGAACAACATGGAGCTGACCGGCGTCGACGTGAAGAAGATCGAGGCCCTGGTCGTGAGCCACGGGCATTTCGACCACTACGGCGGCTTGCTGGGCTTCCTCGACAAGCACCGCTCGGCGCTGCCGGCCGGACTCACGCTTTACGCCGGCGGCGAGGACAATTTCTGCCGCCGATTCCAGGGCGCGCCGGGCCAGTTCGCCGAGTTCGGCGTGCTCGACCGCAAGGCGCTCGCCTCGCGCAACGTCAAGACCGTGCTGTGCGAGGCGCCAGTCACCATCGGCCACGCCTTCACGACCGGCAAAATCAAGCGCAGCACCATCGAGAAGGTGCTGCCCAACACCCAGGTCGAATTCGCCATGAAGGACGGCGTCGGCTGCGATGCGTCGCATTACCTGCCGGCCGAGATGGCCGGCAAGACCGTGCCCGACGAGCACATTCACGAGCACGCCACCTGCTTCAACATCAAGGACCGCGGCCTCGTGGTCTTGAGCTCCTGCGGCCATGTCGGCATCGTCAATTCGGCGAAGCAGGCCCAGGAGGTGTCGGGCGTGCAGAAAATCCATGCCCTCGCCGGCGGCTTCCATCTCGGCCCCGCGCCGCCCGACTACATCAATCAGGTGATGGCCGAGATCAAGAAGCTCGATCCCGACGTCATCATCCCGATGCATTGCAGCGGCGACAATTTCACCCGTGCGGTGCGCGAGCAGATGCCGGACAAGCTGGTGCTCGCGACCACCGGCAGCAAGGTGACGTTCGGTGCCGCAGGTCCGTAGCAGGTCTCTGCTCGCGTTGTCGTTTGCCGGCGGCATCGCGCTCGCGGCCGCGGGCTGGTGGCTCGTGCCGCAGCGTGAGCCGGAGCGCACCGCGTCCGAACTGATGGACGTGGTGATGTGGAACAAGGAGCCGATCGGCGGCGCCTTCTCGCTGATCGATCACGACGGCCGCCGCCGCACCGACGCGGACTTCCGCGGCAAGCTGCTGATGGTCTATTTCGGCTTCACGTTCTGCTCGGATGCGTGCCCGATCGACCTGCAGTCCATCGCCACGACCATCGACCGGCTCGGGTCTGCGGGCGAACGGGTGCAGCCGCTGTTCATCACGGTCGATCCGGAGAAGGACACGCCGCCACAGCTCAAGCCCTACGTGGCGCTGTTTCACCCGCGGCTGATCGGACTGACCGGCACGCCCGCGGAGATCAAGAAAGTGGCCGGCGCCTACAAGGTCTACTACGCCAAGACCACCGCCACGAACCCAGCCGCCGCAAACCGCAACACCACCGACATCGATCACACCGGCTTCGTCTTCCTGGTCGGCACGAACGGCGAGTATCTGGGCTATCTGCCGCCCGGCACGGCTCCCGAGCGCATGATCGAGGTGATCCGCCCGCTGGTCAGCAGGATCGCATCCACCGGCGTCACTCCGCCTTGACGCCTGCTGCCTTCACGATCGGATACCACTTCTCGACCTCGGCCTTGTGAAACGCCGCGAAGGCCGCCGGCGTCCTGATGTCGGCCGGCGGCAGATTCATGCCGAGATCGGCGATGCGCTTGCGCACCGCCGGATCGTCCATTGCGGCCAGCGCCGCGGCATTCACGCGCGCGACCACATCCTCCGGCGTGCCCTTCGGCATCCACAGGCCGTGCCAGGTGCCGACGTGAACGTCCGGCACGCCCGCCTCGTCCGTGGTCGGTACATCGGGGGCGGCGAACCAGCGCTGCTTCGACATCACCGCAAAGACCTTGAGGTTGCCGCTCTTGAACTGGCTCAGCGAATTCGCGGCGAGATCGCAGTTCAGATCGACATTGCCGGCGACGATGTCCTGCAAGGCCGGCGCGCCGCCACGATAGGGCACGAACTGGAAGGTCGTGCCGGTCGCCTTCTGGAAGAACATGCCGCAGAAGCGGCCGACGCTCGCGGTGCCGACCGATGTGGCCGAGACCTTGTCCGGGTTGGCTTTCAGATAGGCGACGAGCTCCTGCAGCGTGTTCGGCGGCAGGCTTTTGCGCGCGGTCATCCAGTACGGCACGCTCGGCAGCAGCGCGACGGGCGAAAGCTCGGTCAGGATGTCGAACGGCAGATTGTAGACCGCGGTCGCGACCACATACTGGCTGAGCGTCCCCATGCCGATGGTGTAGCCATCGGGCGTCGAGCGCACCACGCGTGTGATCGACAGCGTGCCGCCCGCCCCACCCATGTTCTCGACGATGATCGGCTGGCCGAGCGTCACCCGCATATGATCGGCAATCACACGGGCGAGCGCGTCGACCCCGCCGCCGGCCGGCAGCGCCACCACCATGGTGATCGGCCGCGACGGATAGCTCTGCTGTGCGTTTGCCGGCGCCGCCACGAGCCCCGACAGCATCGCCGCAGCGGCTGCGACCAAAAGTCTGCCCATTTCAATATCCTTCGGGTTTCCTCCACCGGCTGCTGACGGCCGGTTTTGCGGCACGCTAGAGCATTTTCCGGCGAAGTGTGAAGCGGTTCGCCGCAGAAAATGCGACCAAACCAAAAAAAGCAGAGATATGGCGCGCTGCAACGCGGCGGCTCCAAATCAGGCCGCTTCCGGCGAGACCGATTTCACTGCTAGGCTTGCATCCGACCGGCCGGATGGCCGGTAACAACAAAAGACGTCACGGAGAGAAATGCCCATGCTCGGCCTGATGCAGGATTGGCCGCTCCTCTGCCATCGCATCATCGACCACGCCGCGATCCAGCACGGCAACCGCGCGGTCGTGTCCCGTTCGGTCGAAGGACCGATCCACACCACGAATTACACCGAGGTGCGGCGGCGTGCGCTCAAGCTCGCACAGCGGCTCGAGCGCGACGGCGTGAAGCTTGGCGACCGGGTGGCGACGCTCGCCTGGAACACCTGGCGGCATCTGGAAGCCTGGTACGGCATCATCGGCATCGGCGCGATCTATCACACGGTCAATCCGCGGCTCTTCCCCGAGCAGATTTGCTGGATCGTCAATCACGCCGAGGACCGCGTGATGATGACGGACCTCACCTTCGTGCCGCTTCTCGAAAAGCTCGCCGACAAGCTGCCGACCGTGCAGCGCTATGTCATCCTGACCGACGCGGCGCACATGCCGCAGACCACGCTGAAGAACGCGGTGCCCTACGAGGAATACATCGCCGAGGCCGACGGCGATTTCCAATGGAAGAGCTTCGACGAGAACACCGCCTGCGGCATGTGCTACACGTCGGGCACCACCGGCAATCCCAAGGGCGTGCTCTACTCGCACCGCTCCAACGTGCTGCACGCCTTCATGGCGTCACTGCCCGACGCCAAGGGCATCCGCGCCTGCGATGTGGTGCTGCCGGTCGTGCCGCTGTTCCACGCCAACTGCTGGTCACTCGCCTTCTCGACACCGATGACCGGCGCCTCGCTGGTAATGCCGGGCGCCAAGCTCGACGGTCCGTCGGTGCTGGAACTGCTCGACAAGTACAAGGTCACGTTCACGGCCGGCGTGCCGACCGTCTGGCTGATGCTGCTGCAGGAGTTGGAGAAGACCGGCAGCAAGCTGCCGTATCTCAAGCGCATGGTGATCGGCGGCTCGGCCTCGCCGCGCGCCATGACGCAGGCGCTGCAGGACAAGTACGGCGTCGAGGTGATCCACGCCTGGGGCATGACCGAGATGAGCCCGCTCGGCTCGCTCTGCACCTTGAAGCCCGAGTATCAGGAGCTCTCGGGCGATGCCAAGCTCGACATCCAGGCGAAGCAGGGCCACCCGCCGTTCGGCGTCGAGATGAAGATCACCGACGACGCCGGCCATCCGCTGCCGTGGGACGGCAAGACCTTCGGCCGGCTTAAAGTTCGCGGGCCCGCGGTGGCACGGCGCTACTTCAAGGACGACAGCGAAATCCTCGACGACGAGGGCTTCTTCGACACCGGCGACGTCGCCACCATGGACCCGCACGGCTACATGCAGATCACGGATCGTTCCAAGGACGTGATCAAGTCCGGCGGCGAATGGATTTCCTCGATCGATCTGGAGAACCTCGCGGTCGGCCACCCCAAGGTGGCCGAGGCCGCGGTGATCGGGATCCGCCACCCGAAATGGGACGAGCGGCCGCTGCTGGTGATCGTGCTGAAGAAAGACCAGCAGGCCAGCAAGGACGACATTCTCGGATTCATGCAGGGCAAGATCGCCAAGTGGTGGATGCCGGACGACGTGGCTTTCGTGAAGGAAATCCCGCATACCGCGACGGGCAAAATCCAGAAGACCGTGCTGCGGGAGCAGTTCAAGGACTACCGGCTGCCGACGGCCGCGGCGTAGTTCCCGGTGATCTCGCAGCCGTCATTCCGGGGCACGCGCGCAGCGCGTGAACCCGGAATCCAGTCGCACAGGCGGCGTTTGCAGCTGGATTCCGGGTTCGCTCGCTACGCGAGCGCCCCGGAATGACGTCGGAACATTGGGTCGCGAATAACACCCCTCTCCCACGCGCAAAAAACGCTGGATCGACACTTCCGCAATGTGTAGACGGACGCCTCCCCGATTGGAGCGGCGATGTCAGCTTGCGGACTCGATTTCGGCACGTCCAACACCACGCTTGGCAGGATTGTCGGTCATGCGCCGGAACTGGTGCTGCTGGAATCCAGCCACGCCACGATTCCCAGCGCTATTTTCTTCGAACAAGACGGCGGCGCTGCCATCGGCAGGAAGGCGATCGACGAATATGTCGCGGGCTCGCCGGGGCGGCTGATGCGCAGCCTGAAGTCGGTGCTCGGCACCGCGCTCATCGATGAGACCACGGTGGTGGGACGCGAGCGCAGGAAATTCCGCGACGTCATCGCGTACTATCTCGGAGCGATCAAACGTCGTGCGGAGGAGACCACCGGCCTGGAGTTGCGCAGCGTCGTTCACGGCAGGCCTGTCCATTTCGTCGACAACGCCCCCGAGGCCGATCGGAAAGCCGAAGAAACCCTGCGTGACATCGTTCGCGCGATCGGTTTCGACCACGTCACGTTCCAGTTTGAGCCGATTGCGGCGGCGCTCGATTACGAACGCCAAATCGCCCGCGAGGAGATCGCGCTGATCGCAGACATCGGCGGCGGAACGTCCGACTTCTCCATCGTACGTCTCAGCCCCGAACGGCACCGGAAAGCCGATCGTCAGGAGGACATCCTGGGAAACGACGGCGTGAGAATCGGCGGAACGGATTTCGATCGACGGATCAGCCTCGGCCTCGTCATGCCGTTGCTGGGGCATGGCAGCGCGATGAAGCGCGCAGGCCTCAATGCGCCAACGACGTATTTTCACGACCTTGCGACATGGTCGAACATCAACCGGATGTACGAGCGGGGCGTCTTGTCGGATATCCGGTATGTCCGACGGGAGGCGAAAGAGCCCGGGCTGTTTGACCGTTTGTTGAGGGTGCTGGAGGAGCAGCGCGGGCATACGCTGGCGATGGACGTCGAGAAATCAAAAATCGCCCTGTCGGAGACCGCGAAGACAGCGTTCTCACTGGAATGGCTCGAACCAGGCTTGAAGGTCGCCATGAGCCGCGAAGACCTTGTGAAGCAAACGCTCAAGCTGGCGGAAGATATCGGCGCGCGGATCGGGATTTGTCTCCGGCAGGCCGGGCTGCGTGCCCAGGACATCAGTAGCGTTTTTCTGACGGGCGGATCCGTACAACTTGCTCACGTACGAAGCCGCATCGTCGAGTCCGTGCCGGCCGCGCAGGTCATCGACGGCGACACGTTCGGAGCCGTGGGCAAGGGCCTGACCATCGAGGCCGATCGCCGTTTTGGTCCTGCGAATTAGGCCTATCGTTGCTGTCCATTCGCGTATGATGAAGACGGCGTCACGCCGTCGTGCAACTGGAAGAATCCGTACCATGCCCCGTTCTTTTTCTCTGATCGCCTTGGGTCTCGCCCTTTCCGCAGCAGCGCTGATCGCACCGCTCACCGCGACGACGCCGGCCGCCGCCGAGGTCAAACCCTTCCCGGCGAGTTTCAGCGCGCAGCAGATGCCGGTGACCGGCGGCACCCAATATGTCCGCGTCGGCGGCCAAGGGCCGGCCGTGCTGCTGCTGCACGGTTTCGGCGACACGGGCGACATGTGGGAGCCGCTGGCCGCGATCCTGGTCAAGGACCACACGGTGATCGTTCCCGATCTGCGCGGCATGGGCTTGTCGTCACATCCGGAAGGCGGATACGAGAAGGTCGCCCAGGCGCGCGACCTCGCCATCATTCTCGACCAGTTGAAGATTCAGAAGGTCGTGCTCGTCACCCACGACATCGGCAACATGGTCGGCTACGCACTGGCCGTGCAGTTTCCCGACCGCGTCATCAAGTGGGCCATCATGGACGCGCCGCTTCCCGGGCTCGGCACCTGGTACACGAAACAACTGACCAATCCCAAGGTCTGGCATTTCAATTTCCGGGGGCCCGACACGGAGCGCCTGGTCGCCGGCCGGGAGCGCATCCTGCTCGATCGCTTCTACAACGAGCTGTCGGCCAATCCGGCTGGGATCGACGACAAGACGCGCGACCATTACGCGGAGCTCTATGCCCGCCCGGGCGCGATCCATAACGCCTTCAGCGGGCAATTTGCGGCCTTCACCCAGGATGCGGAGGACAACAAGGCGCTGTTCGCCAAGAAGGGCAAATTGCGCATGCCCGTGCTCGCGATCGGCGGCGATCACTCCTACGGAGCATCCATGAAGTCCGAAGTCGGCTCCGTCGCGCGCAATGTCCAGGGCGCCGTCATCACCAATTCCGGCCACTGGATCATGGAAGAGCAGCCCCAGCAGGCCCTCGAGGTCCTTGTTCCGTTTATCAACGGCAAATGAGGTCCGCTGTATTGAGTCCGCGGTCATTCCGGGGCACTCGCGAAGCGAGCGAACCCGGAATCCAGAGGTAAGAGTGGAGTTTGCGTCTGGATTTCGGGTTCGCGCCCCATAGCGCGTCGAAGACGCGCGTAAACGCTGGTGGGGCGCGCCCCGGAATGACAGTCGCGAAAATCGTTTCTGTCTGCTAGAAGCTCCTGCAAAATCTCCCTTAGCAGGACCTTCCGTTCCATGACCGCCGCCGAAGCGAGCGCCGTTCCGACGCCCATTCCGGTGGTTGTGCCCCCGCCCTCGCCGCCCGCCCGCTTCACCGGCGACGGCCGCGCCTATTGGCGCATCCTGCTGCGCGGCGCGGTGCTGCTCGCGGTCACGCTCGGCATCTACCGCTTCTGGCTCGCCACCGACGTGCGGCGCTTCCTGTGGTCGAACACCGAAGTCGCAGGCGAAAGCCTCGAATACACCGGCACGCCCTATGAGCTGCTGATCGGCTTTCTCATCGCGCTCGCGCTGCTGGTGCCGCTTTATGTGGCGCTGGCGCTGGCCGCGCTCAGCGCCGGCCCCGTGGGAGCTGCGGCGAGCGCGCTGTCGTTTCCGGTGCTGTTCTTCCTCGGCCAGTTCGCGGTGTTCCGCGCCCGCCGTTACCGGCTCACCCGCACGGTGTATCGCGGCGTGCGCTGCCATCAGGACGGCTCGGCCATCCGCTATGCGATCTGCGCGAGCTTCTGGTGGATCATGGTCGCGCTCACGGTCGGCCTCGCCTATCCGTTCATGCAGTCGCGGCTCGAGCGCTTCAAGATGCGCCACACTTACTATGGCGATCTCAAAGGCCGCTTCGAAGGCTCCGGTCTCCGGCTGCTGCTGCGCGGCTTTTTCATGTGGCTGCTCGTGGTCGGGCCGCTCGCCGGCACCATCGTGTTCGGCGTGGTGACGGTGGACTGGGAAACAGTCGGCGGGGTGGCCGCCAAGGCCACGAGTCTCGAAGACTTCAACAACCAGCTCGACAGCGCCTACTCGAACTTCTACGACGTGGTCGTCGTGGCGGTCGCGGCGAGCATCTTCAGCATCGTCATGCTGGCGGTGCTCTATCCGGTGTTTCAGGCCATGGTGCTGCGCTGGTGGATCGACGGCCTGCGTCTCGGCGACCTCACGATTCATTCGAGCCTTCGCACCAGCGCCATCTACGGCGCCTATCTGCGCTTTCTCGGTTATGGAATTCTCTTCGCTATCGCGGTCATGGTGCTCGGCAGCATCGTGGCCTTCGTGCTGACGGGCATCCTGGTCGGCAACGGCAACAAAGATGCTGCCGATCTCGCCAATGCGGGTGTCGGCATCGCCTTCTACGTGATCGCCATGCTGGGCTTTTCGGCAATCTATCAGGCGACTGTGAAGCTCGGCTTCTGGCGGAGCAGTGTAGAATCCCTGTCGTTGACCGGGCTCGACGTGCTCGACCGCGTCAAGGCGAGCGGCACCGCGAGCTCCGCGGTCGGCGAAGGCCTCGCCGACGCGCTCAATGTGGGCGGCATCTGATGGTGACCAGCACAATGGTGACAGGGACGGTGGTGACAGGGCCCGGCCATTATTTCGACGGCACGTCGAGCGCGCGGCACGACGTCATCGTGGAGGCGGCGCCGCAGGCGATGCGCATCCTCGATGCCAATGGCATGCTGCTCGCCGAATGGCCCTATGCGGATCTGCGCGCGCAGTCGGCGCCCGACAGCGTGATGCGGCTCCGGCGCGCCGGCGGGCGCGAGCTCGCCCGGCTGGAGCTGCGCGATCCCGCGCTGATCGCCAAGATCGACGACTATGCCGACAGCCTCGATCGCACCGGGGCGGTCGAGCGGCGGCTGCGCCGCCACGTCATCGGCTGGACCATCATGGCGGCGGTGTCGCTGGTGCTGGTCGGGGTGTGGGGGCTCCCCGCCCTGTCCGATCGCATCGCGCCGCTGATCCCGCTGTCCGCCGAGCAGCGGCTCGGCGCCGCGATGGACAAGCAGGTCCGCGCCATGATCGATCCCGGCCGCGCCGGCCAGGTCTTCGAATGCGGCATCGCCGATGCCGAAAAAGCCGGCCGCGACGCGCTCGACCGGCTGATCGCCCGGCTCGAAATCGCCGCCGGCCTGCCGATACCGCTGAAGGCCGCCGCCGTTCGAAAGGGGGAGGCCAACGCCATTGCATTGCCGGGCGGACACATCTACGTCTTTGAGGGGCTGATCCGGCAGTCGCGCACACCGGACGAGCTCGCGGGCGTGATCGCCCACGAGATCGGGCACGTGGCGCATCGCGACGGCACCCGCTCATTGTTGCAGGCCGCGGGCCTGTCGTTTCTGTTCGGCATGCTGCTGGGCGATTTCACCGGAGGCGGCTTGGTGGTGATTGCGGCAAGGACAGTGGTGCAGTCGGCCTATTCGCGCGATGTCGAAACTGCGGCCGATCGCTACAGCGTCGGGCTGATGACGAACGCCAAGGGCGATCCGCGGGCGCTGGCCACGATCCTCGACCGCATCACAGGCCAGGTCGAGCCGGGCTCGAAGATCCTGCTCGACCATCCGCAGACCAAGGACCGGATCGTCGCGATCAACGCCGCGGCGAACGCCCTGCCCGGCAAGGTCGAGCCGATGCTGTCGCCTGCCGACTGGGCGGCCCTGAAACGGATCTGCGGATAGACCATGGCGCGCCGACGTATCGCCGACGAGCCGACCTCGCGACTGGCCATCTGGGCGCGGCGCTGCGCGTTCTTCGCGCTGACCGCGACCATCCTGTCGATCCTGATCGTGCGCTCGGGCATCCTCGAGCCGATCCCGGCGCTCGCCACCTTCGGCGGCGCGCTGGTGGTCGCGGTGCTCGGCATCGTGCTCGCCTTCGGCGCCTTCATCGTGGTGTGGAAGGACGGCATCGATGGCGTCGGCCACGCCTTCACGGCGATCGGCATCGGTGTGGCGCTGCTCGCCTACCCGGCCTATCTCGGATACTCGGCCTACAAGCTGCCGATGATCAACGACATCACCACCGACCCGATCGATCCGCCGCGCTTCGATGTGCTGGCGCGGCTGCGCCCGCGCAACACCGTGGAATATGCCGGACTCTATGCCGCCGAGCTGCAGCGCAAGGCTTACCCCGACATCGAGCCGCTCAGCGTCACCGCGCCGCCCAAGGCCGCCTACGACGCCACAATGTCGGTGATCCAGCGGCGCAAGTGGCGCGTGGTGGTCGACCGGCCGCCGCAGCCCGGCCGCCGCGACGGCTTGATCGAGGCGGTGGCGCGCACGCCGATCATGGGCTTCCGCGAGGACGTGTCGATCCGCATCCGGCCGGACGACGACGGCTCGCGCATCGACGTACGCTCGGCCTCGCGCTACGGCCGCCACGACTTCGGCGGCAATGCCTCGCGCATCCGCTCGCTGCTGGAAGACGTCGAAGCCCGCACCGACAGCGAGGAGAAGCGCGAACAGCGCCAGCAGCAGAAACAGCAGCAGCAGTCGAAGCCTGCGGCTCAGGCGGGCAAGCGGCCCTGAAGTAACGCGGCTCGCCGTTGCTGCGCCCTCTCCCTGTGGGAGAGGGCACCACGGAATGATCCATACCAAAGAATGGGTGCGGGGTACGGTCGCACGACAGACCGTAACCCCTCACCCATTCGAGTTCGCTGAATGGTCAGCGTAGCCCTCTCCCACAAGGAGAGGGCGCGATCGCCGAGAACAGCGCCCGCTGTGACGCCGACCGTTTACGCCAGCCGATACCGCCCCTCGATCGACGGCGGGCCGTTGGTCGCGGCCTGGCCGCGCGCCACCAGATCCTCCAGATGCGCCAGCACCGACATGCCGGCGGCCTTCACCAGCCGCGGATCGAGATTGGCGTAGATCGCGCCGACCACCGACGGAATGTCGGTCTCGCCCTTGGCGAGCTGATTGAGGATCGAGGTCTCGCGCGCCTTCCTGTGCAGGATATAGGCGGCAACGAAGCGCGGCGCGCTGCGCACCGCGGGACCGTGGCCCGGGAAATAGATCGGCTCAGTCCGTTTGGCGAGCTTCTGCAGCGACGTCATGTAGTCGCCCATCGAGCCGTCGGGCGGCGACACCACCGGCGTCGACCACGCCATCACGTGGTCGCCGGACAGCACCACATTGGCCTCCTTGAAGGCGAAAGCCATGTGGTTGGCGGTATGGCCCGGCGTGGTGATGGCCTCGATGGTCCAGCCGTCGCCGGCCACCACCTCGCCGTCTGCGAGCGCGCGGTCCGGCTTGAAGTCGGTGTCGTTGGAAGCATCGAGCCGCGGCCCGTCGCCGACATGCAGCGCCCGCGCCGCGCGATGCGGGCCCTCGGCCAGCACCAGCGCGCCGGTCGCCTGCTTGATCGCAGGCACGCCCGGCGAATGGTCGCGGTGGGTGTGGGTGACGAAGATGTGCGTCACGGTCTCGCCGCGCACCGCATCGAGCAGCGCCGCGCTGTGCGCCGCGTCCTCCGGACCCGGATCGACGATCGCGACCTTGCCGCGGCCGATGATGTAGCTCACCGTGCCCTTGAAGGTGAACGGGCTCGGATTGTTGCACAGCATGCGCCGCACGCCCGGCATCGGCTCGTCGACCTTGCCGGGGACGAGCATGAATTCCTTGTCGAAGGGGATGTCTTCAGCCATGGGCCTCTTTAACCCCAAAGGCCGGCCGATACGACCGCTAATTTAGGTCAAAACCCAGGTCGTCGCCCGGCCATCCGTTGGCCGCGACTTTGCTGCAGGCCCGCCCTGCCCCGTTCGCAGAAACGCCCGGCCTCTGCCGCAAAAAAGAAAGCCCCGCCGAAGCGGGGCAGTGTTGCCTGGGTCAGCATGCGTTGAGGGGCTGGATGCGCACGGAGGGTACGCACCCACCACAATGTGGACCACACTGATGCCCCTGCGCCGAGGGGATCGCTCGGAGCACGCTTATGGTTGGCGTGTGATTACTTGGTCGTCTTCGTCGCGTCGTACGGATCGAATGCGTCGTGCCAGAACCGCTGCACCTGGCTCTGCTGCAGATCCATGTACGGATTGCCCGGCCAGTCGGTCGTCGACGCGGTCGCCTTGGCGACGTGCGTGATGTGATGACGGGCGTGATGCTTGGTGGCGGCATTGGCTGAGCCGGCCACCGCAGTGGCGAGCACCAGCGCGACAAGAGCTGTACAGGTTTTCATTTCCCCAGTTCCCATTCGTGGATGAGCCGCCCCGGATCAGAGTAGTGCACGAATGTCCACCCCCTGGAAATAATGTCGCACCCCCTTACCGAAATTTAATGTAAGGTTTTTCCCGGCGTGGCTTTTTGGCATTCATAATTATTTGATCTCTCATGCATATTTTTGGTTCCGATCGCAGTTTCGTGATTTGACGGGTGCTTTTCCGGGCCCGGCTCCGGCCCTCTGAAGGGCGCCCCAACCTGCGGCATATTCCCGCATCAGCGCTGTTTCGCAGGTAATCCTTGAAGCGCTGCCGGCGCATCGATTTCAGCGGAACGGCGGCCTGTCCTCGTCGGATTCAAACGGCGCAGCCGCATAGACGACGCGCCCGCCGACCATGGTGAGGAGCGCTGCGGTGCCGCCGATCTGCTCCACAGGCACCGTGAGATAGTCGCGGTCCAGCACCACCAGATCGGCGAGCGAGCCTGCGGCAAGCGAGCCGCGGCTGCCTTCGTCGAACGCGAACCAGGCGCTGCCTTCGGTGTAGATGCGCAGCGCCTCGAGCCGCGACGGAATCTCCTCCGGCCCGCGCATCACGGCGCCGCCGAGGGTTTTTCCGTCCAGCATCCACTGCAGGCAGACGAACGGGTTTGGGCCCATCACCCGGTGCGCGTCGGTGCCGCCGCCGATCGGGATGCCCAGCTTCGCCGCGGTGACGATCGGCGGCACCAAGCGAAGGGGCTCGCTGCCGCGCTGGCCGAGGAAGGCCTCGCCGCGGAAGTAGAAGGCGTTCTGCATCAGCCAGCCTATGCCCATGGCCTTCATGCGCTTGAGGCTGTCGACGCTGGCGTCGTTCAGATGCGCGATCGACCAGCGCAGCTTCGCGACCGGTGTGTCCGCGTTGACGCGTTCCAGCACGTCGAGCAGATGATGCACCGCCTTGTCATTGTGCCAGTGGAAGGTCGCCGTCATGCCGCGGCCGACCGCCCAGCGCAGCACCTCGGCGAGCTGGTCCTTCTGGGCGTCGGTCGGCTTGTCGTTGTTGTAAAGGCCCCAGGCGACGTTCTCGCCGATGCCGTTGAAGCGCAGCCAGTCGTCGCCGAAGCCCATCGGCAGCATTTGCGTAAGATCCTGGAAGTCCTCGAGCTCGTGGTTGCGCCGCGGCGCGCTCAGGCTGTAGCGGACGCGTAGCGATAGCCCGCCCTCGCGCCAGATCTGGAACAGCGGCTGATAGTCGGGGATCGACAGGTTATAGCCGCCCGGATCGATCACGCCGGTCAGCCCCATGGCGTTGAGCGCGCGGAAGAACGCTTTCGTGCCGGCGACCTTCTGGGCGAAGTCCGGCCGCGGCAGGAGATCGAACAGATCGCTGATGGCGCGGTTGTCGCCCAAGAGCCAGCCGGTCGGCCCGCCGTCCTTGTCGCGCTCGGTCTCGATCCGCCCGGCGAGCTCCGGCGGGGCGCCGAGGGCTGCAAAGCCACCCGGGTCGAGCAGCACGCGGCTGTAGAGCTCCTGCACATAGACGTGATGCTCGGGCGCGGCGGCCGCGATCTCGGCCTGCGTCGGGCGGCGGTCCTCCTTGAACTGCCGCGGCGTCCAGCCGCCGGCCACGATCAGCCACGAACCCTTCGGCGCGGACGTCGCCGCGGCGCGCAGCCGGTCGAGCGCGCCTTCGAGCGTGCGGATGCCGATCCAGTGCACCTCGGTCTGCCAGGTGAGGCCTGCGCGGATGGCGTGGATGTGGGAATCGATGAGGCCCGGAATGACGGTGCGGCCGCCGAGGTCGATGATGCGGGTCGCGGGTCCGGCGGTGGTGCGGATGCCGGCGGTGCTGCCGATCGCTGCGATTTTTCCGTCGCGGATCGAAAGCGCCTGCGCGGGCACGGAGTCGGTGGTGACGATCTTGCCGTTGATGAGGATGGTGTCGGGGGATTGGGCGTTCGCCGCGCATACGAACAGTGCCCAGGCGAAGACAACCGCCCGGGATGCGAGCCGCAGCATTGCGTCTTACAACCGCCGCAGCATGCAGTCGGTCTCGATGAACATGTCCTTGGCGCCGGGCGGTGTCCGGCGGAACACGCGGTCCTGCTTGTAGCCGGTCTTCTCGCAGGAGATCGTCACGTCGTCGGGCAACACGTCCTTGTTGATGTGGCTGCGGTAGAGCCCGAGCACATTGGTCTTGAGTGTCACCGGATCGCCGCTCTTGGGCCGGAGGAACACCTGCGCGTCCGACACCGGCGCGCCGCGCTGGTCACGCACGAAGCCGAAGTACGCCGGTCCGGCGCCTTCGGTGTCGTTGGCAGCATCGTAGTCGTCGCCGCCGGCGAAGGCCTGGGCGCCAAGCGCCAGCGCCGTGCCGGCCGTCAACGCAATCATCCGCATCAGCACAGTCATGCGAGCCTCCCGAACCGGGCTGAATTTCTGACCGAACTTCTTGGCGCCATTCTAGCGGAAGCCTCCCGCCCGACCAATCGGGGTCCTGGCGGCGTCGCGTCGCACGAGTTCGTTACCAGCGCCAGAAGAACCGCAACGCGTAGATCAGGACCGGCACCGAAGCGAGCGGCACGATCCAGACCAGCGCCAGCGGAATGCGCTTCGCGGTCCGTTCCGGCAGCAGCGTCGCGAGCAGCCCCAGCACCGCCGACCCGATCAGCATCACAACGGTCCAGCCGTACCAGTACATCGCCGGGCCCTGGTCCTTCACCGCAGGCGCGTAGAGCCAATCGAACCGGTTGGTGCCCGGGTGGTAGGTGAACAGCGGCCAGTTCTGCATCTCGCAGATCACGTAGATCACCGGCGCGGTCACCGCCACGACGGTGGCGAAGGTCCGGAACGCGGCAGAGGTTGCAAGCGACGACGGCTGCGCCGCCGAGCGGACATCCGTGGTGGTGCTCATGAGCCAAATCCCCGCACGTTGTTGACGATGTGGCCAGTCAGGAACATGTACCAGACCATGGCGGCGATCAGGACGGTGAGCCATTTGCGCGCGCTGGCGAACTCCGGATTGCGCGCGTCCTTCCAGAGCAGCCAGTAGATCGGCAGGAGGCCCAAGCCGATGCTGGCGAGGTGCTCCTTCAGCTCGAACACGCCTTGGGTCTTCCAGAAGCCCTGGGTCTCGATCGGGATGCGCACATACATGCGGTACTTGGTGTAGATCCAGGCGCCGAAGAAGAAGACGACGACCCAGAGCACACAGACCGCGGCCGCGTAGCCCGCGCCCTGCACGGCGCGGAAGCGCGTGACGATGCCGCCGTCGGCCATCTGCCGCACCGGCGCCAGCACCGACATCGCCTGATGGGTGATCGCGCCCAGCAGCGCCACGGCGAGCAGGCCGTGCACGATCATCAGGATCGTCCAGAAGGTGCTGACGTCGATCCAGTCGAGGATGAAGTCGGGTACCAGGCCCATTCGAGTCTCCCGCTCCTAGAACTAGGCAGCAGCATCGGCGGTATCCTCCCTCCCCGCGAGGGGAGGGTCGGCGAGCATTAGCGAGCCGGGGTGGGGAGAAGCATCAACACGCGAGAGAGCTTGCGATTGTCGCAGGCATCTCCCCACCCGGCCTCGCTCGGCTTCGCCTCGCAAGTCCACCCTCCCCTCGCGGGGAGGGATCACTGTTGCAGCATCCGGCTCCTAGTTCGCCAGCGCGCTCAATGCGCCAGCGGATCGGGCCGGAGCTGGAAGTGCGCGGCGAGCGGCTTGGTGCCCTTGCCGCCTTCCATCAGCCACGGCGTGCGGTCGCCATTGGCGGCCCACAGCCCGCGGCCCTTCCAGCCGGCATTCGGATCGTCGATGCGGCCGTCGAAGCCCTTGGCGTAGAAGCCAAGCGGATACGGCACGCGGATCGAGATCATCTTGCCGTCCTTCAGCGCGACGAGACCGTCCTCGAGGTTCGCCGTGGACATCGGAATGTCCTCGCCGAGCCCGAAGGTGTTGTGCTGGTCGACCCACGAGTAGTAGCTCGACTCCGCCGAGTTCTCGCCGATGCCTTTAAAGCCCGGGCCGGGATACTGATAGAACTTCCAGCCCTCCGGGCAGTGGTTGCCGGTCGCGTTCGGGCCGTTGAGCGGGCCCTTGCAGAGACGGCGGTCGAACACGCCCATGTGTCCGCTCGCGAGCGACACCCAGACGCGGCCCTGCTTGTCGATGTCGCCGCCGCGCGGCCCGAAGCCCGGCAGCGGGACGTTGTACTGCTCGGCCAGCGCGCGGTGCGGGTTCTTGCCCGGATCGAGGCGCACGACCGCGCCCGGATTGCCGCGCAGCGTGCCCCACACCGATCCGTCGGTCGGGCTCGGCATCACGGCGTAGAAGGTCGCTCCGATACGCGCGTCCTTGCCCGGCTCCAGCGGCTTGCCCGGCTCGGTGTATTCGTCGCGCACGCCGTTGCCGTTAGTGTCGAGCACCAGCGCGGTCCAGCCTTGCGACTTCTCGATATCGCCGGTCTCGTCGAGCATCTTGGTGTTGATCCAGCCGACATTGCCGCCGCCGCCGCCGGTCGAGGCCCAGATCGTCTCGTTGGCGTCATAGCCGAACTGCAGATGATGCGAGCCGAAGCAGGTCTGGTAGGCGGTGTACTTGCCGGTCTTCGGATCGTACATCGTCACCCGGCGGTTGGTGCTGTTGAGCGGGAATTCGACCGCCGACGGATGCGTCGAGCCCTTCTTGCAGAACGCCGGATTGTCCGGCACGTGGCCGGTCGCGGCGAGCCAGACGCGGCCCTTCCGGTCGATCATCGAGTTGTGGTTGTTGGCCTTGCTGTCCCAGATGTTCTCCTCGCCCCAATAAGCCGAGGGTCCGAGGATCTTCACCGAGCCGGCATTGCCGGGGCCGAGGGCCAGCGGCATATCGGCCGTGGTCGGCAGCACGAAGTTCGACGCGACGTTCTTCACCGGGTCGAGGATCGGCATGTCGTTGCACGCATGCTCGCACTGGCCGTAGACCGGGCCGTAGGCGTTGACGGTCGGATAGCGCCGGTCGCTGGCGATCAGGTCGTGCAGGTACTGCTTCGGATTGTGCCAGTCGCGCAGCGTCACCACGATGTTGCGCTCGACGCCCTGCGGACGCGTCGGCTTGGCAAACGGAAGCTCGCCCTTCTCGACCCGCTCGGTCCATTCGGCGAGGTACTTGTAGGGCACGCCGCCGAGCTGGCCGGCCGCGATGGTGATCATGTTCTCGCCGGCCTGGCCCGACTGCGTGCGGCGGACCCAGGCTTCCTCATGGGTCTTGGTCGCATCCTTGTGGAATGGCGGGATGGTCCGGGTCGAGAGCTGGCCGAGCTGATGGCAGCCGACGCAGCCGTTGTTCTTCATGCCGTTGAGGTAGTCGGTGATCTTCATCCCCGGAGGCGCGTCCTTCGAGCCGAAGAACTCCGCCTCCGGAATCTTCATCATCGAGTACCAGTAGATCGCCGGATAGTATTTCGCGGCTTCCTTTTCATTGGGCGCCACCACGGCGGTGAGATTGAGCTGCTGGCCGGGCAAGCCCTTCACCTTCGGTGAATCGACCAAACCATAGCCGCGCACCCAGATTTCGTACTCGCCCTTCGGCAGATCGGGGATCACGTAGCGCCCCTGATCGTCGGTCACGACGCTTCGGATGAAGCGCACCGGGAGATTGCGCGTTTCCGCGATCACCCAGACGCCGGCCTCCGGCCCGTTCGCACTCCTGACCACGCCGCCGATGTCGTCGTTGTCGATCGCGACCGCTGCCGCCTGCTGTGCTTTTGCCGCTGTGGGCGCGCCGAGTGCTACGCCCGAGATACCGAGCGCCGCCACGCTCGCGAAAAGAATGGACCGCAATGTCATGATTTCCTCCTGTCGTCGCCAAGCTCAGTCGGAATGCGCGTCGGGGCCTTTGCTCCGGCCCCGACGTAGTTCTTCAGTTCGCCGTTTTTCTTGTTCTCATCGTTTCGTTCGTGACGCTCAGTGCGCCAGCGGATCGGGCCGCACCTGGATGTGCACGGCCATCGGATAGGCGCCCTTGCCGCGCTCGTTGAGCCAGGGGGTGCGGTCGCCGCTGGCGCTCCACAGGCCCCTGCCCTTCCAGCCGGCTTTCGCATCGTCGATGCGGGCGTCGAGACCCTTGGCGTAGTAGCCCATCGGGTACGGCACCTTCAGCAGAACCATCTTGCCGTTGACCAGCGCAGCGAAGCCGTCCTGCAGGTTTGCAGTCGAGATCGGCACATTGTCGCCAAGGCCGACGGCGTTGTGATGGTCGACCCAGGTGTAGTAGCTCGCCTCGGCGCTGGTGCCCGGCAGATCGTCGAAGCCCGGGCCCGGATATTTGTAGAGCGTGAAGCCCTCGGGGCAGTGATTGCCGGTGGCGTTCGGCCCGTTCAGCGGAGCCTTGCACTTGCTGCGGTCGAAGGCGATCAGATGGCCGGCCGAGCCCGAACCGTAGAGCACGCCGTCCTTGCCGATGTCGCCGCCGCGCACGCCGACCGCTTCCTTCGGCAGCTCATAGAACTCGCTGAGCTTGGTCTTGGGATCGAAGCGCAGGAAGCCCGGCCGCCCGCCGAAGGTGCCGGACGTATACCAGATCGAGCCGTCGGTCGGATGCGGCATCACGGCGTAAGGCCCGGAGCCCGGATTGTAACGCAGGTCCTTGCCCTCTTCCGGCTTGTCACTGAACTCGTCGAGCTTGCCGTTGCCGTTGGTGTCGAACACGAACGGGAACCAGCCCACAGCCTTCTGGGCGTCGCCGGTCTCGTCATACACCTTGGTGTTGATCCAGCCGGCCACCGGCCCGGTGCCGGACATCCAAAGCGTGTTGTCGGCGTCGTAGCCGAACTGCGGATGGTGCGTGCCGAAGCAGGTGTCGATGAACTTGTACTCCTTGGTCTTCAAGTTCAGCACAGCCGCCTGACGCGGGCTCTTATCGATCGGGAAGATCTTGGCGTACTGATTGTCCGAGCCCTTCTTGCACCAATCCGGATTGTCCATGCCGCGCACGGTCGCGGCGAGCCAGACCCGGCCGTCCTTGCCCATCATGGCGTTGTGGTTGTTGGCGCGGGTGTCCCAGAGCGCCTGGTCGCCCCAATAGGCCGACGGCGCCGCGGGCTTCACCGCGCCCGCATGACCCGGGCCGAGCGAGAGCGGCATGCTGGGATCGGCCACCGGCATCTTGAAGAACGACACCGTGTTGGTCTTCGGATCGAGCAGCGGTGCGTTGTCGGTGGAATACTCCGGCGAGCCGAACAGCAGGCCGTTGCCGTTCACGGTCGGATCGCGGCGATCCGACGAGATCAGGTCGTGCATGTATTTGTCGGGCGCCGACCAGTCCCAGGTGGTGACCACGAGATTGCGTTCGACGCCGGCCGGGCGCGGCGGCTTGCTCTTGGGCAGCTCGCCCTTGGCGACGCGGTCGGTCCAATCGCCGAAATACTTGTACGGCACGCCGCCGAACTGGCCGGCGATGCGGTTGGTCATCATCTCGCCGGCCTGGCCGGACTGGATGCGGCGCTGCCAGGCGTCAGCGCCGTTGTCGAACTTGCCGAACTGCGACGGGATGGTGCGGGTCGCCTCCTGGCCGAGCTGATGACAACCGATGCAATCGGTGTTGTTCATCTGCTTGATCCAGTTGGCGCGCGTGATGTTCTTCGGAATCTCGGTCGAGCCGCCGAAGTCCTTCTCCGGCGGAATCTTCATCATCACGTACCAGTAGATCGCCGGATAATAATGCGCGGCGGCCGCCGCCGACGGCGCCTGCACCGCGGTGAGGTTCAGGATCTGGCCGGGCTTGGCGCGCATCTTCGGCGAATCGACCAGGCCATAGCCGCGCACCCAGACCTGGTAGTTGGCGCTCGGCAGATCGGGAATGACGTAACGGCCCTTATCGTCGGTGACGACACTGCGCGTGAACCGCGTCTGCAGATCGGTGGTCTCGGCGATCACCCAGACGCCGGCTTCCGGACCCTTCGCGCCCGAGACGATGCCACCGATATCGTCGGCGTCGATCGCGACCGGCGCTGCCGGCGCGGTCGGCTTCGGCTGCGCCACGACCGGCGCATTCGCCGACATCACCGCAATGCCGAACGCAGCAACAGAAGAAAACAGAATCCGTTTCACACCCATCACAATGCCTCCCTGAATCCTCGGGTTATCGCCCCGTTGTCGGAGGCGATCTTATACCAAATGGGACCGGCTTCCAGCGGTCCCCGCGCCATTCCGGCCATCACGTCCGACCTGGAGGCCGCCCGCGAAGATGGCGCAACTTGCAGCCCCGAGCGCCTGGGATTTCCGGCCCGTCGCGCCGAACCGCGATCCAACTGCTGTCAGAGGCAAAGCCGCTTCCGGCTGTTCGATGGAAACGATATGTTCGCTCCGTCGCGACGTATTCCCCTCATCGGCTATTTCAATGATTTTGACACGCGTTGCAGCGCTCTGCGCCCTTGCTTTGTGCTGTTATGGCTACGGTGTCGTCGCGAAGCTGCTGTTCTATCCCCGGCAACGTCTCAACCACAGCACCATCGTTGCGTTAGGCCTTGTCGTATTGGCGGGGATCGGCGGCGTCCTGAACGCGAGCCGCGCGGCATCACAATTTTCACTGTCGATCTGTGTGTATTTGGGATTAGCGATCAGCGTCCTGGCGTTTGTTGATGCGGCGCGGAAGGCCGAGTGGAAGCTCCTCGGCCGGGATGAGCTTTCTTACGGCTTGTACGCAGCCGCCATCTTCGGCGCTGCCGTCTTCCTGGCCGCAACGCTTTTGCCGACCGCCGTATTCAATCCGCACGACGACTTCCTCAGTTATCTGCCGCGCATCGTGCGGATGCATCAGACCGGCACCATCGGCGGCAATCCGTTCGAGCTTCTTGGATATACCGATTTCGGCCTGCAGCCGTTTTTTCAAGCGCTGCTTTTTGTCTGGCTTCCGATCGAGGACAGCTACGCCTTCGATACGATCTTCTGCTTCGCTCTCGGCCTTTGGCTGCTCGTCGACATTGGGCGCAACAACCAATGCGGCAACATCAGAATCATTCTGGCGATCTGCGTTTACGTCGGCATCAATCCCCAGATCGTCAACATATCATCGGTCTACTCGAGCACCGCTCTCGTGCTCGCGCTTATCGTCGCCGCAAAGCTGCTTCTGGACGCGCTGCGCGGCGGCGAGTCCCGTTCGCATATCGCGCGGAGCGCGGTACCTGTCGGCGGCATCCTTGCGGTGCTCGTCGGACTGAAATTGACGACGCCGCTTTTTCTGCTGCCCTTCTGCCTTGCGATCTTCGGCTACGGATTGATCGCGAACTTCCGAGCTGGCGCGATCGCATTGATGGCTTCGTTCGCGGGCGCTCTCGCCACGCTCGGCGCATGGATCGTGGTGCACGCCGACAAGTTCAATTTTCAATCATGGCGCCCGTCCACCATCGCCCTCGATCCGGCGCTCACACGATATCCCAGCTTTGCAAATGCATTTCAAAGCGGCACAACGCTTTATGGCGGAACACGCGCCGAATACGCGGTTGCTCTTGTCGCACTGCTGATCGCCGCGATCGCCAGCGCAGTGTCTCTGGCTCGACGGCACAATGTCAGTGTTCACTTGATCAACCTCGCCACCGCCATTTCCGCCATCTGCGCCTATGTCGCCGCGGCAGGCCTCATCGATGACGAGGCCGCGCTTCGGTTTGCCATGCCTTTCCTGATGGCGGCGGTGCCGCTGACCATTCTGTTTGTTGAAACAGGAGGGGCATGGAAGAAATCCTCGGATCGCGGCGATCTACTGCACAAGGCATTTGCGATCGCGACGGCTGCCTGCCTCGTGGCGCTCGTCGTTGTTCTCTCGCCGTACAGTGCGCAGCGCTTCTCGCGCGCTCTTCAAACCCACACGGCCGTTTCTTTTCCGGTGAAAGACATCACTCCGGTCGCGCGGGCCTTCTCGCGCCAAGAGCAAACCTCCCTGCGCCAGATTCAATCGAAACTGCCCGTCCAAGCGACCATCTGGGCCTGGGTCGACACGCCGTTCCACTTCGACTTCGCACGCAATCGAGTCTGGCATTTCAACCACGATTGGTTCTGGGCGCCGTGGCACCCCGCAGTCGGAACCAACGCCGAGCTCAGGAAGGACCTGGCTTCGCGCGACGTCGACTACATCATCGTGGATCGCAGTTCGGCATTTCGACCGACCCTGGACCTGGCACACCTGCGACTGAGCGGTGTCGAATGGGCCGAGTACCGCATCGTCTACCAGAATACGGCCAACCTCATCGAATCCCTGGTCGGGTTTGCCAATCCGTTCGACGTGATCTACGCCGACAATCGCTACGTTCTGATCGCCCTCAAGCGGGCGCCAAAAAAATAGCCTCCAAGGCGGCTTCCGATTTCAGCCTCAGGGCCGAAATGGACTTGCTGCCTCAATTCCAAATAGGATGACCCGGTAAACGCCAACGGCCGTTGAGAGCCGGACGCAACCACGGGAGGATGCCATGCAGGACGCGCGCCTGACACTCGTCTGCATCGCCGCTTTGCGCATCGCCGCTTTGATTGTATTGCAGACTGCAATCTTGGTTTGCGGTGCGAGGGCGCAGTCCTACCCGACCCGCGCCGTCACCTTGATCGTGCCCTACCCGGCCGGCGGGCCGTCGGACACGCTGGCCCGCGTCATCACCGAACGGATGAAGACTGCACTCGGCCAGTCGGTGATCATCGAGAATGTCACCGGCGCAGGCGGCTCGATCGGCACCGGGCGCGTCGCGCGCTCGGCGCCCGACGGTTACACGCTGGCGCTGGGACATATCCAGACGCATGTGATCAACGCCGCGACGCAGAACCTGCAATACGACGTGGTGAAGGATTTCGAGCCGGTCACGCTGGTCGCCGACACGCCGCAATGGCTGGTCGGACGCAAGACGATCCCGGCCGACGACATGAAGGGCTTCATCGCCTGGCTGAAGCAGCAGGACGGCAAGGCGACCTCCGGCGCGGTCGGCGTCGGCGGGCCGACCGACCTCGCCGCGGCCTATTTCCAGAAGGCCACCGGCACCAAGTTCCAGCTCGTGCCCTATCGCGGCGGTGCGCCGCTGGTGCAGGACATGCTGGGCGGCCAGATCGACTTCACCTTCGGCCAGGCGGCAAATTACCTGGGCCCTGTGCGCGGCGGTCAGCTCAAGCCGTTCGCGGTGCTGTCGAAGAAGCGCTGGTGGGCCGCGCCCGACGTGCCGACCATGGACGAGGCCGGTGTCACTGGACTCTATTCGTCGTTCTGGCACGGGCTCTGGGTGCCGAAGGGCACACCGAAAGAGATCATCGCCAAGCTCAACGCCGCGATGGCCGAGACGCTCGCCGACGAGGCGGTGAAAAAGCGCATGGCCGATATCGGCCAGGAGGTCTGGCCGACCGATCAGCAGAATCCGGCGGCGCTTGCCGCGCAGCAGCAGGCCGAGATCGAGCGCTGGTGGCCGGTGATCAAGGCGGCCGGCATCAAGGGCGAGTGAGGATGCGTCGCCGATAACAAAACAGCCGAGGGAGGACGCAATGACAAAGTGGTCGAATGCAAGTGCGCTGGCACTGATGGTCGCAATCGCCGCGTTCTCGTCGGGCGCGCAGGCGCAGACCGAGCCCTACCCGAACAAACCGGTCCGCATCATCGTCGACTCCGCCCCCGGCAGCGCCACCGACGTCTCGGCGCGGCTGATGGCCGACCGCCTCACCCAGGTGTGGGGCCAGCAGGCCATTGTCATCAACCAGCCGGGCGCCGGCGGCTCGATCGCGGTGCGTGCCGCGTCGCAGGCCGCGCCGGACGGCTACACGCTCTATGTCGGCGCGGCTTCGACGTTCACGGCGCTGAAGGGCGCGCCGGGCGTCGCGCCCAATCTGCCGATCGAATTGCCGCGCGATTTCGCCCCGATCGGCTTCATGACCGAGCAGCCGATGTTCATCGCGGCTGCGCCCAACACCGTCACCTCGCTGCCGGCTTTGATCGCACTCGCCAAGCAGAAACCCGGCGAGCTGTCCTACGCCACCACCGGACGCGGCCGCATCACGCACTTGACGATGGAGCTGTTGCAGAGCCGCGCGGGCATCAAGATGCAGATGATCCCTTATACAGGCGGGCCGACGGCCGCGATGGCCGATCTCGCCACCGGCCGCGTCGCTTTGGTGCTCGAGGGCTATTCGGGGCTTGCTGGCGGACTGACCAGCGGCGTCATCAAGGGCATCGCGGTCGCCTCGCATCAGCGACTCGACGACTTCAAGGAGCTCGCGACCGTCGCCGAGACGCTGCCCGGCTTTTTCGCCGGCGGCTGGAACGTGCTGCTCGCGCCGGTCGGCACGCCGGACGCGATCATCCAGAAGGCCAGCGCGGACCTGCGCAAGGCGCTCGACGAAGCCGAGCTGAAAGCGAAGCTCGGCGCGATGGGGGCTTATCTGCACCCGATGACGCCCGCCGAGGTCACGGCTTTCGCGGAGGAACAGCAGCGCACCTGGCGGCCGGTCGCAGAGCACGTGGCCAAGCAGGCGGCCGAGCAATCGAAATGACCGCCATCAGAGTGCTGATCGCGGCGCTGGTGTTCACCGGCGCGCTCGCCGCGCCCGCGTCAGCGCAGAGCTTTCCGGACCGGCCGATCAAGATCATCGCGCCGTTCACCGCAGGCTCGCCCAATGACGTGGTGGCCCGCCTGATCGCTGCGCCGATGGCGGCGCAGCTCGGCCAGTCCGTCGTGGTCGACAACCGGCCGGGCGGCGGCACCACCATCGGCGTCAAGGCCGTGATGAGCGCCGAGCCCGACGGCTACACGCTGCTGATCTCCAACAGCCCGACGCATTTCATCTCGCCGCTGGTCAACAAGTCGCTGACCTACGATCCGCTGAAGGACTTCGTGCCGATCGCGACCATCGCGAGCGGCGGCCTGATGCTGGTGATCGCACCCGATGTGCCGGCGAAGACGCTCAAAGAGTTCATCGCCTATGCCAAGGCCCATCCGGGCAAGCTCAACTTCGGCTTCGGCCAGGGCACGCTGCCGCAGCTGGTCGGCGAGATGTTCAAGCGCGCGACCGGCACCGACATCGCCAACATCCCCTACAAGGGCGGCGCGCAGGCCGTGACCGACATGCTCGGCGGCCGCGTGCAGATGAACATCGGCACGATCTCGACGCTCGCGCCGCTGGTGCGCGAAGGCAAGCTCCGCGCGCTCGCGATGACGAGTGCGCAGCGCAATCACGAGCTGCCCGACGTGCCGACCATGACGGAAAGCGGCCTGCCCGAGGTGGCTTCGGTGACTTACTACGGCCTGCTCGCACCGCACGGCGTGCCGGCCGACGCCGTGCGCCGCATCAACGCCGCGGTCAACGACAGCCTCAAGTCGCCCGAAGTCATCGCGGCGCTCCGGCGGATCGGCTTCGATCCGCATGGCGGAACATCAGAAGACTTTACAAAACTGCTGGCGAGCGAAATGAAGATATGGATTCCGGTCGTGCAGGCGACCGGCTTCCAAATGAACTGAGGGGACCCCATGTCTGACGCCAAGCTTACCTCTGCCGGCCCGGTCGACGCCAAGCTGATCGAGGATCTCGTCGCCGCGAGCCGCATCCTGGCGCATCACGGCGTGCTCGACGCCTGGGGCCACGTGTCGATGCGGCACCCGAGCAATCCGCAGCGCTATCTGATGTCGCGCGCGCGGGCGCCGGCGCTGGTGTCGATCGAGGACATCATGGAGTTCGACCTCGACAGCAATCCGGTCGACCAGGGCGACCGTCGCTGTTTTCTCGAGCGCTTCATCCACGGCAACGCCTTCAAGGCGCGGCCGGACGTCAACGCCGTGGTGCACAGCCACTCGCCGACCATCGTGCCGTTCTCGGTGACCGAGCAGCCGCTGCGCGCGGTCTCGAGCGTCGCGTCGTTCCTGGCCTGCGGCTGCCCGGTGTTCGATTTCCACAAGGTCAGCCGGACCAAGGGCCTGCTGATCACCAACAACGAGCAGGGCGCGGAGCTCGCCAAGACGCTGGGCGACAAGCCCGTGGCGCTGATGCGCGGGCACGGCAATCTCGTGGTCGCGCCGGACATTCCACGCGTGGTGCACCGCGCGCTCTACACCGAGATCAACGCCAAGCAGCTCGCCGTCGCGCTGTCGTTCGGCAAGCCGATCAAGTACATCTCGGAGGACGAGATGCTCGATCCGCAGCGTCTCGGCGACTCGTGGGACGTGTGGAAGCACGAGGCGATGAACGGTTAGTGCCTGCCGCAAGCGCGGCGCGCCCCCTCTCCCCGTTGGGGAGAGGGCTGGGGTGAGGGGCCCTCACTCTCGATAGACCGTACCCCCTCACCCGCCGCACTTCGTGCGGCGACCTCTCCCCATGGGAGAGGTGAAGAAGCAGCACCACCCAAGCTCACACGATCGCAAACGCCTCGATCTCGACCATGAACTCGGGCCGCGACAGGCGGCTGACCTGCACCGTGGTGCTGGTCGGCAGCGCCTGCGCAAAGAACTTCATGCGCACGTCCTGGTGCTTGAAGTACTCGTCCATGTCGGTGACATAGGTCGTGGTCTTGACCACGTCGGCGAGCGTTGCGCCCGCCGCCTCCAGCGCATCCTTGATGTTCTGGCCGACCTGCTCGATCTGCGCCCGCATGTCGCCCTTGCCCACGCAGTTGCCGTGCTTGTCCCGCGGCGTCTGGCCGGCGACGAAGATCTGCTTCGTGCCGCCGACCTCGACCACCATCACCTGAGAGTAGAGCACCCGCTCGCCGTCTTTGCGGACATGCAGCTTGTCCGGCTGGATGCGTTCGCGCTTGGCGGCCACGGCCCTGCCCTCACATCTTCTCGACGGCGGGCATCACGTCTTTGACGAACAGCTTCATCGAGCGCATGGCGGTCTCGAACGACATGGTGCCGAGGAAGAGATAGGTCAGCAGATAGTTGAAGCCGATCTCCTTCGCCTGCTTCTCGATCTCGGCCAGCACGGTCTTCGGCGACCCCGCGATCACGGTGCCCTCCTCGATGCATTCCTCGAAGTTGCGGCCGCGCACGTTCTTCATGCGCTCGGCCGTCATGGTGACGCCGTGGCGGTTGCGGATCCAGTTGATGTTGGAGAGATGGTTCTCCATCGCGGGCTTGGCCCAGGCCCTGGCCTTCTCGTCGGTCTCGTCCACGAAAATGTGGCGCTGCACGCCGAGCGCCACGCCGCCGGAAAACTCCGGCTTCGGCTGGAACGCCTTGCCGCCACGCTTGGCAAACGCCGTCTTGAAGGTGTCGATGTTGGCCTTGGCAAACGCGTTGGCGCCGAGCGTGACGAAATGCAGTCCCTCCTCGCCGGCCCAGGTCGAGCCCTCGGCGCCCGAGGAGCCGTACCAGAACGCCGGGAACGGCTTCTGATACGGCCTAAGCGCGATCGGCACATTCTCGTATTCGTAATGCGGGCCCTTGTAGCTCAGCTGATCGCCCGACAGCCCCTTCACGATGCAGCGATAGGCGTCGATGAAGATCTCGCGCGACTGGTCGTGCTCGATCTTGTGATACTTGAGCTCAAAGGGAGAGACGCCGCGGCCGACGCCGATCTCGGCGCGGCCGTGGCTGATCTGATCGACCATGCAGATCTCGTCGATCATCCGCAGCGGCGAATAGAGCGGCAGCAGATAGACCAGCGGCCCCATCTTGATCTTCTTGGTGAGCCGCGCGACGGCGCCGAGGAACACGCCCGGCACCGGCACCATGTTGAGCGGGGTCTGGTGATGCTCGGCGAGATGCAGGCAGTAGAAGCCCGCCTCATCGGCCGCCTGGATGAAGGTCAGTCTCTCGTCGAAAAGCTGCGATGTGGGGCGCTCGCCGTGCTCGATGTGGTCAAACAATCCAACTTTCATTTCTCTTTCTCATCCAACCGGCCGATAGACTTCACAACGGGTACGAGGCGCTTGGCGTCGGCTTCCACGAAGGCCGCGAATTCGGGTTGATCCATGTAGGCGGCAGGGCTGCCGGCCTTTGCGAAGATCGAGGTGACTTGCGGGTCGCTCATGGCCTGCCGCATCGCGTCGCGCAAGCGCGAAATGACGGGCGCAGGGGTGCCCTTCGGCGCGAACAGACCTGCCCAGATGTAATATTCGACGTCCTTGTAGCCGAGCTCGATCATGCTCGGGATGCCCGCAAGCTCCGGCGTGGGCTTGCCGCCCCAATGCGCCAACAGCCGCACCTTGCCGTCCTTCGCATGCGGTCCCGCGACGCCGGGCGCCTGCGCCGTGATGTCGACCTGCGCGCCGAGGAAGGCCTGCATCGCCGGCCCGCCGCCGCGATACGGCACGTGCAGGAATTTCGCGCCGGATGCGCGCTGGAACATCTCGAACGGGATATGCGTGGCACCGTAGTTGCCCGACGAGCTGTAGGAGATCGTGCCGGGGCGCTTCTTGGCATCCTCGACCAGCTCGGCGACCGATTTCCACGGCGCGTCGTGGCGCACGCAGAGCACGTTGGGATCGGCGAGCGCCCGGGCGATCGGAATGAAGCTGTCGAGTTCATAGGACGGCTTGCGGTCATAAAGCCGCTCGGCGTCCGGCAGGAAGGTCATCGACGACAGTGCCATCAGCAGCGTGTAACCATCCGGATCGGAGCGCGCCACGAACGCGTTACCGACCAGGCCGCCGGCGCCGGCGCGGTTGTCGACGATCACCGACTTGCCGAGCGTCTTCTCGAGCGACAACGCGATCGGCCGCGCCGCGAGATCGGCCTGCCCGCCCGGCGGAAACGCGACCACCATGGTGATGTTGCGCGACGGCCAAGCCTGAGCCTGCGCCCCAGCCTTCGAGCCCAACGCGCCGATCATCGGCGCAGCAAGCGCGCCCGTCACAAACTTCCGCCGATCCATGATTGCTCTCTCCCTGGTGATGCTACCAGCCGGGCGGTTGATCCGCCCTGACCAGTGTTTTGGACCGCATTACTCCGCGGCGACGCTGGACGCGATCTCCCCGGCCCGCGCGATCGGATTGCGCAGCACGCCGATCTTCTCTACTTCGCATTCGACGATGTCGCCCGGCAGGCAATAGCGCGTCGCGGGTACGAGGCCCGGCGGCGTCACGCCCTTGCCGCCCAGCTCCTTGTCCACCGACCAGGCGGTGCCGGCCGGCGTGCCGGTGATGATCACCATGCCGGGACGGAGCGTGAAATTCCGCGAGAAGAAGTGGATCAGCTCGGCGCAGGTCCAGATCATGTTCGAGGTGCTGCTCGACTGCCGCAGCTCGCCGTTGATGCGCGACATGATCTTGAGCTGCTGCGGGTCGCCGACTTCGTCGGCGGTGACGATGCAGGGCCCGAGCGGCGCGCCGCTATCGAACGCCTTGCCGCTGCCGAGCTCGTACCAGGTCATGCCTTCCGGCGTGCGCCGCACCTGCCGGTCGCGGGCGGTGACATCGTTGACGATGGTGTAGCCGAACACGTGATCGAGCGCGCGCGAGGCCTCGATGAAGCGGCCGGCCTTGCCGATCACGATGGCCAGCTCGGTTTCGCAGTCGATCTTCTTGGAGAAACGCTCGTCGAAGGCGATCGGCTCGTTCGGCCCGACCACGCAGTCGGCGGTCTTGACGAAGAACTCCGGTTCCTTGCCGCTGATCGGCGTGTTGGCCTTTTCTGCGTTGTGGTCGCGGTAGTTGCTGCCGCTGCACAGGATCGTCGCAGGGCGAATGGGGGCTAAGAGCGTCACGTCTTTCAACGGCGTGAGGGCGGCTTTCGGCGGATTGGCCAGAATGGATTTCGCCGCGAGCAAACCCTGTTTGCCGGACCTGATGAAGGTGAGCATCGAAATCACAAAGTCGGTGCCCGCGGCAACCGTGAGGTCAACCACGTCGTCGCCTGCGAGCAAACCCAGCCGCTCCTGGCTCGAATCCTTCACAAACGTCACAAGCTTCATCGCGCTTCCTCACTTTATGTTCTGGGCGGCAATGTGCCCGCTTGGCGCGCGGCAGGCAACCAACTAAAAGGCAGGGAAATAACGGGAGGAATGCCCATGAAATGCTGGGGGACACGCTGGATGGCGGCAGCAGCCGCGGCACTTTCGCTGCTGGCCGCGGGGCACCGCGCTTCGGCGCAGAGCGCGCCCACGGCGAACTGGCCCAACGGCCCGGTCAAGATGTTCGTGGGCTTCGCGGCCGGCGGCTCGACCGATATCATCGCCCGTGACATCGGCCACGAGCTTGAGAAGGTGTGGGGCCAGCCGGTGGTGGTCGAGAACCGCGCCGGCGCCAACGGCGCGATCGCGGCGGCGCAGCTCGCCAAGCTTCCCGCCGACGGCCAGACCCTGATGATGATCGTGTCGGGCCACGTCACCAACGGCTATCTCAATCCGAAGCAGTCGTTCGATGCGCTGAAGGACTTCACGCCGATCGTGCAGATCGCCTCGTCGCCGCTTCTGATCTTTGCGCACCCAAGCTTCCCGGCGAACGACATCAAGTCGATGCTGGCGCTCGCGAAGGAAAAGCCTTCGACGATCTCGTACACGTCGCCCGGCACCGGCTCGATCCAGCATCTGTCGATGGAGCTCCTCGCCTATCTGGCGGGCGTCAAGCTCGTGCACGTGCCCTATCGCAGCGGCGCATTGGCGCTCAACGACACGCTGGCCGGCCATGTGCCGCTGTCGGTGCTGAGCGTGCTGCAGGCGCTGCCGCATCTGCAGGCCAAGACCATCAAGCCGCTGGCGGTGACGTCGGCCAAGGCGACCGACATCCTGCCGAACGTCCCTGCCCTCGCTGACGCAGGGCTCAAGGATTACGAGGCCGAGCTCTGGTACGTGGTCATCGCGCCGCCTGGGCTGTCACCCGAACTGCGGGATCGCATCAACAGCCAGATCGTGCGGATCGTGAAGTCGCCGGAGATGCAGAAGAAGCTCGCCGATCAGGGCGCGCGTCCGGTCGGCGGCACGCCCGCGGAAGCGGCCGCCTTCATGAAGGCGGAGTCCGAGAAGTGGGGCAAGGTGATCAAGGAAGCCAATATCCAGGGCGAGCAGTAGCGCGGATTTGAGATTCCGAAGCCTGGAGCGCTTGCCTCCTGAATTGAAGCACGCTCGCGCAACACCCACCGACCGTCACCCGCGGGGTTTGACCCGCGGGTCCATGACCAAGCTTCAAAAATGGAAGTCTTACGTAAGACTGCCCGAACTGGACGCGCTCATGGATCGCCGGGTCAAAAGCCCGGCGATGACACCGCCGTTGTGGCGCGCGTTACGCACGCTCGCTGGGAAGCGCTCTACCGCTCTTTCTTGTTGAACGGCTTGCGCAGCGACAGCAGGCGGTCCGAGCTCTGCGCTTCGACGCCGCCTTCCGGGCTCTGGCCGCAGAAGATCTCGCCGGCCTCGTAGGTCGCACCGGTGCGGTTGTCGAACAGATTGCGCTTGCAGTTGTCGCTGCTCATGGCCGTGAACAGCACATGGCCGACGCCGGTCTTGACGAAGTTGCGCACCGGATCGTCATCGGGAAGGCCCGAGCCGCCGGTCGGCTGCTCCTGCCGGCCCGCATTCGCGAACGCGCCGCTGCCGTTCGATTGCAGCGAGGCGAGCCACTGGAACAGCGGAATCTGGTCGCGCATGGCGTAGGCGCCGCCGCCGAACACGGTCAGGAACACCGCGCTCGAGATCGCGGCCCGTTGCACTGATTTCCGACCAAGGATTTCACGAGCCTTTGCGAACATTCCGGAATCCGACTGCCATGATTGACGCGGGCTTACCTCAGCGCCCGACTATAGGCAGCGGCGCCTTACCGATCTGGTAACGCGGCGCAGACGATTTGCCTCAAGAGTTTTGCCGCGATTCCGGAAAATGAAAGCCGATCCAGCCCTTACATGCTTAAGCAATCCTGAAGCGGAACCGCGTCGTCCTCCGCATCAATGAATTTCGGGCTCCGGCATCTTCGCCTTGCCCTGCAGGAAGTCGAGATCGCAGCCCTGGTCGGCCTGGCCGATGTGCTCGGAGAACATCGCGCCATAGCCGCGCGGGTATTTAGGTGCGGGCTGCACCCAGGCGGCCTTCCTTCGGGCGAGCTCGGCGTCGCTGACGTGCAGATGGATCATCCGCTTGTCGACGTCGATCTCGATCTCGTCGCCGGTCTGCACGAAGGCGAGCGGCCCGCCGACGAAGCTCTCCGGCGCGACGTGCAGGATACAGGCGCCGTAGCTCGTGCCGCTCATGCGGCCGTCGGAGATGCGGATCATGTCGCGTACGCCCTGTCCCAGCAGCCGCTTCGGGATCGGCAGCATGCCCCACTCCGGCATGCCGGGGCCGCCCTTCGGTCCGGCGTTCTTGAGCACCAGGATGTGGTCGGGCGTGACGTCGAGGTCGTCGCGCTCGATCTCGCGCATCATGTGGTCGTAGTTCTCGAACGCGATCGCCTTGCCGCGATGCTTGAGGAAGCGCGGATTGGCGGCTGCGGGCTTGATGACGCAGCCGTTCGGCGCAAGGTTGCCCTTCAGCACCGCGGTCGCGCCTTCGGCATAGATCGGATCGTTGAGCGAGTGGATCACATCCGGGATGTGGACCTTGGCGCCATCGATGTTCTCGCCGACGGTCTTGCCAGTGACGGTGATGCAGGACAGGTCGAGCTTCTCGCGCAGGTTCTGCATCATGGCGCGCAGGCCGCCGGCGTAGAAGAAATCCTCCATCAGGTATTTGCCCGACGGCCGCACATTGGCGAGCACCGGTATCTGCCGCGACAGCTGGTCGAACTTTTCCATATCCACAGGAATACCGGCGCGCCGCGCCATCGCGACGACGTGGATGATGGCGTTGGTCGAGCCACCCATCGCCATGTGCACCTTGATGGCGTTGTCGAAGGCGGCCGGCGTCAGGATCTTCTCGGGCGTGAGGTCCTCCCACACCATGTCGACAATGCGGCGCCCGGCCTGGCCGCACATGCGCGGATGGTTGGAGTCTGCGGCCGGAATGGATGACGCGCCCGGCAGCGCCAGCCCCAGCGCCTCGGTGATCGCCATCATGGTCGCGGCGGTGCCCATCACCATGCAGGTGCCGAACGAGCGCGCGATGCCGCCTTCGATCTCGTCCCATTCCTGGTCGTTGATGTTGCCGGCGCGCTTCTCGGTCCAGTATTTCCAGACGTCGGAGCCCGAGCCGAGATACTGGCCGTTCCAGTTGCCCCGCAGCATCGGGCCGGCCGGAATGTAGATCGCCGGAATCCCCATGCTGATCGCGCCCATCACTAGACCCGGCGTGGTCTTGTCGCAGCCGCCCATCAGCACCGCGCCGTCGAGCGGATGGCTGCGCAGAAGCTCTTCCGTCTCCATCGCCAGGAAGTTGCGATACAGCATGGTGGACGGCTTCACGAAGCTCTCGGACAGCGAGATCGCCGGAAGCTCGATCGGGAAACCGCCGGCCTGCAGCACGCCGCGCTTGACGTTGTCGGCGCGCACCCGCAGATGCGCGTGGCACGGATTGATCTCGCTCCAGGTGTTGATGATGCCGATCACCGGCTTGCCGGTCCAATCCTCCGAGTCGTAGCCGATCTGACGCAGCCGCGAGCGGTGGCCGAACGAGCGCATGTCGGACACGCCGAGCCAGCGGTGGCTGCGGAGATCTTCAGGCTTCTTGCGGGTCATCGTTTCCTCTTGGACTCTTTTGTCTCTCGGTGTCTCGGCTCTGGCGCGAGTGTTGCACCATCCTGGTCTCATTCCAATCCATAGAGGATGCCGATAGACTTCAGCCAGAGCAAAAGCTCGGCAAAAAATTTGGGAGGAGACGATGCCGCGAGGAAGCCCGGTGCGAGGCTTGCTGTTCGCAGCCCTGTTGCTCAGCACCGTTTCCGCCGCGTGGGATGCAGCCTCGGCGCAGGCGAAGCTGCCCAACCGACCCATCAGGCTGCTGGTGCCGTTCGCGCCCGGCGGCGGCGTCGACGTGGTCGCGCGCATTGTTGGGCAGAAGATCAGCGAGCAGACCGGCCAGCCGGTGCTCGTCGAGTCCAAGCCCGGCGCGGGCGGCGCGCTCGCGGTCAACGAGCTGATGCGCGCCGAGCCGGACGGCACCACGCTTCTCGCCACGACCAGCTCGCACGCCACGCTGCCGGTGCTGTCGAAGCTGCCCTGGCATCCGACCAACGATTTCACGCCGATCGCGAGCATCTACTCGACCATGCTGGTGATGCCGACCAACGCGGCGACCGCGGCGCGCTTCAAGACCTTCACGGAATTCCTGGCCTACGCGCGGGCCAATCCAGGCAAGATCAACTGGGGCTCGTCGGGCATTGGCGGTCCGCAGCACCTCCCCGGTGCGCAATTCGCCAAGGTCGCGAAGCTCGACATGGTCCACGTGCCGTATCGCGGCAACGCCCCGATGGTTCAGGCGCTGCTGCAGAACGACGTGCAGCTCACCTTCGACACGCCGACCTTGTCCTTGCCGCATATCGTCGAAGGCAGGCTGATCCCACTGGCCGTGACCGGCGAGCGCCGCCTGGCGAAGCTGCCCGACGTTCCGACCGTGAAGGAATCCGGCATCGACTACACGGCCGACATCCGGATCTTCGTCATCGGCCCCAAAGGCATTCCGGAGCCGATCCAGGCTGCGCTCAACAAGGAGTTCACTGTCGCGCTGGACAACAAGGAGGCGCGCGAGCGCCTGACCGGCTTCGGCCTCGATGTGGCCGAGGCGCGCGAGAACACGCCCGAGAACCTCAAGCGCTACATCGACAACTTCGCCTCGACCTACGGCAAGCTGATCGAAGAGATGGGCATCAAGGCGGAATGAGGAAGCGCTTAGTGTCGCGGAGCTGACCGCGGTCAGCGCCCGGTCCAGTCCGGCTTGCGCTTTGCGACGAACGCCTCGACACCGCGATGGAAATCGTCACTTGCGTAGCATTCACGCACAAGGTCGTCGCCATTGATCGCGCCAGACGCGAGAATGCGGCCGATCGCCTGCTTGCTGACCCGCATGGTGACCGGAGCGTTGGCGACCAGGCGTTCGGTGATTTCCAGGACGCGTGCATCGAGCCTCTCGGCATCCACCACATCCGACAGGAAGCCGCAGTCGCGCGCTTCTTTGGCTGTGAGCATCTCGGCCATGAGCAGAATTCGCTTGGTGCGGCTCACGCCAAAACCATGGATGAGCCGGGTATAGTTCGCGACCGACAGACAATTTCCGAGTGTCCGGGCAATCGGAACGCCGAACTGCGCCGCCGGCGTTCCGATTCTCAAGTCGCAGCAAGCCGCAATCGCAATTCCTCCTCCGACGCACCAACCATCGATGATCGCGAGCGTCGGCACGCGAATGGCTTCGAGGGCCGACATGATCGCATCGACCTTCTGTTCGTAGCCGATGCCATCCTCGGCGGTGGTGAATTTCTGGAATTGGGCGATGTCTGTCCCGGCAATGAACGCCTTGCCGCCAGCACCGCGAAACGTGACTGCGCGCAGGTCCGGCTCCTCGTTGACCTTTTGGCAAATGACGACGAGTTCCTCGTACATTGTCCAAGTCATGGCATTGTGCGCTTGCGGGCGGTCGAAGAGCACGTGCGCGACGGCGCCGTCGCGGCGATAGCTGGTGGTTCCCTGGTTCACGGGGCGATCCTTGTCGTCGATGAGACCTTAACGGCCTTGCGGTGCGATCAGGCTGGCGACGTCCTTGATGTGTTCGTCGCCGTTGGGCGTCGAGAAGACAAAAGCCGGCTCACGATGCCGGCGCTTTCACTGCGCGGCGATCGGCTGGCGATGCTCGATCACGGTGCGCAGCGAGCGCTTTGACCCAGACTCGCGTCTCCTGGCGTGCTGCGCAGCTATTCCACGCTGGCGCCCGCGAACTCGACCACCTTCTTCCACTTGGCGGTTTCGGACTCGATGATCTTGCCGAAGTCGGCCGGCGTACCGCCCATCGGTCCGCCGCCGAGATCGGCGAGCTTCGCCTTGATCTTGGGATCGGCCAGCGCCTCTTCGATGTGCTTGTTGAGATAGGCGATGATCTCCGGCGGCGTGCCGGCCTTGACGCCCATGCCGAACCAGGCGCTCGCCTCGTAGCCCTTCACGGTTTCATCGATCGTCGGCACATCGGGGAAATACGACGCACGCTTTTCGGTGGTGACCGCAAGCGCCCGGATCTTGCCGCCGCGGATCAACTCGATCGACGACGGCATGTTGTCGAACAGCACCTGACACTGCCCACCCATGATATCGGTCAGCGCCGGGTTGGAGCCGCGATAGGGCACGTGAGTCATCTTCACGCCGGTCATTGCCATGAACAGCTCGCCGGACAGATGCACCGACGTGCCGTTGCCGGACGACGCCATGTTGACCTTGCCGGGATTGGCTTTGACGTAATCGATGAACTGCTGGACGGTCTTGGCCGGCACGTCGTTGTTGACGACCATGACATTCGGCACGCGGAGAATGCCGCCGACCGGCGCCACATCGCGGATGAAATTGAACGACAGCTTCTTGTAGAGCGTCGCGTTGATGCCGTTCGCCGGATTGACCAGCAGCACGTTGTAGCCGTCCGTGGGACCCGCGAGCAGCGCTTCGACCGCAAGGTTGTTGCCGGCGCCAGCCTTGTTCTCGATGACGAACTGCTGGCCGGTCTTTTCCGAGAGATATGCGCCGATGAGGCGAGCCAGAATGTCGGTGGTGCCGCCAGGCACGTAGCCGACCAGCCAGCGCACCGGCTTGTCTGGATAGGCCGCGAAAGCCGAAGTGCTAATAAAGGGAGCGGCGATCAGCCCCCCGGCAGACACACGTAGAAAGTCACGGCGCTTGATCATTGCACATCTCTCCCTGTCGTGGCGTGGCCCAGCGGCCCGCCAGTCTTTGATTTGTTCTTGGACTGGAAGTTACGCGGGCCGGAACGCAGCGCCAAGCCAAAAGCGGCCTGCGGCCTATTGAACTTTAATGTTATTGGCCTCGATCAATTGCTTCCAATTGGCGATCTCGGTCGCGATCTGGTCGCGCATTTCCTCGGGCGTGGTCGGCGTCGCGATGTTGCCGCCCTCCTTGAGCTTGGCCTGCACGTCCGGCAGCGCCAGCGCGGCGCGGAGCTCGGCGTTCAGCCGCTCGACGATCGGCCGGGGCGTGCGCGGCGCCGCCGCCATGCCGAGCCAGGACATGTAGTGCACGCCCGGCAGGGTCTCGGCGACGGTCGGCGCTTCCGGCATGAGCTCGAAGCGCGTCGGCGAGGTCACGGCCAGCGCCCGGAACTGGCCATTGGTGACACGCGGAAAGCCGGACGTCGCGGTGTCGACCATCACGTCGACGCGCCCGGACAGCACGTCGGTCACGGCTGTCGCCGAGCCGCGATACGGCACCGGCACGAGGTCGACGCCAGCCTTGGCATTCACCCAGCTGCCGATCAGGTGGTAGATCGAGCCGAGCGAGGTGATGACATAGGTGATCTTCCCCGGGTTCGCCTTGGCGCGCTCGAGCAGATCGGGGAATGACTTGATCGGCGAATCCTTCGGCACCTGGTAGATGAACGGATAGGCGCACACCATGCTGAGGAAGCCGAAGGTGCTGTCGCCTTCGAACGGAAACTTGCCGACCGCGGCGCCGCTGGCGTAGCCCGCCGTCAGCAAGGTCATGCTGTATCCGTCCGGCGGCGCATGCGAGACGATGCTGGCCGCAATGCCGCCACCGCCGCCGGTGTTGTTCTCCACCGTGACGGATTGGCCGAGCCGCTCGGCGAGCTTGTCGGCCAGAAGCCGCCCGACGATGTCCGGGCTGCCGCCCGGCGACGTGCCGATCAGGATGCGGAGCGCGCGCTGTGGCCAGCCCTGCTGTGCGAAAGCGGGCCACGCGGCGCCTGCAGCAAAAGCGCCGGACAGCGCCAGCGCGCGGCGTCGATTGAGATCCATGGAGAATTGTTCCGGCCTTAAGTGCGGCAAGGTTAGCAGGGTTCTAACGCGCCTGAAAACACGCGAGACGCCTCGCCAAGCGGGCAAAGCGACGCAGATCGCCGGCTTTTCTTCGTTGCAGCGGCTGCCGCGCGTCGCACAACAAATTTTCAATTAACGCGCGCCGCGAATTTGCGGATAGCGGTTCAAGCCGATCTCCATGTTCGTGGTGTAAGCATGTCAAAAATTCGAACACCGGGGCGGATCAATCAGTGAGCAGGCTTCTCAACAATCGCACATGGAGTGCGTGCGCGGTGGGCGCGATCATGATCGCGATCGCGCCGACCCTTGTCGTCAGTCAGCCTGATCGCGCCGACGATCCCTGGAAAGAACCGTGGCCGGTGCTGCTCGATCGCCCGGCAGCGGTCGAACCGGAGCTCGCCGCCTTGCAGCAGCGCATCGACGCATCGCTGGAGCGGATGCTGAAGTCCCGCGACGCTATTCCGCCATCCGAGCCGTTGTAAACCTCGAGCCAGACGCCGATCACAGGAGGGGGCCCATGATCAGCAATGACCTTGCAGAAACCAGCGATCTCGCAGCGCAAGTTGACGAACGCCGCGACGCGCCGCGCGCCAGCATTGCCGGACGCTACGCCGTGCGGCTCGATCCGCGCGACGGCCGCGACCTCATCACGTGCTCGGTCCTGGATTATTCGGTCACGGGCGCCCGGCTGCAATTGCCGGAAGACGTGGCTCTGCCGGCCGAGCTGCAGGTCGTGATCGGCACGCTTGCGCACAACGCGCGCGTCGTCTGGCGCAACGGCGCGGTGATCGGCGTCGATTTCGTCGACGAGCACCACAGCCTGTACTGACCGCAGCCTGCGCCCGAACGCGCGGGCGGCTCATAGCCCGGTGCGGTATTCGAACCAGGCCCGGGCACGCCGGCGCATGCTCGGTCTGCGTCATCGCGCTTGTGGTCACCGCGCCTCCGTTGCCTATACTTGGAATGCTGGGAAATCGAGCACTCCAACGGGCAACGGGCTACGATGCACGGTCGGTTCTGGTTCTTTTCGCTTCTCATCCTTGCTGCAACGGTTCAGGCGCCGAGCGCGCAGGAGCGCGACTGGCCGTCGCGGCCGGTGACCATCGTCAATCTGTTTGGCGCCGGCGGTAACGCCGACGTGGCCTCGCGCGCCCTGGCCCAGGCGTTGAGCGAAAAATTCGGGCAGCCCTTCGTGGTCGAGAACCGGCCCGGCGGCAGCGGTCTGGTCGGCACATCCTATGTCGCCAAGGCCAGGCCCGACGGCTATACGCTGCTCACCACCTCGATCGGACCGGCGGCGCTCTATCAACTGCTGTTCAAGTCCTTACCCTATGACACCGACCGGGATTTCACGCCGGTCATCATGCTGGGCGAGGTGCCGAACGTCCTCGTCTCGAGCCCGCAGCTCGGTTTCAAGACGCTGTCGGACCTCGCGGCCTATGGCAAAAACCATCCAGGCGGCCTCAACCTCGGACATGCGGGCGTTGGCTCGATGGGCCATCTCGGCGCCACGCTGTTCGCAACGAGAGCCGGGATCAAGGCGACCTACGTCGCCTATCGCAGTCCCGGCGCGGTCGTCACCGACGTGCTGAGCGGTCAGATCCAGGCCGGCACGCCGACCTTCATTCCGGCGGTGCAATCCGTCACCGCGCTCGCCGTCATGGCCGAGCAGCGCATGGAAATTCAGCCGGACATTCCGACCGCCCGGGAAAGCGGCTTCGACGTCGTGGCGGTGTCATGGATTGGTCTCCTCGCGCCGGCTGGCCTGCCGGACAGAATTCGCGACCAGCTCAACACCGCGATCAACGACTATCTGAAATCCGACGCCGGCCGGCAGGCCTTCACCAAGGTGAACGTTCGTGCCATCGGGGGCACGCCCGGACAGATGACGGAGACGATCAAAAAAGACCGCGAGCGCTGGGCGCCGATCATCGCCAAGGAAAACATCCAGCTCGAGCCCAATTGACGGGCTGCTGCGCCTTTGATCTGGCGATGCTCAGTCGGACTCCGACTGCTTTTCGGTCAGCGCATGCCGCCGCATGAACTTGATGAAGGCGAGTGCCGCGGGAGACGATTCATCGCTGCGGTAGATCAGTGAGTTCGGCGCCATCGGCGGCTTGATGGCAAAATCGCGGTAGACGACGTTCGGCATATTGACGTTCTTGAAAGCTTCGGAGACCACGGCCACGCCGTGACCGGCCGATACGCAGGCCAACACCGTGATCGCGTCCTTCACCCGCGCCGTGATCTTCGGCGTGAATCCGCCAGCCTCGCCGATCACATCGATATGTTTCCAGAAACCGACGTCGAGCTCCGGCGAATAGTTGACGAAGGATTCCGTCTTGAGCTGCGAAGGATGAATGCGCTCGAGCCGTGCCAGCGGGTGCTCGCAATGCAGCGCCAGCATCATCGCACGCCGGCAGACGACAAAGCCGCGCAGGCTGTGGGGATAGCGGTTCGGTTTGCGCACGAAACCGAAGTCCAGATCCCGCTGCAGCACGGAGGTGATCTGGCTCATTGTCGGCGCCTGCTTGAGGTTGACCTCGATGCCCGGATGCAGCTTCTGAAAGCCACGGACGAATTTGTCGATCAGGCCGAACAGCGGGATGACCGTCTGGAACCCGATGGCGATGCGGCCAATCTCGCCACGCGCGGCCTGCCGCGCGATGGCCTCGGCCTCCGCGGCCTCGCGCAGCACCGTGCGCGCGCGCTCGAAAAAGCGAACACCGACGTCGGTCAGCTCGATATCGGTATTGCCCTTGCGGGTGACGAGCCGCGCGTGCAGCTGGGTCTCGAGTTTCTTGATCTGGTTGCTGAGCGTCGGCGTGCTGATGCCGAGGCTCAACGCGGTGCGTCCAAAGTGCTTGGTTTCCGCAAGCGCCACGAAATAGCGAAACAGGCGCGTCTCAATTTCAGCCATCGTTAGATGCCATCTAACAAAATTATGACATGTCTTTAATGACTTGCGCAAACGGCTGTGGTTGAAACGAAATCACTGCATGTTCCAGCATGCGCTATCCGGGGGGATGCGAGCTGGCTTGAACGCGAGCCGAGCGACTTCCAGCAGATGCCTGCGGAAATCACAGTATTGCTCCCGGATGGGTTGCCGGGGCTTTGGACATTCCGGCGCTTGGTTTTGCCGCACCAAGGGTCGGGTCTCCGAGCTTTAAGTCACCAGGTCTGCTTCGCTGCACGATTAAGTCTCGAATGTAACGAATACCGCCACAGCAAATAACAGACAAAAAAGGCGAGATAGTCCATGCCAAATAGCAAGCTTCGAATTCTTGCCCAGAGCCCGGCAATTGCCCGCCGCGAGGACACCGGGACTGCGCCGGTGGGTTGTATCGACAAGGGGGACGGCCCGAGCGCGGAGGAGAATGTCCGTCTTCTCCAAGCGTTCGCCCGCGTCGACGACAGCCGCCGTCGGGCCTGGCTCCTGGAACTGGTCGAGCATTTCGCGGGCCTCGACCCCGCGCCGCATTGATGTCCGGTGCCGCCGTGATCGCGCTCAAGAAAAAGAAACCCAACCCGATCGACCGCCATGTCGGCGCGCGCGTCCGCATGCGGCGGCTGATGCTGGACATGACGCAGACCCAGCTCGGCGACAAGCTCGGCCTCACCTTCCAGCAGGTGCAGAAGTACGAAAAGGGCACCAACCGGATCGGCGCATCGCGGCTGCAGCACATCGCCGAGGTGCTTCAGGTGCCGGTGGCGTTCTTCTTCGAAGGCGCGGTCGGCGAGATGAAGTCCGCCGAGCCGCGCGCGCTGTTCGTGGCCGAATTCCTGGCGTCCTCGGAAGGCATTGCGCTGGTCAAAGCCTATATGAGCATCAAGGACACCAAGACCCGGCGCTGCATCGTGCAGCTGGTCGAGCAGATCTCGCCGCGCGCGTCCTGACCTGCTCTCCTTTGCTCTCGCGCTAACTCTTTTCGCTAACTCTTGCGGCGTTTCTTGACCGGCAGCCGGTGAACCGTTGCCGAATGACCGGTGCTCTTGCGCAGCGCATCGCGCAGTCCGACCGGCCGGCCGTGCTTCTTCAGCACGTCGGCAAACGCCTCCTCGGCCAATTCCTGGAAGGTCTGCATCCGGTCGTCGGCCAATTGCGCGAGCGCCGTCCAGGTCTCGTCGTCGAACTGCACGCGCTTGCCCGGCATCTCGAGTCCTCCGCGGAACAATCTGGAGGATACCGCCTTGTGCATGCACTGGGCTAGCTGCCGGCTTCGGACGCTGTCGGCTTGTCGTCACCACCGAGAATGAGGACGACGTCGTCCCAAGCGCGATCATCTTCCTCGGTCTCGCGGCGAATGAACTTGCGCACAATCAGGCAGTTACGAACTGGTGTGGGGCGATGTCTCTGCATGCTGGGTTAACCGGCACGCCGGTCACGAAGTTCCTGCCCGGGATTTCTTGGCGGGACTGGAAACAGCCGAGGAGGATTGAATGGCGAAGAAAGGTCGGAAACGGAAATACTCGCGCGGCTCGCAGAAGGAGGTCGAGGGCGAGATGCGCCGCTACAAGCGCGGAACGGCAAAGAGCGGCCGTGGCGGCAAGCGCAAGGTGAAAAGCCGCAAGCAGGCCATCGCGATCGGACTGTCCAAGGCCCGCAAGAAGGGCAAGAAGGTGCCGCGCAAGCGCCGCTGATCGGCAAGACGACGCCCGGCCAGGATTCACCGACCCCTGACCGGACGCTTGTGTTCGCCAGCGGACATTCCGCCCGAGGCGATCGAGGACTAAGCCGCCTTGCGGTTGACGTTGGTCTCCGCGAGCGTGGTCAGCTTCTTGTCGGTGGCCTTCTCCTCATCGAGGTTCTGCTGGAAAAGCGCCGCGCAGTCGCTGCGTCCGAGTTGCTTGGCCCAGGCGATGAGAGTGCCGTAGCGCGTGATCTCGTAGTGCTCGACGGCTTGCGCTGCCGCGATCAAGGCCGCGTCGAGCACGCGCGGATCGTCGACCTCGCCGGTGACGTCCTCGGTCTCGTCGATGATGCCGTCGATCGCCGGACAATCGATGCCCGACGGCTCCTTGCCAAGGAGACGGAACACCTCGTCGAGCCGCCGCACCTGCCCTTTGGTCTCGGCGAGATGGCCTTCGAAGCCCTGGCGCAGCGCCGGATCGCCGGCCTGCTCGATCATGTCCGGCAGCGCCTTCACGATCTGGTTTTCGGCGTAGTAGATGTCGCGCAGCGTGTGGACGAACAGGTCGTCCATAGTCTTGATGTCCTTGGTGAACAGGCCCATGGAAAGTTCCTCTCGGGGATTTGTCGGTAAAGGATGAAACGGCGTGGCGCGGTGCGCGCCCGCTCACAGGGGCAACGTGACAGCGCAGTGCACGTTCCCTCGACTTTGCGGCCGAACTTCCGTGAGAACGACTCTATTCCGCGGCGATCCGCTGCGGGCTTCCGAGCGGCATGATCTTCCAATCCCACCAGGCGAAGTCGAGCCGGAAGTCCTGGCCCTCGATGACGCAGCCGTAGGCGCTGCGATTGGGACCGCGCGGAAATTTCTTCTCGCTCGGACCGATCAGCGTGCCTTCGAAGGTGTGCATGCCTTTGCGAACCCGCACGCGACGACCCAACAATGAAATCAATTCGTGATCTTCAAGCCGGTACACAGGCACGCCCTGCACTTCCAAAACATTCCGCGCGCAACCTACTCAGGTGCGATGTGAAATCCAGCTTGGTTTGTGGATAAGGCTAACGCTGCGAGTCAAAATTTCGTGTCGGCGTATCAAACGACACGAACAAGACCATGCTTGACGAAATTTCGTGGAAGGCGCGCGCGGTGCGTTAACCGCACCGTACGCCGGGTCACTTCATCGTCGACTTGAGATTGGCGATCTGCTCGGACTGCCGCACCAGCCAGGTGCGGCGCTGCGGGTCCTGGATGCGCATGAAGGCGCGCAGCAGCCTCAAGCCCTCTTCCGGCAGCAGATCGGGAGCGGCGCCGGCTACATCGGCCTTGGCCTGCAGATGCGCGAAATCCTTGATCGAGACAATTTTGCTGTCATCTGCCATTTGGGAATTTCCTCCCGCGGAACGATGTTATCCTAGCCGCCTGACCGGGGGGAGTCCGAACATGACCAGCAAGCGACCGGACACGACGGCGGAATACGCAGCGGCGGAATGCTCAACAGCCGAGTATCTGGCGACCATGTGCGACCAGCTGGCCGAACTGGCCGAGCGCGACGGGCTCAAGGTCGGAGCCTATCTGCTCAAGATGGCGCAGCTCGAATTCGCCGGCCTCGCCGGGACGCAACCGGACACCAAATACGCGACTCGCTGAAGTTTCGGGCAGAACGCGCGCGGCGTCATTAGGGACGCGCCGCAGTTTCATTTGCTCGCATCGAACGGATGCCCGCCAGGCGGCACATCTGCTGCCACTCCCGGCAGATCTGGTCGCGCCGCGTTCGCGGCGGCGTCATCTTCAGATTCACTTGTCAAACAGCCCGACGCTTGCGTCACTTCAGAAACATCCGGACGTGATTCATCGGCCCCGGAAGTAGCAAGGCGCGGGGCGCCGCCTTCATTTCCTTCTCCCTCAAATGAGGGAGGGGAGCGCCGGTCAGGCGCAACGTCTTAGTCTGGCACCTTTTGAGGGTGCCGCCTGCCGTGTGACCGGCAGGCGCGCCCTCCGGCGCTCCACCTGTGGCGATTTTTGACGAGGCCACCGGACTTCTTTCATCGGACCGGAGGACCACATCCTCACGTTATCCAGGCGGCATTGGCGCTGCCCTTCATCCGACGTTGTCCAAGCCACTGAAGGCAGCCCCCTCATCGGGTGCGGCCGGTGACCTCGCTCCCTGGGACGGGGTTACAAATCCCGCCTGCAGGCACCACACCCTGCTCTGCCAACTAAGTGTCCCTAGACGACACCCTCAACTGAGCAAGGCATGAGCTTCGTACACGTGTGGGAAAAGAAGAAAAGATTATTGCGGATTCGAGTGTTGACAGAGTGTGGACAGAGCCGCGGCCCTCTCCCGGCCGTCGCAACGGCACGGCCACATCACCCTTCGAGACGCATTGCTTCGCAATGCTCCTCGGGATGAGGTGGGGAGAGGACGGAGCAGCGGCGCGCTCTGCCGCACACGCGTGCAGGCTGCGGCGCGTGCGCGCCGCAGGTGCCACGCCGTCACGGCAAAACGGATTACTGACGAACGAGGTATCGCTCGGTGATCGTCACCGCGAGCTTCCACGCTATGATGAACACCAGCACGTAGAGACCCAGGAAGGCGAACAGACTGATCGATTGCGAAAATCGTTCGACCAGCGTGCAAATACCGACTGCAGCGACATCACCGATAGCGACAAATAGGATGAATACGGCAAGCACCGTCATCATTCTCTCCCTGGAAGTTTTTGCCGTTCGCCCTTGCGGCCAACAAATCATCGGACAGCGAACGCGACGCCGCGCGAATGGTCGCTGCGACGATTTGACAGGTGCGGATTTTAGAACGCGAAGTTCCAAAGCTTGCGGCATCGATGCGCATCGCGCGCAAAATGCCGCACGACCTTTTTCCGCCGCACGCGCGTTGCCATGTGCAGCGAAGGTTGCGGGGCAGCGCTAGCCCCCCTGATTTCCCCTGCTCGCTCCGCAACCGGCCCCGTCTCCCTCCGAGGCGGGGCTTCTTCTTTTCTATGTCGCGATAGGCCTACGCTATCGCCCCAGTCATTCCAGGGCGTTGCCGGAGGGCGAAGGCGGACGAACCCGGAATGACCGTGGGGATAGATAGCGACCCACCAAACAAGAGCGCGGGCAGAGGCCCTGCCCGCGCTCTTTGTCGGTCTCCGTCAAACGCGCCGTCTACTCGATCACATCGATCACCCGGCGGCTGCCCGGATCGACCACCACGAGGTCGTTGTCCTGCCGGTAGTAGCGATAGGTCCGCACCGACGGCACCTCGCGCACCACCGTCTCCGGGAACTCCTCGAGCACGACCGTGGACGGGACCTCGTCCTCAACCACGATCCGCTTGGTCGAACCGGAGCCCGTGGTGACCGTGCGCTTGGTCGCCGCGTGCTTCCTGATCGACTCGCGCTGCTCCTTCGAGAACTGCACCTTGCGCTCCGAGCGCGCCGGCGCCGCGGCCGCCCGGCCGCCGCCCTCGTAGGCCATCACCTCGACGATGCGGTGTGACGACGGCTCGACGATCACGATCTGCTCGTCGGTCACGAAGTAGCTGTAGCCGCGGTACTGCGGAACGATCGACACGATGGTGTCGGGCAGCACCGACAGGTGCACGCTCGACGGCACGTTGACGCCGACGTTCACCGCGAAGTTCACCTTCACCGGGCTGACGTTCTGCTGCCGGATGGTGGAGGCGATTTTCGTTCGCTGCTCGGTGGTGATCTGCGCCGACTGCTTGGCCTGCCCCGATTGCGGAGCCTGGGTCGAGCGCTGCGACGGCTGCTGGTTGGTCTGGGCGTTGTTGCGCGCCGGCTGGTTGCTCTGCTCGCGCTGCGCGTTGGTGTTGTTCTGCTGGGACGGCTGCTGGGCGCGCTGGTTGTTCGGCTCGGCCGGCTTGTTGTTCGGCTCCGCCTGTCGGGGCTCGCGCTGCGCATTCTGATTGGCCGGTTGCTGCTGCGCCTGCGAAGGCTGGTTGGTGCTGCCGGACGGCGCCGACTGCGAGCTCTGATTGGCGCTCGGCTGCCGCGATGTGCCCGGGCTGCTTGGGCTTGCCGAGTCCTGCGCCCGCTGCGGGGCCTGCTGCTGCGCGGCCGGCGCGTTGGACGGTGCGTTGGACGGTTCTTGGCGCTGCTCGCGCTGCGCGCCTTCGGCCAGCGCCAGCGTCGTCGACAGCGCCAGCACGGCGGCGGTGCTGAATAGGGTTGAACGTTTCATCGCATGTCTCCTCTGGTCTCCATCGTTTTCGTGGGACGGAAACCAACGTGACGGCGGAGGCGATGTTCCTGGAGCTTGCGGGAGAAATGCAGTTGCGCGCCGCAACCATCGACGCAACCTGAATGAGCGGATGTTCAGGAAAAAGCGACGTTCAGGAAATGACCTTCGGGAAAGAAGGAGCGAGCGCAGCATCGCGCTTCGCAAACAAGCCGCTGCATCTGGAGCGGCGTCATTCCGGGGCGCGCCGCATCAGGCGGCTAGGCGCTTCGGCGGCGTCCCGGAATGACTGTGCCGCACTCTGACTGATACGCACCGACCGAAATACTCACGGAGCGACAAAACAGCGAACTCCGTCACGCCAATCCCGACAAGAACTCGACCTCGTCGCGCGTGACTGCGCGACGAGGTCGATAAACTCTCTACTTCTTCTTGCGGGCCTTCTTCGCCTTTTTGGCCTTCTTGGCTTTCTTAGCCATGCAGTTTCCCCTTTGAGTTATGGGGCGCACAGGAGGGCGAGTACGCCCCGGACGCAAACAGTTGGCCCGATTCGGGTTGGTCAATCAAAATATAGTGGGGACAACTTGGTCAGGTTTTCCACCGCGAAGAAAGCTGGACATCGATGCAGCGCGACGCGCGCGAGTCGCGGCAGCGCAGCATACGGCGCGAAGGAGCACGCGTCAGCCGATCGTCCTTCATCGCGCCGGTCGTTCTGAGGCCCTTGCCGGGTGACGCCTGCCTGCGCGCTGACCTAGACTTCGCGAGGCACGCTTTTGAAGCCAAACATGGGAGGACCGCTATGACGCTCAAGCCGCTCGCCCTCGCATTCGCTTTGCTCACCTCGGCGCTTTGCCCGGCCTTGGCGCAGGCGCAGGACGCGCCCAAAGCCACCCCGGCCTTCAAGTCCGCGATCCCCAACGTCCCCGGCAAGAGCATGATCGCCGTGGTGGTCGACTATCCGCCCGGCGGCAAGTCGCCGAGCCATCGCCACGCAGGGTCGGCCTTCATCTACGCCCATGTGATCTCGGGCGCGGTGCGGAGCCAGGTCGACGATCAGCCGGTCAAGGTCTACCGCGCCGGCGAAGGCTGGTCGGAGAACCCCGGCGCCCATCACCGGGTCAGCGAGAACGCCAGCGCCACGGAGCCTGCGAAGCTGCTCGCGGTGTTCGTGGTGGATTCGAGCGAGCAGACGCTGACGACGCCGGATCCGAAGTGACGGCGGGCGTCGGGCTGTCAGAGCACAGGCGAGCGCGAACGCACTAGGTGCGATTTTGGCCGTGAACAGGCCAGAAGCAGCGTTGGCTACCGGCATCAGCGCCACCGGTTCGCCATCTACGAGGCCGGCCCGAAGGACAGCCCGGTCCGCTTCGCAGCCGGTGAACACTCCAATGGCGTGTGGGGGTTTTACATCCCAGGCTGAGCAGCCTTCATGAGCTCGCGACCTGGTCCGCCGCCGCATGCCGGACGCGCCTCCTCACGCGATGACGCTTGCAGGATGCACTTCGCGGCCCTTGACAGAATTGCAATTTCTGCTGAAGCTACCCTTGGTTGCAGCACAACGGGGGGAGTGCGGCGATGATCATTTCCGTCATCAATCACACCGAGACGCTCAGCGACGAAGAGGTGCAGCGCGCGTTGCGCGCCATCAACCGCCAGATCCGGGAGGACTTCGAACCCTACTGGAGCCTGGGCGCCGAGCTTCGGCTTGAAGGAAGGAGCCAGAAACAGAAGAAGCTGAACAAGAAGACCGACCTCGCCGACATGCGGGGCAGCGCGGTCCTCTATCTGTGGGACAAGGTCAAAGCGAAGGACGCGCTCGGCTACCACGAAAGGAACCATCGCGGAATCCCGTTCGGCGTCGTCTACACCGAGCTTTCAAAGGAGCTCGAGGAGAGCTGGACCGCCACGCTTTCGCACGAAGCGCTCGAGCTCATCGGCGATCCGGAGGTGAATCTGCTGGTGATGGGACCGCACCCCACCGAACCCGGGCGTGACGTATTCCATTGGTACGAGATGTGCGACGCCGTGCAGACGGAGACCTACGAGATCGACGGCATCGAGGTCTCGAATTTTGTGCTTCCGCTCTACTTTACCAGCAGCGACGAGCGCGGCGGGCGCAATGACTTCCTGGGACGCCGCCATGGCGGAAAGACACTCCGGTCTTTCGGTGTGAACCCTGGCGGATACGTCGGGTTCTACGATCCAAAGAAACGCGACGACGTTACGTTCGAGGGAGACGACCTCGCCGCCCGCCGGATGAAAATCAAGGCGCAAGCCAATGGCACCCGTCGCAGCATTCGCTACCGGAACAAGATAGACAAGGCGGCCCGATCGGGGCGCAAAAAGCGGTGATGGACCGCACGCGTTGCGGCTGCTGCATCCGCCACCTTGTATGATTCGACGGGTTGCGCCTTCGGCTTTCGTGCCTGCCGCCCGCTGATTCCTCCGCGAGTCCATACCCCGACGTTCACGGCCGCCGAAAACATTTCGCGAGACTCTTCGGCCAGAATCGATCCAGTTCTCTGCGCAGAGGAGAGAGAGCCATGACACGGATGGTCGCCGTCACGCTTCTGGTCGCGAATTTCGCGAACGTGCTTTGCTTGATTCGCTATTTCTGAGCTGCCGCGACCCAATCGGCCTCAATCGCGATTGAGGGGGGCCGCCGATCAATGGCTCCCAAATCGTAGCCGGAATCGTACGGCCCCTCGCACCAGCGACATGACGTTCTCGGTGCCTTCGCTCCAGCTCTCACTGATACTCACTTTGAAGTTTGCTTGATTTGCCGTCCGCGCATCATTTCACTGCCGCATGAATGGCAACGCAATGCCGCACGAGGTTCGGGCTCGCGGCGACGAATTGCTTCAGCGGCGTCTCGATATCGTAGAAATGAATGTTGGCGATGAAGCCGTAGATGCCGGCATCGACGCTGGTCGGCTTCGCTCCATGCACGTAGCCTTCGGCCGGGATCATGTCAGAAGCGCTCGTCCTTCCAGCGCGAATAGGACATGACCCAGTAGAGGTCGTCGAGCATGCGCGAGACCAGCAGGTTCGCGTCGCGCTGCGCTGCGTTCAGGCCGGCGTCGATGCTGAGGCGATGCTTGCGGATGAGGTGCGCAATGATCGTGTCGCTGTCCCCGATCGTCTCGCCGTCATCGGTCAGATAGGGAAGCTGGCCGCGTGGGGCTGCGGACGCGTCGAGGACGTGCTCGTGCGTGAACGGCAAGCCGACGAGCTTGAGAAAAGCGAACACCTTGAGACCGAAGCCGTTGTTGTCGGCCACTCCGAACAGCTCGGGCCATGAATAAAGAGTGATCATCTGGGCTCCTCCGCTCGCGCGTGGCACGTTACACGCCGCCGGGTCTCACTCCATACGCTTAAAATCTTTCTTCACTTGAGACGCATATACGCGACGTCAGCAATGGCCTTCATCACGGCGTCGCGCACGCCGGGATCGTAGAGCGTATGACCAGCGCCCTCGACGATGCGGATTTCGCTGCCGGGCCAACGTGTCGCGACAGCGTGTGCAATCGCGGGCGGACAGAGCATGTCGTAGCGGCCTTGCACGATGACGCCGGGGATCCCGGAAAGCCTGCCGGCGTCTTCGAGAAGCTGATTCGGCCGCATGAAGCAGTCATTGGCGAAGTAATGCGCTTCCATGAAGGGTGTCGCAGGCAGCGCCTTGCCGGATTTTATGGCCGCGAGGTCGAGGCGGGCGCGTTTCGGTGCGTGCTCCGACAAGATGCGCTCGACATCGTGCCAGGCGCGCGCCGCCGGTCCGTGCACGGCCGCATCGTCGGAGAGAATGCGGCGCCAATAGGCTTCGAGCGGCCGGTCACGTTCAGCCTCGGGCAGCAAGCCGAGGAAATCTTCGTACAGCCCGGGATAGAAGCAGGACAGCCTCTGGCCAAAGCCCGCTTCGATCTCCTCGAACGTGCCGAGAAAGGTCGCGCGCAGCACGATCCCGGAGACGCACGCCGGGTGCGCCTGCGCGTAAGCGAGCGCCAACGTGGCTCCCCAGGAGCCGCCGACCACCATCCAGCGTTCGAAGTCGAATTTTTTGCGGATCGCTTCCAGGTCGGCGATCAGGTGCGCCGTGGTGTTGTTTTCGCGGCTGCCTTTCGGCCGGCTCTTGCCGCAGCCGCGCTGGTCGAACAGCACGGCATGAAAAAGCTCGGGATCGAACAGCTTGCGATGATCCGGCTGGCAACCCGATCCCGGGCCGCCATGGAGGTAGACCGCCGGAATGCCGCCTTCGCGGCCGACACTCTCGACATAGAGTTCGTGACCGTCGCCGACCGGAAACTGCTCTGACGTCAGCGGCGCAACCGCGCCGGTGCGCCCGGGACCCGCGTCAGGTGTCATTGGGTTCGCCATCTACCATTGGCGCAGCATTTTTCATCGACAATCCAAGAGCGGTTTGCGGCGCCGGGCCCCAACGGGGAGACAGGCGGGCCGATACTTGTACGGCATCTTGCAGGGTGAAGATCGGTTTGGCGCTCGGGATCGCCTAAAACCTTGAGAAGTCTGGTCGGAGTGGCAGGATTTGAACCTGCGACCCCTTCGTCCCGAACGAAGTGCGCTACCAGGCTGCGCTACACTCCGACACAGAAGGCCGGTCTTATAGCGGTGGCTTCCGGCCCCCGCAAGCGCCGATCAAGCCGCTGAATTCCGGCGTGTTTTGGCCGTTCCCGGACGGTCGGCGGCGTGGCTGTTCCGCCCCCGCGCCGCCCCCTCGCCCCCACGCCACGGAATTCGCTATAGGTTCTTCAAGCCCGCAACGGGCGCAGACGGCGGGCGGGGAAGGCATCGGAATGGCCAAGGAAAGCTTGCAACTGGCGGAATACGCGGCGGGGCTCGCCTATCGCGACATCCCAGGGCCCGTGATCCAGCGGGCCAAGGACGCCATCGCCGACACGATTGCGGCCATCGCGTTCGGCGCGCATCTGCCCTGGAGCCGGATGATCGTGAACTACGCCGCGCAGCGCGGCAAAGGCGGCAAGGCCCGGGTGTTCGCGCCGGGCGGCGCGAAGCTCCAGGCGCCGGCCGCGGCCTTCGCCAACGGCTCCCTCGCCCACGCCTTCGAGATGGACAACCTGACGTGGCCGAACACCGGGGTGCATCCCGGCGCCACCATGGCGATGCCGGCGCTGGCGGTGGCCCAGGAGCGCGGGCTGTCCGGCCGGGCGCTGCTGGAAGCCGTGGTGGCCGGCAGCGAGCTGATGATCCGGGTCGGCCGGGCGACCAAGCACAACAACGAGACCCGCGGCTTCCATGCGCCCGGCACCACCGGGCCGTATGGCTCGGCCGCAGCGGTCGGGCGGCTGCTCCGGTTCGACACGCCGATGATGCTCAACGCGCTTGGCATCGCCGGCTCGACGTCGGCGGGGCTTCTGGAGTTCGCCAAGTCCGGCACCGGCGCCATGGTGAAGCGGCTGCATCTCGGCCGCGCCGCGGAAAGCGGCATCATGGCGGCGAGCCTCGCCGAACAGGGCTTCACCGGGCCGGTCAGCGTGCTGGAGGGCCAGTTCGGCTTCCTCAACGTCTATTGCGGCGAGCACGATCGCGAGGCGCTGACCCGCGGGCTCGGCAGCGAATGGGCGAGCCTGCGCATCATGCTCAAGCGCTTCCCGGTGCACATCACCTCGCACACCTCGGTGCAGGCCATCCAAGACCTCCGCGGTGAGCACGGCTATGCGGGCTCCGACGTCGCGTCGATCCATGTGGCCGGCAATCCGAAGATGGCGACGGTGAACAACATCCCGGAGCCGGCCGACCTGATGATGGCGCAGTATTCGCTGCCCTTCTGCGTGGCGCTCGCCCATTACAAGGACCCGCGCGATCCGGCCTCGTTCAATATGAGGAGCTTCAACGATCCGGAAATCCGGGCGCTGGCGCGGCTCGTCACCATCACGGTGTCGGACGAGGCCAAGGCCGCGCATGGCCACACCATCGCCTCGACGGTCACTGTGACCCTGAAAGATGGCCGCGCGCTGACGCGCCGCGTCGACAGCTTCAAGGGCACGCCTGAGCAGCCGCTCAGCGTCGAGGAGATGCGCGACAAGTTCCTGCTGCTGACCCGGCATTGCGACCAGAAGGCTGCGGCGCGGGTGTTCGAGCGGCTGCAGGACCTGGAGAACGAGAAGAGCCTCGACTTCGTCAAGGTCGATGCCGCCAAGGCCAAGAAGGCCGTGGTGAAGCGCGCGGCCGCGGCGCAGAAGAAGCCGGTGAAACGAGCGCGCGCCAGATGATCACCCAAGCCGCCGCAGCCAGGGTCGCGACGCGCGTCATCCCGAACCTGGTCGGTGCCGCCTCGGACGCGGCGACCTGTCTTGCGTCAGGCGGCCTCGTGGCGTTTCCGACCGAGACGGTCTACGGGCTCGGCGCCGACGCGACCAACGCCACCGCGGTGGCGAAGCTCTATGCGGCGAAGGGCCGGCCGTCGTTCAATCCGCTGATCGCGCACGTCGCCGATCTCGCGGCGGCGAAACGCCTTGCGATCTTCGACGCCGACGCCGAGCGGCTCGCGAAAAAATTCTGGCCGGGCCCGCTGACCCTGGTGTTGAAGAAAAGCGCGAGCTGCCCGGTGGCGGACCTTGCGACCGCGGGCCTCGACAGCATCGCGGTGCGGGTGCCGGACCACGAGCTCGCCCGCGACATCATCAAGAAGCTCGGCCATCCGGTGGTGGCGCCGTCGGCCAACCAGTCGGGCCATGTGTCGCCGACCACGGCCAAGCATGTGCTCGACGATCTCGAAGGCCGCATCGACCTGATCATCGACGGCGGGCCGGCCACCGTGGGCGTGGAGTCGACCATCGTGGCCCTGCTCGACCGGCCGCTGCTGCTGCGGCCCGGCGGCTTGCCGCGCGAGGATATCGAGCAGGTGCTGCGTCATGACTTGGACGACGTGCCGGTGACCGGCGTCGACCCGGAGGCGCTGATCGCGCCCGGCATGATGGCCTCGCATTACGCGCCGCGCGCGACGCTGCGCCTCAACGCCACCGACGTGAAGCCCGGCGAGGCGCTGCTGGCCTTCGGGCCGCACCTGCCGAAGGGCGCCGAGAAGGCGGTGCGGGTGCTGAACCTGTCGCCCGCGGCCGACCTGGTCGAGGCCGCGGCGAACCTGTTTTCCGATCTGCGGACGCTGGATTCCTCGGAAGCCTCGGGCATCGCGGTGATGCGGGTGCCGCTGGAGGGGCTCGGCGAAGCGATCAACGATCGCCTGGCGCGCGCCGCGGCGCCGCGGGACACTTGAGCCGATGGACCTCGACAGGGAAACTCCCGCCTCTTATTTCGTCGGCTCCGGCGATGACCCGCTGCCGGACCCGTCGAAAGAGCCGCGGCCGGAGGTCAAGCTGCCGCCGGAGTCGTGGTGGGCGCGCTCCGCCCGGATCGCGATGGTCGCGGTCTTCGCGCTCTGGGTCGTGGCCTGCGTTGTGATGTTTATTGTACGCTAGGCCAGACCCTCAAAAAGAAAACGACGTACGGGAGTTCCCATGAACGAGATGAGCAAGCCCATCACCGCCGTGTCGCCGCAGACCTTGCAGCGGCTGATCGCGGTGGTCGGCGAGAAGAACGCCATCACCGACAAGGACAAGCAGGCGCCGTATCTCGTCGAGTTCCGCGCGCTGTGGACCGGGCATACGCCGGTGGTGTTGCGGCCGGGCTCGACCCAGGAGGTGTCCGAGCTCCTGAAAATCTGCAACGAGACCTCGACGGCGATCATCCCGCAGGGCGGCAACACCGGGCTCGTCGGCGGGCAGATCCCGCACAACGGCGAGGTCCTGCTGTCGCTGAACCGGATGGATAAGATCCGCGAGGTCGATCCGGTGTCGAACACCATCACGTGCGAGGCCGGTGTTACGTTGCAGCGGGCGCGCGAGGCGGCGGCGGGGGTCGACCGGCTCTATCCGCAGTTGCTGCCGTCCGAGGGAAGCTGCACCATCGGCGGCAATCTCTCGACCAATGCCGGCGGCACCGCGGCGCTGACGCACGGCGTCGCGCGCTCGCATGCGCTCGGCCTCGAGGTGGTGCTGGCCGACGGCCGCATCATGAACAACCTCAACAAGCTGAAGAAGGACAACACCGGCTACGACCTGAAGAACCTGTTCATCGGCGCGGAGGGCACGCTCGGCGTCATCACTGCCGCTGTGCTGCGGCTCGTGCCGCGGCCGAAGTCGGTGGAGACCGCCTGGGCCGCGATCCCGGATGTGCAGTCGGCAGTGGACCTGCTGGGACTTGCGACCGAGCTGACCGCCGGCGGCGTGACGAGCTTCGAGATCATGGCGCGCGAGGGCATCGACATCGTGTTGCGGCATGGCACCGGCGTGCGCGATCCGCTGTCCACCAAGTCGCCCTACTCGGTGCTGATCGAATTGTCGTCGCAGCGCCGCGAAGGCCTGCGCGATTCCATGGAGCAGATCCTGGCGGCGGGGCTGGAGAAGGGCCTCGTGCTCGACGCCACCATCTGCGACAGCCTGGAGCAGGCCAAGACGTTCTGGCGCATCCGCGAGCTGTTCGGCGAGATGCAGGGCCGCGAGGGCGGCTCGATCAAGCACGACGTTTCCGTCCCCGTAGCCAAAATCCCGGCCTTCATCGAGGAGGCCAACGCCGCGGCGATCAAGCTCATCCCGGGCTGCCGGCCGATGCCGTTCGGCCATGTCGGCGACGGCAACATCCACTACAACATCACCCAGCCGGCCGGCGCGGATAAAGCCGCGTACCTGAAGCGCTGGGACGACATGAACGAGGTGGTCTACAAGGTCGTGCTCAAGCACGGCGGCTCGGTGTCGGCCGAGCACGGCGTCGGCATCGTCAAGCGCGACTACCTGCCGAGGATCAAGGACCCGGTGGCGTATGAGCTGATGAAGACGCTCAAGCGCACGCTCGATCCGAAGGGCATTTTGAACCCCGGCAAGGTGCTGTAGCCGCAATCACCCGGCCGTAGCCGCAAGCACCGCCGTCATGCCCGGCCTTGTGCCGGGCCATGACGACCGCTGGTTCGGCGCAAGCGGAGTCAGAACAGCGAGCCCTGCCCGGTGTCCTCGGGCTGCTTCGGCGCGGGCTTGCGCGCAGCTTTGGGCTTCGGCGGCTCAGGCGCAGGCTCGGTGCTCGGATCGTAGGGCCTGAGCAATTCGGCGGTGTCGTTCGCCACGTGATTCACCGCGCTCGAAACCTCATAGACCTCCATCGCGCCGTCGGGCGCACGCGCAAACAGCGACGACGCCTCCTGCTCGCTGACATTGCCGCAGTCGAGCCAGAAGTCGAACTGCTCGGGCGGCACGATCACTGGCGCGCGGTGATGCACCGCGCCCATCTCCCGGTTGGCTTCCGTGGTGATGATCGCCGCGGTCTCGACCTCCTCGCCGTTCGGCCCGATCCAGTTCTCCCACAGGCCCGCGAAGGCCATCGGCTTGCCATCCGCGGCCCGCGCCATGAACGGCCGCTTGCGATTGCCGTCGCTTTTCCATTCGTAGAAGCCGTCGGCCGGAAACAGGCAGCGTCGCCGCTTCATCGCATTGCGAAAGGCGGGTTTCTCATGGATCGTCTCGCAGCGTGCGTTGATCAGCAGCGAGAAGCCGCGCGGGTCCTTCACCCACGGCGGGATCAGGCCCCAGCGCACCAGCGCGAAATGCTTCTCGCCCTCGGTGATGCGCACGATCGGCACCGGCTGGGTCGGGGCGATGTTGTAGCGCGGCGGAAAGTTCGGCTGTTCGCGATAGCGAAACAGCGTGCGGATCGCCTCAGGCGGCGTGGTGATCAGATAGCGTCCGCACATCATTCATCCCATCGGCGGACTAAAATCCGCACATTGCCTTAAATCTTAGGGGCTCGTTAACCCGGCCGGACAGAGACTGCGCCGCCAAGAACGGACCGGAATCCGCGATGCCCCAGACTGCCGCCGCAACCGCGCTCCGCCCGGAAGCATCTGGCGCCGGCATCCCCAATATCAACCCGGTCACCGGGCTATCCACCGATTATCTCAACCACTTCACCGAGGCGCTGATGGCGCTGGAGATGGCAGCGGACATTCCGGAATGCCTCGACGACCTCAAGGCCTGGCGGCCGAAGAGCTATGCCGACCATTTCGCGCAGTCGCGGTTTACGAACCGCGGGGTGGTGATCGATCTCTATCGGGTCGCCCAGCCGGCGCTGCGGCGGGAGGTCGATCGGCTGTCGGAGACGATCAACGGGCTCTTGATCGAGGCCATCGAGGCGGCGACGGACAACGCGGCGGTGGCCCGGCGCGCCGCCGCAGTCCGGCCGCTGATGGCCGAACTCGCGGACCTGATCAACGGCACCACGGAGAAAGCGGCCGATCGGCGGAGTTCACAAGCCGCAATCGATGCTATGTTCCTGAGGTGAGCACAGCAGCCCCCGCCCCCATCCAAGACCCGCCCGCGCAAGACCCCCGCGCCTATCCCGACCGGCCGTTCCTCGCCGTCAGCGCCGCCATCATCCGCGACGGCCGCGTGCTGGTGACGCAGCGCGCCCGCGGCCCCGGTATCGGCATCTGGTCGATGCCGGGCGGCGTGGTCGAGGCCGGCGAGACGCTCGTCGAGGCGCTTGTTCGCGAGATCAAGGAAGAGACCGACCTGACCATCGAGCCGGTGACGCTTGCCGGCCACCGCGAGGTGGTGGTGCGCGACCGCGACGGCCGGGCCTCGCGGCATTTCGTGATCCTGTGCTTTGCGTCGCGCTGGATCGCGGGCGAGCCTAAGCTGAACGAGGAGCTGTCCGACGCGCGCTGGCTGAAGCTCGAAGAGCTTTCGGGCCTCAAAACCACCGAAGGCCTCGCCGAGATCGTCGCCGCGGCCTTCGAGCGTATTGCAGCCACGAAGTGATATTACTGCGAACCATGCGTTTCCGGATTACCACTATCCTGCTTATCGCGCTCGCTCTGCCGACCCAGGCTTATGCGCAACGCCAGCCCGAGCCGCCCGCGGTCCCGCCCCAGATCCAGGGCGGCCCCGCGCCGTTCGAGCCCGACCTGATGCGGCTCGCCGAGATTCTCGGCGCGCTGCAATACCTGCGCGCGCTGTGCGGTGCCAACGAGGGCCAGAAATGGCGCGAGCAGATGCAGGCGCTGCTCGACGCCGAAGCGCCGACCGCGGAGCGCAAGAACCGCATGGTGGCGAATTTCAACCGCGGCTATCGCAGCTTCCAGCAGTCCTATCGCACCTGCACGCCGGCGGCGGGCGTGGCGGTGCGGCGCTATCTCGAGGAAGGCTCGAAGATCTCGCGCGAGATCACGGCGCGCTACACCAACTAGATCACGCCCCGCCCAGCGTCTTCGACAGCTTCTGCGCGGCCGACGACAGCACGCCGCTCATCGTCTTGATCCGCTTGTCGTCGAACCGGTTGATCGGCCCGGTCACGCCGAGCGCGCCGACAAAGGCGCGGCCGCGTCCGAACACCGGCACCGCGACCGCAGCGGTGTCGGCATCGCGCTCGCCTTTTGAAACGTAGAAGCCCGCCTCCCTGACGCGATCATAGATCGCGCCCTTGCCGTCCGTGAAGGTGACGAGGATGCGCGCGCTGGCGCCGCGATCCAGCGGCAGATCGGCCCCCTCTTCCAGATGGTGGCCGATCAGGCGGGAGGCGTGTTGCCGGTAAAGGCAGATCCGGCGCTCGCCCTCGCGGACGTAGAAGGCCGCGGTCTCGCCGGTGGCTGCGACCAGCTCTTGCAGGACGGGCCGCACGTAGTCGGCCAGATTGAACGCATTCTGGTACTGCACGCCGAGCCGCCACAGCGTCGGGCCCAATCGGAAGCGGCCGTCGGCGCCGCGATTGAGATAGCCGAACCGCTCCAGCGACGCCGCAAGCCGCAGAATGGTGCTGCGATAGAGCTTGGTGCGCTCGGCGAGTTCTCCGAGCGAAAGGTTCGGCGAGCCGTCGCCGAACGCATCGAGGATCGTCAAGGCACGCTCGACGGCCTCGACCTTCTGCTCCGGTGCGGCTGTGTCCTTGTCGCGAGCCATCGCAGTTGCTTTCGGCATGCACGCGTAGCGCCCAAACGGCGCGCTTGACAGGCGGGAGGCCCGTCCGATATTTTCTATTCTACAGAATATATTTCTGTCAGACAGAAACAACATTGTCAAGGGATGGAAGCGCCGCGATGCCCAAATCCGAGATCGACGTCCTGGTGAGCGAAGTCGGCCCGCGTGACGGCCTGCAGAGCGTCAAGCGCACGATGCCGACCGCGCAGAAGCTCGAATGGATCGCAGCGCTGGTCGACGCCGGCCTGCGCGAGATCGAGGTCGGCTCGTTCGTGTCGCCAAAGCTCCTGCCGCAGATGGCGGACTGCGCGGACGTGGTGGCCGGCGCCCGCCGCATCGACGGCCTGACCGTGCTGGCGCTGGTGCCGAACCTCAAGGGCGCCGAGCGGGCGTTTGCGGCCGGCGTTCACAAGGTCAACATGCCGGTCTCCGCCTCGCGGCTGCATTCGAAGTCCAACATCAACATGACGCCGGAAGAGGCCGTGGAACAGGTCGCGGCGGTCTGCCGGCTGCGCGCGTCCGATCCGCAATACCAGCACGTCGGTGTCGAGGTCGGACTGTCGACCGCGTTCGGCTGCACCATGGAAGGCCCGGTCTCCGAAGACTGGGTGATGCAGCTTGCCGGCATGCTGGTCGAAGCCGGCGCCGACGTGATCGGCCTCTCGGACACCACCGGCTACGCCAACCCGGCGCAGATCAAGCGCATGTTCAAGCGGCTGCGGGCCGAAATCGGCGACAAATGCGGCGGCGCGCACCTGCACAACACGCGCGGCCAGGGCCTCGCCAATGTGGTCGCGGCGCTCGATGTCGGCGTCACGACGTTCGATTCCAGCCAGGGCGGGCTCGGCGGCTGCCCCTACGCACCGGGCGCCACCGGAAATATCGTGACGGAGGATCTCGTCTTCCTCCTCGAGTCGATGGGGCTGCGGACCGGCATCGATCTCGACAAGCTGATCGCCGCGCGCGCCAAGGTGCTCGCGGGCCTGCCGGGCGAGACGCTGTACGGCAACGTGGCCGATGCGGGCCTGCCCAAAGGCTTCCAATACGCCTCCGAAGGGAGGGCCGCGTGACCGCAACGCTTCCCCTCACAGGCCTCAAGGTCGTCGAATTCTCGCACATGATCATGGGCCCGAGCGCGGGCCTGATCCTGGCCGACCTCGGCGCCGACATCATCAAGGTCGAGCCGGTCGGCGAAGGCGACAACACGCGGCGGCTTGCGGGAACGGGCGCAGGCTTCTTTCCGACGTTCAACCGCAACAAGCGCAGCCTCGCCGTCGATCTGAAATCGCCGAAGGGCATGGCGCTGGTGAAGAAGCTCGTCGCGCGCGCCGACATCGTCACCGAGAACTTCCGCCCGGGCGCGCTCGACAAGATGGGGCTCGGCTACGAGTCGTTGTCCAAGGACAATCCTCGCCTGATCTATTGCTCGTTCAAGGGCTTCCTCAAAGGTCCCTACGAGCAGCGCGCCGCGCTCGACGAAGTGGTGCAGATGATGGGCGGCCTCGCCTACATGACCGGCCCGCCCGGCCGGCCGCTGCGCGCCGGCGCTTCGGTCAACGACATCATGGGCGGCATGTTCGGCGTGATCGCGATTCTCGCAGCGCTGCAGGAGCGTGAGCGCACCGGCAGGGGCCAGCTCGTGAAAAGCGCGCTGTTCGAGAACAACATGTTCCTCGTCGCCCAGCACATGATGCAGTTCGCGGTCACCGGCAAGCCAGCCGCCCCCATGCCGGAGCGCCTGTCGGCCTGGGCCGTGTACGACGTGTTCGACACCGCCGACGGCCCGCAGGTGTTTGTCGGCGTCGTCACCGATACGCAGTGGCGTGTGTTCTGCGAAGCCTTCGGGCTTGCCGATCTCGCCACCGACCCTGCGCTGGCCACCAATCCGCAGCGCGTCAATGCGCGCGAAGGCTTCATGCCGAGGCTGCGCGCGATGTTTGCGCAGATGTCGCGCGCCGCGATCCTTGCGGCTTGCGAGAAAGTCGGCCTGCCGCACGCGCCGATCGCGCGGCCGCAGGACATGTTCGACGATCCGCACATGAACGCGCCCGACGCGATGGTCGAGGTCACGCTCGCCGACGGCCGCAAGACCCATACGCCGGCGTTGCCGATGGAGCTCGATGGCCGGCGCCTCGGTGTTCGTCTCGACATTCCGCGCGCCGGCGAGCACAGCCGGCAGATCGCGGCCGAGCTCGGCCTTTCGGGTGCCGAGCTCGATGCGCTCGTGGCGGAGGGCGTTCTCAGCGTCGACGAGGCGATCAAAGAACCGGCGTAAGCGGCACGTTGCGCGATCGCCAAATAAAAGTTGTTTGGGAGGAAACGATGAACCTAACGAAACGCCAATTCCTGGCTGCGGGTCTCGGTTGTCTCGCAGCTCCCCGGATCGCTGCGGCCCAGAGCTTTCCGTCCAAGACGATCAGCATCGTCGTCCCCTACGCGCCCGGCGGCACCACCGACATACTCGCGCGCATCGTCGGCCAGGAGCTGAGCACGCGGCTCGGCACCACCGTGGTCGAGAACAAGACCGGCGGCGCCGGCGTGGTCGGCTGGGTCTCCGTCGTGAAAGGCCAGCCGGATGGCCACACGCTGCTGACGACCGAGATGTCGTTGTCGATCGCAGCGAGCCTCAATCCGAACCTGTCCTTCGATCCGCAGAAGGACCTCACCCAGATCATCACCGCGGCCTCGGTGCCGCATGTCCTTGTGGTCAACCCGCAGGTCCCCGCCAAGACCCTGCAGGAATTCATCGCCTACACCAAAGCCAATCCGGGCAAGCTGTTCTACGGCTCGGGCGGCATCGGGACCAACACCCACCTCAGCTTCGAGTTGCTGAAGAGCCAGACCGGCGCGGACGTCGGCCACGTGCCGTATCGCGGCGCCGGCGCCGTGGTGAAGGACGTCGTCGCCGGCCACGTCCAGGGGCTGGTCGGCGCGGTGCCGACGGTTCTCGAATTCATCCGCAGCGGCCAGTTGCGTCCGCTGATGCTGACGGCGCTCGAACGCTCGAAGGTGCTGCCCGATGTGCCGAGCGCCAAGGACGTCGGCCTGCCACAGATGGACGTGAGCTTCTGGGTCGGGTTTGCGGCTCCGGCGGCGACACCTGCCCCGATCGTCGAGCGTCTGCACGGTGCGTTCCTCGACAGCGTCAAGGCGCCGGCGGTCAGCGCGAAGTTTGCCGAGCTTGGCTTCGACCCGGCGGGCAACAGCAGCGCCGAGGCGCGCGATTTCATGCGCCGCGAGATCGAGCGTTGGGCCTCCGTCATCAAGGCGGCCAAGATCACAGCCAACTGACGGATTGATCGCGCATGAGCTGGTTCGCTCCACCGAAGGAGATCGAGAGCAAGGTCTTCGCGCGGCTGCCCGACGCGCTGCGCAAGCCACGCCGCAACGCGTGGGCCGACGCCAACAAAGGCGGCGCTGCCATCGACAGCTTTCTCGAGGGGCCCTGCCTTGCGAGTGACGGCACGTTGCTCGTCACCGACATTCCGTACGGACGCATTCTTGCAGTCGACATCGCAGGCCAATGGCGGGTCGTCGCCGAATACGACGGCTGGCCGAACGGGATGAAGGTGCTGCCGGACGGGGCGCTGCTGATTGCGGATTACAAGCGCGGCCTCGTCCGCGTTGCCCAAGACGGCCGCGTCGAGTTTTTGCTCGCCACCGTCAACGGCGAAGGCTTCAAGGGCCTCAACGATCTCTGCGTGCTGGCCGATGGATCGGTGCTGTTCACCGACCAGGGCCAGACCGGGATGCATGATCCGTCAGGCCGGCTCTATCGGCTGTGGCCCGACGGCCGCATCGACCGGCTGATCGGCAATGCGGCTTCGCCCAATGGCGTTGCCGTCAATCGTGAGCAGACCCATGCCTTCCTGGCACTGACGCGCGCCGCGCAGGTCTGGCGCGTGCCGCTCGATGCCAAGGCGCTGAGCTCGAAGACGCAGGTCTTTGCGCAGCTTCCCGGCGGGCTGTCAGGGCCGGACGGTCTCGTGGCCGATCCGCAGGGGCGCCTCGTGGTCTGCGATCCGGGTCACGGTTGCGCCTGGGTGCTGTCGCCGACCGGCGTGCCGCTGTTCCGCATCGTGTCGTGTGCGGGCCGCACTCTGACCAACGCAGCGCTACGCAGCGACGGTCGCACGCTCCTCATGACCGAGTCTGAGAGCGGCCAGGTTCTGGAAGCCACTATCCCGCAATAGAAGCAGCTACGAGGAAACGTCATGATCGATGCACGTTCACGCGCCCGAGCGTCCCTGCTGATTTGTCTTGGCCTCTTTACGCTCAGCGCCGCGCCGTCGCCCGCAGTCGCGCAGGACTGGCCCGGCTCGAAGCCGATCAAGTTCATCGTGCCGTTCCCGGCCGGCGGAGGCACCGACATCCTGTCGCGTGTCATCGCGCAACGCCTGACCGAGTCCCGCAAATGGTCGGTCTTCATCGAAAACATCGGCGGCGCGGGCGGCAACATCGGCGCCAACACGGCGGCGAAGTCGGCGCCCGACGGCTACACGATCGTCATGGGCCAGACCTCCAATCTCGTGATCAATCCGTCGCTCTATCCGAAGCTGCCCTACGATCCGCAGAAGGAGTTCGCGCCGGTGGTCCTCGTCGCGGACCTGCCGGTGGTCCTGCTGGTGCGCTCCGGCAGCCCGCTGAAGACACTTCAGGACCTGATCAAGGCCGCGAAGGAGAAGCCGGGCGAAATCACCTTCGCGTCGCCCGGCAAGGGCACGGTCTCGCACCTCGCCGGCGAGCTGATCAAGCAGACCGCGAAGATCGACCTGCAGCACGTGCCTTATAGGGGCGCGTCCCAGGCGGCGATCGATACGATCTCGGGCCAGACCCAGGTGCTGATCGGATCGGTCGCCTCCGTCATCTCGCAGATCAGGAGCGGCGATCTCAGAGCCATCGCCGTCACCGGCGCAAAGCGCAGCGAGGCGCTGCCCGACGTGCCGACCGTCGCCGAGCAGGGCCTGGAGAATTTCGTCGCCACCACGTGGTACGGCATCCTGGTTCCGACAGGGACTCCGCGCCCCATCATCGGCACGTTGAATGCGGCGATCAATGCGGAGCTGGGCACACCGAGCGTTCGCGAGAAGATCGGGCTCGAGGGCGGCGTCACGATCGGCGGAACGCCCGAGCACTTCGCCGGCGTGATCAAGGCGGACACCGGGAAATGGGCCGAAGTGGTCCGGGCGTCGGGCGCGAAAGTGGATTGACGGATGCGGCGCCAAGCTTCCGCCAAAAAAACTACGAGCACGCGCCGCAATCCCCACAATTAACCGCGCCGATTAACCGTTTCGAGAGTTACGCTCCACCTCACGCAAGGTCGGTGATAGCGTGCCTTTGGATGCGGCAGCGGGTGGCGTGTTCTCGCCATTATTTGAGTATGCAGACTGTGGGACCGACCGACCCTAGCCAAGAGGCGTCGCCTGAGCGCGAGCAGAAGATGGCCGCGCTGAACTATGTCCAGGAGGCCTGGGCCGAAGCGCGCCTCGACGGCATCGACGACGACTGCATGGCGATGACCTGCCTGTTCGCGGCCTTTGCCGAGCTGGTCGGCGTCTATGGCGAGGAAGCGGCAGCGAAATACGCCGACACACTGTCCAAGCGCATCCGCAACGGCGAGTTCACGCTCGACCAGAACCCGCAGTAACAGGCGGGCCGCTCAGCTCCAGCGCAGGTGCGTGAGACCCAGCAGCCGGCTGAAGGCTGCATCGATATCCCGGGCATAGAACGGCTTCGTCAGGAAATCCCCGGCACCCGCGCTGCGCGCGCGCTTTTCCATTCCAGGGTCGCGCGTTTCGGCGGTCATCAGGATCCTGGCGTCGGGCCGGATCTTCCTCAGCTCCGCGAGCGTCTCGAAGCCGTCCTTGCCGGACATGTGGCAGTCCAGGATCACCACGTCGAAGGGAAGTCCCCTCACCTTCTCGATCGCGGCCGCACCGCCGTCGACCTCGTCGGCTGCAATGCGAAACCGGCTGCCGGCCAGCACCTTCTGGATGACGCTGCGCACCGCCGCGGAATCGTCGACGATCAGCACGTGCTTGGGCAGCCGGACCGCGACGCAATTGCCGACCACTGCCGACACCTGAGGCTGCGCGATCGGCTTCCGGATCAAGGCATCACAGCGGCCGGCGACGCCCGCACCGGCTTCTCCCACCGCGATCGTCAGCGGGTTGCCCGGCGTGGCGCGGACGGCATCGAGCAGCGCGTGCTGGCGCTCGGCGGGCATCCGCGTGTCGAACAAAACGACATCGTGGACGGCCTCCGCGAGCTGCTGGCACGCCGCCGTCTCGTCCTGGGCTGCTTCGACCTCCGAGATGTTCACCGGAATCGACGCGCCGGAAATGCCACGGCGAAGCTGCTCACGCTCCGCCGCGTCCTCCGAGACCATCATGACCCTGAGAGAAACGAACTCGTCAGACATTCAGAACGATGTGGCCCCGCGACGTGGCGCATTGAGGACAGGGAAAGACGTCGGCGGCCCCACGCGCCACTCCTCCCCCCCGAGCACTTGCAAAGGCAAGTTGTATTTCGCGACAAAAAAAGGCAACTGGTTTTTGTGAATTACCACTGGATGTTTTATTCGAGACTGAAAGCAACCAGCCGTCGCGTGATCATCGCGGAAGAGATCAACGTAACTGGTCTGGGAAATGTCTAGCCTGCAGCCGCCAGCGTCTCGACGAACTGAACCGCCTCGCCGGCCGACGGCGTAACGACCTCACCCTGCCACATGACCTTGCGGCCGCGCACGAAGGTCCCGACCGGCCAGCCGGTCACTGCGACGCCGTTGTAGGGCGTCCAGCCGGAGCGTGACGCGATCCAGCGGTCGGTGATGGTCTCGCGGCGCTTGAGATCGACCACGGTCAGGTCGGCGTCATAACCGGCGGCGATCCGGCCCTTTCGGGCGATGCCGTAGATGCGGGCCGGACCGGCACTGGTGAGATCGACGAACCGCGCAAGCGACAACCGCCCCGCGTTGACGTGATCAAGCATAACCGGAACCAATGTCTGGACGCCGGTCATGCCCGAGTGCGTCTTGGGATAGGGATGCGCCTTCTCCTCGCGGGTGTGCGGCGAGTGGTCCGAGCCGACGGTGTCGATCACGCCTTGGGCAAGCCCGCGCCAGATGCCGTCGCGATGCGCAGCATCGCGGATCGGCGGATTGAGCTGCGCCAGCGTGCCGAGCCGCTGATAGCAGTCGGGTGCCGCCAGCGTCAGATGCGCCGGCGTCGCTTCGGCCGACGCCACGTCCTTGTGCTCGGCGAGGAACGCGGCCTCCTCTTTCGTGGTGACGTGCAGCACATGCACGCGCTTGCCGGTCTCGCGCGCCAGCCGAACGAGCCGCTGCGTGCACATCAGCGCCGCGGTGGCGTCGCGCCACACCGGATGCGAGGACGGATCGCCCTCGACACGAAGATTCATGCGCTCGCGCAGCCGGTACTCGTCCTCGGAATGGAACGAAGCGCGGCGGCGGATCGCCTTCAGCACATTGCGCACGCCGTCGTCATCCTCAATGAGCAGCGAGCCGGTCGAGGAGCCCATGAACACCTTGACGCCGCAGGCGCCGGGCAGCCGCTCCAGCGCGCCCAGCTCATGGGTGTTCTCGCGCGTCGCGCCCACATAGAATGCGAAGTCGCAATGCATGCGGTGATGCGCGATCGCGACCTTGGCGGCCAGCGCCTGTGCGCTCGTGGTGGTCGGATCGGTGTTCGGCATCTCGAACACCGCGGTGACGCCGCCCAGCACCGCGCCGCGCGAGCCGGTTTCCAGATCCTCCTTGTGGACGAGGCCGGGCTCCCGGAAATGCACGTGGCTGTCGATCACGCCGGGCAGGATGTGCAGGCCGCGGCAGTCGATGGTTTCGGCCGCTGATGGGCCCACATCGCCGATGGCTGCGATGCGGCCGCCCGAAATGGCAACATCGCGCACGCCTTCGCCGTCCTGGTTGACGACCGTGCCGCCCTTGAGAATGAGGTCGAAACCGCCTGCCATCACGCCCTGCTCACTGTGGGGATTTTATTTGGCCTCTATCTATTCCAATCCACGGCCTTGAGCGACCCACCTCAGCGGCTTACGTTTGCCCTGGCAACAAGGAATCGCATGAAAGCGGCACTTCTCCCCGACCGCGGCGTGGTCAAGGTGGCTGGCGACGACGCCCGGACCTTCCTCAACGGGATGCTCACCACCGACGTGACCAAGGTCACGCCGGGGCAGGCGCGCTTCGGCGCGCTGCTGACGCCGCAGGGCAAGATCATCATCGACTGCATCGTGGCCGAGGCGCCGGCCGCGGACGGCGGCGGCTTCTTCCTCGACTGCCCCAAGGCGCTGGCGTTCGACTTCGTCAAGAAGCTCAACTTCTACAAGCTGCGGGCGAAGGTGATCTGCGAGGACCTGTCCGAGGTGCTGGGCGTCATGGCGGTGTGGGACGGCGCAGGCGACACCGATTACGGCCTGGTCTACACCGACCCGCGCCTGCCCGAGCTTGGCCAACGCATCATGCTGCCGCCGCATCTCGACAAGGAGGCCGCGGCCGATCTCGGCGCCGAGCTGATCGACGGGCTCGACTACGAGGAGCATCGCATCCTGCTCGGCGTGCCGCGCGGCGGCGCCGACTTCATGTATGGCGACGCCTTCCCGCACGAAACCGACATGGATCAGCTCGCCGGCATCGACTTCGACAAGGGCTGCTATGTCGGCCAGGAGGTGGTGTCGCGCATGGAGCATCGCGGCTCGGCTCGCACCCGGATCGTTCCGGTCGAAGCCGAAAGCTTTGCGCCGGACGCCGGCCTGCCGGTGATGGCGGGCGACAAGCAGATCGGCACCACCGGCGCCGGCTGGGGCAATATGGCGCTCGCGATGCTGCGGCTCGACCGGCTCGCCGACGCGCAGGCGGCCGGCAAGACGCTCATCGCCGGCGGCATCGCGCTCGAGCCGCGCAAGCCGGACTGGGCGACGTTCGACTGGCCGGGCGAAACGCAACCGAAGGAGAAGGCCTGATGGCCGGCGCCCTCCTCCACACCGACGGCCTGCACCGCTGCCCCTGGCCCGGCAAGGACGATGCGTTTTACGTCGCCTATCACGACAAGGAATGGGGCGTGCCGGAATACGACGACCGCGCGCTTTACGAGAAGCTGATGCTCGACGGCTTCCAGGCCGGACTGTCGTGGATCACCATCCTGCGCAAGCGCGACAACTTCCGCAAAGCCTTCGACGGCTTCGAGCCGGCGAAGATCGCGCGCTACGACGCGCGCAAGAAGGCGAAGCTGATGCAGGACGCCGGCATCGTCCGCAACAAGCTCAAGATCGAAGGCGCGGTGCTGTCGGCGCGCGCCTATCTCGATGCGATGGAGAAAGGCCCGGGCTTCTCGGCGCTGCTCTGGGACTATCTCGACGGCAAGCCGCAGGACAACAAGTTCCGCGACACCAAACAGGTGCCGGCCGAGACCGAGCTGTCGAAGAAGATTTCCAAGGACCTGGCTGCACGCGGCTTCAAGTTCGTCGGCCCGACGATTGTCTACGCCTTCATGCAGGCGGTCGGCATGGTCAACGACCATCTGGTGAAGTGCCACTGCCACGAGCGGGTGGCGAAGATGGCGAAGCGGAAGTAGCGCGCTCCCGGAGCATCAATTGACGCACGCCGAATTGGCCCGCCTGGCCAAGGAAAACCTGAAGGCCTTCGCACAGTCTCTTGTGCCAGCCGACGCGCTCAAGAAGGTCATCGCGGCGCACGAGATCGTCTTTGCGCTGTTTCCGGACAGTTCTCCCAGGGGATGGGACTTGCACATCATCAAAGGGAAAAATCTCGTCGTGGGAGCCACCGACGAGACCTTGGCGAAGATCAGCACCACCGCGGTGCCCTGCGCCGACCTGACCGAAGCGCTTGCGATGGAGCAGGCTTTTGGCGACGGACGTCCTCACTAGCAAGGGCGTCGAGCTCGCGATCCGCGTCAGGGCTCGACATCATCGTCCATCGCCTCGATCGCCCGCGCGAACAGTATCGCCGGATCGCGTTCGCCGCGCGCGGCCAGCTCCACGATGACGCTGGCCACTTCGCCCCTCTCCGGGTCATCGGGGCCAAGTCCGAGGCGCGCGCAGGCCGCATCAAACGCCTGCGTCATGTGGCGCAGCGTCTCGCTGTCGAACCCTTTTACGTCACGGAACGGCATGTCCAGCCCGGATTGTTACGCCTGCTAGCAACCTTGCCACCAGCAATCTTGACCCCCAGCATTTCATTGCCATGTGACGGCTTCCTGCTAGCATTTTGTCAGTCGATTCGATTCGTCTGGCCCTGAGAAGGACGAACCGCACAGCGATGAACATCCGCGCGACGCTCGCCGAGCAGATTCGGCCTCGTTACCTGATGTGCAATCCGCAGCATTTCGCGGTCACCTACAGCATCAACCCCTGGATGGATCCGAAGGCCTGGGCCGAAAGCGGCTCGGCGCTGCATGCCATCGCCGGACAGCAATGGGACGGGCTGCACCGCGCTCTGATCCGCCATGGCGCGAGCGTCGAAGTGCTGGAACCCGCCCCCGGCCTGCCCGATCTGGTGTTCACCGCCAATGCGGCCGTGGTGCTCGACGGCAAGGCGCTGCTCGCGCGCTTCCGCCATCCCGAGCGCCGGCGCGAGGAGCCGATCTATGCCGAAGGCTTCCAAGCGTTGAAGGAGCGCGGGCTGATCGACCAAGTGATCGAGATGCCGGACGACGTGGTGCTGGAAGGCGCCGGCGATTGCCTGTGGGACGCGCGGCGCGGGCTGTTCTGGATGGGCTCGGGCTTTCGCTCCGACCAGCGCGCCGCTGCGGTGGTCGACGACACGTTCGGCGTCGCCTGCGTGCCGCTCGAGCTCGCCGATCCGAGCTTCTATCACCTCGACACCGCGCTTTGCCCGCTGCCCTGCGGCGGCGTCATCTATCATCCGGGCGCGTTCACGGATGATGCGCGCGCCGCGATCGAGCTGCGCGTCGCGCCCGCCGACCGGATCGCGCTCGAGCCCGCCGACGCTGCGCTGTTTGCCGCAAACGCCGTGTGCTTCGGGCGCGTGATCGTGATGTCGAGCTGCAGCGAGGCGCTCCGCAGGACGCTGGAGCAGCGCGGCTATACGGTGGTCACCACGCTGCTGAACGCTTTTCTGCGCAGCGGCGGCTCGGCGTGCTGTTTGACCTTGCGGCTCGACCGCAGCTCGCGGTCCGCGGCGCAGGACGTTTTGGTCGGAGCTGTGGCAGCGCAGGCCAAATAGCAGCGGCCTATTCGGTCCAACCCACCACCCACGAACATGCCGCGGCGGGAATGGCGCCAGACAGAGCGAACGCCAACAGTTCCGGCACCGTGACCTGCCCATGCAGCAGCAGCATCTCGAGCACCGCCGCCACGGCTCCCACACATGCAGTGCCGAACAGCCTCCAGCTTTTGGCAGCGAGCAACAAATCCGCCAGGGCGGCGACAATGGCAGGGAGCAGGCCTGCCAGGTAGGCGAGTATCAAGAAATACGCCGAGACATGGATGCTCCGGTATGGCGGCGAAACTCGAGCCGCCAGGATCAGGATGGTCACCAGGGCCAGCAAAGGGCCCACGAGCAGGAAAACACCGACGCGTTTCATGCCAGACCTGCCCTGCCGAATGGCAACAGCCTTGTCACGTATGCGGCTTGTAACGCGTCTGTCCCGGTTTGACTGTGATGGCCATCAATGCCGCCGCGGAGGCCGGCTGATACCGGCATTCTCACTCGACCGCAGGCGCATCGGCGGTGGGCGCACTATTTCCCGCTATGGCAACCTATGGTTCAATGCTTCGGTTCTGAACTGTCCAACGCTGCGACCAGCTCCGCGAAATGCTTTCCCGCCCGATGTCCTTGAACGCTGATCTCATTCGCAGATGGTCCGGCTGGATTCTGGCAACCGCAATAGTCGCCGCGGGCGGTCTCTTTGGCGCTGCGGCGCTTGCGCAGTCTCAGAACTGGGAGTGGTGCGCCGGTCAGAGCAATCCCACGTTCGAGCAGCGGATTGCCGCCTGCACCGCGATCATCCAATCGGAAGACGAAACAGCGAGCGGCCGGGCGAAGGCCTTAGGCCTTCGCGGGGCGGCATACGCACAGTACCAGGATCTCGAGCACGCCAACCGGGACTATGAGGAATCCTTTCGCCTGGATTCAGCGAGCAGCTTCGCTCACCGCATTCGCGGCAATTGGTACAGGCTCAAACGAAATTCCGACGGTGCCCTGACCGAGTACAACGAGGCGATCCGGCTCGATCCGGCGGACGCACTGGCTGTTGTCAACCGCGGCTGGCTCCACCTCGACCGGAAGGACCACGACCTCGCTCTCGCCGATTTCAACGAAGCCATCCGCCTCGAACCGAAATTGAGCGTCGCATATACCGGCAGGGCCGCTGTGCATCAGGGCCGGGGCGACACGTCACAAGCTATTGCCGACCATGACGAGGCGGTCCGGCTCAGCCCCGCCTGGCCTGTCGGCTTTTACTATCGCGGCACGGCGCGCGCCACGCAGAAAGACCACGACCTCGCGATCGCCGATTTCGACGAGGCGATCCGGCTCAACCCAAGATATGGCCAGGCCTTCACGGCGCGTGCCGCGGCGCATCGCGCCAAGGGCAACAACAACCAGGCCATCGCCGACTACGACCAGGTCCTTCAGCTCGATCCGAGATCGGCCGGCGCATTCTACGGCCGCGGCGTTGCTCGCTACTTCACAAAGGATTACGACGCGGCCATCGCCGATTTCGGCGAGGCCATCAGGCTGAATCCCAGGTTCGCGCTTGCATTCACCGGCCGCGGCCTGACGCAGCGCGCCAAGGGCAACATCCCGCAGGCGATGTCCGATTACGATCAGGCGATCCAGCTCGACCCCAAATCGCCGGTTACATTTCAAAGCCGCGGCAATGCGCTCTCCGCCCAGAAGCAATACGATCGCGCCATCGCCGATTTCAGCACGGCCATCCAGCTCGATCCGAAGCGCGCCGCAGTCCTCGTCAGCCGTGGCTTGGCCTATCGCGAAAAAGGCAACATCTCACAGGCGTTGGCCGACTACGATCAAGCGATCCAGATCGATCCTGGACTTGCTGTGGCCTACGGCCATCGGTGCGGCGACCGGGTGGCCGCCGGCCAGGATTTACGGACCGCGCTTGCGGACTGCAACGAGTCGCTGCGTCTGCAACCCAGCCAGGCCCTGGCCTACAACAACCGGGGATACATTCATTTCAAGCTGGGTCTGACCGCTCAGGCGATCGCCGATTTCGACACGGCGCTTGCGACCGATCCCAAGAACGCGTGGTCGCTTTATGGACGCGGTCTCGCGAAGTGGAAGAAGGGAGACGCTTCCGGCGCCGAGGCGGACGTCAAAGCCGCGAACAAGAACCAGTCCAGCATCGGCCGGTCGGTCACCAAGTACTACGGCGTGGCCGTGGAGCGCGGTTTGGCGTCGCGGGTGGCGGTCGCTTTCGCGGAAGAACACCCGATGATCTTCGCGGTCGTCCAAGGCTCCGACGACGCCTGCGGTCCGGGCTGCAACGCGTGGATTGCAGCCGATGGCGCTTTTGATAAAGGAATTGAGAAGCGATTTCGCAGCTTCCTCGGCACCATCAAAGGCCGCAAGCTGCCGATCTTCTTCAATTCGACGGGTGGTTCCATGAACCAGTCTTACTTGATCGGCCGGATCTTGCGTGAGCACAAAATGACGGCCAGCGTCGGCACCACGCTGCCCGAGGGCTGTCGTGTGAGCCTTGCAATGGACGAATCCTGCCGGGAGATCGTGCGCACGAGCACCACCTTGAAAGCGCAACTGCGGACCAACGGCGCCTTCTGTCACTCTGCCTGCGTCTACGCATTGATGGGAGGAGCAGACCGGCAAATTCCGGATGGCGCGCTTGTCGGCGTGCACGCGCCCATCAGTGCTCCGCCGAAGGCTACCGTGCCACCTCGAGTGGTCGCAGAAACCGAGCAGCGGCTCCATGCTGCCCGGCGGCGATATGCGTCGCAGATGGGTGTCGATCCGGATCTGGTCGATTTGGCCGACAACACGCCGCACGCCGGTCTTCACATCCTCACTCGCGATGAAATCATGCGTTTCCGCATGCAAACGCCGCGCAAGTAAGCGCCGTGCCGCGAACACCTGCGAAACCACCGAGCAAAGCCGCCTCTCGCGCCTGGCAGCGCATGCTGTCCGGCCGCAGGCTCGACCTGCTCGACCCCTCGCCGCTCGACATCGAGATCGAGGACATCGCGCATGGGCTTGCGCGCGTCGCGCGCTGGAACGGCCAGACCGATGGCGCGCAAATTTTTTCGGTCGCGCAACACACATTGCTCGTGGATACCGTGGCGCGGACGCGCTGGCCGAGCCTCGACCGCAATGCGCGGCTCGCGGTGCTGCTGCACGACGCACCCGAATACGTGATCGGCGACATGATCTCGCCGTTCAAGGCGGTGATCGGCGGCGCCTACAAGCTGGTCGAGGCGCGGCTCCTCGCCGCCATCCATCTGCGGTTCGGCCTGCCGCCCAAGCACAGCGACGAGATCCTTCGCATCATCAAGACCGCGGACCGCGGCGCGGCCTTTCTCGAAGCGACGCGGCTGGCGGGCTTCAGCGCCGCCGAGGCACGGCGGTTCTTCGGCTCGCCGCCGCAGCTCTCGCCCGCGATCGAGCGGGACTATCTGACGCCCTGGCCGGCCGGTACTGCGGAACAGCGTTTTCTGGAGCGGTTTCAGGCCGTCATCCGCAATTGACGCTTTCACCCGAGGCGCAGCGGCTTTATATCAACGGCCTGAATTCGGGATTTGCGATGATACACGTCTGTTCCCTCGCCCGGCTGCACGACACCGTCACCGAGACGGGGGCGAGCCATATCGTGACCCTGCTGAGGCTGATCGACCGCGTGCAGCGGCCGGCCTGCATCGTCGAGACCAACCACCTGATCCTCGGCATGGACGATATCGCCACGCCGATGGATGGCTACGTCCATCCGGCCGAGGAGCACGTCAATGATCTGATCACGTTCGTGCAGCGCTGGGACCGACGCGCGCCGCTGGTGATCCACTGCTATGCCGGCATCAGCCGCTCCACCGCGGGCGCCTTCATCTCGGCCTGCGCGCTCAACCCCGGGCGCGACGAGGCCGCGATCGCGCGCGCGATCCGCGGCTCGTCGGCGACCGCGATGCCGAACGTCATGCTGGTCGGCCATGCCGACCGCATCCTCGGCCGCAAGGGCCGCATGATCGCAGCCGTCGAGGCGCTCGGCCCGGGGCGGCCTGCGCTCGAGGGCGAACCCTTCCGGCTCGATCTCGAATGAGCCATTGTCGCCTCGACGGTGACCGAAGAGGCGCGGATGGCTGAGGCGCACTTGACGCCGATCGAAGTCGGTCTCACCGCGGCCATCGTTGCTGTGGAAGGCGACGAGCCGCGCATCCTCGTGGCGGCTGACGCGAAGAGCGAGATCCGCGCGGGCCTGCCGTTCGGCCCGTTCGATCCGCTGTCGCATCGCACCTTCGAGATCGGGCTGCGCGCGTGGGTGACGGCGCAGACCGCGCTGAGCGTCGGCTATGTGGAGCAGCTCTATACGTTCGGCGACCGCGGCCGCCACGCGCATCCCGGCGACACCAGTCCGCACATGATCTCGGTCGGCTATCTCGCGCTCACCCGGATGTGCGACGACGCTGCGGCGCTGCGCGCGGCCGGCGCCACTTTCGAGCCTTGGTACCGGTTCTTTCCCTGGGAGGACTGGCGCGAGACCAGACCCGCGATCCTCGACGAAGTGCTGCCGCTGCTCGACCACTGGGCCAAGAGCGGCAAGCCCGAGCCGCAGCGACCGCTTGGCCGCAAAGAACGGCTGCGGCATTGCTTCGGTGTCGGCGGCTCGCCCTGGGACGAGGAGAAGGTGCTCGACCGCTACGAGGTCCTTTACGAAGCAGGCCTTGTCGAGGAGGCGCGGCGCGACGGCCGCGAGGCGGTGGTGCCGCGCGGGAAAATTCCGAAGCTCGGCGAGCCGATGCGGTTCGACCACCGCCGCATCGTCGCAACCGCCATCGCGCGGCTGCGCGCCAAGCTCAAATATCGTCCGGTGGTGTTCGAGCTGCTGCCCGACGAGTTCACGCTCACCGAATTGCAGCGCACCGTGGAGGCCATTTCGGGCCGCCTTCTGCACAAGCAGAATTTCCGCCGGCTGGTCGAGACCGCGGCCCTGGTCGAGCCCACCGGCGAGACCTCGACCACGACCGGCGGCCGCCCGGCGGCGCTGTTTCGCTTCCGCCGCGAGGTGGTCCAGGAGCGCCCGGCGCCGGGGCTCCGGCTCGGCGGCCGGTCCTAGCCGCCACAAGCACCGGCCCCGCCCCTTCCTCAGCGAAAGGGGGTTTACGCCCGTCTTCGACGGGCTATGCGGGAGAGGGACAGACCGCCTTCGTTGCAACAGCGCATCAAACCGCCGAACCGTGAACTTTAACTGGGGACAGCGCGACCAATACCGGCGCAGCGCTCCCTGCTGCGCCTTTGCGCGCTTTTGACGGCCGCGTGGCTGGACTAGATTCAGGCCACCGGGGGCATCCATGGAATTCGTTCTGCTGGGACTGCTGCTGCTGTCCTTTCCGATCATCGCCATCGTGGCGCTGGTCAAGGCAGTCAACCTCAATGAACGGCTGCGCGCGATGGAAGCGCGCTTCGAGGCGCTGGACCTGAAAGTGACCGGCCTGCTGCGGGCTGCGCCTGCGGTCGCAACCACCGCGCCAAGAACGGCGACCCCGCCGCCGGAAGCAGCCGCACCGGCACAACCCGCACCACCTCCTCCACCGCAGGCGGCGCCCGCGGCAGCCGCGCCGCCCGAGACCGTCAGCGCTCCCGCCGAGCCGCCGCGTCCGGCAGAGCCGCCGAAGCCAACGTCCGTTCCCACAGCATCGCCGCAGCCGGCTGCGGCCGCGGTCGTACCGCAGCCGCCCGAGCAAAGCTTCGAAGAAAAATTCGGCACGCGCTGGACCGTATGGATCGGCGGCGTGGCGCTCGCGCTCGGCGGCATCTTCCTGGTCAAGTATTCGATCGAGGCGGGCCTGATCGGTCCAGGCTTGCGCGTGTTCTTCGGCGGGCTGCTCGCCGCCGCGCTCATCGCGGCCGGCGAATGGACACGCCGCAAGGAGCAGCTTACCGGCATTGCCGGGCTTCCTTCCGCGCACGTGCCGAGCATCCTCACCGCGGCCGGCACCACCGTTGCTTACGCCACCGTCTATGCGGCTTACGCGCTTTACGGCTTCCTGGGAGCGCCTTCGGCCTTCGTGCTGCTTGGCGTCGTCGCGCTTGCGACACTAGCCGCAGCGCTGTTGCACGGCCCGGCGCTCGCTGCGCTCGGCCTGGTCGGCGCCTACGTAACGCCGCTCCTGGTCTCGACCGGCCAGCCGAACTACTGGGCGCTCTACATCTATCTCGCGGTGGTGACCGGCGCGGCCTTTGCGCTGGCCCGCATGCGGATGTGGCTGTGGCTTGCGATCACCGCGGTCGCGTTCAGCTTCTTCTGGACGCTGCCTGGCATCCAGAACACCGCGGTCGATGCGCTCGCGCCGCATCTCTTCCACGTGATCGTGGGCTTTGCGCTGGTGGCGGCGATCCTGGTGTCGGGCCTGCTCTACGGTCCCGAGCCCGTCCCCGGCCAGATCGATCCGATGTCGTCCGGCGCGCTCGCGGCCTATCTGCTCGGGGCGCTGCTGCTGGTGCTGGCGAGCCGCCACGACGCCGCAGCACTGACGATCTTCACGCTGCTTATCGTGGCGACGCTTGCGATCTCCTGGCGTACGGTGTCGGCGGCGGGCACCATTCCGGTCGCCGCAGTGTTTGCGGGCATCGTGATTATCCGTTGGGCTTTGGCGCCGCAGGTCGATCTTCTGATCGCGCCCGCGGGCCCGGCCGGCGCCGCGGCGCCGCAGCCGTGGCAGTACGACGTGGTGCCGCATCTCGCATTGGGCGCAGGTTTCGCGGCGCTGTTCGGGGGATTGGGTTATCTGGCGCAGGGCCGCACCACCTGCCCGGTCGCGTCCGTGCTGTGGAGCGCCTGCGGCGTCCTCGTGCCGTTGGTCATGCTGGTCGCGCTCTACTACCGCATCGCGGGCTTCGAGCGCTCGATCCCGTTTGCCGCGCTGGCACTGGGGCTGGCCGCGCTCAACGCTTTCGCCACCGAGCAGTTCGGCAAGCGCGATCAGACGCCGACGCTCATCACAGCGGGCGCGCTGCACGCCGCAGGCTCGGTGGCAGCGCTCGCGCTGGCACTGACCTTCTCGCTGGAAAAAGGCTGGCTCACCGTCGCGCTCGCCCTGATGGTGCCGGGCATCGCCTGGATCGCCAATGAGCGCCCGGTGCCGATGCTGCGCTGGCTGGCAGCCGCCGCCACCGCTCTGGTCGTCGCCCGCGTCGGCTGGGAGCCGCGCATCGTCGGCAGCGACGTCGGCACCACGCCGGTGTTCAACTGGCTGCTCTACGGCTACGGCATTCCGGCCGTGGCGTTCTGGCTCGGCGGGCACCTGCTGCGCAAGAACGCCGACGACCAGCCCACCCGCACGGTCGAAGGCGCCGCGATCCTGTTCACGGTGCTCACCGTGTTCCTCGAGATCCGCCATTACATGAACGGCGGCGACATCTACCGCGCCTTCAGCCCGCTCGGCGAGACCGCCCTCCAGGTCTGCGGCGGGCTTGCCGTCGTGATCGGTCTCGAACACGTCCGTCACCGCACCGGAAGCATCGTCCACGACATCGGCGCGCAGATCGTCGCGGGGCTCACCGCCGCCGGCATCGTGATCGGCCTCTGGATGATCGACAATCCGCTGTTCTCGGGTGAGCCGGTCGGCACCGGCTTCTTCAACCTGATCCTGCTCGGCTACGGCATCCCGGCGGTGCTCGCGATCGTGCTGGCGCTGATGACGCGCGATGTGCGGCCGCACGCCTATCGGGTCACTGCGGCGGGGTTCGCGGTCCTCTTGATGCTGAGCTATCTGACACTGCAGGTCCGCGCCATCTATCAGGGGCCGGTGCTGTCGGGCGGCGGCGTCAGCAATGCCGAGCAATACACCTATTCGGTGGTCTGGCTCGCCTATGGCGTGGCGCTGCTGCTGTTCGGCATCGTGTTCCGCTCGCAGCCGGCGCGGTTTGCGTCCGCGCTGATCACGCTGCTCACCATCGGCAAGGTGTTCCTGCTCGACATGGCCGGCCTCACCGGCGTGTATCGCGCGCTGTCCTTCATCGGGCTCGGCGCGGTGCTGGTCGGCATCGGCCTGCTCTATCAGCGGCTGCTGTTTCCGCCGGCCGCCAAAGCAGCAGCGGCGCCTGGGAGTGCTCCCGAGGCGCCGCCGTCAAGCTAGAAGATCGGACGAGATGTTATTTGGCGTTGATCTCGCACCAAGCCGGGCCGGTGCTGAGCCGGTAGCGGCCGGCAGCCTCTTCGGTGACCGGATAGCAGCCGTCGCCGCCGCCGTTGAATTGTTTCCAGGCGAGGCAGATCTCGACGCCGCGCACCCGCATCACCGCGCGGTCGGTCTCTTCGCGCTGCTCCTGCGGACGGCGGTACAGCACGTTGACCACACCGGCCTGGCTGATCTGGCCGCGGCCCTGCGTGCCGTCCACGCATTCGATACGGAACGAGCGGCCCTGCAAAAGACGCGCAACATCCCCGCCATGAACCTGACGGCCGGCTTCCGCCGGCAGCGTCGCTCCAATCACCATTCCGGCCGCAAAAGCCGCGCAGACAATACGCCGAGGGCTTGCCATAATCGCACTCAATGAATTCATGTGTTGCCAGCCTCCCCTTTGAAACCATCTTCCACTATTCGCGCTGCGGCGTCGCGCCGCTTCTGTTTCGACGGTTAATGCCGGAGTCCCCGCAAATGCAGATGCCACATGGGTTCATGGTGAATGCAGCGGCACGATGGAGTTGACGCTGCGTGGGGCGCTCCGATTAACCAATCCACCAGGCTTGGTAAAGCACTCGCGAATGGCAAGAGACGGTCTGATGGCGCACGAAAGCACCGCAAGAGCTGCACAATGAGCAAAACCTTCACTTACGGTCTCGTGTCGCCCGCCGAGATTACGAGCCGCACCGGGCTGTCGTTTCTGACCGGAATGATTTCAGGCGAGTTCCCGCAGCCGCCGATATGCGGCACGCTGGGATTCCATTTGGCCGAGGCGAAGGAAGGCTACGCCTGCTTCGAAGGGCTGCCGGAGCGGCGGCACTACAACCCAATCGGCACGGTGCATGGCGGCTTTGCCGCGACGCTGCTCGACTCCGCGCTGGGATGCGCGATCTTTTCAACGCTGCAGAAGGGCGAAGCCTGGACCACGCTGGAGCTCAAGCTCAACATGGTGCGGCCGATCAGCGAGGACACCGGCCCGGTGCGCGCCGAGGGCCGTGTCATTCATCGCGGACGCACCATCGCGACCTCCGACGGCACGCTGAAGGATCGTGCCGGAAAGCTCTACGCCCACGCCACAACGACGTGCATGATCTTCCCGGCCAAGGCTTGAAAACAAAGAGGCCTGAAAACACGACGCGCCGCTCTCGCGGCGCGTGCCTCTCAAGAAAACCTGCGAAGCTCAGTCGCGCTGGACCGCTTCGGCGCGCACGTCGCGGCCGCGCGCCGGCTGACGGTAGAGGTCGGCGCGGGTGCTACGGCGGCTGAAATCGCAGTAAGCGAAGCCGAGACCCGAGATCGCGCCGCGGAAGCTCACCGTGCTGGTGCGCTCGACGTTGAAGCACGGCTCGAACGGCACGCCGCGCAGCGTGGCGCAGTAACGGTCACCCTTCACCTGCAGGGTGCCGGACGGCAGCACCACATAGCGCCGTGCGCCCGAGCCGCCGACCTGGATATAGCCCGCGACCGAGCCGTCGGCGTAGATCCGGCCATTGCCGGTGGTGCCGTCGAAACAGCTGTAGGAGAAGTGCTTGCCGGCGATGAAAGAGCGCGCCGCATCGGCGCGCAATTCCTCGGCCTTGGCCGGAAGCGCGCAAATGAGACCCGCGACAACCAGCGCCAACCGCTTACCCATGGAGACCATTCTCCCACCCCAACATTGCTGCCCGAGACCTAGGTCGTTAACGGGCTGGTTACCATACGATTCAGACGATCATGCCCGACGTTCGTAGCCAAATTCTGAACGCGTTTACTCAATTTTGACCACGATCCGGCCCCGGACCCGGCCCTCAAGGATGGTTCCGGCGACCGAAACCACCTCGTTCAGCCCGATTTCGCGGGTCATTTGCTGAAGTTTGCCGCGATCGAGGTCGGAAGCCAAGCGCCGCCAGGCTTCTGTCCGCAGTTCCAGGGCACATTGGACGGAATCGATGCCCAAAAGCGACACCCCGCGCAAAATGAACGGTGCGACGCTACCGGGCAGGTCCATGCCCGCGGCAAGACCGCAGGCCGCGATGGCCCCGCCATATTTTGTCATCGACAGCGCGTTGGCCAGGGTCGTGGAACCGACCGAGTCGATGCCACCGGCCCAGCGCTCCTTGGCGAGCGGCTTGGGCGGCGCGGAGAGTTCGGCGCGATTGATGATCTCGGCGGCACCGAGCGATTTCAGATAGTCCGCCTCCTCGGCGCGGCCGGTCGAGGCGATCACGTTGAAGCCGAGCTTGGCGAGCAGCGCGATCGCGACCGAGCCGACGCCGCCGGCCGCGCCGGTCACCAGGATCGCGCCGCTCGAAGGCTTCAGCCCGTGGCGCTCCAGCGCCATCACGGCGAGCATCGCGGTGTAGCCCGCGGTGCCGATCGCCATGGCGTCGCGCTCGCTCATGCCCGGCGGCAGCCGCACCAGCCACGAACCCTTCACGCGGGATTTTTGCGCATAGGCGCCGAGATGCGTCTCGCCGGTGCCCCAGCCGTTGAGTATCACCTTGTCGCCGGGTTTCCAGTTCGGATCCGACGAGCTTTCCACCTCGCCCGCGAAGTCGATGCCCGGGATCATCGGAAAGCGCCGCACCACCGGCGCCTTGCCGGTGATGGCGAGGCCGTCCTTGTAGTTGATGGTCGACCAGTGAACGCGGACGGTGACGTCGCCGTCCATCAGGCTGGCTTCGTCGAATTCGGTCAGGCTGATGTTCTGGCCCTTGTCGGCCTTCTCGACCACGATGGCTTTGAATTTTGCCACAGCGCTTGCTCCCGGCTGATCGGTAGAATTTTGGTGAGCCCGACTATCGCACAGCGGCGCAGCGAAAGTCCGGCAATCAGACGGCGGCTACCGCCGGCCGCGCAACCGGCTTTTCCACGATCGGCAGGTTGATCACCGCCGACGCGATGCCAAGCAGGATCGTGCCCCACCAGATCACGTCGTAGGAGCCGGTGCGCTCGAACAGCACGCCGCCGAGCCAGACGCCGAGGAAGCCGCCGACTTGGTGGCTGAAGAAGGCAACGCCGAGCAGCATGGTGAGCCAGCGCTGCCCGAACATGATCGCGACCAGCGCCGAGGTCGGCGGGATGGTTGAGAGCCACAGAAGCCCGATCACGGCGCTGAACGCTAGCGTCGCGGCAGTGCTGGGCGGCGCAAGAATGTAGGCCAGGATCGCGACCGAGCGGCCGAAGTAGATCAGCGACAGCAGATAGCGCCGGGGCATCATCGTGGCGATATAGCCTGCCGCGACCGAGCCCACGATGTTGGCAAGCCCGATCACCGCAATGGCCCAACCGCCGGTCTCAGCCGGCAACCCGCGATCGACAAGATAGGCCGGCAGATGCACGGCAATGAAGAACAACTGAAAGCCGCAGGTAAAATAGCCGAGCACCAGAAGCACGTAGCTCCGATGCCCGAACGCTTCCGCCAAAGCCTGCGAGACGGTCTGGCTGGAGACGGCACGGACAGGCGCCGGTGCGCCTGGCGCGCTGCGCGGCGCGGCAATCATCATCGCCAACGGCACGATCAACAGCACCAGGGCGCCGAAGATCACCAGCGTCTCTTGCCAGCCGACCTCGCGGATCAGCGCGACCGCCAGCGGCGAGAACAGAAACTGGCCGAATGATCCGGCCGCGGTCCCTGCCCCAAACGCAATCGTGCGCCAGCTCTCCGGCAGGAGCTTGCCGAATGCACCGAGCACGAGAGTGAAGGAGCAGCCGCCGAGCCCCAGTCCGATCAGGACGCCGGCCGACAGATGCAGAGCCAGCGCCGAATGTGCGTAAGCCATCCAAACCGTGCCGATGGCATAGACCACCGCACCGCTGGCCAGGACCCAGACCGCGCCAAACCGATCAGCCAGCGCTCCGGCGAACGGTTGGGTTGCGCCCCACAGCAACATCTGGATCGCCAGCGCCAGCGCGAACACGTCGCGGCCCCAGCCGTTGGCGTTCGTCATCGGCCCGAGGAAGAAGCCGAAGGTCGAGCGTGAACCAAAGCCCAGCAGCCCGATCAGGCAGCCGCAAAGAAGAATGACCAGTGGCGTGCGCCACGCTGACAGGCGATCCGGCATCCCGCTGTTTATGCCGCGGCAGGTGCAGGCCGCGCCACCGGTTTCTCGACGATCGGCAGGTTGATCACAGCCGAGGCGATGCCGAAGAACACCGACAGCCACCAGACCACGTCATAGGAGCCGGTCATCTCGTAGGCATAGCCGCCGAGCAGCACGCCGAGGAAGCCGCCGACCTGATGGCTGAAGAAGGCGAAGCCGAACAGCATGGTCAGCCAGCGGGTGCCGAACATCAGCGCCACGAGGCCCGAGGTCGGCGGAACGGTGGAGAGCCAGAGCAGGCCTGTCACCGCGCCAAACACCCAGGTCGAAAGGTTGCTGGCCGGCAGCATGATCAACGCCACGATCGCCGCCGCGCGTCCGAAGTAGATGATCGAAAGCAGATAGCGCTTCGGCATCCGGCTGCTGAGCCAGCCCGACGTGAGCGAGCCGATGATGTTGAACAGGCCGATCAGGCCGATGGTGATGGCGCCGGCATCGGCGCCAAGACCGCGGTCGACCAGATAGGCCGGCAGATGCACGGTGACGAAGGCGAGTTGGAAGCCGCAGGTGAAGAAGCCCAGCACCAGCAGGATGTAGCTGCGATGTGCGAAGGCCTCGCTCAACGCCTGGGTGGACGATTGCGCCTTGGCGGCACCGGGCACTTGAGGCGCAGCAGGCGTTGCGAGCGCCAGCGAGAGCGGCAGCACCAGCAGCAGCGTTCCGGCAAAGATCAGCAGCGTGGTGTGCCAGGAAAACAGGCCGATGAACAAATGCGCCATCGGCGAATAGAGAAACTGGCCGAACGAGCCCGCCGCGGTGCCGGCGCCGAACGCGAGCGGACGCCAGCTTTCCGGCACGAGCTTGCCCAGCGCGCCGATCACCATCGGGAACGAGCAGCCCGCGAGGCCGAAACCGATCAGCACGCCGGCCGACATGTTGAGGCCGGTGAGCGACGTGGCTTGCGACATCCAGGCGAGACCGGCCGCATAAAGCAGCGCGCCGAGGCTCAGCACCCGCACTGGTCCAAAGCGGTCGGCGACGGCGCCGGCGAACGGCTGTGCCGCGCCCCACAACAGATTCTGGATCGCGATCGCGACCGAGAATGCTTCGCGTCCCCAGCCGCGCTCGAGCGACAGCGGCGCGAGGAATTGGCCGACCGCCGAACGCGGTCCAAACGCGATCAGTGCAATGACGCAGCCGATGGCGATCAGCACCCACGGGGTGCGCCACGCGGCGAACTTCAATGGCGCAGGCGTAACGGTTGTCGACATGATGAGTGCCCCGGGGAATCGGCGCCGCAATGGCGCACAGCCAAGCATAATTAGGGATCGGTCGCCGCTCGCCAAAACGAAAGTTGGTGATGAAATCGATTTCCCGGGCATATGACTGCATGGCTGCCCCGACGATTTGACCGTGCCCGTCCTCCAGTCGGGGGACTGGCGCTGCGTCAGGCGGCGTGCTATTTGATTTGCTCACAATGAGGATAAGAGATTGGGAGCCGGCTGAGCGCCGGGCATTTTTGGCCCTTAAATATGCTCATAATGAGCATATTAGGCCTATCTCACCCGAAACCGGGAGGTTTTCATGCCAGTCATCGAAACCGTGGGCCCGCTCACCATACGGGCGCCCCTGCCCCCACCGGCCTCCGCGGGCCGCAGCACGCTCGAGCGGTTCGGCGCGTTGCCGATGCCGTCGCTCGAATGGAACGGCCGGGTCGAGCGCGAGACCGCGCATCTTTATGAGCGCATCAGGAACGTGGTGCCGTCAGTGGAGTGGCCGTTCTTCGCGCCTTATATCGCCGCCATCAACGCGCTGAAGAAGGAGCGCAACGCCGTCATCCTGGCGCACAACTATCAGACGCCGGAGATCTACAACTGCGTCGCGGACTTCGTCGGCGACTCGCTGCAGCTCGCCCGCGAGGCCACCAAGGTGAAGGCCGACATCATCGTGCAATGCGGCGTGCACTTCATGGCCGAGACCGCCAAGGTGCTCAATCTGGACAAGACCGTGCTGATCCCGGACCTCGAGGCCGGCTGCTCGCTCGCCTCGGCGATCACCGGCGAGGACGTGCGGCTGTTGCGCGAGCGCTTCCCCGGCGTGCCGGTGGTGACTTACGTCAACACCTCGGCGGAGGTGAAGGCCGAAAGCGACATCACCTGCACGTCGTCCAACGCGCTGCAGGTGGTCGAGAGCCTCGGCGTGGAGAAGGTGATCTTCGTGCCCGACCAGTATCTGGCGAAATATGTCGCATCGCAGAGCAAGGTGAAGATCATCGCCTGGAAGGGCGCCTGCGAGGTGCACGAGCGCTTCACCGGCGACGAGCTCACGCTCATTCGAGCCACTGATCCGCAGGTGCAGATCGTGGCGCATCCGGAGTGCCCGCCGGACGTGATCGCGGCCGCAGACTTCACCGGCTCGACCGCCCACATGATCGACTATGTGCGCAAGAACAGACCGAAGCGCGTGGTGCTGGTCACCGAATGCTCGATGGCCGACAACGTGCAGGCCGAATTGCCGGATGTGGAGTTCACGCGGCCGTGCAATCTCTGCCCGCACATGAAGCGCATCACGCTGCCGAAGATTCTCGACAGCCTCGTCAACATGAAGGAGGAGGTCGTGATCGACCCGACCATCGCGGCGCGAGCCCGGCGCGCAGTCGAGCGGATGATCTATCTGAAGAGCTGACGTAGCGGCTACAGCTTCGCCTTCGCTTCTTCCGGCTTCGCCAGCGACTGATTGAGCGGCGGCACTTCGGAGCCGTCGCCCCAGGCGCGCGGCCGGTAGAAGCTGTGCACGCCGATCTTCTGCATCCGGCGCATCTCGCGCACCCAGGCCGGATGCACCCAATAGGCATGATAGTGCGTCGAGTGCCCGACCTCCGGCAGCCACAGCTTGCCGTCGAGCATGTCGCGGGCGATCTCCTTGGCCTGCACCCACATATCGGCCTCCTTCACCACGTCTGGGATGCCGTCGCAGGCGAAGGTGAACTGGCAGGCGAGCTTGCGATGCGCGTTCTGGTAGACCACGCCGCAGACGTTGTTCGGATAGAAGCCGGAGAACACACGGTTCATCACCACCTGGGCGACCGCGATCTGGCCGCGCTTCACCTCGCCGCGCGACTCGAAATAGACCGCGTCGGCGAGGCACTTCTCGGCCCGGACGCGCTGCTTGTCGCTGAGCCCGAGCCGTTCGGCGGGCGTGCGCGGCCGCTTGCCCGCGCCGGTCACCTCGCCCTTCGGCGCGACGGTCTGGCCGGCGCTGCTTGGCGACGACGCCTGCGGCGCTTTCGGATCAGCAGACGGCGGCGTCACCGCGGAGGCCTTGATGTCGGGATCGTTCGCCGGCGGCGTGACGATCTGCACCTCTTCGTCCATCGGCCAGGGTTGAATCGGCCCGACCTCGTCACCGACCGGATTGTTGCCGAAATAGAGCCGGCCGAGCCGCTCCGCGGGGTTGTCATCGAGCGTCGCTTTGAACGGCGACACGATGTTCGCGAAATCCCTGATGCTCGACAGTTCCTTCGCCTCCGGCGGCGATGCCGCGGGCGTGAGGCTCGCGACGCCGGCTTCCGGCGGCGCTGCTGAAAGTGTCAAGCTTGCGACGCGGGTCTCGGACGGCGGCTCAGATTTTGTTTGGGATTTCAGCGCGGTCTCGTGGTCGGGCTTGAGCGCGAGATCGGCCGGCGTCAGCGAGCCGGGATTGACGGAGAGATCGGCCTTCGGCTGCGGAGCCGCGACGGGCTGCACATCGGCCGGCGCATCGGCCGGCCTCGTGAAGGTCACGGTCTTGACCTTGCCGGGGCTCGGATCGCGGTTCGACGCCGGCGGCTCTGGCCGGCGCGAAACCAGAAGGTCGCCCTTGAGGGCCCGGTTGACGGTGGGGAATTCGACACGGGGACGATCGAGCTGCATCGGCATGCCGCTGTCGACCGTCACCGACCCGGTGATCGCCGGATCGACCGTGACGCTCGCGACGCGCGCCAGGGGCGGCTCGGGGATGAGCGTGCCGACCGGCTGCGGGAAACTGAAGGTCGCGGCGTGGATGGTGCCGAACGGCGACGCCAGCATGTGCGCGCGGGCGCGCTGCGACACGTCGGGCTGCCGCGCCATCAATGACGCCAAGTCCTGATAGCCGATCGAGCTCGGCATCAGGCCCAAGGCCAGAACACTGAGGCCGAAGGAAGCGTAGACACGGGCTTCCTTCGGCCTCCTACGCGACACACCCATTCAAACGCTCACGCAACTGACGCAACGGGACGCACGCAACGGGGATCAATACAAACGTCGACAATCGAAGTGGCTCGAATGCGACGTATTCTTTTATTGTCGGATTAACCTTGCGAACCCGTTAACCCTGCGCATTGCGCGTACGTTTGCGGAACGCAAAGCTGCGCAATGGCGTGGCGTCTTAAGCGTTCTGGTAAACGCTTCGTCAACGATCGGAACAGGCGCAGTACAAAAACGGAAACGGCCGGCTGGTTTAAAACCGGCCGGCCGCTGTGTTTTTTGGCGACAATACGAAAGTTACATCTGCACGCCTTTTTCCTTGAAGTACTTCACCGCGCCCGGATGCCAGGTGATCGGCGAGTTCTTCATGACCTGGTTCGTAAGATCGATGCTGGCGGCCTCACCGTGCACCGCGACGAGCTCGGCCTTGTGCTCGATGAAGGTCTTGACGATGTCGTAGGCGACCTGGTCGGGCATCGCGGCGTTCGACACCAGGATGTTCTGCACCACCGAGATCTTGTTGTCCTTGTCCTGACCCGGATACATCTTCGCCGGGATGACGCCCTCGCTGTAGATGCCGCCATACTTGGCGTTCATCTTGGCGACCACATCGGAATGATCGATCAGCTTGAGCTTGACGCCGGGCGTGGCGCCAAGGTCGGTCACCGCCGCGGTGGGCAGGCCACCGACCCAGAAGTAGGCGTCGATCTTGCCGTCCTTGATGGCGTTGGTGGACTCGGCGACGCCGAGCCGCTCGCGCTTCATATCTTTGTCCTTGTCGAGGCCCGCGGCCTCGATGACACGAAACGCCATCACCTCGGTGGCGCTGCCGGGCGAGCCTGTCGAGACGCGCTTGCCCTTGAGGTCGGACATCTTCTCGATGCCGCGGCCCTCGACCGTCACCACGTGCATGCGGTTCGGATAGAGCACCATCAGCGTGCGGGCATCGACCGGATTGCCCTTGAACTTGTCCTCGCCCTTCACGGCGTCGAGGGCTGCGTCGACCATCACCAGCGCGACTTCGCTCTGCTTGGAGCCGATCAGCTTCAGGTTATCGACCGAGCCGCCGGTGACGCGCGCGGTCGCAGCCGTGCCCGGGACATACTTGGTCAGGATGTTGGCCATGCCGCCGCCGAGCGGATAGTAGACACCGCCAGTACCGCCGGTCGCGATCGCGATGTTGAGCTGCTGCGCAAACGCTGCGCCTGTCAGCAGCGCCGCACCTGCGGCGAGCATTGCGACGATCCATGTTCTGCGTTTCATTCGGTTTATCCTCCCATTCTCCTGACGTTTCATCCGTTTGCCGCGGGCGCTATCCACTTGCCGCGGGCGCTCTTGGCGGCGCCTGCATATGTTGTTTTACCAGGACCAGCGCCGCAATCACCAAGCCGAATGTCGCGGTGTAGCTGAGGTCGCGGCCGACGATCGCCTCCAGAACCGCTTCGATCAGGCTCGGAAACACCAGCAACAGCCCGGACAAGGTCAGAAGCACGCGCTCCCACAGCGTTGTGCGCTGCAGCGCCCAGCCCTGGGCGGCGGCGGCGAGTGCCGCAAGGCCTGCCGCGGTCTTGAGCGTGATTTCGACGACGTCGATCCAGGAGCCGTCCTTCGGAATCTTGAGCAGGAGCCCGAGCCCCTGCGGATCGAGCACGAACACGAACGGCACCAGGAACGCCGGCAGCGTGTACTTCCAGGCCTGCAGCGTGGTCTTGTAGGGATCGCCGTTGGTGATCGCAGCGGCCGCAAACGGCGATAGCGCGGTCGGCGGCGAGACCTCCGACAGCACGGCGTAATAGAAGATGAACATGTGAGCCGCGACGTCGGGCACGCCGAGCTTGATCATCGCCGGCGCCGCGATCACGGCGCAGATGATGTAGCTCGCTGTGACCGGCACGGCGAGGCCGACGATCCAGACGATCAGCGCGGTGTAGATCGCGGTGAGCAGCAGATTGCCGCCCGCGTAGTCGATCACGATCGACGAGAATTTCAGGCCGAGCCCGGTCAGCGTCACCACGCCGACGATGATGCCGGCGGTGGCGCACGTTGTGGCCGCGGTCAGCACCTGGACGGAGCCGTCGGACAGCGTGCGCACCAGCCGCTTCGGCGTGATCGCGGTCTCGCGGTTGAGGAAGCTCAGCGCGAAGGTGAGAACGATCGACCAGAACACCGAGAGCGTCGGCGAATAACCCCACAACATGAAGACGACGATCGAGATCAGCGAGATGAAGTGGAAGCCGTAGCGCCGCGTCAGCTGCCACAGCGACAGGTCCTGGCTGGTGTCGACGGTCTGCGCGTGAAAACGCTTGGCGTCGAGTTCCACCATGAAAAGCAGCGCGAGGTAATAGAGCAACGTCGGGATGGTCGCCATCCAGATCACGTCGAGATAGCTGATCTTCAGGAACTCGGCGATCAGGAAGGCCGCGGCGCCGAGCACCGGCGGCGAAATGATCGCGCCGAGCCCGCCGGCCGCGAGCAACCCGCCCGCGGCATTCCGCTCGAAGCCCGCGCGCTGCATCATCGGCCAGGCCACGGCGCCGATCGTCACCGTGGTGGCAACGCCGGAGCCTGATGGTCCGCCGAGCAGAAACGACGACAGCACCACGGTACGGCCGGCGCTGTTGGCCTTGTTGCCCATCAGCGCCATGGAAAAATCGATAAAGAACTTCCCGGCGCCGGAGTGTTGCAGGAACGCGCCGTAGATCGTGAACAGGATGATCAGCGACGACGACACGTCGACCGGCACGCCGAAGATGCCTTCGAGCGTGATGAACAATTGCCCGACGATCTGGCCGATGTCGAAGCCGCGATGGGTCCAGGGCTGCGGCAGGTACGGCCCGAAATACGCATAGGCCAGGAACGCCGCAGCCACGACCGGCACGATCCAGCCGGTGGTGCGCCGCGTGGCTTCGAGCAGCAGGATCATGAACACCGCGCCGAGCACGGTATCGAGATGCGTCGGCATGGTGGCGCGGTCGGTGAAATCGTCGCCGCCTTGGATGGCGTAGATCAGGATCGCGGCGCAGACCAAGCCCAGCACCACATCCCACCAGCGGATGCGGTTGCGAAACCGCGTCGCCATCGGAAACAGCAGAAAGCTCAGCACCAGCACGAAAGCGACGTGCGCGTAGCGCAACGGCTGGGTCGAGATGATCGGCGCCCAGCCGAACGGCCACGCGCCCGCGATCGCGGCATAGAGATGGAACAGCGACATCACCACCGCGACTATGGTGGTGAGATTGCCGGCAAAGCCCGTGAGCCGGTTGAGCGCGCCCTCGTCGGCCTCGATGAACTCTTCGGCCTTCTTCAGCGCCTCTTCCGAAATGCCCTTCGGATCGCCCGCCAGAGTCGGAATCGTCCCCTCGCCCATCGTCTCCCCGCCGGTATTTTTGGTTTTTGGCGTCTCCCCAGCGTAACGCTAACACGCCACGGGTGTCAGGGAACACCCGACCAATGTCTCGGTTGCGGCCGAGACCGAACGGCAGGCCGATCAGGCCTCGCCGGCGGCCTTTTTGCCGAGCGCCGCCTGTGCGGCTGCAAGCCTCGCAATGGGAACGCGGAACGGCGAGCACGACACATAGTCGAGCCCGACCTCGTGGCAAAACGCGACCGATGCCGGGTCGCCGCCGTGCTCGCCGCAGATGCCGACTTTGAGCTTGCCGCGCACCCTGCGGCCGCGCTCGACGCCGATCCTCACCAGTGCGCCGACGCCCTCCTGATCGATCGACACGAACGGATCGCACGGCAGGATGCCGCGCTGGGTGTAGATGCCGAGGAACGACGCGGCGTCGTCGCGGCTGATGCCGAAGGTGGTCTGCGTCAGATCGTTGGTGCCGAACGAGAAGAACTCGGCGCTCTGCGCGATCTCGTCGGCCATCAGCGCCGCCCGCGGCAGCTCGATCATGGTGCCGACCTGGTAGTTGAGCTTGGCGCCGGTCTCCTTCCGCACCTCCGCCGCCATGGCGTCGATGCGGGCTTTGACGATATCGAGCTCGGCCTTGGTCGCAATCAACGGCACCATCACCTCAGGCACCACCGGCTTGCCGGTGCGCTTGCCAGCCTCGACCGCCGCCTCGAAGATCGCGCGCGCCTGCATCTCGGCCACCTCCGGATAGGCGATGGCGATGCGGCAGCCGCGGAAGCCGAGCATCGGGTTGAATTCGGCAAGCTCCTTGGCGCGATGCTCAAGCTTTTTCGGATCGACGCCCATAGCAGCCGCGACCTCGGCGATATCCTCCTCGGTGTGCGGCAGGAACTCATGCAGCGGCGGATCGAGCAGCCGGATCGTCACCGGCAGGCCCTGCATGATCTCGAACAGCTCGACGAAATCGCCGCGCTGCATCGGCAGGATCTTGGCCAATGCCTTGCGGCGCTGCTCCGCCGTATCGGACAGGATCATCTCGCGCACCGCCTGGATGCGCGCTTCCTCGAAGAACATGTGCTCGGTGCGGCAGAGCCCGATGCCCTGCGCGCCGAATCGCACAGCGACCCGCGCGTCGGCCGGCGTATCGGCATTGGCGCGGACGCCGAGCGAGCGCGCCTTGTCGGCCCAGCCCATCAGCGTGCCGAACTCTCCGGACATCGCGGGCTCGACCATCGGCACCTGGCCGGCCAGCACCTGACCGGTCGAGCCGTCGATGGTGATCATCTCGCCGCGCTTGAGCACGGTGTTGCCGGCCTGCAGCGTCTGCGCGTTGTAGTCGACGCGGAGCGAGCCCGCGCCGGAGACGCAGGGCTTGCCCATGCCGCGCGCCACCACGGCGGCGTGCGAGGTCATGCCGCCGCGCGTGGTGAGGATGCCTTCGGCGGCATGCATGCCGTGGATGTCCTCGGGCGACGTCTCGACACGAACGAGGATCACTTTCTTCCCGTCGGCCTTCAGCTTCGCGGCCTCGTCGGAGCTGAACACGATTTCGCCCGACGCTGCGCCCGGCGACGCCGGCAGACCCGTGGCGATGATGTTGCGCTCGGCCTTCGGATCGATGGTCGGATGCAGCAGCTGGTCGAGCGAGCCCGGCTCGATCCGCGCCACCGCTTCGTCTTTCGTAATCAGCTTTTCATTGGCAAGCTCGACCGCGATGCGGATCGCGGCCTTGGCGGTGCGCTTACCGTTGCGGGTCTGGAGCATCCAGAGCTTGCCCTGCTCAATGGTGAACTCCATGTCCTGCATATCGCGGTAGTGCTTTTCGAGCGCGCCATAGATGCGGACCAGTTCCTTGAAGGCCGCGGGCATCGCGACCTCCATCGACGGCTTGTCGGAGCCGGATTCCTTGCGCGCGGCTTCCGTGATCTCCTGCGGCGTGCGGATGCCCGCAACCACATCCTCGCCTTGGGCGTTGATCAGGAATTCGCCGTAGAGCCGCTTCTCGCCGGTTGAAGGATTGCGCGTGAAGGCGACGCCGGTCGCAGACGTGTCGCCCATGTTGCCGAACACCATGGCTTGCACGTTGACGGCGGTACCCCAGCTTTCCGGGATGTTGTTCAGCTTGCGATAGGTGTTGGCGCGGGCGTTCATCCACGAACCGAACACGGCGCCGATCGCGCCCCAGAGCTGATCGCGCGGGTCCTGCGGGAACGGCGTGCCCTGCTCCTCCTCGACGCGGCTCTTGTAGAGCTTCACCACCTCGATCCAGTCGTCAGCGGTCAGGTCCGTGTCGAGCGTGTAGTTGGCGCGCGACTTGTGCTCCTCCAGAATGTCCTCGAAGTTGTGATGCTCGATGTCGAGCACCACGTTGGAATACATCTGGATGAAGCGGCGGTAGGAATCATAAGCGAAGCGCCGGTCGCCGGACTGCTTGGCCAGCGCCTCGACGGTCTCGTCGTTGAGGCCGAGATTGAGCACCGTGTCCATCATGCCGGGCATCGAGGCGCGCGCGCCGGAGCGCACCGAGACCAGCAGCGGATTGGCCGGATCGCCGAACGTGCGGCCGGTGATCTTGGCGATATGCGCGAGTCCCGCGTCGACCTGCTTCTCGAGGTCGCCCGGGTATTTCTTGTTGTTGGCGTAGTAATAGGTGCAGACCGCAGTGGTGATGGTGAAGCCTGGTGGCACCGGCAATCCCAGGTTGGCCATCTCGGCGAGATTGGCGCCCTTGCCGCCCAGAAGCTCCTTCATGCCGGCGCGGCCCTGCGCCTTGCCGCCGCCAAATACGTAGACCCACTGGCCGGATTTGGCTGGAGCCGCGGCTTTGCCTGCCGGCTTGCCTGCGGCCTTCGCCGGCTTCTTCGCGCTCGCGCGCGACTTCACGGCGGGCTTGGCTTTGGCGGACTTCTTCAGGGATGCGGAGCGGCGTGCCATCAATCGTCTCGCTATCTCAACCGGGTCGCTTGTGAACCCTCACCGGCATTTCCTCAATTCGCCTTTGTTATGAGCGGTCGATTGTCCGCTCGTGGCCGGTCTTGCGCCGGCCTGCATCTCTAGCCCTCGATCTTCGAGAAATCCGCCACTGCCCGGGTTGTCACCCGAATCTCGTTGAGGAGCCGCAGGCGGTTCGCGCGCAGCGCCACGTCGCCGGCGTTGACCGTCACCTTGTCGAAGAAGGCATCGACGCGGGGCCGGAGCTTGGCCATCGCGGTCATCGCAGAGGCAAAGTCCTCGCGCACGATCGCGATGTCGGCTTCGAGCTTGGCAACGCCGATCGCGTCCGCAAGTTCCTTTTCCTCGGCCTGCTGTAGCATGGCACCGTCCGGCGCCTCGGTGTATTCGAGCTTGTCCTTCTTCTCCTCGATGCGAAGGATATTGGTCGCGCGCTTGACGCCGGCCAAGAGATTTTTGCCGTCGTCGGTTTCGAGGAATTTGGCGAGCGCCTCGATGCGGCGGACGATCAGCACCAGATCGTCCTGGCCTTCGAGCGCGAACACCGCGTCGACGAGGTCGTGCCGCGCGCCCTGCTCGCGGAGCTGCACCTTGAGACGATCGCCGAAGAACGACAATAGATCGCGGCCATCGGCATCGGCACGCGCCTGGGCCAAGACCGGCAGCAGCGGCATGCGAATGTTGTTGTCGAGCACCAGCCGGATCACGCCGAGCGCCGCGCGGCGCAGCGCGTAAGGGTCCTTCGATCCGGTCGGCTTCTCGTCGATCGCCCAGAAGCCGGTGAGGATGTCGATCTTGTCGGCGAGCGCGACCGCGACCGACACCGGCTCGGCCGGCACCAGATCGTCCGGTCCCTTCGGCTTGTAGTGGTCCTCGATGGCGTGCGCGACAGCCTCGTTCTCGCCCTGCGCCTCCGCGTAGTAGCGGCCCATCAAGCCCTGCACCTCGGGAAATTCGCCGACCACCTCGGTTTGCAGATCGGCCTTGCAGAGCCAAGCGGCGCGCTCGGCCAGCACCACATCGGCGTTGACGATCGGCGCGAGATGCCCCGCGAGCGCAACGATGCGGTTGATGCGCTCGGCCTGCGTGCCGAGCTTCTCGTGGAACACGATGTGCTCGAACTTCGGCAGCCGGTCTTCGAGCCGCGTCTTTAAATCAGTCTCGTAGAAGAACTTGGCATCGGAGAGCCGTGCGCGGATGACGCGCTCGTTGCCGGCGACGATGGCCTTGCCGCCGTCGGTTGCCTCGATGTTCGAGACCAGGATGAACTTGTTGGCGAGCTTCGCGGTGTTCTGGTCGCGGACCACGAAGCATTTCTGGTTGTTGCGGATGGTGGCGCGGATCACCTCTTCGGGGATCGACAAGAACGCCGCGTCGAACGTGCCCATCAGCACCACCGGCCATTCGACCAGGCCGGCCGCTTCGGCGAGCAGGCCCTCGTCCTCGATCAGCTCGAAACCCTGCGCGAAGGCCAGGTTCTTCGCATCCGTCAAGATCATCTGCGCGCGCCGCGCCGGATCGACCACGACCTTGGCCTTCTCGAGCTTGGCCATGTAGTCGTCGAAGCGCTTCACCTTGATGGCGTCTGGCGCGAGGAAGCGGTGGCCGTGCGTGACGTCGCCCGAGGCGACGCCACCGACCTCGAACTTCACGATCTCGGGCTCCTCGGTCTCGGGCCCGAAGGTCGCGACGATGGAGTGCAGCGGCCGCACCCAGTTCAGCGCGCCGGGCTTGGCCGAGGCCTCGCCCCAGCGCATCGCCTTGGGCCACGGAAACGCCGTGGTGACCTCCGGCACGATCTCGCCGATCACGTCGATCGAAGGCCGACCGGTCTTCTCGATCAGCGCAACGTAGAAGTCGCCCTTCTTCGGGTCCTTCTCGACCTTGGCCTGATCGATCGAGGCGAGGCCCGCGGCCTTCAGGAATCCGGCGATCGCCTTCTCGTTGGCGTCGACGCGCGGGCCCTTGCGCTCCTCTTTCACGTCAGGCTGGCGCACCGGAATGCCGGCGACCGCGAGCGCCAAGCGCCGCGGCGTCGCAAAGGCGGTCGCGCCTTCATAGGTCAGTCCCGCGCCGACCAGCTTGTCGGTGACGAGCTTCTTCAAATCCTCCGCGGCCCGCGCCTGCATGCGGGCCGGGATTTCCTCGGAGAAAAACTCGAGCAGAAGGTCGGGCATTACGTCGTCAATTTCTTATGGCTGCCGTCGCAGGTCGGTCGGTTGCCGGTGCGCTTGCAGGTGCAGAACACCGTCTCGCCCGAGGCCTGCGCCTTGTACTCCAACGGCGCGAACTCCGAGCCCTTGTGCGAGCCGTCGCAGAATGGCTGCGCCTTCGACTTCCCGCAGGCGCACCACCAGTAGCTCTTGCCCTCTTCCGTTGCGACCCGGATCGGCTTCGTACCGCCAATTTCAGGTGTACCGCTCATGCCGCACCTCCTGCTTCGGTTTTCAGCCAGGCCTCACCGCAGGCCTTGGCCAATTCACGCACGCGAAGGATATAGCTCTGCCGCTCGGTCACCGAGATGACGCCGCGGGCGTCGAGCAGATTGAACACATGGCTCGCCTTGATGCACTGGTCATAAGCCGGCAGCACCATCAGGTGGCGGCCGCCGTCCTCGGACCAGCCGGCATCCAGATAGCTCTTGCATGCACCCTCGGCCATCCGGAACTGCTCGAACAGCATGTTCGTGTCGGAGTGCTCAAAATTGTGCCGGGAGTATTCCTGCTCGGCCTGCAGAAAGACGTCGCCGTAAGTGACCTTCTGGGCACCCTCGCGGCCGTTGAAGTTCAGATCATAGACCCGGTCGACGCCCTGGACGTACATCGCGAGCCGCTCCAGACCATAGGTCAGCTCGCCCGCAACGGGCGCGCATTCGAAGCCCGCCACCTGCTGGAAGTAAGTGAACTGCGAGACCTCCATGCCGTCGCACCAGCACTCCCAGCCGAGCCCCCAGGCGCCGAGCGTCGGGCTCTCCCAGTCGTCCTCGACGAAGCGGATATCGTGGAGCTTGGAGTCGACGCCGATCGCGGCGAGCGACTTCAGATACAGGTCCTGGATGTCCGGCGGCGACGGCTTCAGGATCGCCTGGAACTGGTAGTAGTGCTGCAGCCGGTTCGGGTTCTCGCCATAGCGGCCGTCCTTCGGCCGCCGCGACGGCTGCACATAGGCCGCGTTCCAGCGCCGGGGGCCGAGCGCCCGCAGCGTGGTCGCCGGATGGAAGGTACCGGCGCCGACCTCCATGTCATAGGGCTGCAGGATCACGCAGCCCTGGTCGGCCCAGAACCGCTGAAGCGCCAGAATCAGCCCCTGGAACGAGCGTTCCGGGCGCATATGAGCGGGAAGGTCGTCGGCCATGAGGGTTCCCAGCGCGAACGCGCGGGTGAGACGTAACGGCCGGGCTTTCGGGGGTCAAGGCGCGGTAACAGGCTCTCCCCACGCGGGTTTTGACACGCTAGGGTCGCAAAAAACCGGCCCAGTCCGGCCGATCCACCGGGAGGATGTCGTGCCGTCACGCCTTGCCGCTTTTGCGGGCGCAATGCTCGCGCTTGCCGCCGCCACCGCGCTCCAAGCTCCGGCTCAAGCCCAGGACGCCTCCCGCCCGATCCGGATGGTGATCGCCTTCCCGCCCGGCGGCCCGACCGACTTCGTCGGCCGGCTCATTGCCGACAAGGCCAAGGACCTGCTCGGCCAGCCGATCATCATCGAGAACAAGCCCGGCGCCAACGGCGCGATCGGTGCCGACATGGTCGCCAAGTCGCCGCCGGACGGCAGCACTCTGTTTCTGACCACCATGGGCGCCGTGGCCGTGACGCCGCATATGCGGACCGATGTCCGCTACGACACCATCAAGGACTTCGCGCCGATCACGCAGGCGGTGCTCAACACCACGCTGATCGTGGTGAGAGCCGAATCGCCGTTCAACTCGGCCAAGGACCTCACGGCCGCGGCCAAGGCCAAGCCCGGCGAGCTGACCTTCGCGACCACGGGCGTGGGCTCCAACACCCATCTGGCGATGGAGCTCTACCAGGGCTCAGCCGGCATCAAGTTTGTCCATGTCCCGTATCGCGGTGCAGCCCCGGCGCTGACCGATCTCCTGGGCGGCCAAGTCCAGGTGTTCTCGGCCGACGCCGCGGCGCTGATGGCGCAGATCAAAGGCGGGAAGATCAAGGCGCTCGGGGCGGCCTCAGGCCGCCGCAATCCGATGCTGCCGGATGTGGCAACGCTCGCCGAGCAGGGCTATCCGGACACCACGGTCGACAACTGGTATGGCCTGCTCGCGCCGGCCGGCACGCCGCCCGCGACCATCACCAAAATTCACGACGCCTTCGTCGCGGCGATCAACGATCCGGTGGTGAAAGAGAAGCTGATCCAATCCGGCGCGATCCCGGTGGCCAACGGCCCCGCGGAGTTCGGCGCCTTCCTCAAGCACGAGTACGACCGCTGGGGCCGGATCGTGCGCGAGAAGGGAATCAAAGACGATCAGCGATAGGGGCGGTATTCGCCGGTTCGCGGATCACGCCGCAAGGTCGGAAGCCGCGCGCGCTCCGGATCGGTCACCCGCACCGGGCTTGCATTATCGAGCTCGCCGTTGATGCGCTGCCATTCGCGGCTGATCAGCTTCAGCACCACGAAAGCGCCGATCGCGCCGAGCGTCCAGGCGACAAAGGGTGGCAACGCAGGCATGGGCTTCTCCTACACTCCGTGCTCGTTTGGTGTTCCGTCGCAGTCGATCGGTTCAAGCTACAGTCCATAACGCGCCCACAGCGCGCGTGTTTCCAAGGCCGCGATCATATCCTCGGCGAGGTTGGCCCCGCCCCACAGCTGCGACAGGCCTGCGCCCATCACGCCAGCTCCCATCACACCGGGAGTCCGCCGACCGAAGAAGCCTCGCTCGGCGATCAGCGGGGTGCGGACCTTCTCGCCGAAGCGCTCGCGCAGCACGCCGCGCAGGTCACCGATGGTATCGGCCAGTCCCAGTTCCAGACCCCGTCGACCGGCCCAATATTCCCCGGAAAACAAGGCCGTTTCGCGGCTGTCGAGCTTGCCGCCGCGCCGCGACTTCACCAGCTCGATAAAGCTCTCGTGAATGTCGCGCTGGATGGCATGCAGCTTTGCGACCTCGTCCGGCTTTTCCGGCAGGAACGGATCGAGCATCCCCTTGTTGTCGCCCGAGGTGTAGAGCCGCCGCTCCACCCCGATCTTGTCGATCAGCTTGGTGAAGCCGAACGAGCCGCCGATCACGCCGATCGAGCCCACGATGGACGAGATGTCGCAGACGATCTCGTCGGCCGCGCAGGCGATCATGTAGCCGCCCGACGCCGCCACATCCTCGACGAAGGCAAACACCGGAACCTTCTTCTCGTCGGCCAGCGCCCGGATGCGCTTGAAGATCAGGTGCGACTGAACCGCCGAGCCTCCCGGAGAATTGATCGCGAGCGCAACGCCTTTGATGTTGCTCATGCCGAACGCGCGCTCGAGCGAGCGGGCGATGCCCGCCATGGTCAGGCCGGGCCGAAGCGGCGACGAAATGCCGATCGCGCCTGCGAGCCGCACCACGGGAACGACCGGAATATCGCTGCGGAAGCGCGCCGGAATGAGCGGCCCGAGCATCGCGCTCATGCGCTGCATGGGAGTGACTTCAGACATCGGAAACCATCTCTCTTTACCACTTCATGACTCATTCATTGTTAACACAGCCCAGGCAGATTTCGCGGAACGTCTGAATCGACTAGGCGTTATTGCGTTAAACGTGGAACCAGCAATGAAGCTGCTTTTCCTGTTCGTATTAATGACATCGATTGTGCTGGCGGCTCATCCGGGTGCGCTCATCCGCGGCTCCCTGATGCTATCGGGACGCCGCGCCGCGGCCTGACGCCGCGCTACCGATCAGACATCGGCAGCGCCTGCGCGTTGCGCAAGATCGCTTCGGCTTCTGCGGTCGGCTTGCCGTCCCCATCGTTCAGCATCAGTCCCGGCAAGATCAGCAACGGCGCGCGGCTGCCTTTGTGGGCGCTGACCAGCACGCGGATCGCCGGCTGGCCGGCGCGGCCATGAACCGGCCGCACCACGACGCCACCGAACCGCTCGCCGAGCGCTGCCAGAACCCCGCCAAGGCCGTCGGCCCGCCAGATCAGCGTCACGGCGCCGGCGGAATGCAGCACGCGCGACGCCGCATCGAGCCAGGCCGTCAGCACACCATCGGGCGCCGCATGGGCGAGGCGCTTGCCCGGGTTGGGCGACACGTTCTGCCGCGACGGATCGTGGAACGGCGGGTTCATCAGGACGTGATCGGCCGCCCCGGGCGTGAGCCCGGCCGCCGCGTGGTCGTCGGCTGAACCTGCGACATCAAGCGTCACCGCCCGCGCCCGCTGACCGAGTCCGTTGCGCGCGATGTTCTCGGCGGCGAGCGCCGCAAGCTCCGGATCGAGCTCGACCAGCGTCACCTCGACGTCCGGCACGCGCATCGCCAGCGCCAAGCCTGCGGCGCCGACGCCCGAGCCGAAGTCGACCGCGCGGTCGCCGGCCCGCACAGCGGCCGCGGCCGCCAGCAGGATCGCGTCATGGCCGACGCGATGGCCGCGCCGCTTCTGCTTCAGCCGCAGCCGGCCGCCCAGCACGGCGTCGTCAGTCAGGTCGGCATTCGGGGGCGATTTGTCGGGGCGCAACTCATGCGCAAGCCCGGCATCCTCCAGGAGCCGCCGCGCGGTCTCCCAGTTCTCGCCGTCCACCAGGATCCGCCGCGGCAGGATGCCGAGCGAGCCTTCCAGCACGCTCATATGCTGATCGAGCACCAGATGCGGAATATCGGCGGCCTTGAGCAGCGCTTCGATTGCGGTGATCAGAACGGCGTTGTTGGTGCGGACCAGCTCGTGCACGGTGCTCAGCTCCGCCGCCGCTCCTCGGCCGGCGCGCGCTGCGCAAGATAGGCGAGCAGCTTCAGCTCGCGGCGGCCGCGCGTCACCGTGTCGAGGATCACGCCGCAGGCGATCGACAGAAACGCCAGCACCATCAGTCCGGTGGACAGCACCGCGGTCGGCAGCCGCGGCACGATGCCCTCCTGCACGTAGGTCACGAAGATCGGGATCGCGAGGCCGATGGCGACGGTGGCGAGCGAGATGCCAAGACCGCTGAACAGCGGCATCGGCCGCTCGGCGCGGTAGAGCCGCAGCACGGTCTTGAGGATACGAAAGCCGTCGCGCCAGGTGTTGAGCTTGGAGGCCGAGCCCTTGGGCCGCGAATAGTACGGCGTCTTCATCTCGCCGACCGGCATTTCCAGCTCCAGCGCATGCACGGTCAGCTCGGTCTCGATCTCGAAGCCGCCGGAAAGCACCGGGAACGACTTCACGAAGCGCCGCGTGAACACCCGGTAGCCGGACAGCATGTCGGTGAAGGACTGGCCGAACACGTGGGCGACGAAGCCCGTCAGCAGCCGGTTACCGGCGCGATGGCCCATCCGGTAGGCAGCCTCCTCGCGGTCGACCCGCACCGCGCAGACCATGTCGAGCCGCTCGGCCATCAGCAGCTCGATCATCTTCGGCGCGCTCGGTGCGTCATAGGTGGCGTCGCCGTCGACCAGCACATAGACGTCGGCATCGACGTCGGTGAACATCCGCCGCACCACGCGGCCCTTGCCCTGGTGCAGCTCGCGCCGGACGATGGCGCCGGCGGCCGCTGCCACCTCGACGGTGCGGTCGGTGGAATTGTTGTCGTAGACGTAGATCGGGGCGTCCGGCAGCGCCGCGCGGAAGTCGGCCACGACCTTCCCGATGGCCGCCTCCTCGTTGTAGCAGGGCACCAACACCGCAATCCGGCTGCGGCCGACGATGTCGGCGGCGGTATTGCTCGGGTCGGTCAGCAGCATGGGTGCTCGCTCTTCTGGTGCCCTGTTGGGCGCTCTTTTGCCGGCCGATTGCACATCAAGAGAATTCCTGTCGCATCCCCCGCCGGCACCCTTGCCCGCTTATCATAGCGCTTCTATGTGTTCCCGTGTTATCTGCGGGGCGCCTTTGTCCGCGCCATCCGATTTGCCCCGCTTTGGAGAACCATCTTGGCCGTCGTTCTTCCCTTCAGCCCGGCAGATGCCACAATCGACCGGCTCGTGGACCTCGTGACCGCCGACATGGGGCGGGTCAACTCGGAAATCCTGTCGCGCACCGGGTCCGAGGTGACGATGATCCCGGAGGTCGCGAATCATCTGATCTCGTCGGGCGGCAAGCGGCTGCGGCCGATGCTGACGCTGGCGATGGCGCGGCTGAATGGTTACACCGGCGACGGTCACATCAAGCTCGCCGCCGCGGTCGAGTTCATGCACACCGCGACGCTGCTTCACGACGACGTGGTCGACCAGAGCGACATGCGCCGTGGCCGTCCCGCCGCCCGCAAGGTCTGGGGCAACGAGGCAAGCGTGCTGGTCGGCGACTTCCTGCTCGGCCAGGCCTTCAAGATGATGGTCGAGGTCGGCTCGCTGCGGGCGCTGGAGATCCTGTCGTCGGCCGCAGCCGTGATCGCCGAGGGCGAGGTGATGCAGCTCGGCGCCGCCAAGAACACCGCCACGACCGAAGACGAATATCTCGCCGTGATCCGCGCCAAGACCGCCGAGCTGTTCGCCGCGGCCTGCGAAGTGGGGCCGGTGCTGACACAGCGGCCGAAGGCCGAAGCCGCCGCCTGCCGCTCGTTCGGCATGAATCTCGGCATCGCCTTCCAGCTGGTCGACGACGCGCTCGACTACGGCGGCAAGTCGGCCAAGCTCGGCAAGAACACCGGCGATGACTTCCGCGAGGGCAAGATCACGCTGCCGGTGGTGCTGTCGTTCCGCCGCGGCTCGGAAAGCGAACGCGCGTTCTGGACGCAGGCGCTCGAGCAGGGCGAGGTCTCCGACAGCGATTTCGAGACCGCGGTCGGCCTGATGATCAAGCACCGCGCGCTGGAAGACACCATCAAGCGCGCCCAGCACTACGGCGCGATCGCTCGCGACGCTTTGGCGCTGTTTCCGGATTCCGAGATGAAGCAGGCGCTGGAAACGGCGGTCGAGTTCTGCATCGCCAGAACGCACTGAGCTGCTCATCTAACTGAGAATCAAGCAAGCGGCCCTGGGTCCCCGCTTTCGCGGGGACGAACGGGGGGTAGAGATGCGCCCTTCAATTGAAAGGCGTGGACGCTTCCGCTTGCTCCGTTCGTCCCCGCGAAAGCGGGGACCCAGGGCCACAATCGATGCTGCTGCTGGTTCAGTTCGATCGGGCTGATGAGGCTAGCCGAAGCTCGTAGCCTTCACCCACCATTTCGGCTGCGCGGCCGACAGGCTCTTCGCGGCTGCCGCTGCGGCGCGCGGCGTGGTGTAGAGGCCGAAGCACGTCGCGCCCGAGCCCGACATCCTCGCCAAAAGACAGCCCTTGGTCTCGCGCAGGCCTTCGAGCACGCGCGCAATGACCGGCTGAATCTCGATCGCCGGCGGCTCGAGATCGTTGCCGTGCTTTGCGAGATACGCGACGAAGTCTTCCAGCCCGCGCGGCAGCGCGCGCGACGGCGCGGCACGGCGCACCGGCCCGCCGGGCTTGAGCCCCAAGCGCATGAACACGTCCTTGGTGGGCACCGCGACCCCCGGATTGATCATCACGGCGGCGATCTTCGGCATCTTCAGCGGCTCCGACAGCGCCTCGCCGATGCCGCGCATGCGCCGCGGCCGCGGATCGACGCAGACCGGCACGTCGGCGCCCACGGTGGGCGCCACCTTGATGAGCTTCGGATTGGTTCGCGCCAGCCGGTTGGCGCGGGCGAGCAGCCGCAGCGCCGCCGCAGCGTCCGACGAGCCGCCGCCGAGCCCCGCCGCCACCGGCAGATGCTTCTCCAGCGTGAAGGCGCCGAGCTTCAGCTCCGGGACTTCGGACGCGAGCGCCCGGACAGCCTTCAGCACCAGATTGTCGTCGAGCGGCCCGGCCTGCTCGGCGGTCTCGCCGCGCACCTTGAGCGACAACGCAGGCCCCGGCTTGAGCGTCAGGCGGTCGGCGATGCCGGCGAACACCACGAGGCTGTCGAGCAGATGATAGCCGTCCGCCCTGCGGCCCAGCACTGCGAGCGTGAGATTGACCTTGGCGGGAGCGAGTTCGACGAGAGTAGCCATGGGGCAACTCTTATCGGGAGCGACACCGATTGTCGCTAGCGGGCTCGCGAAAACAACAAGGCCCGGCGGGAAGCCGGGCCTTGTGTAATTTCGAGATCGGTCAGCCGGCCTTAGCCGCCATCCGGCTTCTTCTTGCCGTTGGCCACCGAGGTCTCGTCCGCCGGCAGGCCACCGGCGAGCTTCTGCTTGATCTTGACCAGGTCATCCGGCTCGGGCTTGAGGTCGCGGGCGTGCGACCACTGGAAGTTCGCCTCCAAGGTCCGGCCGGTCTTCCAATAGGCATCGCCGAGATGGTCGTTGATGGTCGGGTCTTCCGGCTTGAGCTCGACCGCCCGCTCCAGGTTCTTCACCGCCTCGTCGTAGTTGCCGAGCCGGTAGTAGGCCCAGCCGAGCGAGTCGACGATGTAGCCGTCATCGGGCCGCTGCTCGACGGCGCGGCGGATCATCCGCATGCCCTCGTCGAGATTGGTGCCCTGGTCGATCCAGGAATAGCCCAGGTAATTCAGGACGTGCGGCTGATCCGGGAACAGCTTCAGCGCCGTCTTGAGATCGCCTTCGGCGGCTTCCCACTTCTTGGCGCGCTCGTTGCAGATGCCGCGGAAGTAATAGACCAGCCAGTTCGGCTTCTCGGGATTGGTGATCAGCGCGACGGCCTTGCCGTAGACGTCGGCGCAGCCCTCGAAATCCTTGCGGCCGCGCAGGATGTTGCCCAGCGCCATGATCGCGTCGCTGTCGTCGCTGTGCGCGGCGATCAGCTTGTTGAGACGCTCCTTGGCCTCGTCGGTGCGGTCGAGCGTGTCGAGATCGGTGGCGAGCTGGATCTCGGCGTTCCTCCGCAGCGGCGAGTTCTGCGGCACGCGCTCGTACATCTTGATGGCGAGCTCGGGATTCTTCACCTGCTCGTAAAGGTCGGCGAGCGACAGCAGCGCCAGCGGCTGATTGGGCGCGAGGTAGAGCGCGAGCTGCAGGTAGACGAGACCCAGGTTCTCGCCGCCGCGACGTCCGAGCGCCGCGCCAAGCCCGTAGAGCACCTCGGCGGCGCCAGCCTGCGGGCTGTCGACCATCGGCGGCACGCTCTTGCCCTTGTTGATCAGGTCCATCTCTTCGACGATCAGCGGATGCTTCGGCAGCTGCGCGTCGAAGGCCTTGTAGACCTTCAGCGCCTCTTCCTTGCTGCCGTTGCGCGACAGCCAGGAGCCGTAGGACTCGACGATGCGCAGCGCCGAGCCGTCGAGCTTCTGCGCCCGGTCGAAACGCTTGCCGGCTTCCTTCTTGTTGCCGGAGAGATCGAGGATCAGGCCGGCGTGCAGGTCCTTGAACAGCGCGTACCATTCGGCGCCCTGCAGCTTGTCGATCGACTCGACCGCGCCCTTGGCATCATTGGCGCCGTAGCTGGCCCAGGCGGCCAGCAGGGTCGCGGCCAGATCGGTGATCGGCCCGCGTACCGACTGCGTAAGCTGCTGCTTGGCAGCCTGGTACTTCTTCTGCTTGAGCGCCTTCACGCCGATCACCAGACGGGCGATCTTGTCGTTCTTGTCGACCGCCACGACCTGCTCGGCAAGCCGCGTGGCCTCCTCGACATCGCCCTCGGCAAGCACCGAGAGGAAGGCGAGCTGCAGCAGCTCGTTGTTCTTCGGATCGTTGCGCAGCGCCGCGCGATAGTAGGCGGCGGCGGCGCCGGCATCGCGCTGCGTGCCGGCGTGGCGCGCCGCGAGATAGCTGCCGGACATCGACAATCGGGCCAGCTCATTGGCGGACGGAACGAAGACCTGGCCCGTGGGCGGGTTCTGCGAGGTGCCCTGCGCCGACAACGTCGCGGGCAAGCAAAGCGCGGCCGCGCCAAGCACGACCCCTGCCAGATGGCGAAATTTCTTCGAAACGATCACGGGTAATTGCCTCCATGGGCGGCGGAGCGCCAGCCCTTCGAGTCGCTTGCAGAATGGCCTTTTTACTGCGCCGCCGCAAGGACGGGAACCGCGCGCCAATCCCGCCGCCACCTTGCTAACTGCGGTGTGGCAGCATCGTGACGAAGCCCCGGAACCGGCTTCACATATTCGAATATTTCGGCCCGCCGCTGCCCTCTGGGGGCACCCAGGTGATGTTCCGATTGGGGTCTTTGATGTCGCAGGTTTTGCAGTGGACGCAGTTCTGCGCGTTAATCACAAAGCGCGGATTACCCGCCTCCTCGACCCATTCGTAAACGCCCGCCGGGCAATAGCGGGCCGAGGGACCTGCATAGACGTCGTGCTCGGACGACTTCTGGAGCGCCATGTCGCCGACATGCAGATGCGGCGGCTGGTCCTCCTCGTGATTGGTGTTCGACAGGAACACCGATGACAGCCGGTCGAAGGTGAGCTTGCCGTCCGGCTTGGCATAGGCGATCGGCTTGCTCTCCTTGGCAGGCTTGAGCGTGTCGGAATCCGGCTTGCCGTGGGCGAGCGTGCCGACCAGCGAGAAGCCGAGCGTGTTGGTCCACATGTCGAGGCCGCCGGCCGCGATACCGAGCACGGTGCCGAGCTTCGACCACAGCGGCTTGGCGTTGCGCACCCGCCAGAGGTCCTTGCCGATCTCGCTGTCGCGCCACGCCTCTTCGTAGGTCGCGATCTCGTCATGGGCGCGGCCCTGCGCCAGCGCATCGGCGACGTGCGTGGCGGCCATCATGCCGGACAGGATCGCGTTGTGGCTGCCCTTGATGCGCGGCACGTTGACGAAGCCCGCAGCGCAGCCGATCAGAGCGCCGCCCGGGAAGGTGAGCTTCGGCACCGACTGATAGCCGCCCTCGGTGATGGCGCGCGCGCCGTAGGACAGCCGTTTGCCGCCTTCGAAGGTGCGGCTGATGTCCGGATGGGTCTTGAAGCGCTGGAACTCCTCGAACGGCGACAGATAGGGGTTCGAATAGTTGAGATGCACCACGAATCCGACCGCCACCAGGTTGTCGTCGAAGTGGTAGAGGAACGAGCCGCCGCCGGTGGAATTGTCGAGCGGCCAGCCGAAGCTGTGCTGCACGAGACCCGGTCGGTGCTTGTCGGGCGCGACCTGCCAGAGCTCTTTCAACCCGATGCCGAACTTCTGCGGCTGTCGGCCGCTGTCGAGGCCGTAATTCGCGATCAGGATTTTCGACAGGCTGCCGCGCGCGCCCTCGGCGAACAGCGTGTACTTGGCACGGAGCTCCATGCCTCGCGTGAAGTCTCCGCGCGGCGTGCCGTCCTTGGCGATGCCCATGTCGCCGGTGGCGACGCCGACCACCGCGTTGTTCTCGAACAGCACCTCGGTCGCGGCGAAACCCGGATAGATCTCGACGCCCAGCGCCTCGGCCTTGGTGGCGAGCCAGCGGCAGACATTCCCCAGCGACACGATGTAGTTGCCGTGGTTCGACATCAGCGGCGGCATCATGAAATTCGGCAGCCGCATGCCGCCCGACTGACCCAGCCAATAGAAGCGGTCGTCGGTGACCTTGGTCTTGATCGGCGTGTCTTCGCTGCGCCATTCCGGCAGCAGGCGGTCGAGCCCGATGGGATCGATCACCGCGCCCGAGAGGATATGCGCGCCGACCTCGGAGCCCTTCTCCACCACCACGACGCCAAGCTCCGGCGCGCGCTGCTTGAGGTGGATCGCGGCGGCCAGGCCTGCGGGGCCGGCGCCGACGATGACGACGTCGAACTCCATCGATTCACGGCTGGGCATCTCGTCAGGCATGGTGCGCTCGCAACCTTCCGTTGCACATGGACTTGCTCAATAACATGATACCCTAGCCTGGGCTTCGAGGGGCTAGGGAATGGCGAAAGGCCACTATCTGGAGAAGGACCGCCTGGCGAATGTCATTGCGGCCATCCAGGCGATGGGCGTCGCCGACCGGCCTTCCGGCACCCTCAATCGCTGGATCGCGGAGCTCGAAGCGAGCGAAGAGCTGACGTCTGAACAACTCGAGCAGTCCCCTATCAAGTTTGCCGAACGCAAGAAATGGCAGACAGTTTTCGAGCAGCATCCGGAATTCTTCAAGAGCTACACGTTCCGCGGCGAGCCGCGCGTGCTGCTCCGCTGGCGCTACGCAGAATCGCTCAAGAGCGAAGCAAACGGCGCGGCTGACGGCAAGGACTCCGAGGATGAGCCGGAGGATCAGCCCGAAGACAAGCCCAGGGACAAGACTGGCAGCAACGCGGAGCCGCCCGGCAAGCCGCTCAGCGCCGACCAGATCCAGGTGCTGATCAACACCGCGATCGAGATGCACGCCAAGGAAGTGGCCGGCGAGCAGAACCCCGATAAGTTCCGGCCGTTCTACATGGCCATCATCGGCGCGGCGATCGGCACGGTCGCTGGCGGCATCATCATCCTGCTGATCGGCCTTTTGCAGAGCGGGCCTGCGCATCGGCTGTTCGATTGATTATATCTGGCGCCATGATCAACGACCCGAACAAGGCCGTCCGCGAACTGCTCGCTTTCTACAGCGAAGCCGGCGTGGATATCGCGCTACGCGAAGAGCCGAACGACTGGCTGTCCGCCGAGGAGCCGGCGCCGTCCATCGCGGCGGAGCCGATGCCCGCAGCCAACCCGCCGGTCGCGCGCAAGCCGGCCGTCAGCACGGTGAGCCCCCCGGCCGCTCCGGTTCCGCCGCCGCCCGATGCCGCCGCGATGGCGGCGCGCGAGGCCGCGCGCAGCGCCGCGAGCCTCGACGAGCTCCGCGGCATCCTCGAGCGCTTCGATGGCTGCGCGTTGAAGAACGGCGCCAGCCGGCTGGTGTTTGCCGACGGCACGCCGGGCTCGCGGCTGATGCTGGTCGGCGAGGCGCCGGGCGCCGAGGAGGACCGGCAGGGTCTGCCTTTCGTCGGCAAGTCCGGCCAATTGCTCGACCGGATGCTGGCCGCGATCGGCCTCGACCGCGGCAAGGTCTACATCGCCAACATCGTGCCGTGGCGGCCGCCGGGCAACCGCACGCCGACGCCCGTCGAGACGCAGATCTGCCTGCCCTTCATCCAGCGTCAGATCGAGCTTTGCGATCCCGATGTCCTCGTGACGGTCGGCCAGCCGTCGACCGGAGCGCTGCTCGGCATCCAGGGCATCATGAAGAACCGCGGGCGGTGGTTCTCGTATCAGACCGGCACGCGCGAGATCAGGGCGATGCCGATGCTGCATCCGGCCTATCTGTTGCGCTCGCCGATCGGCAAGCGGCTCGCCTGGCGCGACCTGCTCGCGATCAAGAAGGCGCTAGGGTAAGGCTTGTGTTTAAGGCTTGCCCGGCGCCGTTTTGCGTTTCCGGCGCAGGTCGAACACCAGGAACGCCGCGCCCCCGACCGCCGGGATCGCCGGAATTCCGGTCAATGCCGAGAACAGCGCGACCGCCAGGCCGAAATCCGCCAGCCGCTGTGAAAACCTCGTCGCGCAGGTGACGCCGACCTCGTCGAACGGGGGGCATTGGCCGTTAACCCAAACGATGCCCAGCGCGGCCCCCGCCGCGAGCATGACCGCCAGCGCCGGGTAGCAAATTAACCTGAGCAACAGAAAGAAGGCGGAGCGCATTGCGTTTCACCGGCGGGACGCAATGATGATGCTCGCATGCTTGGGTTGAATTCGCCACCGGGATTGCGCGGCACCGGTGCGGATTTCCGTGGCTTTGGGGACTGACTATGAATTTTGACCGTCGCAAACTCCGACACTGCCAGATCGTGCACTCCCGGATCATGGGTGTGTCGCTCCTCCTTGCCATCTGCTTCAGCTCTGACGCCGTGGCGCAATCCTACTATCCCAGCGCGACCTTCCAGCCGAAGGTCTCGCCCTATCGCCCGTCGCCTTCGGCCGAGCCCTCCAGGCCCGCGCCATCGACCGACTACAAGCCCGTACCGGCCCCGGTTCAGGCGCAGCCCGCACCCGCTCCCGCGCCCGTTCAGACGGCACAGCCCGCCCCTGCTCCGCAGCCGGCCTTGGCCCCACAGCCCTCGCTGGCCCCGCAGCCGCTGCGCCCCGCCGAGCCGCTGCGTCCGGCGCCGGCTCCGCAACAGGCGGCGCCTGTCCTCGCTCCGGCGCCCGCGTCTCAGGCGCAGGCTCAAGCCGCGCCTCCTGCTCCAGCTCCTGCCCAAGCCCCGCGCAAGGCCCGGGTTCAGGCCCAAGCTCAGCAAACCTCGGCACAGACCGCGGCGTCCTGCATGAACGGCGGCAAGTCGGCCCAGCCCGACACTGCGATCCAGAGCTGCGAGGCGATCATCAACGAGACGACGAAAAATCTCGCCAACGCCTATTACTTCCGCGGCGTCGCCAGGGCCGACAAGAACGACTTCGACGGCGCGATCGGCGACTACAGCCAGGCGCTGCGGCTCGATGCCTCGGACGCCGACTATCTCAACAGCCGCGCCCAGGCCTACGAGGCCAAGAACGATCTCGACCGCGCGCTCGCCGACTACAACCAGTCGATCAAGTCCAACCCGAGCTCGGTGTTCGCCTACAACAACCGCGGCGCGGTCTATCAGCGCAAGGGCGACTTCGCCCGCGCCGCCGCCGACTACGGCGAGGTCACCAAGCTCCAGCCCAACAGCATCGACGCCTGGAATGCGCGCTGCTGGGTGCGCGCCGTGAGCAACCAGGCGCAGCAGGCGCTGGCCGATTGCGATCAGGCGCTGAAGATCAAGGCCGACGCGCCCGACGTGCTCGACACCCGCGGCTTCGTCTATCTGAAGCTCAACCAGGTCGACAACGCGATGAAGGACTACGACGCGGCGCTGAAGCTCGATCCGAAGCTTGCCGCCTCGCTCTATGGCCGCGGCATCGCCAGGACCCGCAAGGGCGACAAGAACGGCGCCACCGCCGACATCAATGCCGCGAAGGCAATTCGCGAAGACATCGCCGAGGAGTTCGCGCGCTACGGCCTCAAGCCGTAGCGCTGCTCCGGCTCAGCGATACGCGACCAGGATCGCGCCGAGCGCGATCAGGGCGACGCCGAGCCAGTTCGGCAGCGTCAGCTTCTCGCCGAGAAACATCACGCCGAACAGCGCGACCAGCACGACCGACAGCTTGTCGACCGGCGCGACCTGAGCCGCTTGCCCGACCTTCAACGCGCGGAAATAGCAGATCCACGAGCCGCCGGTCGCAAGCCCCGACAAGACCAGGAACAGATAGGTTCGCCCGGAGATCGTGCCGGGCGACTGGAACTGACCGGTCACCATCAGGATCAGGGCCAGCGTCATCAGGATGACGATGGTGCGGATGAAGGTCGCGAAATCGGCATTGACGTTCTCGATGCCGATCTTGGCGAAGATCGCGGTCAGCGCCGCGAAGGCCGCCGACAGCAGCGCCCAGAATTGCCAGGAAGACAGCGCGCTCACAAAGGGCCTCTTATGCCGGATCGTTGCCCTTGGCCTTGATGATCGGCTTGGCTTCCGGGCTCTTCAAGAGCCTGATCAACTCCCGCGCGGCTTTTTGGTTCGGCGATTGCGCCGACACGCCGGCCGTGAACATCACCACGGAATTGATCTCGGGCGGCAGCGTGCCGACGAGCTCTGCGCCCGGCACCGACAGGATGTTGGGCGCAACGATCAGGCCGATCTCCACCTTGCCCTCGGCGACGAACTCGGAGACCTCCTCGCCTGACGTCTCCACCGCCTTGCTCTTGACGGCGTCGGCGATGCCGAGCTGAACGAACAGCTTGCGCAAGTGGATCGTGCTGGCGCCTTCCTTCAGGTAGGTGATCGACTTGGCGTTCAGCAGCGTCTGCTTGAACGCCTCGACGGTGCTGATGTCGGGCTTGCGCGCGCCGCGCTTGACCGCGACGCCGATGCCCGACGACATGATGTCGGCGCGGCTGTCAGGGAGTAGCTTGCCCGACTTGATCAGGTCGTCGATCTGGAAATCCACCAGCACCGCGAGATCGAACGGCTCGCCGCCCTCGATCCGCCGCTTCATCACCGCGGCGACGTCGGCCACCACCTCGGGCTTGAAGCCGGTGGCCTTCTCGAACTCCGGCCCGAGCTCGCCGACGATGACCTTGGTGACGCGCGAGCCGAAGATCTTCAGCTCGGCCGCACCCGCGTCCCGGCATGGCGAAAGCCATGCGAGCGCCACGCCCAAAGCCACGCCGGCAAATCTCAGTCCCTGCATCGTCCTCATCCCGTGATTGCGAATTTCGCGCCGAAGATCAGCGCCAGGATCACCACCGCGGGCTTCGCCTCGCTGAACTTGCCGGCGATGACCTTGGCCAGCACGTAGGTGATGAAGCCGAGACCGATGCCGGTCGCGATCGAATAAGTGAGCGGCATAGTCACCGCCGTGACCACCGCCGGCGCGTATTCGGTGAGATCGTCCCACTGCATGTCGGCAAGCCCCTGCGCCATGACGCAGGCCACATAGAGCAGAGCGGCCGCCGTCGCATAAGGCGGTATCATTTTGGCAAGCGGCGAGAAGAACAGCGCCAGCAGGAAGAACGCGGCAACGAACATCGCCGTCATGCCGGTGCGGCCGCCGGCCGCAACACCTGCGGCGCTCTCGATGTAGCTCGTCGTGGTCGAGGTGCCGATCAAGGAGCCGAACATCGCCGCGAAGCTGTCGGCGAGCAGCGCCTGCCGCATCCGCGGCAGCTTACCGTCCTTGTCCAGGAGACCCGCGCGGTGGCTGACGCCGATCAGAGTGCCGGCATTGTCGAACACGTCGACCATCAGGAAGCTGAACACCACGATGATGAACGTCTGCTCGGCAAGCCGCGAGAAGTCGAGCTGCAGCAAGGTCGGCGCGAGCGAGGGCGGCGCCGAAACGATGCCGCCCACCGTCGTGAGCCCGAGCGGAATGCCGAGCGCCGTCACCACCAGGATGCCGATCACGGTGCCGCCGATCACCTTGCGGTAGTTGAGCGCCGCGATCAGCACGAAGCCCAGCAGGCACAGCACCGCCGGCCAATGCCTGAGGTCGCCGAGCGTCACCAGCGTCGCCGGGTGCGCCACCACGATCTTGGCCTCCTCCAGCGCGATGATCGCAAGGAACAGTCCGATGCCGGCCGAGATCGCAAGCTTCAGGTTCTTCGGGATCGCATCGATGATGTATTCGCGGACGCGGAACATCGACAGCAGGAAGAACAGCGCGCCCGAGCAGAACACCGCCGCCAGCGCCTGCTGCCACGAGTATTTGTAGGTGAGCACCACGGTGAAGGCGAAGAACGCGTTGAGCCCCATGCCGGGCGCGAGCGCGATCGGATAATTCGCATAAAATGCCATCACCAGCGTCGACACCGCCGACGCGATGCAGGTCGCGACGAACACCGCGCCCTCGTCCATTCCGGCTTTGCCGAGAATCTGCGGATTGACGAACAGGATGTAGGCCATCGTCAGGAACGTGGTCGCTCCTGCAACGAATTCGGTGCGCACATTGGTGCCGTGCTCCGTGAGCTTGAAGGTGCGCTCCAGAACGCCTTCCGGCCGTGACGTGGTGTCGCTCATCGTCAGTCCCCCTGCCCCTAGTCCTGCCCTTAGTCCTGCCTCTGGCTCCCCGCTTTTGCAGCATAGCGATGCGCGCTCTGCGGCACATCAGGCTCTTGCGGAATTCAACAGCGAGTTAGACATTAGGCGCGGTAAGCACCGCCGCCTGCGCTGCCGGAAAGGGTGCCGGAGCATCGCATCATGGACCTCGATGCTGTCCTGTTGGCCCGCCTCCAGTTCGCCTTCACCATCACATTCCACATTATTTTCCCAGCGTTTACGATCGGCCTGTCGGCCTATATCGCGACGCTCGGCGTGCTCTGGCTGAAGACCGACGCCGAGCGCTACCACCGGCTGATGCAGTTCTGGGTCAAGATCTTCGCCGTGTCGTTCGCGATGGGCGTCGTGTCCGGCATCGTGCTGAGCTACCAGTTCGGCACCAACTGGAGCCGCTTTTCGGTGGTGGTCGGCAACGTGCTGGGCCCGCTGCTCGGCTACGAGGTGCTGACCGCGTTCTTTTTGGAAGCGACCTTCCTCGGCATCCTGCTGTTCGGCTTCAACAAGGTGCCGCCCTGGCTCTATGTGCTGTCGGCCGCCGTGGTCGCGGTCGGCACCGCGACCTCGGCGTTCTGGATTCTCTCGGCCAACAGCTGGATGCAGTCGCCCGCCGGCCACGAGGTCCGCGACGGCATCGCCTACCCGGTCGACTGGCTGCAGGTGGTGTTCAACCCGACCTTCCCGTATCGCTTCGCCCACATGGTCAACGCCGCCTACCTGACCACGGCGTTCGTCGTGCTCGCGGTCGGCGCGCGTTATCTCGTCGCCGGACGCCACATCGACGAAGCCCGCACCATGCTGCGCATGGCGATCGGGCTCACCGCGATCCTGGCGCCGCTCCAGGTGATCATCGGCGACCAGCACGGGCTCAGCACGCTCAAGCACCAGCCCACCAAGGTCGCTGCGATGGAGGCGCACTGGGACAGCTCGGAGCCCGGCGATTTCCACATCTTCGCCTGGCCGGACCAGAAGGCCGAAAGGAACTACTTCGCGATTTCGATCCCGCACGGCTCATCGCTGATCCTGACGCATGAGTGGAACGGCAAAGTCCCGGGCCTCAAGGACGTGCCGGCCTCGGAGCGGCCGCCGGTCGTGCCGGTGTTCTTCGCCTTCCGCATCATGATCGCGATCGGCTTCTTCATGGTGGCGGCCGCGCTCTATGGCGCGTTTCTCTGGTGGCGCGGCACGTTGTTCGAGACGCGCTGGTACCTGCTCATCATGTCGCACATGTGGTGGATCGGCTTCGTCGCAGTGATCGCAGGCTGGGTCGTCACCGAGACCGGCCGCCAGCCCTGGATCGCGCGCGGCATTCTCCGCACCGCCGACGCGATTTCGCCGGTCGTGGCCAGCCACGTGCTGACCACGCTCATCCTGTTCGTCGTGGTCTATGGCATCGTGTTCGCGATGGGCATCTACTACATCAACCGCCTGATCGAGAGAGGCCCGCAGGGCCGCGCCGTCGAACACCGCGAAACGTTCTCCGCCAACCCGCTCGACGCGGCCAGCGAGGCCGGCCGCGAAGCGCTCGGCGGCGGTGGCAGCTGAGCAGAAAGCAGGAGGCCGATCATGGAATGGTACCTGCCGGTGATCTGGGCCGCGCTGATCGGCACCGCTGTTGCGCTCTACGTCTGTCTCGACGGCTTCGATCTCGGCATCGGCATCCTGTTTCCGACCTCGAAGTCGGAGGCCGAGCGCGACCAGATGATGCGCTCGATCGCGCCGTTCTGGGACGGCAACGAGACCTGGCTGGTGCTGGGCGGCGCCGGCCTGTTCGTCGCATTCCCCCACGCCTACGCGGTGATCATGCCGGCGCTCTATCTGCCGGTGATCTTCATGCTGCTGTCGCTGGTGTTCCGCGGCGTGGCCTTCGAATTCCGCACCGTCTCGCGCAGCAAGACCTGGTGGAATTTCGCTTTCACCGCGGGCTCGACGCTCGCGGCGTTCTGCCAGGGCCTGATCCTCGCCGGACTGATCCAGGGCATCCGTTTCGAGAACGGCGCATTCGTCGGCAACGGCTTCGAATGGGCCACGCCGTTTGCGCTGGTTTGCGGCCTCGGCGTCGTCGCGGGCTATGGGCTTCTCGGCTCGACCTGGCTTGTGATGAAGACCACCGGGCCGGTCGCCGACCGCGCCCGCGGCCAGGCCAAGATGCTGCTGCTCGCCGTGCTGGTGCTGATGGGCGTGGTCAGCCTGTGGACGCCGCTGACCCAGCCCGCCATTGCGCAGCGCTGGTTCTCGCTGCCCAACATCCTCTATCTCTGGCCGGTGCCGGTGGTGACCGCGCTGATCGCGTTCGGCGCCTGGCGGGCGCTGGAGAACGGCCGCGAGGTGCGGCCGTTCTTCGCCGCGATCGCGATGTTCCTGCTCGGCTATCTCGGCCTCGTGATCTCCTGGTTTCCCTACCTCGTGCCGCCGTCGATGACGGTGTGGCAGGCCGCAGCCGTCCCGGCGAGCCAGATCTTCATGCTGCTCGGCACGCTGGTGTTCCTGCCGCTCGCGTTGACCTACACGGCGCTGGTGTACTGGCTGTTCCGCGGCAAGGTGCAGCCGGGCGAAAGCTATCACTGAGGCGCGAAGCGATCGGGCAACGGACGCGACGGACGCGGCTGCGGACGCTCGCGCTCCCGCGCCGGAGCTGCGGGCGGCGGCGCCGGATGCTGCACCTGCGGCGCGGGCTGTGGCGGCGGAGGCGCCGGCAAGACAGGCTGCTCGGACTCAGGCGGCGGCAACGGCACCGGCTGCATCGGCAGCGGCTCGGGCTGCGCCTGCACATCGGGCGCGGCGCCCGGCGTGCGCGGCCGGATCATGCTCCAGCCGAGCCGCATCAGCGGCATGCGGCCCTGGAAGCGGCGCGTGAAGGCCTGCGGCACCTCGGCGACCAGATTGGGAAACTGCCGGAGAATTTCCGGCGGCGGCTTGCCGCCCACATCCGCGGTCGGCCACACCACGATGGCGCCCTTCTCCTCGATCTCGCGCCGCGTGACCTTGGGCAGATACTCCGGCGCCGATTCCAGATAGAGGCTCGGCCGGTTCTGTGCGGTGAGCGAAATGAGCGCCGCGGTCGGCAGATCGCCCGCGACGATCTCGAGCGGCTTGCCGGTGCGGCGCTGGAAGCTGTCGGCGAAGAAGGTGCCGATCTCCTGCGCCGGCCGTCCGACGCGCAGATCGATCGCGAAGATCCAGGGCTGGATCACGATGGCGAGCCCGACCAGCGCCGCCGGCAGGATCATCAGTGCCGCCCAGGCATAGCCGATCACGTATTGATGCTCGATGCGGACGCGGTCGCCGGCCGCAACCACCACCGCAAGCCCGGACATCACCGCAAGCGGCGCCGCCATGAAGTTTTCCGGCCGATGGCTGATCAGCGAGAACAGCGCCATCGCGGCGATCGGCGCGAGCGCGAAGAAATAGACGAAGACGCGGGCGCCGGGATCGATCGGCTCGCGCAGCACCTCGGGCGGCTTGCTGCGCGATGGGATGAAATAGCCGCGTCCGATGACGATCAGGATGCCGAGCCCCACATGGCCGACGATCAGCGCGACGACCAGCCAGCCCCAGGTGCGCAGGTTCTGGACGATGTCGTCGAGACCGATCAGCTGCGTGCCGCCGCCGAGATCGAGCCAGATCAGATAGGGAAACAGGATGATGACGGTGACGAGACCCGCGACCCAGGGTCCGACAGTCTCGAGATGCGAGCGCCCCACCCGGCTGGAGAGCAGGAACACCACGACGAGGCCGAGCAGGATCAGGCCCGCATAGGTCGTGAGCAGCAGCAGGCCCGCATCCATGCCGGCGGCGAGCCAGAACCGCCAGTCGCCTTCCTTGGCGGCCCGCCAATAGTGATAGAGCAGCAATCCCCAGAGCGGCGCCGCGAGGATCGCGGGCCCGAACTCCGGCGTCGGCACCGAGAACACGGCGACGCCGGCCATCAGCAGCACCGCCATGGTGGCATGGACCTCGCCGACCACGGCACGGCCGAGCGCAAGCACGGCCCAGAAGGTCACGACGATGCAGATCTGCGACAGCAGATAGACGCCGAACATGCCCATGGCGCCATAGGCGAGCTCGGCGAGCCAGAACGCCAGCGGCGGGCCGAAGTCGGTGCCGAGCTGGAATTCGTGGCCGATTGCCAAGATGAGCGGCAGTTGGCCGGGCGGCGCCGAATAGAACACCAGCGGCACCAGCGTCCAAAGCACGAGCTGCAGCGCCGCCATGCTCCAGAACAATGTCAGCGGCCGGGTGCGCAGCAACTCGACGAACAGCGAAATCGACACCATGCCGCGGGAGCCCCCAGAACTCCCCATGCGGGCACGTCCGGCACCGCGTTGGGCGCCGAAGTAACGACGGTTCGCGTCGGAAGTTCGGCTTTCGAGGCCAATATATAGGAAAAGCCAGGAGGTGAAGCCAACCGAAGGACTTAGGCCTTCTCGGCGGAAAACAGCAGGATCTCTTCGGTTGTGGCCACCTCGACCACGGTTTCACCATAAAACGCCGCGACCGGCGCGAACGAGCGGCGGTGATGGATGGTCGGCCCGAGCCTGGTCAGCGCGGCCTGATGCTCGGGCACGCTGTAGCCCATGTGGCGCTCGAAGCCGTAGCCCGGGTGGACCGCGCCGAGCCGCTTCATCAGCCGGTCCCGGGTGACCTTGGCGACGATCGAGGCCGCGGCGATCGACAGCACGAAAGCGTCGCCCGCGATCACCGCCTGGCAGTCGCAGCCGCAATCGATGCGGTCGCGGCCGTCGACGAACACGAGCTTGGGCCGGACCGGCAGCGCCTTCACGGCCGCGGCCAGCGCCCACAGCGAGGCGCGCAGGATGTTGTCTCGATCGATCCGATCCGTCGAGCCGAACGCTACCGCCACCTCCGCGGTGGCGCAGATCTTGTCGTAGAGCTTCTCGCGCTCCTCGGCCGTGAGCTTTTTTGAATCGTTGAGCCCGCGCGGGATGCGCTTCGGATCGAGGATGACGGCCGCCGCCACCACGGGGCCTGCGAGCGGACCGCGCCCGACCTCGTCGCAGCCGGCCACCGGCCAGATGCCCTTGGCCAACGCGCGCCGTTCGCGATTGAACGTCGGACGCTCGACCGTTTCGGCGAGCGGCAGGCGCTCGGCCTTGGTCTTTGCGATCGTCTTCGCGGCTTTGGCGGTGCGGGCAGGACCGCTTCGTGCGGGACTGCTTCGTGCAGGACCAGCTTTTGCAGGACTCATGGGCCGCGATCCTGCTCAGCGGCCGCCCGAAGTCAAACAAGACGTTCGCTTGCGCCAGTTCCGCCGTGGGAATCGCGGGGAAAACTTGAAATCAGTCCGGCAGAATCAAACGGCCGTCGTCTGTGAGATTGAGTCCCGGCGCCTGCACCACCTCCCAGCAGTGCCCGTCGGGATCGGAAAAATAGCCGCGATAGCCGCCATATTCGGTCCGGCCCGCCTTGCGCAAAAGCTTCGCGCCGGCAGCCAGCGCCTTGTCGAGCGCGGTATCGACCTCTTCGGGTGTGGCGCAGTTCCAGGCGAAGGTCGCGCCGCGAAACGTGGTCGGCCGCGGCTCGTCGTCTTCCATGGCGTCGTCGGCGAGCTGCTTCCAGTCCCACACCACCAGCGCCACGCCGCCGGCCTCGAAGAACGCGATGTCGTCGCCGGTCGCGCGGAATTTCCTGGTGAATCCCACCGCCTCATAGAAGCGCGCGCTCGCCGCCACATCGCGGACGCCGAGCGTCACGGCCGTCAGCGTTGGTTTTGTCATCACTCCCTCCCCTGTTACGCGACTTCTCAGCCGAACAGGCTGAGCTGTTCCGAATGCGGCCGCGGCGGCCGAAAATGCGCGGTGCTGAGCGGCGCCTTGTGCTGGTTTATGCCGAGCCGCGCGCAATGGTTCTCGAAGCGCCGGCCGATCATCCAGGCATAGGGGCCGGTGCCGGTCGCCCGCAGTCCGAATGTGGAGTCGTAATCCTTGCCGCCGCGCATATCGCGGACGAGTTTCATCACGTGGTTGGTGCGATCCGGGAAATTGGCGTTGAGCCATTCGACGAACAGGTCGCGCACTTCAAGCGGCAGCCGCAGCATCACGTAGCCTGCGCCGCGCACGCCCGCGACGGACGCCGCATCGAGGATGCGCTCGATCTCCGGATCGTTGATCGCAGGAATCACCGGCGCGACCATGACCGATGTCGGAATGCCGGCGGCCGAAAGCTGCCGCAACGCTTCGAGCCGCCGCATCGGCGTCGCCGCGCGCGGCTCCATGACGCGTGCGAGCTTGGCGTCGAGCGTCGTCACCGAGATCGCGACCTTGACGAGATTGCGCTCGGCAAGCCTGGTGAGAATGTCGAGGTCGCGCAGGACCAGCGCCGACTTGGTGACGATGCCGACCGGATGGCCGGCGCGCTCCAGCACTTCGAGAATGCCGCGCATCACCTGGTACTTGCGTTCGATCGGCTGGTACGGATCGGTGTTGGTGCCGATCGCGATGGTGCGCGGCTGATAGTTCGGCGCCGACAATTCCTTCTCGAGCAGCGCCGGTGCGTCCGGCTTCACGAACAGCTTGGATTCGAAATCCAGCCCCGGCGACATGCCGAGATAGGCGTGCGTCGGCCGCGCGAAGCAGTAGACGCAGCCGTGCTCGCAGCCGCGATAAGGATTGATCGAGCGGTCGAAGGAAATATCCGGCGACTCGTTCCTGGTGATGACCCGCCGCGTCGAGTCGATCGACACGGTGGTGGCAAACGGCGGCAGCTCTTCGAGGCTCTGCCAGCCGTCGTCGAAGGCAATGCGCGCGACCGGCTCGTAGCGGCCGGACATGTTGGACACGGTGCCACGGCCGCGCCGCCGCTCCCCGTCGATTGCGAGATCCTCAGGATCGGTGGTCCTCGGCGGGACGATCTTGGGCCGGACGATTTCGGGCCGCCCCGCCTTGGGCTCGCCCGCCGGCGCGGAGGGCACCGACGCCGACGGGCGGTGAAACACAGGAGATGAATGTCGCGCTGACTGAGCCATGGCTGCAATCTAGTCCCTTCTTGAGAACAAAACAAGAACAAGAACTGACGCAGCCCGGAAGAAATTTATAGGGCGTTGAAACAACTCCGGATTTCTGTGCTTGTTCCCGGAAATGAACTCAGCCGGATGTGACCGATGCACAAAACCGTGATGCTGGCCGCCGTCGCGGCCCTGTTGGCCTTCAAGCCGGAGAGCGCCCGCGCCTATGACGGTCCGTGGTGCGCGGTGATCTCGCTCGGCGGCGGTTTTGTCTCGGAAAACTGCTCAATGCCGTCGTTCGAGGTGTGCCGCGCCGAAGCTTTGCGCTTCGGATCGACCAGTTTCTGCCGCCAGAATGGCTATTACCTCGCCAGACAGGGCGAGGCGCCGCGGTATCGGCCGAAGAAATCCAAGCGCAAGCACCGAGCCCAGTAGGTCGGTACCGCCGGCGGGGGCTTCGAACTTTCCCGCGCAGCCGCGCGACCAATGCTCAAGAGCGCGCGTGCCCCCGCATGCGCAGAGAGGCCGACAGGCCGGGAGAGATCGAAATGAAGAAGCTTCTTTTGATTGCGGCGCTGGCCACCGTTGCCATCGTGCAGGCGCAGCCGAGCCAGGCCTATTTCCGCGGAAACTGGTGCGCCAAGATCGACCAGGGCGGCGGCTCGTTCGGCGAGCGCTGCGATTTCCCGACCTTTGCCACCTGCCGCAACTACATCGTCGGCCAGTCGCGGTCGTTCTGCGTGCAGAACCAGTGGAACGCCGGCAACTGGGGCGTCCGCGACGACGTCAGCGAAGAGCATTTCAACCGGCGCTATCGCTAAGCGCGGTTTGACGACACGGAATCCAGCGGCTCCCGGAGCAGATCCGGGGGCCGTTTTGCTTTTGTGCCAGCGTGATCGACAGCTCGGAGGTCCCCTATCCAGCTTGGCAAGGAGCTGATCGAGAGAAACGCGGAATGTTGACAGACCTTGCAAAGGTGGCTCGGGCGTTTGATATCCAGCGCCCGAGTGCACGATGGATGAATGCAGCATGCGGTTTTGCGCCCCGGCCCAGCGGCCGGGGTTTTGTTTTGCCCGCACGCAAATTGCCGCGAGGTTTCTGCCACTCGCAGCAAACCGCAGCACGAAATAGCAACACGCAAAACCGCTCTCTCAGGAACGGATGACACCATGGGAATGTGGGATTGGATTGAAGAGCAATATCCGGCACCGGGCTCGCGTGTTCGGCCGAACGGCTTTCCGCCGCTGTCAGCGTCTCGCGCGCGCGATGGAGCCGCTCTATGGCCGCAACAATGGCTGGCTGACACCAGCGCCCGAAAATTGGCTGCAAAGCAACTCGCCTTTGCCGAGAGGCGGATATCCGGCATGGCCATCTCCATCCACCCCGGTTTGGCCGATGTCCGCGCCAGCGTCACCTGCGTTCTCTGGTGAACCCGCGGCAATCGACGAACCGAGCGAATCGCAACCCGCACGGAATGCCGGCGCAGCGACCCTCGCCAGAGCGGCGAGACATCCGTACGGCCGGCGGCTCTTCGCATCCGCTGTGGCGCCAGACACACGAGCGGACACCGAAGAAATGCGCGAATCGCAGACGGAGCGTGAGGTTGCAGCGCAGGCCGCGCGTGAGTCGGCAGCGCGAAAGACGGCCCATGCAGTGCTTCCGACATACGGCCGCCAGGAAGGCGCGCTGACCCAATTTCAGGAAGATGTGGTCCTACCTAAAACACCGCTTGATTTTGCTCTGCTGGCTGCGGGCGGCCCTTTTTCGCCATGGGTCAAAGTCGGCGCTTTAAGCTTAGGTGCGCTGCTGGATTCCACTTCGGATGCAGAGGCTGGGCCGCTCGGGAAGTTGCTCAAGGCAGGCGTGAAATCCCACCGCAACTTGCCGACCGATCTGGCGAGCCGCATGGAGCGGGCGCGCAAACTGGGTTATGCCGACGAGCCATTCTATCGCGGTGACAGGAGCGGCGAGACGCCGACCAAGTTTCCGTATGGCGCATTTTTTTCGCGCGACCGAGATACCGCCGCAGGTTTTGCACGCAGGGGTGGCCAAGATGCCCCAACGGAATATCGCCTGAAGCTTAATCGTACGTTCAGGGATGAGGACAACCTGACGGGCGAAACATTGGGGCGCTTGCTTACAGCCGCGAAGCGTCACGATCCGAACCTTGCCAACCATCTTTCCGAGACCTTTGCACCCAGCAAAGGCGTTGATTGGCTGCTCGGATTCACGAAGGAGAGACCGGATTTTGTATTTACAAAAGACGGCTCTGGCGGAATACGCTACGCCGTTTGGAACAGCCCTAAGCGGTATCGAATCTTTTCCGACGCCGGCTTCGACGCGCTTGATTTCGGTCGCGACGTTCTGAAACTGACGGGCAAGGGTATACGGCAACAAGACGCCCGTTTCGATCCCAGACAGGCATCCTCACACTCAACTCTGGCCTCTCTCCTAGGTCTATTGGCTTTGCCGGCAGTGGGAAAGGCGGGCGGCCCCAGGCCGGGTCCACATCAGGAATGAAATATTCGTCGTATTTCTCAAGGTGCCGGTCGCAATATTCTTCCCAAACCCACTGTGCACCATAGCCGCAGCAGTCCCAGCGCGGGGCGTAGTCCCGCTCGTAATCGCGGGCGGCGACCGAGGCCTGCAGCAACTCGCGGTCCATCAGGAATGACGCGTGATCAAAGTCGACCACGTTGCCGCTCGAGGCGAGGACGGTGTCGTGAAACATGGGCGAATCTCCCGATACTCTCAGCATCGCATCCGCGCGTTCGTGCCGCAACTCGACGACGGCAATAGTTTTGCAAGATCAAACGCTTGCGCTGAAAATATTGTGATCAGCATGGCCAACATTCTCGGCCCTGTTGAAATGCAACCGCGCGGTATGTGCAGACAGATACTTGACTCCGTCAAGTAATTGCCCGATCCTGCCTGCATGCCAGCCCTCGCCCATCAGGACACGCAGCGCGTCGACGCGGTCCGCCGCTTCAACCGCTTCTACACGCAGCATCTCGGGGTGCTGAACGACGGCTTCCTCGACAGCCCGTTCTCGCTTACCCAGGCGCGCGTGCTTTACGAAATCCGCGAGCGCGGCTCCTCGACCGCGACCGATATCGGCCGCGATCTCGGCCTCGACGCCGGTTATCTCAGCCGGGTCGTCTCGCAATTCGAAAAGTCCGGGCTGATCCGCAAGGAGCGCTCGCCGACCGACGGCCGGCAGAGCTTCCTTTCGATCACCGCGATGGGGCGCAAGGCGATGGACCATCTGGAGCGGCGCACGGTCCGGCAGGTCGGCGACGTTCTGCATCGCCTGAGCGATCCGGAGCAGGACCGCCTCGTCTCGGCGATGCGTTCGGTCGAGCGGATGATCGGGCCGGCGCCCAAGGACACGAAGGAGACCGCGGACGACATCGTGCTGCGCGAGCCCAAGCCCGGCGATCTCGGCTGGATCGTTGCGCGCCACGCCACGCTCTACCAGGAGGAATACGGCTGGGCCGGAAACTTCGAAGGCCTCTGCGCGCAGATCGTCGCCGACTACGCCGCGAAATTCGATCCCGCACGCGAGCGCTGCTGGATCGCCGAGATGGACGGCGAGAATGTCGGCTCGGTGTTCCTGGTGAAAGACACCGACGAGACCGCGCGGATCAGGCTGCTCCTCGTCGATCCCGTTGCGCGCGGGCGCGGCCTCGGCACGCGGCTCACCGACGCGTGCGTCCGTTTTGCGCGTGAGTGCGGCTATCGCGGCATCACGCTCTGGACCCACAGCGTGCTTCTGCCCGCGCGGCACATCTATGCCAAGGCCGGCTTCACGCTGACCTCGAGCGAAAAGAAGAAAAGCTTCGGCAAGAATGTCGTCAGCGAGATCTGGGACCTGAAGCTCTAGCTTCAGGCTGTCGCGCCCTGCGCCTTGGCGCGGCGCATGCCCTCATCCAGGCGCGGCATCAGCTCGACGAAGTTGCAGGGCCGGTAGCGATAGTCGAGCTGGTGGACGAGGATTTCGTCCCAGGCGTCGCGGCAGGCGCCGGGCGAGCCCGGCAGGCAGAAGATGAAGGTCGAGTTGGCGACACCCGCGGTCGCCCGCGACTGGATCGTCGACGTGCCGATCTTGGCGTGGCTCACCAGGTGAAACACCGTCGAGAAGCCGTCCATGCGCTTCTCGAACAGTGCTTCGGCCGCTTCGGGTGTCACGTCACGGCCGGTGAAGCCCGTGCCGCCGGTCGAGATGATCACGTCGACCGCAGGATCGGCGATCCAGGTTCGCATCTGCGCGCGGATTTTCTCGACGTCGTCGGTGACGATGGCGCGGTTCGCGACCGCATGCCCCGCCTTCTCGATCCGCTCGGCGAGCGTCGAGCCCGATTTGTCGTCCTCGAGCTTGCGGGTGTCCGAGATCGTCAGCACCGCAATCTTCAGCGGAACGAACGGACGCTTGTCGTCGATGCCGGGCATGCGTCAGGCCTTAGATCGCGCCCGCCGCAAACGTGTTGCAGGCCTTCAGCGTGCCTTCCCGGAAGCCGGTCATGAACCAGCGCTTCCGCTGCTCGGCCGAGCCGTGCGTGAAGCTCTCCGGCACCACCGTGCCCTGGGCCTTCCGCTGCAGCGTGTCGTCGCCGATCGCAGACGCGGTCTGCAGCGCGGCATCGACGTCGCCCGGATCGAGGAAGCTCTTCTGCGCTTCGGCGTGGTTCGCCCAGACGCCGGCGAAGCAGTCGGCCTGCAGCTCGACGCGGACCTGCAGGCGGTTCGACTCCGCCTTGCTGCTGGCCTGCTGCTGCGCCTGCTGCACCTTCGGCAGGATGCCGAGCAGGTTCTGCACGTGATGGCCCACCTCGTGGGCGATCACGTAGGCCTGGGCGAACTGGCAGGCCTTGCCGCTGCAGCCGCGGAATCTCCGCTCCAGCTCGTTGAAGAACGCGGTGTCGAGATAGACCTCGCGGTCGTTCGGGCAATAGAACGGCCCCATCGCGCTCTGCGCTAGGCCACAGGCCGACCGGGTCTGGCCAGCGAACATCACGAGCTTCGGCGCCCGATAGGTCTGGCCTTCCTTCTGGAAGATGTCCTTCCACTGCACCTCGGTGCTGCCGAGCACCTGGCGCACGAAGCGCGACATATCGTCGTTGATCGGCGCCGAGGTGGGCCGCGACGGCTGTTGCATTTGCGGCTGCCCGCCGCCGGTGAGGATTTCGGCGCCGCCGATCAGGAGCCGGGGGTCGATGCCGAGCGCCCAGCCGATCAGGCCGAGCACGATGATTCCGCCGATGCCGAGGCCGCCGGCCCCCATCGGCATACCGCCGCCGCCAAAGCCACCGCCGCCATCGCCGCGCCGATCCTCTACGTTGCCGCTCTCCGGCATGTCGTCCATACGCATGATCGAATCTCCGTGGCCCAGCTAGGCAATAGTTGCCGAGCGTATCATGAAGTTCATTCGTGGTCCGCGATTGCAACGCTTTCCGCGGGGAAAATTTCCAAAACAATATGGTTCTGCGGCGATTTAAGCGGAAGGGCTCCCGCGCCGTTAAGTCGATTTTTACCGCGACCCGTCATCTTCCATAACGTCGGTTTGTAGGTCCCGCGTCGCCGACTGCGTCGCCTGAGTCAGAGTTCTGAGTCATGGTAGTTTCGCGTCGCGGGGCGTCCGTCAGGGCGCCCCGCAGTCGTTTCGAGCAGCCGTCTTCCGCTTCGCCGTCGCACCGCGTCATCGTGGGCGATTGCGTTGCCGAGATGAACAGGCTCCCCGCGGATTGCGTCGATCTTGTGTTCGCCGATCCGCCCTACAACCTCCAGCTCCAGGGCGACTTGAAGCGTCCCGACGATTCCAAGGTCGACGCGGTCGACGACGATTGGGATCAGTTCTCGAGCTTCGCCGCCTATGACGAGTTCACGAGAGCCTGGCTCACGGCGTGCAAGCGCGTGCTCAAGCCGTCCGGTGCGCTCTGGGTGATCGGCTCGTATCACAACATCTTCCGCGTCGGTTCGATCCTTCAGGATCTCGGATTCTGGATTCTCAACGACGTGGTGTGGCGCAAGTCCAACCCGATGCCGAACTTCCGCGGCCGCCGCTTCACCAACGCGCACGAGACGCTGATCTGGGCGTCGCGCGATCAGGAAGCGCGCTACACCTTCAACTACGAAGCGCTGAAGGCCGGCAACGAGGACATCCAGGTGCGCTCCGACTGGACGCTGCCGCTCTGCACCGGCGAAGAGCGGCTCAAGGGCCAGGACGGCAAGAAGCTGCACCCGACGCAGAAGCCCGCGGCGCTGCTCGCCCGCGTGATCCTGTCGAGCTCGCGGCCCGACGACCTCGTGCTCGATCCGTTCAACGGCACCGGCACGACCGGCGCGGTCGCCAAGCACCTGGGCCGCCGCTACATCGGCATCGAGCGCGATCCGGGCTACGCCGCCGCCGCCGAAAAACGCATCGCGGACGTACAGCCGCTCGAAGCGCCGACGCTTGCGCCATTCATGACCGCGCGCGAAGCGCCGCGCGTGCCGTTCGCGGCCTTGCTCGAACGCGGCCTGGTCAGCGCCGGCGCGAAGCTCGTCGACGCGAAGAAGCGCCACAAGGCGCTGGTGCGCGCCGACGGCGCGGTGTCGCTCGGCGATCAGGTCGGCTCGATCCACCGGATCGGCGCGCTCGCCCAGGGCCTCGAAGCCTGCAACGGCTGGACCTTCTGGCATCTCGAAACGCCGAAGGGTCTCGTGTCGATCGATGCGCTCCGCGCGGAAATCCGCGCCGAGATGGCGCAAGTCTGAGCAACGCAGAACAAGCCTGCACCCCTGCCGCAGGCCTGAATTCCATCCTATATTGAAGCCATCCCGCAACATCCGGGCGAAGCTTGCCCGGCTTGCACGGAGGCTTCCATGCCGCTCGCCCTTCCCGCCGATGCTGACGTGCTTCGCAAGCACAGCACCTGGTTCGTCGTCTATGGCGTGATCATGATCCTGCTTGGCGTGTTCGCCATCGTGGCGCCGGGGATCGCTACCCTCGCGGTCACGCTGATGGTCGGCTGGCTCCTTCTGTTCAGCGGCGCGTTCGGACTGTTCGCCGTGATCTCGGGCGGCACGCGCGCGCCGGGCTTCTGGTGGAATATGTTGACCACCATCGTCTACTTCCTCGCAGGCCTTGCGGTGCTGAATCGCCCGATCGCAGGCGTGCTGACGCTGACGATCATCCTTGCGGCGTACCTGCTCGCCGGCGGCGTGATCCGGATCATGATGGCGATGGGCTATCGTGCGCATGCTCCCGGTGCGTGGTTCTGGCTGCTGCTGAGCGGCGTCATCGACATCGTGCTGGCCGTCATCATCATGATGGGCCTGCCCGGCACCGCGATCTGGGTGCTCGGGCTCATGGTCGGCATCAACCTCCTGATGATGGGTTTCTCGATCCTCATGGTCGCGCTCGCGGTGCGCCGTGCCTCGTCATCGACCTAACCGCCCTTCACGCCCTGCGTGCCGGTGTAGAGCGAATAGACCGAATGGCTCGCCGCCATGAACAGGCGGTTGCGCTTCGGACCGCCGAAGCAGACGTTGGCGCAGCGCTCCGGCAACGCGATGAAGCCGATCGGCTTGCCGGTCGGATCGAACACCTTGACGCCGTCCTGCTGGGCATTGCCCATGCCCCAGCCGCACCAGAGATTGCCGTCGACGTCGACACGGAAGCCGTCGGGCGTGCCGCCGGGCTCCGCGCTGATGAAGGCGCGCTTGTTGGCGAGCTTGGTGCCGTCGACCACGTCGAACACCTGGATGACGCGCGGGTTGAGCGCCGCTTCGACCACATAGAGCTTGGTTTCGTCGGGCGAGAAGGCGAGCCCGTTCGGCCGGTTGATGTCGCCGGTCGCGACCGTGAGTTGGCCGTTCTTGTCGAGGCGATAGACGTTGGTGGGAAGCTCCGGCGTCGCGACGTGGCCTTCGTAGTTGCCGAGAATGCCGAACGGCGGATCGGTGAACCAGACCGAGTCGTCGGACTTCACCACGACGTCGTTCGGCGAATTCAGCGGCTTGCCGTCGAACTTGTCGGCCAGCACCGTGACGGTGCCGTCATATTCGGTGCGGGTGATGCGGCGCGTGTCGTGCTCGCAACTCACGAGCCGGCCTTGCCGATCACGGGTGTGGCCGTTCGAGAAATTCGACGGCTTGCGAAACACGCTGACGCGGCCGGTCTCCTCGTCCCAGCGCATGATGCGGTTGTTGGGAATGTCGCTCCAGAGCAGATACCGCCCGTCGCCGAAATAGACCGGGCCTTCGTTCCAGCGGCAGCCCGACGCGATGCGCTCCACCGTCGCCTGCACGACGCGGTATTTGCCGAAGCTCGGATCGAGAATCTGGACCGCGGGGTCCGGATAGCGCTCGTTCGGCTCCCAGCCGCCGAGCGCGGTCCGGGTGAAAGTGACGGCCGCCGCGGCTGCGCCCGCACCGGCCAATAGGTCTCGCTTGCTGATGGGCATGTGTCGCTCCCTATGGTGAAGAGCCGTTGGCCGGCTTCGTTTGATACTGGAAAGACTAGCACCGCTCGTGTCCCGGACGCAGTGCAGCGCGAAGCGGTGCACTGCTGATCCGGGACCCCGGTTGGTATCCGCGCAAAGAAAGCAACCGGGGTCCCGGGTCTGCGTCGCATCATTCCGCTTCGCTCCATGCTGCGCCGCGCCCGGGACACGTGTGGCTCAAGGCGTGCCATTCATCCTCCCAACGCTCCCTGCGTGTTCACATAAAGCGCGTAGACCGAATGGCTCGCGGCCATGAACAGCCGGTTGCGCTTAGGTCCGCCGAAGCAGACGTTGGCGCAACGCTCCGGCAGCTGGATGTGGCCGATCGGCTGGCCTTGCGGATTGAAGATGCGCACGCCGTCGAGCTCGTCCGAGCCCATGCCCCAACCGCACCAGAGATTGCCGTCGATGTCGACGCGGAAGCCGTCGGGCGTTTCCTCCTTGGTGCATTTGATCAGCATGCGCGGATTGGCGAGCTTCACGCCGTCGACGACATCGAATGCGTAAATGGCGCGCTCGCCGGGCTGGCTCTCGATCACATAGAGAATCTTCTCGTCGGGCGAGAACGCGAGCCCGTTGGGCCGCTTCACCACGCCGGCGGTCGCGATCGCGGCCTGCCCGGTCTTGCCGTCGATGCGGTAGACCTGTTGCGGCAATTCCTGCTCGCCGGTCTCGCCGTTCCAGTTGCCGTCGATGCCGGCCGTCATGTCGGTGAACCAGATCGAGTCGTCGGACTTCACCACGATGTCGTTGGGCGAGCTCAGCCGCTTGCCGTCGTAGCGCTCCATCAGCACAGTGACGCGGCCGTCGTATTCGGTGCGGGTGACGCGGCGGCCGTGCTCGGCGGTCACAAGCCTTCCCTGCCGGTCGCGGGTGTTGCCGTTGGCGTAGTTCGAGGGCTGGCGCCAGACGCTGGTGGCGCCGCTCACCTCGTCCCAGCGCATGATGCGGCTGTTCGGGATGTCGCTCCAGAGCAGACACCGCGCATCGCCGAAATAGACCGGGCCTTCGGCCCAGGAATAACCTTGCGAGAGGAGCTCGACGCTGGCGAGCAGCACGCGGTACTTCTCGAAGCTCTTGTCGAGGATCTTCACCGCCGGATCGGGCAGCCGTTCGTTGAGCACCACTGGCGGGATCGTGGTCGGGTACATCGTTCCTCCCTGATTTTTGTCGCGGGAGCATAGCAGGGCTGCCGGCTTGTGACGCCAGTACGAGGGTACGGACCGTGCTATAGTGGCGGCCTCAAAAAAGCTTTCCGGGATAGCGCCATGGACCCGATGCAGAAGACCTTCGACCGCGCCGCCGAGGACCTCGGCAACTCCGTCCATCTCGAGCACGTCAACGTCGCGATCCCCGATCAGCGGCTGGCGCAGCTGTTCTACGGCGCGGGGCTCGGCCTCACCCGCGATCCGTATCTGATGGTGATGGACGACAACATGTGGATGAATGTCGGCCGCAGCCAATTCCACCTGCCGAGCGGCAAGGCGCAGGTGCTGCGCGGCAAGACCGGCATCGTGATCGAGGGCCGCGAGGCGCTGCTCAACCGGCTCAACACCGTGAAGCCGAAGCTTGCCGACACCAAGTTCGATTTCGCCGAGCACAACGACTACGTCGAGGCCGTCTGCCCGTGGGGCAATCGCGTCCGCCTGCACGAGCCGGACGCCGCGCGCTTCGGCCGCATCGTGCTCGGCATTCCCTATGTCGAGTTCGACGTGCCGGCCGGCACCGCCAAGGGCATCGCGAAATTCTACCAGCACATGATCGGCACGCCGGCCGAGGTGGTGAACGGCGACGGTGTGACTGCGAAAGTGACGGTCGGCCGGACCCAGTATCTGTTGTTCCGCGAGACCGACAAGCCTTTGCCGGACTATGACGAGCACCACGTGCAGATCTACGTGTCGAGCTTCTCGGGCCCGCATCAGCGGCTCGGCGAGCGCGGCCTCGTCAACCGCGAGGACAATCAGTACCAGTACCGTTTCCGCGACATCGTCGATCTCGAAACGGGGAAGCACCTCTTCACCATCGAGCATGAGGTGCGAAGCCTCACCCATCCGATGTTCCTGCGGCCGCTGGTGAACAGGAATCCGACGCAGACCGCGCGGAATTATGCGCAAGGCCATGACGCCGCGCTGTGGGCGATGGACCCGGTGCATTTCGACGATCAGCAGCTGCGGCGACGGACGATGTAAGCGGCGCGAGTCGCTGCCGCGCCTTTTTCTGTAAGGCACTCCGTCGCAACACAAACGGTCGTCACCCCCGCGCTTGACGCGGGGGTCCATGAGCGCGCGCGGCGAATTCATATCGTAAGAGTGTCCATTGCGGCGCCATCGCATGGATGCCCGGGTCAAGCCCGGGCATGACAGCGGTGTGCGGGGTTGGCATCGGCGCGCACCACTGACTCTGTAGACTCCGTTTTCAAACATGCGTCCTCGTCTCCGCGCTCCGATCGCGCGGCATTCAGCTCCATTTGTCCCTATCCCCGAGCCTGGCTCGGGCCGTTCATTCGGCCCCCTGAGGGGGCGGAGCGCCGACGGCGCTGGGTCACCTGGGCACCTTGCGGTGCCTGCGTGCCGTGTGACGGACACGCGCGCCTTATTCGGCGCTCCACCGTGGCGTTTCTCCTCTCGGGACCGCTCTTCCGGGCGCGGGCGGACGAGCATAACCTCGCCCCTATCCAGGCGGCATTGGCGCCGCCCTTCAGCCCGTCCACGTCCAGCCCTTAAAGGGCAGCCCCGTCTTGCGACGGCGCGGGCGGTATCCGAGACGACCCGGAGCCCTGTGTTGCGTGGACACAGAATCCCGGGCGCCACACCCTGCTCCGCCAGCGGTTCGCCCCCGGAAGGCGCCCTCAGTGAGCAAGGTGGCGTGACGATAGGCGAGAAATGGGGCCCGTCAATTTTAATTCGGAGTTTGCAAGCTCTATCAACACTGGCCGGATCAGTCCTTGAGACCAAAGAAAGCCGTCGCCCGCTGCTTGATCCTGGGTGATGTCTTGACGGCGAGATCGATGTCCTTGGCGGCATCCGCCATCTCGCCCATCCGCTGTTTGGCGAGCCCGCGTCCGAAGAGCGCCATGGCCTGGGCCTCGCCCAAGGGGCTGCCCGGTCGCCCGATCAGCACGTTGTCGAACTCCTTGTGCGCACGGTCGGGCTTGCCCAACCGCAGCAGCGCATAGCCTCGCATGTTCTGCACAAAGACCGGGTTGCCTCCCAGGCGCATCGCCTGCTCGCAATCCCTGATAGCCTCATCGAAGGGCTGACCAAGGGCGGCACGGATTGCACATCGGGTCGAAAACGGTTCGCCGCGGTCGCTTCTGAGCCGTAGTCCCTCGTCGTAGTCAGCAAGCGCTTTCTGGTGCTCGCCCTTGTGTGCGAAGGCCGACCCCCGGCCGAAGAAAGCCTCGGCCGGCTCCGGCAGCTCCGATCCGTTCAAAGCCGCTGAGAAGTCCGCGATGGCTTCGTCATAAGCATCTCGTGGAATATTGATCTGACCGCGAACCAGATGGGCGATCGAATTATCAGGCTCGAGTTCGAGCGCCGTGTTCAAATACCGAAGAGCGCTCGCCGACGATCCTGCGCGGAAAGCTATCATCCCGAGATTGAGGTATGCAGGAGTGTGCTTGGGATCGAGTTCGATCGCTTTCTGAAACTCTGCCGGCGCCCGCCTCTCGTCGCGATCAAGCAGGTACAGATTGCCGCGAAAGCGGTGGCTGGCCGCGCTCGACGAGTCGAGGCGCAAAGATTCCTCGAAGTCCGTGCGTGCGCTTTCCAGCAGCTTCTTTTGAGTCTTCGCAGCGCCGCGATTGCCATAGGCCAGAGCCAGATTTTCCTTCGACCCGGCTTCGATGATCGACGAACAGGCGGCGATGCGCTGATCGATCGTCACGCGGCCTTGGCCGAGGCAAGCGCTCATCGGATCGCTTTGCTGCGCCCCGGCGCCCGTGGAAAGGATCGCGAATGCCAGAGCAGCGATGAGAGCGTGGTCGGAATGTCTGGAGCGCATCTTCGACGGACCGGCGCGCGGCAAATGGCCTTGGGCGGGAATGGAATTTCCAAAGGTATTCTACTGTCAGTTTAGCCATGCCGCGATGCGCGACAAGGGCCTTCGCATCGGTTGCAGCGGTGTCGCCCGGAGCAATGAAAGCGCATCCGTGGCGCCCATCCGCCGTGCCAATGCGCGGCGCCGCGTCAACGCTGCGAATGATGATCGGAGGGCTGGCCGCGTGAAGCGGCCGCGCGGCAGCGAAGCTAGTGTCTCGCGCCCAAGTGAACGTTGGCCTGAAGGTCGAGCAGCATCGCCCGCGACGCAGTGCCGGTCGGCGTCAGCGCGTCGCTGAACACGCAGCGGCACGGCTCGCAGCAGAAGGTCCTGAGCTCGGGGTTCATGCCGGAACGAGACTTGATGCTGGAAAACGACATCAGGCTGCCGCAGGTGGGGCACATCGGTTTCATGGCGTTCTCGTCGCGTGCAGCGCTTACCGCGCTTTGATCCAGGCCAGCGTCCGAGGGCTTGCGGACAACGTCCGGCCCGACGCTTTCAGGCATGTTCGACATTAGGGCCTTCATGCCGGCTTCGCCTATCCGTACGAATGCGGATGCACGCGAGAACAGCGCCCAGCGTAAGTCGGATTCTTCAACTGCGTAAGCCACGTTGAACGTTATGGCGGATTACGCTTCGCTATTCCGCGCCGGATTTCGACGTTGAAATGTTTCCAAAGGTATCCAAAGCGACCAAAACGGCCGGCATCCGGACTTCGGCAAACGCCGCGCAAAGAACCTGATTCATGAATGCTATCCACGTCATCGCGCCGTACAAACATCTCGGCATGTGGGTGTTCGACGATCCCCGTGTCGGATTGGTGCAGGAGCCGTTCGTCGCCGGCGCCGACACGATGATCGATCGTGTCGTCGCCGACATTCCCGACGCGGCGCACGGCTTCACGTTGATCTTTTCCGTGACGCCGTTTCCCGGCCATCAGGTCCGGCTCGACTGGCTGCGCGAAGGCGACGGCGGCAACTGGTACTACGCCGAGCAACTCGGCATGGAAGGCTGGCTCTGCCCGGCACTGTTCCGGTACTTCGCCGAGGCGCCGAAGCAGATTTATATCCAGGTCAAGCCGAGAGCAGCGTGACGCCGGGCGCAGCCGCGTAAGGCCGATCGCCTGAGCGTGCGACATCGCGGCGGACATTTTGTCGCCGCCTAACCACAGCCATTCGCGGTGGTGTCACGCGACTGTCATGCGGGTGCAATTTTATTAACCCTACGTACCCGCCTACCTCGTCTTCCCACCCCTCCGCGCTTTTCCACTCGCTTTGACCGGCGCCGCCGGCCTTCAGGAGTCCATCCGCCATGCCGATCACCGAGATCGATCTGTCCAATTATGTCCGGGTCGGCCGCTACGACCTGCCGTCGCCGAGCAACACGACGCCGCCGGATGGCACCAGCCTGCTCGCGCAGGAGGCCTCGTCGGTGACCTATAATTGGGACACCAACACGCTGTTCGTGGTCGGCGACGGCGGCACCTCGGTGGTGCAGGTGAGCCTGACCGGGCAGCTCATCAACTCGATGACGCTCGCCTCCGGCAGCAGCCCGCAGGGCACGACCTTCTACGACACCGAAGGCATCACCTATGTCGGCAACGGCCAGTTCGTGATGACCGAGGAGCGCGACCGCCAGGTCGTGCTGTTCACCTACGCGCCCGGCACCACGCTGACGCGCGGCGACGTCTCGACCGTCGATCTCGGCACCAACATCGGCAATGTCGGTCTCGAAGGCGTCACCTACGATCCGCAGACCGGCGGCTACATCCTGGTGAAGGAGAAGACGCCGGAGGGCGTGTTCCAGACCGGCATCGATTTCGTCAATCACACCGCGACCAACGGCTCGTCGACCACCGACGAGTCGACCAACCTGTTCGATCCGGCCAAGCTCGGCACCAGCGACGTCTCCGACGTCTACGCGCTGTCGAACGTGGCGGCGCTGAACGGTCACGACGATTCCAGCCATCTGCTGATCATCAGCCAGGAGTCCGGCAAGGTGGTCGAAGTCGACCGCGACGGCAATGTGCTGAGCTCGCTCACCATCCAGACCGACCCGGGCGACACGCTGTCGGTTGCCGACATGACGATGGAAGGGGTCACGATGGGCCCCGACGGCACGCTCTATATCGTCAACGAGAACGGCGGCGGCAACGGCGGTCATCCGCAGCTCTGGGTCTACGCGCCGACGGCGGCGACGAACCAGGCGCCCACCGCAGTGGCGCTGACCAACCAGACCACATCGATCGCCGAGAACACCGACACCACGAGCCGGATCAAGGTCGCCAACGTCGCGATCACCGACGACGGGCTCGGCACCAACCACCTCAGCGTCAGCGGCGCCGACGCACAGTACTTCGAGGTCGACGCCACCGGGCTCTACATCAAGGCCGGCACGGTGCTCGATTTCGAGACCAAGAACAGCTACGCGGTCACCGTCAATGTCGACGACCCGAATGTCGGCACGACGCCTGACGCCAGCACGAACTTCAACCTGTCTCTCACCGACGTGGTCAACGAGACTCCGAGCCACCCCTCGCTCGTGGTTTCAGAGGTGGCGCCGTGGTCGAGCGGCAACAGCCCGCTCGGCGCAGACTGGTTCGAGCTGACCAACACCGGCACCACTGCGCTCGACATCACCGGCTGGAAGATGGACGACAATTCGGACAGCTTCGGCTCGGCGGTGTCGCTCTCCGGCATCACCAGCATCGCGCCGGGCGAGTCGGTGATCTTCATCGAGACCTCGAATCTCGCCGCCGCCAAGACCGCCTTCATCAATCTGTGGTTCGGCGGCAATGCGCCGGCCGGCCTGCAGATCGGCAGCTACAGCGGCTCGGGCGTGGGCCTGAGCACCGGCGGCGATCACGTCAACATCTACGACGCGAGCGGCGCCGTTAAGGCGAGCGTGGCGTTCGGCGCCTCGCCGACCGGCCCGTACCCGACCTTCGACAACTGGGCCGGTGTCAACGATCTCAACACGCCGCTCACGACCGCCACCGCGGGCGTGCATGGCGCCGCGGCCGCGGCGCAGGACGCCAGCGAGATCGGCTCGCCCGGCAGCGACGGCAAGCTGTTCATCTCAGAAGTGGCTCCGTGGTCGAGCGGCAGCCCGGTCGGCGCCGACTGGTTCGAGGTGACCAACACCACGGCCTTCGACATCGACGTCACCGGCTGGAAGATGGACGACAATTCGCAGTCCTTCGCGCTCGGCGCTTCGCTCTCCGGCATCAGCACCATCCACGCCGGCGAGTCGGTGATCTTCCTCGAGGGCGACGCCACCGCCAGGACTGCCTTCATCAACACCTGGTTCGCCGGCCATCTGCCGGCGGGCGTGCAGGTCGGCACCTACAGCGGCTCGGGCGTGGGGCTCAGCACCTCGAGCGATCAGGTCAACCTCTACGACGGCAATGGCGTGCTGCGCTCGAGCGTCGCGTTCGGCGCGTCGACCACCAACGTGTCCTTCGACAACGCGGCGGGCGTCAACGGCATCACCACGCCGCTGACCCAGCTCAGCGCGGTGGGCGTCAACGGCGGCACCCACGCGGCGAATGATGCGAACGAGACCGGCTCGCCGGGCGCGATCGCCAATGCGGTCAACCACGCGCCGACCGCGGTGGCGCTCAACAACCAGGTGAACTCGATCGCCGAGAACACCACGACGGCCACGCACATCAAGGTGGCGGACGTCGCGGTCACCGACGACGGGCTCGGCACCAACACCCTCAGCCTCAGCGGCGCCGACGCGGCCTTCTTCGAGGTCGACGCCACCGGCCTCTACATCAAGGCCGGCACGGTGCTCGATTTCGAGACCAAGGCGAGCTACGCGGTCACCGTCAACGTCGACGACACCACGGTCGGCGCGACGCCCGACGCCAGCACCAACTTCAACCTCAGCCTCACCGACACGGCCGAAGGCGCGCCGCACCTGGTGATCTCCGAGGTGGCGGCCTGGTCCAGCAGCACCACGGTCGGCGCCGATTGGTTCGAAGTCACCAACACCGGCACGGCCGACGCCAACATCGCCGGCTGGAAGATGGACGACAACTCCAATTCCTTCGGCTCGGCGGTGGCGCTCTCCGGCATCACCACCATCCATGCCGGCGAGTCGGTGATCTTCTTCGAGACCAGCAATCTCGCCGCCACCAAGGCCGCCTTCATCAATCTGTGGTTCGGCGGCAATGCGCCGGCCGGCCTGCAGTTCGGCAGCTACAGCGGCTCGGGCGTTGGGCTCAGCACCTCCGGCGACGCCGTCAACCTGTTCAACGCAAGCGGCGCGCTGCAGGCCAACGTGTCGTTCGGCGCCTCGCCGTCGGGGCCGCTCGCGACCTTCGACAACGCGGCGGGGCTCAACAACACCACGATCTCGCAGCTCAGCACGGTCGGCACCCACGGCGCCGCAGCGGCCGCGAACGACTCCAACGAGATCGGCTCGCCGGGCACCATCGTCAACGTCAACCACGCGCCGAGCGCGGTGACGCTCGACAACACGCTCGGCTCGATCGCCGAGAACACCGCGACGGCGGACCACATCTTCGTGGGCGACATCCACGTCACCGATGATGCACTCGGCAGCAACACGCTGGGGCTCACCGGGGCCGACGCGGCGTTCTTCGAGATCGTCGGCACCCAGCTGTTCCTCAAGGCCGGCACGGTGCTCGATTTCGAGGCCAAGGCGAGCTACGCGGTGGCGGTGACGGTGGACGATCCGTCGCTCGGCGCGACGCCCGACGCCACGAGCACGACCTACACGCTCAACGTCGGCGACGTGACGGGCAGCTCGATCACCGGCACCAATGCCGGCGAGTTGATCGACGCGACCCACACGGTGGCGGGCCAGCCGCTGCCGAGCGAGGAACCCGACAGCATCAACGGCCGCGGCGGCGACGACACGATCTCGGGCCTGGGCGGCAACGACGTCATCGTCGGCGGCGCCGGCGCGGACACCATGTATGGCGGCACCGGCAACGACCGCTACCGCGTCGACAATGCCGGCGATCATGTCATCGAGCTCGCCGGCCAGGGCACCGATACGGTGTTCGCCAGCGTCAGCTATGCGCTCGATGCGGGCTCCGAGGTCGAGGTGCTGCGCGCCGCTGCCGGCTCGACCGGCATCGCGCTCACCGGCAACGAGCTCAACAACATCGTCATCGGCGGCGACGGCGACGACACCATCACGGGCGGCGGCGGCAGGGACCTGCTGACCGGCGGCGCGGGCCACGACACCTTCGTGTTCACCGCGCTGGCCGACAGCGCGGCGGGCGCGGCCCGCGACAAGATCGCGGATTTCGTCGAGGGCGTCGACAAGATCGACCTGTCGGCGATCGATGCTGTCCAGGGAACGCCCGGCGACGATGGCTTCCACTTCGTCGGCGCCGGCGGGCTCGCGCATGCGGGCGACCTGCGCGTCGGCACGGTCAACGGCAACACGATGATCTCCGCCGACGTCAACGGCGACCACAAGGCGGATTTCCAGATCCTGCTCTCCGGCGTGCACACGCTCACGGCCAGCGATTTCATTCTCTGATCGCTGCCGCGTTCGTCACAACAAGGAAGGCGCCGCGGGTCACTCCGCGGCGCTTTCGGTTCCAGGGACAGCGTGTGCCACCGCGTCGCGCGCTGGTCAGGACTCGCGGGTTTCACTGTGCCGTTTTGGACCACTGCGCAGAGTCTTCGCGCGACGCGCTCGGGAATTGCTTAGCCACTGGAGGGAGTAACGTGGTTAACTTGACTGGCGGCGGTTTGTCACCGGACAGGGAAATCCATGCATCGCGTTGTCGCTGGCCTCATTCTCCTCGGTGCCTATGGAGTCGATGCGGTCGCCGCTCAAGAGGCGTGCGTGCAGGCGCCGAGCGGCGGGACCGTGTGCGGAAAGCTGGTGCAGCCCGAAACGGCGCGACCCGCATGGCCAAATCCTTCACAGCCAAGCGTTTCGCAATCAAGCCCGTCGCAAGCCAGCCCTTCGCAGCCAAATTTTTCGCAGCCGAGTCTTTCACAGCCAAGTTTTTCACCGCCGGCTCCTCCGCAAGGCCCAAGCGTGGCCTCACGAAAAACGTTCGATGACGCCGGGCGACGCGGCGGGAGGCCCAACAAGCCCAGGCGTATCGAAGCTCACGACTTGCAGCGCGGGAATGGCCGACAAGCCGAGCGGCTCGACGAACGCCGATACGACGATCGCGACACGTTTCGTGATCCGCCACGGATCGTGCAAGGCCGTCCCGACAACCGCATCCCGGATCGCCGCTGGACACGGATTGAAGAGCGCCGCTACGACGGTCGCGACCGTGACGGCGGACGGGTGGAAGAGCGCAGTTACGACAATCGTGATCAGGATCGCCGCGTGGCGCGGATCGACGAGCGTCCCTACGACGGCCGCGTCCGCGACGGGGTACGGATCGAAGAACGCCGTTACGACAATCGCGAGCAGGATCGCCGCGGGGTGCGGATCGAGGAACGGCCCTACGACGGCCGCATCCGCGACGGGGGACGGCTCGAAGAACGCCGTTACGACAGCCGCGACGGAGATTGGCGCGGGCCTCGCGTCGACGAGCCGCGCTATGACGGCCGCCGGTCCGCCCCGCGACTCGAACGCGTCGAGCCACGCTACGACGGCCGAGGCGAAGCCCGTCGCGGAGCGTGGCCTGACGAGCGCTATTACGGCGAACGCAGTGGCTACGGCTCTTGCATCCGCGATGACGGCTCGCGGTGCTGATTTCAGCAGCGCCTGATATCTCGACCGCGCTTTACTGCGCGGCCGTGACCTGGATCTCGATCATCTTGGCCGGCGACTGCAGCCGCGCCTCGATGCAGGCCCGCGCCGGCGTCTGGCCGGGCACCACCCAGGCGTCCCAGACCTTGTTGAACTCGTCGACCACGCGGATGTCCTGCAGCCAGATCACGGCCTGAAGGAGCTTCGACTTGTCGGTGCCGCCCTGCTTGAGCAGCGCGTCGATCTTGTCGAGGATCTCCTTGGTCTGCTCGCCCACGCTCTTGCCCACCATGGCCTCGGCGGTGAGGCCCGCGAGATAGACCGTGCCGTTGTGCACCACAACGCGCGACATGCGCGGGCCATTCTCGAAACGCTGTATCGACATCTCGCGATCTCCGTTATGCGGCCGCCGTCATTGCGGCGGAGCCTGACGTCTGTAGGATAAGGGCGTTGCCGGCAAAGTGACACGCCCGAGGGGCGCAAAGCTGAAGGCACAACGGCAACAAATGCAAGGGAGGTGCGGCGTGATGCGGATGCTGGCTCTGTTCATTGCATTGATGGCCAGCGTCACCGGCATGGCAGAGGCGCAGGCGCCCTACCCCAGCCGCCCCATCCGCGTGGTCATCCCGTTCGGCCCCGGCGGCTTCGCCGATATCACCATGCGGCTGGTGGGCCAGCAGCTCTCCGAGCGCGCAGGCGTGCAGGTGGTGATCGAAAACCGCCCCAGCGCCGGCGGCATCATCGCGGCCAATGCCGTGACCTCGGCGCAGCCCGACGGCTATACGCTGTTCGTATTCTCCAGCGGCATCGCGCTGTCGAAGTCGCTGCTCAAGACCATGCCGTTCGATCCGGTGACGGCGTTCACGCCGGTGTCGACGCTGGCGCTGTTCGACCTGCTGCTGCTGGTGAAGGCGGATTCGCCCTGGCACGGCATCAAGGAGGCGCTCGACGCGGCGCGGGCCGACCCATCGAAATTCAACATCGGCACCATCAATCCGGGCAGCACGCAGAACGTCAGCGCGGAGCTTTTGCGCTCGGTCACCGGCATCCCGGTGACCATCGTGCCGCACCGCGCCACCGCCGAGGTGCTCACTTCGCTGCTTCGCGGCGACACCCAGATCGGCGTCGAGTCTTATGCGGCGCTGAAATCGCCGATCGATACCGGCCAGATCCGCGCCATTGCGGCGACCGGCGACAAGCGCTCGGCGATGCAGCCCAACGTGCCGACGCTGAAGGAAAGCGGCATCAACGCCGAGGTGGTCGGCTGGAATTCGCTCGTTGCGCCGGCCGGCACGCCGAAAGAGATCATCGACACGCTCAACAAGCACGTCCGCGCCATCATCGAGAGCCCGGATTTCAAGAAGCGCATGCTCGAGCTCGGCGGCGAGCCCAAGGCCAGTACGCCCGAGGAGCTCGACGCGCGGCTGAAATCCGACATCGAGATGTGGGCCGGCGTGGTGAAGAAGGCCGGCCTGGAGCCACGCTAGAAGAAACCGGAAGCGCAATGCCCGACGAGATGAAAATCGACGCCCACGTGCATGTCTTCACCACCGACATGCCGTTTATCGACAATCCGCGCCACGCGCCGACCTACGGCTTCACCCACGAGCAACTGGTCCAAACGCTCGACCAGAACGGCGTCGAGCGCGCGGTGATCGCGGCGGCGAGTCCGTGGGGCGACTACAACGACTACATGCTCGAGGCGGTGCGCGCGCATCCGAACCGGCTGCGCGCCACCGCGATATTGAAGCCGACCGTCGACCGCTTCGCGCTGGAAGCCATGAGCAAAGGGGGCTTCGTCGGCGTGCGGCTGCCGTTCATCGGGCTGCCGAAGCTGCCGGACGTGACGACCTTCGACTATCGCGCGTTCTTCCGCAGGCTCGCCGATCTCGACTGGCACGTGCATCCTCATGTGGATGGCGAGGACCTGCCGAAAATCCTGCCGACGCTGGAAGCGTCGGGCGTCAAGATCGTGGTCGATCATCTCGGCCGACCGGAGCCTACGGCCGGTGTGAACAGCGAAGGCTTCAAGGCGCTGCTTCGCTCGATCGACAAGGGCCGCACCTGGGTCAAGACGTCGGGCGGCTACCGGCTCGGGCCGCAATCGAAGGACTATGCGCGGGAGCTGGTGCGCACCGCAGGGCCCGATCGCCTGGTCTGGGCGAGCGACTGCCCCTTCGTCGGCCATGAAGGGCAGTTTCCCTATAGGGCCACGATCGACTGGCTCAACGACGCGGTGCCGGACGCCGAGGCGCGCCGGAAAATCTTCGGCGAGACCGCGCTGAAGCTCTACTTCAACGGTAAGTGACGAGGGAGTGCAGCCATGAGGCCTATCAGGACCACCGCACTCTTTCTCCTGTCGCTCGCTGCCGCAAGCGTCGCCGCACCCGCCCGCGCCGACTATCCCGACAAGCCGATCCGCCTGCTGCTGCCCTTCCCGGCCGGCGGCGCCGTCGACATCGTCGCCCGGGTCATGACCGCGAAAATGTCCGAGGAGCTGGGCAAGCCCTTCATCATCGAGAACAAGTCCGGCGCCGGCGGCATCATCGCGACCGATGCGGTCGCCAAGGCCGCGCCGGACGGCACCACGCTGCTGCTCACCACGCCGAACCACACCATCAACGCGGCGCTGCAGACCTCATTGCCTTACGACACCGAGAAGGACCTCGTGCCGGTGTCGGTGATCGCCGAGGTGCCGGAGGTGCTGGTCAGCCATCCGGCGGCGCCATTCAAGACGTTCCAGGAGTTCGTCGAATACGCCAGGAAGAATCCCGGCAAGCTGAACTACGCCTCGGCCGGGCTCGGCACCCTGCCCCATGTCACAATGGAGTTGCTGTTGCGTCGTATCGGCATCCAGGTGACGCATGTGCCCTATCGCGGCGCGGCGCCCGCGATGAACGACCTCCTGGGTGGGGTGGTGCAGCTCAAGATGGACACCTACACGACGTCGAACCCGCAGGTGACCGCCGGCAAGTTGCGGATGCTGGGGATCGCCAGCACGCACCGCTCCAAGCTGATGCCGGACACGCCGACCATCGCCGAGATGGGCCTGCCCGGCTACGAAGGCATCCTCTGGATCGCCATGATGGCGCCGGCCGGCACGCCCAAGACGATCATCGACAAGCTCGCAGCCGCGAGCGCCAAGGCCGCACGCGCGCCCGACGTCGCCGAACGCCTGACGCGCGACGGCGTCGATCCGGTCGGCGGGACGTCGCAAGAGCTTTCAACGCTGATCGCGCGCGAATTGCCGCAGTGGCGCGACCTCGCGAAAGCCGCAAATATCAAGCTTGAGTAGGGGCGATTCATTTCACGACAGGATTTCTGGAATGCCGAAGCTGACCACGATCGCCGACCCCCATCCGAAGAAACCCAAGCTCAAAGCTCCGCCCAACGCCTGCGACACCCACATCCACCTGTTCGGGCCTGCCGCAAAATATCCGTTCGCGCCCGACAGCCCCTACATCGCCCATGACGCGCTGCCCGAGCATTTCTTCGCGCTGCAGGACACGCTGGGGCTGAGCACCGGCGTGATCGTCAGCCCCGGCGGCTATGGCCGCAACTACACGATGCTCGCCGATACGCTGGCGAAATATCCCAGGCGGTTTCGCGGCATTGCGCTGGTTCGCGACGACATCGCGACCGCTGAGCTCGACCGGCTGACGCGGCTCGGCGTCAAAGGCATGCGGATGATGAGCCACGCCCGCGGCCAGCACGTGCCGAACTATTCGCAGAAGATCGCGGCGCGCGTGCACGAGCACGGCTGGCACATCCAGTTCTATCCGCACGGCACCGACATCGCCGAATATGCCGACAAGCTGCTCGCGCTGCGAAACGACATCGTGCTGGATCACTTCGCCAGCATCCCGGCCGAAGGCGGCATCGATCAGCCGGCCGTGCACGCCGTGCTGCGCATGCTCGACACCGGCCGGGTGTGGCTGAAGCTCTCCGGCCCGATGCGCTGCACGCCGACGGACATGCCCTATGCGTCGGTGACGCCGCTGGCGCAGCTGTTCGTCAAGCACGCGCCGGAGCGGATGGTGTGGGGCTCGGACTGGCCGCACGTCAATCTCGACGGCCGCGAGATGCCGAATGACGGCGACCTGCTCGACCTGCTGCTGGAATGGGTGCCGGACGCGGCCGTGCGCAACCGCATCCTCACGCAGAACGCCAGCAAGCTTTACGGCTTCTGACCGCCGCCGCTATCTCGAACCGGAATCGATCGGCTGCTCGGGCGAACCTGGGCCCGAGCCCGGCGAGCCGATCGGCAGCCCGTTCGGCGCGGTGCCGACGCCGCGCCGCGGCGTGTCCACGCCGCCGGTCCCTGCCGCGTTCGGGTCGCTGCCCTGATTGGTGCCACGGGGGGACAAGCCCTGCGAGCCCGATCCCGTGGTCTGGCTGCCGCCGCCTGCCCCGGCCGAAGACTGGCCGACGCCGCCCGCCCCCGCTGCGGACTGGCCTGTGCCGCCCGCACTGGCGCCACCTCCCGCGCTTCCGCCGCCTCCGCCGCCTTGAGCAAGAGCCGCGCCGGACAGTCCGATCAGCAACGCCGTCGTCATGGCGAGTGTTTTCATCGGTTGAACTCCCAAAGGTTCCGGAGATCAACCGGCATGCCCTCGCCAATGTTCCGTTTCCGCTAGTTCGCCTGGATATTCGCCTCACGGATGCCGCGGCCGTATTCGTCGAACTGCCTGCGGGTGAAGGCTGAGGAATCGGCGCCGCAGGCGCCGACCGCAAACAGCCCCTGCGCCTTGAGCTTCGACAGAATCTCCGGGTCCTGCAGCGCCGCCTTGAACCACGCGGTGAGTTGCGCGAGCGCGTCCTGCGGCGTACCGGTAGGCGCCACCACGCCGAACCAGATGTCGAGATCGAAGTCCTTGAAGCCCTGCTCCTGCACGGTCGGCACGTCCGGCAGATCGTCGACGCGGGCGAGCGACGCCACAGCGATGGCGCGAAACTGGCCGGATTTGATCTGCCCCGTGACGTTCGGATAGCTCGCCATCGCGGCGGTGACGTGCTGGCCGAGCAGCGCATTCAGCGCCGGACCCGAGCCCTGATACGGCACGTAGGTGAAGCTCACCTTCGCGTCGTGCTTGATGCGCTCGATGCCGACATGGGGACTCGAAGCAGGACCGGCGCTGGCGACCGTCAGCTCGCCGGGCTTCTGCCGCGCAGCGTCGAGCAGATCGGCGAGCGTCTTGTAAGGCGTCGCCGGATTGACCAGCACGAGTTGCGGCGAGCGCGCCAGCGTGCAGATCGGTGCAAAGTTCGTCAGCGGATCGTAGCTGAGCTTGCGCAGGTGCGGGTTGATGACGAACTCCGGCGTGGTGATCAGCAGCGTGTTGCCGTCCGGCGCCGAGCGCGCCACGGCCTCCGTGCCGATGGTGTTGCCGGCTCCGGGCCGGTTCTCCACCACGATGGTCTGGCCCTGCGTCTTGCCGATCTGATCGGCGAGCATGCGCGCCAGCACGTCGGCGCCGCCGCCCGCCGTCGACGGCACGATGATCTTGATGGTCCGCGACGATTGCGCCTGCGCTTGAGACGATAGTGTCGCGGCGCAGAAAACCAGCGCCGCGAGCGCCCTGCCGATGCCCATTCGAGTGCTCCTGATTTTTTTATCGTCAGCGCAGGCTGTGGCTTTGCGCGCGAGCGCGCAAGATCGCCCAGCGCAGGTCAGTCACGCTAGCGCTTCTGACGCGGCTTCTGACGCGGCTTGGGCTTCTTCGGCAGCGCGTGCTGATACGCGGTCTCGAGCGCAACCTTCAGCTCCGCGACCTTGAGCTTTGCAAGCGTCGCAGTGGTCCAGCCCATCCGGCCCCAGCCGCCCGGCACCGGCGCGAACGCCTCCGGCGCCAGCATGCATTTGAACTCCTGCTCGTCGGCCGTGAACTTGAAGTTCGCGGTCCTGCCGTCGCCCGCGAGCGTCACATAGATGCGCGCGACCTTGAACGCCGCCCGGTCGAAATGCGGCGCCTCCGTCGTGCCTTCGAGGCCGAGCGCGAGCCGCCGCAGATCGTTGCCGGTGGCCATGACGCCTCCTCACACCTCGCGCGGCGGCCGCGCGAGCAGGCCGGCATGGACCACGACCTTGCGGAACACGTTCGGCAGCGCCTCGCCGTGCAGCTCGGCCGCCGCGACCCAGCGCATGCCGTCAGGCGCCTTGGTCTTCGCCGCCACCTCGGCGACATAGACCGACTGCTGCAACGGAAAATGCGTGAAGCCGTGCTCGATCACGCCGGGCAGCTTCCGCCACTTGGCCTTGAGCGGCGCGTGAGACAGCGCATCGTCCTCGTCGAAATCGTGCGTCCACGACGTCGATGGCACCTCGGTCATGCCGCCGAGCAGGCCCTTGGACGGCCGTGTCCGCACCAGCACGAAGCCATCGGCGCGCGTGACCACGAAGGACGCGCCGCGGCGGAGCTTGCCTTCGACCTTCGGCGCCTTGCGCGGAAAGGTCTCGACATCACCGCGCCCGCGCGCCGCGCAGGCGTCCATCCACGGGCAGATGCCGCAGGCCGGCTTCTTCGGCGTGCAGATCGTTGCGCCAAGATCCATCATCGCCTGTGTGAAATCGCCGAAGCGATGCGGCGGCAGCAGCACCTCGGCGCGGGCGCGGATTTCGATTTTGGCTGCGGGCAGTTCGGTCTCGATGGCGTAGAGCCGCGCGATCACCCGCTCGATATTGCCGTCGATCGCCACCGCGCGGCGCTCGAAGGCGATCGCCGCGATGGCGGCGGAGGTGTAGCCGCCGATACCCGGCAGTGCGCGCAGGCCTTCTTCGGTGTCGGGAAACGCCCCGCCGTGATCCTTCGCCACCGCAATCGCGCAAGCGTGGAGATTGCGCGCGCGGGCGTAATAGCCGAGCCCGGCCCAAGCCTTCAGCACGTCGTCGAGCGGTGCCGCCGCGAGCGCCGCAACGCTCGGCCAGCGCGCCAGGAACTTCGCGTAATAAGGACCGACCGCCTTCACGGTGGTCTGCTGCAGCATGACCTCGGACAGCCAGACATGATAAGGATCGGCCTGACAGCCCGGCGGTGAGCGCCACGGCAGATGCCGCCGGTGGCGGTCGTACCAGTCGAGCAACACATCGGGGTCCGGCGTGTCCGGACTGGACGGCTTCGGCTTTTTCCGGACCGCGGCCCCTGATACTTTCATGATGGTCCGATCTGGCAGAGCCCAGCGCCATGAACAAGCCCCGACCCACCCGGAAGCTCGCCGAACTCACCGCAGAGTTCATGGCGGACGCGTTCAAGAAGCAAGGCTTCGCCTCGACCGAGCTGGTCACCCGCTGGAAGGAGATCGCGGGCCGGGAGATCGCGGCCTGCTCCGAGCCCCTCAAGCTGCAATGGCAGCGGACCCCGGAGGGCGAGCAGCCCGAGCCCGCCACCCTGGTGCTGCGGGCAGAAGGGCCCGCCGCGCTCGAAATTCAGCATCAGACCAACGTGATCCTGGAACGGGTCAACCGCTACTTCGGCTGGCAAGCGGTCGGGCGGATCGTGCTCCGCCAGGCTCCCCTGTCGAAGCCGAAATCCCGGCCCGCCCCGCCGAAGATCGACGCCGCCGAGACCGCCAAGGTCGCCGAGACCCTGACCGACATCGCCGACGACGATCTGCGCATGGCGCTCGCCCGGCTTGGCGCCGCCGTGAAGAAAGGATGACGGGTGTCCCAACCTCTGCCAATCAACGGAACGTGACCCGGCGGCCTTGGCGAAGCGGCCCGCCAATGCCACATTGCGCCGCCAGTTTGGCAGCCTATTTGAACGCTATGGAGTTTAAGGTGATCACCCGTCGGACCCTGCTGATTGGCGCCAGTTCGTTTGCGATGATTGCGGCGCTGGGCGGCGTCGAAGCCCTGATCCATCCGGCCGCAGCCCAGAACATCCCGCCGATGGAGCTCCTGGTGCCGCCGCCGCTCGGCGACCGCGTGCTGGGCAAGGACGATGCCCCGGTCACCATCGTCGAATACGCCTCGATGACCTGCCCGCACTGCGCGCACTTCCACGAGACCACCTTTCCGGAACTGAAGAAGCGCTACATCGACACCGGCAAGGTCCGCTTCATCTTCCGCGAGTTCCCGCTCGACCCGCTGGCCGCCGGCGCCTCGATGCTGGCGCGCTGCGCCGACAAGGACAAATTCTACCCGCTGATCGAGACGCTGTTTCAGATGCAGCGCACCTGGGCCGTCGAGAAGCCGATCCCGCCGCTGCTGGCGATCGCCAAGCAGGCCGGGTTCAGCGAGCAGAGCTTCAACGCCTGCCTGTCGGACCAGAAGACGCTCGACGCCATGCAGGAAGAGCAGAAGCGCGCCACCGACAAGTTCAAGGTCAACTCGACGCCGACCATCTTCGTCAACGGCAAGATGGTCAAAGGCGGGGTATCGATCGAAGAACTGGCCAAGGTCATCGACCCGCTGCTCAAGGCCACCTGAGCCGAAACGAATCACTTGAGGCTTCGCCCGGCTAAAACCGAGCGTTTTCCGGCCATTTCGACAGTCCGATGACAGGCTATTCGCCGGTCAATGGCGGCCTGTCGTCATTTGGCCGTATTCCATTGATTTTCACAGCTTTTTTCCGCCCCATGCGTAATGGAGGTGGGGGATAAGTCGGCCTTTCCGTTTGCGGTGAAAGGCCCGCCTATTCATTCTCCGCGCCAATGCGGTATCGCTCTTTTGCTCAGTCCGTTGCTGGGTGTGCCGGGCCGACTGCCCTGGCACAGACGTTGACTGCGACGGCAGCGAAAGGCCATCCACACCGCATGGGGCGGCCCCATATTGGGGCAATCGTGGGAAGCGCACTGAAATGAAACTGACGCGACTGCGCCTGATTGGATTCAAGTCCTTCGTCGAGCCAACCGACTTCCTGATCGAACCGGGCCTCACCGGCGTGGTCGGTCCGAACGGCTGCGGCAAGTCGAACCTGGTCGAAGCGCTGCGCTGGGTGATGGGCGAGACGTCGCACAAGTCGATGCGCGCCGCCGAGATGGACGACGTCATCTTCGCCGGCAACAACAACCGGCCGCCGCGCAACACCGCCGAAGTCGCTATCCAGATGGATAACGAGAAGCATGAGGCGCCGACCCAGTTCAACGAATTCGACACGCTGGATATCTCGCGCCGCATCGAACGCGAGAAGGGCTCGCTCTATCGCATCAACGGCCGCGAGGTCCGCGCCCGCGATGTGATGACGCTGTTCGCCGACGCCTCGACCGGCTCGCGTTCGCCGTCGATGGTGCACCAGGGCCGCATCGGCGAGATCATCCAGGCCAAGCCCGAGCAGCGCCGCCGCGTTCTTGAAGAAGCCGCCGGCATCTCCGGCCTGCATGCCCGCCGCCACGAAGCGGAGCTGCGACTCAAGGCCGCCGAAGCGAATTTGCTGCGCGTCGAGGACGTGGTGAAGCAGCTCGCCGGCCAGATCGACGGGTTGAAGCGCCAGGCGCGCCAGGCGATCCGCTATCGCAACCTCTCGGCCGAGGTCCGCAAGGTCGAGGCCACGCTCTACTATCTGCGCTGGCTCGGCGCCAATGCCGAGGTGATCGAATCAGACCGCGCCAAGGACCTCAGCGTGCGCGCAGTGGCCGAGGCCACCATCGCGCAGACCGAGACCGGCCATGCCCGCGAGACCGCGGCCGAAGCCGTGCCGCCGCTGCGCGAGGCCGAGGCCCGCGCCGGCGCGGCGCTGCAGCGCCTGATCATCGCCCGCGACACGCTCGACGCCGAAGAGACCCGCGCCCGCGAGCGGCTCGCCGAGCTCGACCGGCGCCTCGCGCAGTTCGAGGCGGACGTCACGCGCGAGCGCGCGCTGGTGACCGACGCCGAGACCGCTCTTGCCCAGCTCGCCGAGGAAGAAGAGACGCTGCGGCAGGAAGCCCAGAACAGCGCCGAGCGCCGCTACGGCGTCGACTCCCGGGTCACCGCGGCCGACGCGGTCGTCACCGAAGCCGAGAAGGCCTTCAGCGAGCTCACCGGCGAGCTCGCCGACCTGACGGCACGCCGCAACGAGCTCACCCGGACGGCGCGCGAGCAGGCCGAGCGCATCGAGCGGATGGATGCCGAGCTTGCCAACATCGAGGCAGGACTGACCGCAGCGGCCGAAAGCCGGCCGGACATCACGGCGCTCTCCGAAGCGCTCGAGGCCGCGCAGGCCGCGGTCGTGCAGGGCGAGGAGAACGCGCTCGCTGCCGAGGCGGCGCATATCGAGGCGCGCGAGCGCCTTGAAGCCTCGCGGGTCCCGCTCGCCGAGGCCGAGCGCGCCGTGCAGCGGCTCGACACCGAAGCCAAGACGCTGATGAAGCTCCTGGCGGTCGAGACCCAGAGCATGTGGCCGCCGGTGATCGACAGCATCACGGTCGGCAAGGGCTACGAGGTGGCGCTCGGCGCGGCGCTGGGCGACGACCTCGATGCGCCGATCGATCAGAGCCATGCGATGCGCTGGGCTGGCGCCGCGATCGACCCGTCCGATCCCGCGCTGCCGGAGGGTGCGGAGCCGCTCGCCAAGCATGTCCAGGCGCCGCCGGAGCTGGCGCGCCGTCTCAACCAGATCGGCGTGGTCGAAGCCGCCGACGGCCCGCGGCTCGCCGCGCTGCTGAAGCCCGGCCAGCGGCTGGTCTCCCGCGATGGCGACCTGTGGCGCTGGGACGGCTTTGCCGCCGACGCCCATGCCCCGACCGGCGCAGCACGGCGCCTGTCACAGCGCAGCCGCCTCGCCGACATCGACGGCGAGCTCGCCATGGCGCGCGCCACCGTCGACGTGAAACGCGCGACCGTCGAGATGGCCCAGTCGCAACTGGCCACGGCGGCGACCGCCGAAACCGCGGCCCGCGACCAGTGGCGCGCAGCGCAGCGCGAAGCCGACAGCGCCCGCGAGCTGCACGCGTCGGCCGAGCGCGAGATGGCGCGCAACGCCGCCCGCATCTCGGCGCTGACTGAAGCCCAGTCGCGCCTTGCGGGGACGCGCAACGAAGCCAAGGCCGCAGCCGATCTCGCCAATGCGGGTCTGATGGAGCTGCCGCCGTCTGCCGACCTGGAAGCGCGGCTTGCCACCGTCCGCACCGAGATCGAAGGCAAGCGCACCGAGCTCGCCGAGATCCGCGCCGAGGCCCAGGCGCTGGCGCGCGAGGCCGAGCTGGCCGACCGCCGTCTCAATGCCATCGGCACCGACCGGCAGGCCTGGAACGACCGGCGCGAGCGCGCGGTGACCCAGATCGCCACGCTCGACACCCGCAGCGCGGAAGCCCGGCAGGAGCGCGAAGGCCTCGCCGATGCGCCGGCGCTGTTCGAGGAGAAGCGCCGCGCGCTGATCACCGAGGTCGAGGCCGCGGAAGCGACCCGCCGCGAGGCCGCCGACCGTTTGGCCTCGGCCGAGAGCACTCTCAACACCTGCGACCGCGCGGTGCGCGCGGCCCTCGAAGCGCTCGGCACCGCCCGCGAGGAAGCGGCGCGCGCCGAGGAGCGCGTCGAAGGCGCCAAGCGGCGTCTCACCGATGTGGCGCATGAAATCCACGAGATGCTCGAGGTCGAGCCGGACGCGGTGGCGGGCCTCGCCGGCATCGAGCCGAACATGGAACTGCCCGACGTCACCGTCGTCGAGCAGGACCTGGAGCGGCTGCGCCGCGACCGCGAACGGCTCGGCGCCGTGAACCTGCGCGCCGAAGAAGAGCTGGTCGAGATCGAGACCCAGCACAACACGCTGACCGCCGAGCGCGATGACCTCGTCGAGGCGATCAAGCGGCTGCGCCAGGGCATCATCAGCCTCAACAAGGAAGCCCGCGAGCGGCTGCTGACATCGTTCGCCAACGTGAACACCCAGTTCCAACGGTTGTTCACGCAACTGTTCGGCGGCGGCACCGCGGAGCTGCAACTTATCGAGGCCGAGGACCCGCTCGAGGCCGGCCTCGAAATCCTGGCCAAGCCGCCGGGCAAGAAGCCCGCGACCCTGTCGCTCCTTTCGGGCGGCGAGCAGGCGCTGACCGCGCTGGCGCTGATCTTCGCGGTGTTCCTCACCAATCCGGCGCCGATCTGCGTGCTGGACGAGGTCGACGCGCCGCTGGACGATCACAACGTCGAGCGCTTCTGCGACCTGCTCGACGAGATGGGCCGTTCCACCGACACCCGCTTCGTGATCATTACGCACAATCCGATCACGATGGCGCGAATGAACCGGCTGTTCGGCGTCACCATGGCCGAGCGCGGCGTATCACAGCTGGTCTCGGTTGATCTCGAGGCCGCGGTGCGGATCCGGGACTCGGCGGCTTAACCTTCTAAGCGGCTCGGTTTCCACGACAATTCGCAGAGGCGGCCGAGAGGCCGCCTCGCTCGTTTCGGCAATGACGGCAAAGTGACGGCGCCGTTGGTAACCGGGCGCCTGGGGAAAACTTTTTTCCGATTTTTTACTCCTGAGGCGGAACGGCAACGGCAGGTGCTGGTTGTCTGGGTGCAAACGCCGGGCGGCGCCCCCCTCCCCCCGACAGCCGTCCGGCAATCGACCCCAGGCCTCCCCGGGCCTGGGGTCTTTTTCTTACCTTGCCGGGTCGTTTTGCCCTTCGGCCTGTAATACCAGCGCTTTTTTTGGTGGAACCGCGAACCTACCTATTGGTGGCCGCGACCAAACAGCGTACCGCCGTTCGGCAGGTCACTGGCACGTTCGCCGTCCCCTCAAGGAGCCCTCTCATGTCCACGACCGGCTGGATCGTTCTCGGAGTGATCGTCGTCCTCGTGCTGTGGGTCATCATGATCTACAACCAGCTCGTCGCGATGCGGCAGCGGGTCGGACAGTCCTTTGCCGATGTCGACGTGCAGCTCAAGCAGCGCCACGACCTCATCCCGAACCTGGTCGAGACGGTAAAGGGCTACGCCGCGCATGAGCGCGGCACCCTCGAAGAGGTAGTGAAGGCGCGCAACGCCGCGATGACGGCGCAGGGACCGGCGCAGCAGGCCCAGGCCGAGAACCAGCTCTCCGGCGCGCTGCGCCAGCTGTTCGCGCTGTCGGAGGCCTATCCGGACCTCAAGGCCAACCAGAACTTCCAGCAGCTTCAGACCGAGCTGTCCGACATCGAGAACAAGATCGCGGCGGCGCGGCGGTTCTTCAACAACGCGGTCCAGGAATACAACACCGGCATCCAGCAGTTCCCGGCGGCGTTGTTCGCCGGTCCGCTGGGCTTCACCCAGCGCACGTTCTTCGACGTCGGCGAGGAGCGCGCCGTGGTCGAGAAGGCGCCGCAGGTGAAGTTCTAACCCGCGACAGCACAACGGCGGGAGTGGAGCATGGCTGCCGCCTTTGGCCTCTACACCCACATCCAGTCGAACAAGCGGCGCTCGATCGCGCTGCTGATCGGACTGTTCTTCCTGGTCTACGTGATGGTCTATGCGGGCGCGCTGCTCGCCGACGGACTGACGTATGACGCAGGCCTCCCCTGGCTGCTGCGCAAGGCGTTCCAGGACCTGATCTGGGCGGCGCCCTGGGCGACGCTGGGCGCCGCGCTCTGGATCGTCATCGCCTATTTCTTCAACCAGTCGATGATCGATGCGGTCACCGGCGCGAGCGAGGTGACACGCAAGGAACAGCCGCGGCTCTACAACCTGCTCGAAAATCTCTGCATCTCGCGCGGCATCACCATGCCGAAGCTGAAGGTGATGGACGACAGCGCGCTGAACGCCTTCGCCAGCGGCCTGAACGAGAAGCAGTATTCCATCACGGTGACGCAGGGCCTGCTCAACAACCTCAACGACCAGGAGCTCGAGGCCGTGCTCGGCCACGAGCTCACTCACATCCGCAACGGCGACGTGCGGATGCTGGTGATCGCCGTGATCATCGCGGGCGTGATCGGCTTCTTCGCGGAACTCCTGTTCCGGATGTTCTTCCAGGGCGGCTGGCGCTGGGGCGGCGGCAGCAGCAGCCGCTCGTCCTCGGACGGCGACCGCGGCAAGGGCGGCGGCGGCGCCGCGATCCTGATTGCCATTGCGCTGGTCGTGGCCGCCTGGCTGCTCTCAACCGTGATCCGCTTCGCGCTGTCGCGGCGTCGCGAATATCTCGCCGATGCCGGCGCGGTGGAACTCACCAAAAATCCCGACGCCATGATCATGGCGCTGCGCAAGATCGAGAGCCGCGGCGAACTGGAAGGCGCGACCTCGGCCGTCATGGAGATGTGCGTCGACAATCCGCGCGAGGGTTTCGCTGACCTGTTCGCGACTCACCCTTCGATCGACAGCCGCATCAAGGCGCTGATCGAGTTCGCCGGCGGCCACGACCCGGGCCCGCTCGATCTGCCGCCGCCGGGCGAAACGAGTGAGCAGGATCAGCAGCCGGCCGATGAAACCACGGAACCCGGCGCGCCGGGACAGAAGCCGTTCCTGCCGTCCGAGCCGCCGGTCGTGCTCGGTGGCCGACCCGCGCCGGAACCCGCGGGTCAGACGCCCGGCGCTCTGCCTGGCGGTCTACCGGGGCCTTGGGGTCCGCATCGAAACTGATTCGCTGCGCTCTGATTCGCGCGCGTCGAACATCGGGCTTTCGAAAATGAAAGCCGGGGGATATCGGCGCAGCCATGACCAATTGAACTGGCATGTGCGTCGCGTTTCCGGCCATCGTTACACACATACCGCGCGATTCGCGGCAGAGGTGACTCATGGCAAAACCTGCGGTGGTTCTGGTCGGAGCGGACAAGGGCGGCGTCGGCAAGACAACCGTGTCGCGCGCCCTGCTCGACTACTTCGTCGCGCACAACATCACGACGCGCGCCTTCGACACCGAGACGCCGAAGGGAACGCTCAAGCGGTTCCATCCGAACATCACCGACATCGTCGACATCACGTCGACGTCGGACCAGATGAAGATCTTCGACACGCTGGCCAGCGCCGAAGCGCAGATCACCGTGATCGACATCCGGGCAGGAATGCTCGCCAAGACGCTGGAGTCGCTCCGCAACATCGGCTTCCTCGACGCCGCGGCCAAGACCCAGCTCACCTTCACGGTGTTCCACGTGCTCGGCCCCTCGATCGCCTCGCTCGACGAGATCCGCGACACCGCGGCCTTCATGGAAGACGCGCACTACATCCTGGTGAAGAACTTCATCAACAACACGTCGTTCTTCGAGTGGGATCCGGCGACCTACAACTCCTACTTCAAGAAGATCAAGGACGCCCACGAGATCACCATCCCGAAACTCAACGAGATGGCCTGCGAGCAGGTCGAGCTGGCCTCGGTGCCCTACGTGTCGTTCGTCGCCAACAAGGCGCTCGACGGCCAGAACGCGGCGTTCTCCTTCGTGCTGCGCGGCTATGTCCGGCACTGGCTCGGCAATGTCTGGGCCGAGTTCGACCGCATCAAGCTGATCGATCTGGTCGACGTCGCCCAGCGCAAGAGCTCGGCCAAGCAAGCCTCCTGAACAGAGACGGTGTCATGCCGCGGCAGACACCGCTCTTCATCATCACGTCGGCCCGCCCCCGCGTCGGCAAGACGCTGATCGCGCGTGCGATGGCGGAATATTTCCTGGCGCTGCGCAAGCCCGTCAGGGCCTTCGACGTCAATCCGGGCGAGTTCAAGCTGATCGACTACCTGCCGGGCTGCACGCTTGCGGCCGGCATCGACGATGTCCGCGACGAGATGGCGCTGCTCGACCGGCTGATCGTCGCCGACGAAGCGCCCAAGGTCATCGATCTCAGCCACACGCTGTTCGAGAAGTTCTTCGGGCTGCTGCTGCATCTCAACTTCCTGAAGGAGGCGCACCGCCGCGGCATTGCGCTGATGGTGCTGTTCGTGGCCGATGCCGACGAGCGCTCGCGCCGCGGCTACGCGATGCTGGTCGACAGGCTGCCCGATGTAGCGGTCGTGCCGGTGCTGAACGAGGCCGTGCCGCCGACCGTCGCCTATGCGGACAACTTCCCGCCGACCCGGCACGGCGGGCCCGCGGTGGTGATCCCGGCGCTGTCGCCGGTGGTGCGCGGCGCGATCGAGAAGCGCACGTTCTCGTTCGTCGACTACGCGGCCAAGACCAAGGACGGCACCACCGAGTTGTGGGGCTGGATCCGCCGCACCTTCGTGACGTTCCGCGATCTCGAGGTGCGGCTCCTGCTCGGCGACATGCCGAAGGTGCCGCCGCTGCCGAAGCTGCCGCGCGCGCCGACGCTGCCGCCGGCCGGCGATCCGCGCGACAGCGCGGACAGGTTCAACCCGAGCGGCAGGCCCAGCGCACGGCGGCGGCTGCGCTGGCGTTGATGTTGCGGTCAACCGCTTGAGCGTCCCGTCCCAGGCGGCGGCATCGGGTCAGGATCGCTCCAGCGCTTCTCGCGATAGACCTTTTCCAGATGCGCCACGCTGATCGGATAGACCCGCCGGCCCCGGCCGAACATCCGGCGAAGGGCGTAGAGCAGGCTCAGTTCTTCGCCTTCGCTGAAGTGATACTTGCTCCAGTCGTAGGCGCGGAGATCGATGCTGAAGAACTCGGACAGCTCCTGCATGAAATCGAAGCAGTCGTCGCCCGCGAGACCCATTGCGTCAAAGACATCCGGACAGCCAGAGAGTTGCTCGCGCTTGAGCCAATAGTGCTCACGCAGAAAATCTTCCAGGCTCTTGGGAGGCGGCTTCTTCTCTTGCTTGAACAGCGCCGACGCCAAATTCTACCCCGCGCTCAGTGCCCCTCGAACGAGATCAGCGTGCGCACCGGCACGCCGAGCTTGCGGATCTTGTCGGCGCCGCCCAGCTCCGGCAGGTCGATGATGAAGCAGGCCGCGAGCACATCGGCGCCCTGCTGCTTCAGAAGCTTTACTGCGCCCTCGGCGGTGCCGCCGGTGGCGATCAGGTCGTCGACCACGATCACCTTCTCGCCCGCGGCGACCGCGTCCTCGTGCATCTCCATTTCGTCGAGGCCGTATTCCAGCGAATAGGCGATGCTGACCCGCTTGTGCGGCAGCTTGCCCTTCTTACGGATCGGGATGAAGCCGGCCGAGACTTGGTGGGCCACCGCGCCACCGAGGATGAAGCCGCGCGCCTCCATGCCGGCAACCTTGTCGATCTTGGAGCCGGCCCAGGGCTGCACCAGCTCGTCGACCGCGCGGCGGAAGGCACGCGCGTTGCCCAAAAGCGTCGTGATGTCGCGGAACATGATCCCGGGCTTGGGATAGTCCGGAATGGTCCGGATCGAGGAGCGCAGGTCGAAATCAAGCGTGGCTGACGTCATCGGTGGTCCCAAAAGCCTCGGAGGGGTACGGCGGGCGCACTTTGGCGAAGCGGCAGGCTTGAGGCAACCGTTTACTCCACGCCGGGCCGGCCATGGTTTATGCTGCGGAATCATGCGCTTGATCCTCGCTGCCCTCACCCTTTGCTGCCTCGCCCAGACCGCGGTTGCAGAGCCCGTCACCAGCATCGACACCGAGTTGGTCAAAGGCCGCTGCCGCTTCATCGATAGCGACGGCGAGGTCGGCCACTATGCGCTGAAGCGCTGCCCGGGGCTCGCAGGCAGCAGGGTCTACACCGAAGCCGGCGTGCACACCGTGTCCCTGTCGTTCCAGTGGGGCCGGCACAAGGCGACCGACGTGGTCAAGGACAACAGCATCGGCACCAAGCTCGAATGGCGCGGCACCGGGAGCCGCGCAGCCTTCAAGCCGCATGCCGTGCTGGTGACCATCGTCGTGACGGACTACGACGCCGACAAGAAGCACAATGTGATCGGCGTGCTGCGCATGGAGCCGCGCAATGCCTGTCTGATGGCGGTGATCGACGAGGACGCCAACAAAGAGGCGCTGAAGCTTGCCCGCACGACCGCGGACCAGGACGCGCCGGCGTTCGCGTGCAAAGGCGGCAAGCCGAAACTTGTGGGCGCGAAGACCAAATGGACCGATCGCGCCCTGGGTCTTGAAGGCGACGCGCCGAAATAGCGCATTCGCGAGGGCACTAACGGCGGCTGTCCTGCAGATAGGATTCGTCGATGAACTTGCTGCGGTCGAGTTGCGCATCGGCAGGAATGAGCTTCGCCGCCTTCACGTTCTCGAACACCCGGCTGACGCTTGCGGCGGGAAGCCCCAGATCGGCCTCCATCACCTTCATCTTCACGGTGTCGTCGAGCGCGCGGCGCGCATAAGCCACCGAAGTGCGAAGCTCCTTGGCGCCGAGCGCTGCCGACTCGTCGGGATGCGCGAACATGTATTCGGTGCCGCGGCGAAGCGCGCGCAGGAAACCTGTCAGCGCGGCACGGTTGGCCTTGGCCCAGTTCCGGTCGACGATGGTCCCGGTGAACAGATATTCCGGCACCAGGTTGGCGATCGGCCCGAGATTGGTGAACCCTAACTCTTCGGCCTCATAGCTCAAGGGATAAGGCTGCAAGGCCGCGTCGATCTTCTTTTCCTTCAACAGGCGCTGCCGCGTGGGCGAGCCGCCGACGGCTTCGACCTTGACGTCGGCCAGCGCGAAGCCGCCCGCCTTGGCCATATCGTTGACGAAGAACGTCGTGCCCTCGTTCATCGAGACGACGCCGATGGTTTTTCCTTTCAAGCCGGCGAGCGATTTGATCTCCGGCTGGGTGATGATGAAGTGCGGCAGCCGCTGCGCGTTGCCGGCAACGGCCACGAGGCTTCCACCCTTGTAAACCTCGGCGATCAAGCCCTCGAGCGGCACCATGCCGATCTGATCGACGCCGGAGCGCAGATCATCGGAAATCTTGTCCGAGCCGTCGTAGACCTGGATGGTGACGTCGAGGCCCTCGTTCTTGAAGAAGCCCCGCTCGATCGCGGTCCAGGCCGGCAGATAGAAGATCGTCCGCGACACCACGCCGACCTTGAGCGGCGTGTCGGCCTGCGCGGCGAACCCGGACGCCGCAAGCAGCGCCAGCGCGGCGCAGGCTTTGCGAATGAGCGTGGCGAAATGCGACATCGTGCTCCCTCGTGCGAGCCGGTGTGAGACTATCCCGCCGTCACCTGTCCCGCCACTGCATCGAAACGGCGCGTACTAGCCCGGCAGATAGCGCCGCGGCGTCTCGCGCTTGTCGTCGTAGGCCGCCTCGAACACCGGCGACGCCAGCGTCGACTGAATATGCAGCACGGACGTGCCGGTGTTGGAGAAGCCGTGCTTGCGGCCGGCCGGCACCACCGCCAATTGGCCGCTGGTCAATGTAGCGCGGTCTTCGCCGATCCAGACTTCAGCCTGCCCATCGAGCACGTGCAGAATTTCCTCGACCGCATGCAGATGCGTCGGCGCGCCATGGCCGACGTCGCACCACTGCTCGAAGATGCAGAGCTGGCCACCGCCACTGGCGGCGGAGGTCAGCATCCGTGTCAGCACACCCTGCCGCCATTCCTCGCGGGGCTGCTGCTTGAGATCGACGACTTGCATCGCACGCTCCTCAGGTTTCAGGCCTTGAGCACGCTACCCTTTCAAGACCCGTCCCGCCACTGCATCGAGCTTCTTGATCAGCGCCGGATCGCGCGCCTCAGGCGCGGTGATCAGCGCGTTGTCGAGCGCACGATCGGAGCCGATCGGGCAGTTCTCGTGCTCGCGCGGGAAATCCTTCGCAAGCCGCGCCACCAAGCGCTTGGCCTTCTCGGCGTTCGCGTTCAGCACCTTGATGATATCGGCGACCGTCACGGCGTCGTGGTCGGGATGCCAGCAGTCGAAATCGGTGACCATGGCGACGGTCGCGTAACAGATCTCAGCCTCTCTCGCGAGCTTGGCCTCCGGCAGGTTGGTCATGCCGATCACCGAGTAGCCGAGTTGCTTGTAGGTGAGGCTTTCGGCGAGCGTGGAGAACTGCGGGCCCTCGATGCAGACATACGTGCCGTCGCGCACCACCGTGAGGCTTTCGGCCATCGCCGCATTGGCGAGATGGATGCGCAGCCTGGGCGACACCGGATGCGCCATCGACACGTGCGCGACCAGGCCCTTGCCGAAGAACGAGCTCTCGCGCTTGTGGGTGCGGTCGACGAACTGGTCGACCAGCACGAAGGTGCCGGGCGGCAGCTCCTCCTTGAACGAGCCGCAGGCCGACAGCGAGATGAGGTCGGTGATGCCGACGCGCTTCAGCGCGTCGATATTGGCGCGGTAGTTGATGTCGGACGGCGACAGGCGGTGCCCCTTGTCGTGGCGCGGCAGGAACACCACCGGCAGGCCCGCGATGTCGCCGATCCGAAGCGCGCCGGAGGGCTCGCCCCAGGGCGACGTCACGCGCTCCTCGCGCACATTCTGGAGGCCCGGCAGATCGTAGATGCCCGAGCCGCCGATGATGCCCAACACCGCTTTGGTCATGTCTTCGTCCTCACGCGCGCAAATGAAAAGGCCCCGGAGCTTTTGAAGCCCCGGGGCCTTTCGTCAAGCCAATTGGCAAACCCATCTCTTACTCGAGCACGATCTTGTCCGAAAACCGGTACCCACTTTTCGGGATCGTGCTCTTCAGTGCGCGCTCGCCCAGACCTTCTTCTTGGTGAAGTAGAGCAGGCCGGCAAACACGATCAGGAACACCATCACCTGGAAGCCGATGCGCTTGCGGGTCTCGAGGTTCGGCTCGGCCGCCCACATCATGAAGGCCGCGACGTCCTTGGCGTACTGGTCGACCGTGGTCGGCGAGCCGTCGGTGTAGTCGACGCGCTTGTCGGTGAGCGGCGGCGGCATCGCCAGCGCATTGCCCGGGAAATACTCGTTGTAGAACGAGCCCGCCGGCAGCGTGACGCCCTGCGGCGGCTTGTCCTTGTAGCCGATCATCAGCGCGTGGATGTAGTCGACGCCCTGCTCCTGGAACTGGGTGAAGATATCCAGGATGAACCAGGGGAAGCCGCGCTCATAGCTGCGCGCCTTGGCGAGCACCGAGAAGTCCGGCGGCACGCCGTTGTAGCGCGCGCGGGCGGCGTTCTCGTTCGGCCAGGGTGCCGGGAAGCGATCGGCCGGACGGCCGTCGCGCTCGAACATCTCGCCCTGGTCGTTCGGCCCGTCCTGGATCTTGTATTCGGCCGCGATCGTCTTGATCTGGCCCTCGGAGAAGCCGAGATCGGCGAGGTTGCGGAACGACAGCAGATTGAGCCCGTGGCAGACGCCGCAGACCTCGCGATAGACCTTGAATCCGCGCTGCAGCTGCGCCCGGTCCCAATGGCCGAACGGACCCGAGAAGGACCACTTCTGGCGCGGCGGCACCGGCGATTCGTGCTCGCCGGCGGCGATGGCGGTGGCGGCGCTCAGGCCAAGCAGGGAGCCGGCCAGAGCGAGGGCGAGGATGGTTCGCGACATGATGTTCTCCCCGCCCTCAATGCTTATCTTTGTCCAAGATCGATTCCGAAATCGAGTTCGGCAACGGCTTGGTTTTCTCGATGAAGCCGAGCAGCGGCAGCACGATGAAGAAGTGGGCGAAGTAGTAGAGCGTCAGAAGCCGTGCCGCGTAGACGTAACCGCCTTCGGCAGGCTTGCTGCCGAGCCAGCCGAGTCCGAGGCAGACCACGACGAAGATCCAGAAGAACTGGCGATACAGCGGCCGGTAGTTCGCCGAACGCACCCGTGAGGTGTCGAGCCACGGCAGGAAGGCCAGGATGCCGATCGAGCCGAACAGCGCGATGACGCCCAGAAGCTTGTTCGGGATGGCGCGCAGGATCGCGTAGAACGGCAGGTAGTACCATTCAGGCACGATGTGTTGCGGCGTCACCGCCGGATTGGCCGGGATGTAGTTGTCGGCGTGGCCCATGTAGTTGGGCAGATAGAACACGAACCAGGCGAAGACGATACAGAAGCACGCCACCATGAAGCCGTCCTTGACGGTCGCATAAGGCGTGAACGCCACGGTGTCCTTCTCGGTCTTGGGCTCGACGCCGGTCGGGTTGTTCTGGCCGACCACGTGCAGCGCCCAGACGTGCAGCACCACGACGCCGGCGATCACGAACGGCAGCAGGTAGTGCAGCGAGAAGAAGCGCTGCAGCGTCGGATTGCCGACCGAGTAGCCGCCCCACAGCCAGGTCACGACGCTCTCGCCGACCAGCGGGATGGCCGAGAAGAAGTTGGTGATGACAGTGGCGCCCCAGAAGCTCATCTGGCCCCAGGGCAGCGTGTAGCCGAGGAAGCCCGTGGCCATCATGAGCAGGTACAGGATCACGCCGAGGATCCACAGCACCTCGCGCGGCTCCTTGTACGACCCGTAATAGAGGCCGCGGAACATGTGGATGTAGACGGCGACGAAGAACATCGAGGCGCCGTTGGAGTGCAGGTAGCGGATCAGCCAGCCGTAGTTCACGTCGCGCATGATGTGCTCGACGGAATTGAAGGCGAGATCGGCATGCGGCGTGTAGTGCATCACCAGCACGATGCCGGTGACGATCTGCGCAGCCAGCATGAAGGTCAGGATGCCGCCGAACGTCCACCAGTAGTTCAGGTTGCGCGGCGTCGGGTAGGCGACGAAGGAGGAATACACCAAGCCTGCAATCGGCAGGCGGCGCTCCAGCCACTTCATGAAACCGTTTTGCGGCTGGTAGGTCGAGTGTCCGCTCATGGGGAAGCCTTAAAGAGGTGTCGTTTGCGGCCGGTCAGCCGATGCGGATCTTGGAGTCGGAGAGAAATTCGTAGGGCGGGATCGCCAGGTTCAGCGGCGCAGGCCCGCGGCGGATACGGCCCGAGGTGTCGTACTGCGAGCCGTGGCAGGGGCAGAAGTAACCGTCGAAGTCGCCCTGGTGGGCGAGCGGGATGCAGCCGAGATGGGTGCAGATGCCGATCAGCACCTGCCACTGCTCCTTGCCGGCCTTGACGCGCGCGCTGTCGGGCTGCGGATCGGGAAGGCTCGCCAGATTGACGTTCTTGGCCTCCTCGATCTCCTTCTTGGTGCGGTGATTGATGAAGATCGGCTTGCCGCGCCAGAACACCTTGATGACCTGCCCCTCGGCCACCGGGGTGATGTCGACCTCGACCGGCGCACCGGCCGCGATCGTCGAGGCATCCGGGTTCATCTGGTGGATCAGCGGCACCGCAACGGCCGCGGCGCCAACCGCGCCCACGGCTCCAGTTGCGATGTAAAGGAAATCGCGTCGTGTCGGCTCTGCCGCAGTTGCTGTCACGGTGTTCTATCCCTCTTTGGCCGGTCAGCCCTTCCGCGCGGCATTCCGCAGATTTTTCATCGCGGTGGCGGTTGAGCCGGCCGCCCCAAGTCCTGGGGGAGGACGAAAAGCGGCTATCCGGCGGCGTTTATTGGCACCCTTGTAAAGAGAGCGCAAGCCCGCCAGCGGCCCAACCGGCAAGACACGCACAAATCCTTTATCCATCGGGCATTCCGGCCATTGACCGGGGCCCTGAGCGGGCCGAAACACCGGCCATGCGAATCGCGCTTTACGAGCCCGACATCCCCCAGAACACCGGCACGATTCTCCGGCTCGCGGCCTGCCTCGGCGTCGAGGCCCATATCATCGAGCCGACCGGGTTCCCGAGCTCCGACCGCGCCTTCCGCCGGGCCGGCATGGACTATCTCGATCAAGTGTCATTGCGCCGGCACCAGTCCTGGGCGGCGTTCGACGCATGGCGGCAGTCGGAAAGCCTGCGGCTCCTTTTGTTCACGACAACCGCCGCGACGTCCTATCTCGACTGCGCCTACCGGCCGGGCGACGTCCTGATGTTCGGCCGCGAATCAGCGGGCGTGCCCGAGGCGGTCCATTCCGCCGCCGACCTCCGGCTCAAGGTCCCGATGCGGCCGAATTTGCGCTCGATCAATGTCGCGATGACCGCCGCCATGGCACTGGGCGAGGCGCTCAGGCAGACGGACGGCTTCAAGCATGAATAAGATCGATCCCATGGTTACGCCCATGTCGGCCTCCCTCCCCGACCCCATGACGCTCGAAGACCGCAAGGCGCGCGCCCGCGCCTGGTTCGAGCATCTGCGCGATGCCATCTGCGCGGCCTTCGAGGCCGTGGAGGACGCCCTGCCCACCGGCAGCGCGCTGTCCGATCGCCCTGCCGGCCGTTTCAAGCGCACGCCCTGGCAGCGCACCGACCACACCGGCGGCCATGGCGGCGGCGGCGTGATGTCGATGATGCACGGCCGGGTGTTCGAGAAGGTCGGGGTGCATTGCTCGACCGTGCACGGCGAGTTCGCGCCGGAATTCCGCAAAGACATCCCCGGCGCCGACGCCGATCCACGGTTCTGGGCGTCCGGCATCTCGCTGATCGCCCACATGCACAACCCGCACGTGCCGGCCGTGCATATGAACACGCGTTTCGTGGTGACGACCAAGGCCTGGTTTGGCGGCGGTGCCGACCTCACGCCGGTGCTCGACGCCCGCCGCACCCAGGACGATCCCGACACGGTCAGGTTTCACGCCGCGATGAAGCGCGCCTGCGACGCGCATGCCGAGTTGGCGCCTTACGACAAATACAAAAAGTGGTGCGACGAGTACTTCTATCTCAAGCATCGCAAGGAGATGCGCGGCATCGGCGGCATCTTCTACGACTATCTCGAGGCCGATTGGGAGAAGGCCTTCGCCTTCACGCAGGATGTCGGCCGCGCCTTCCTTGCGGTCTATCCGGAGCTGGTGCGGTCAAACTTCGCCAAGCCCTGGACGGAAGGCGACCGTGACGAGCAGCTCGTGCGCCGTGGCCGCTATGTCGAGTTCAACCTGCTCTACGACCGCGGCACGATCTTCGGGCTGCGCACCGGCGGCAATGTCGATTCGATTCTCTCTTCGATGCCGCCGGTGGTGAAGTGGCCGTAGAGCATGATCCCGAAAAACGTAAAGCGGTTTTCGGAAAAGATCATGCGCAAACAACGAAGGCCTAGTGGCCCAGCCACTTGAGGGCGGCGCCGAACACCATCGCGCCACCGCCGATCAGCACCACCGCGTCGAGGATCGCGGTGTGCACATGCAGCGGCATCCGCTTGACGAAAGCCTTGGCGAAAAACGCCCCCGGAAACGCCACGCAGCCGATCAAGAGCGCAAAGGCGATCACCTGGCTGGTGATGGCGCCGGCGAAGCCGAACACCACGACGCGCGCACCGGTGATGATGATCGACAGCATCGCGTCGGTCGCGATCACCGCCGCGCCGGTCAATCCCGCGGCCATCAGCAGCGACAGCAGAATCACGCCCGCCCCCACCGTGCCGCCGACCGCCGCGCCATAGCCGATCGAGCCGAAGAACAGCCCGCGGTCGCCCAGCACGATCGCGCGCCGCCTGAGCATGTAACGCAGCGGCACCGTCAGGATCAGCATGCTGCCGATCACGATCTGCGCGCCGATGCCGGTGAGCAGCGTATAGCCGTAAGCCGTGATGAGGCACGGCGGCACGCCGCCGGCGACAACAATCAGCGCGCGATGCCATTCGACGTCGCGCAGAAACGCGATCATGCGGCCGGTGTTCGTCATCAGTCCTGCGATCGCGATGATCGGCACGACGTTCTCGGCGCCGACCATCGGCACGAGAACCAGCGGCATCAGCGCGCCGGTGCCGTAGCCTGCGACTCCGCCGAGCACTGAGGCGAACAGCGCGACGGCCGCGACCAACAGCAGCTGATAAATCGAAACGTCGGCGAATGCGGTACTCAGGTGCGAAGCTCTTTGTGTCCGAATTGAATCCGCCCGATGGCGGAATCGTTTCATTTCAACAGCAGTAGGAACTTTTCGTAGCTCGGATGCAACACGGGTGCTGCTTTGTCGTGCGTTCGCAGCTTTGTAAATAGACACCGCAGATCGCGCATGCGTGTAGTCGGCGCAGTTTGTTGCGTATCTCAACAACAAAAACGGAGCGAACACGATGCGTTTGAAGTTTGCTGCACTGCTGCTGGTGGTTGGTCTCAGCGCAGCGCGATCCGCCGTCGCGGCCGATCTGCCGGCGCGCGGCCCGGTCTACAAGGCGCCCCCCGCGCCGATCGCATTCTCGTGGACCGGCTGCTACGTCGGCGGCAACGTCGGCGGCCTCTGGCTGAATAACGACTGGACCGACGCCGCAGGCGCCGGCGCCGGAAGCCATACCGCTTCGGGCGTGACGGCCGGCGGCCAGGTCGGCTGCAACTATCAGACCGGCCCGTGGGTGTTCGGCGTCGAAGGCATGTTCAACTGGGCGGATGCCAACGGCGATCACACGACGCTGACCGGCATCGGTCTGCACACCGACACCAACTGGCTCGCCAATGTCACCGGCCGCGTCGGCTACGCGTTCGATCGCAACCTGCTCTACGTGAAGGGTGGCGGCGCCTGGATCGATCAGTCGAACACCGCGACCTCGGCAGCGGGCGTGCTGTTCGACGCCGGCGACAGCACCCGCGGCGGCTGGATCGTCGGCGCCGGCTGGGAGTACGCCTTTGCGCCGAACTGGTCGGCCAAGATCGAGTACAACTACATGGACTTCGGCAACACGTCGCGGACGTTCACCTCGGCGGCCGGCGCCACCACAAACTTCAACATCGACCAGAATGCGCATCTCGCGCTTTTCGGCATCAACTATCGCTTCGGCGGCAACCCGGTGGGTCCGTGGCGCTGAGCTGAACGCTTAAGACCTCAAACGACGAAAGCCCCGGACCGCAGATCCGGGGCTTTTAGCTTGGGCTTTCTGTTTGGCTGTCGCTAATCCGCGCTCGGCAGCCGCCGCATGGTGAATTCGATCGCGCCGCCGGGAAGCTCCTGCCAGCTCTCGATCGCCGTCATATAGGCGGCCTTCGGATAGCGGCTGAACATCTCGCGCGCCTTGGCGCGGGCGGCCTCGCGCGGCAGCGAGAACGTCTCGCGCCGGTAGCTGTCGCCCCGGCCGCCACCGCGCCGGGCGCGGTCGCTGGCGAACTTCGAGGCGATATCACGCGGGCGACTGTAACTCTGCATCACGCGTACTCCGGAACTGTCCACAATATAATGCACCGTAAGGCGAGCCGCGAGCCGGACCGATTCGAACGGCGGGGCAACCGCCGGGGTCGGAGGTAGCGGGCTCCCGCTCCACAGGCTGCCGCTGTTGCGGCCGTTTGTCATTTGATAGTCGGCGCGCCCTCGCGGGCGTTTCTATGCTTAAGTTTTTATTAAAAACCTCTTGTAAGAATAAAGGCTTAATGGATGGTTGCGCGGGTTGTTGCCGGAAAGCGACAGGCACCTCGGATTCCGGCCTGGAAATGGCGTTTTCCCGTGAGTTTCAGGGCATTCGGCTTGCTGGGACATCCCGGCGACCCGTAATGTCCCCGTACATTCTGGAAATCCTCCTAGCTGGGGCAATGAAAATGCGGTCCAAGATTGTTGGTTTGTTGCTTGTTTCGGCTGCCGCCGTCGTCACCGCGCAGAGCGCGAGCGCAGCGGACCTCCCGGTCAAGGCGCCGGTCTACAAGGCGCCGATCGTCGCCTGGGATTGGACCGGCCCATATGTCGGTGCGTATGTCGGCGTTGGCGTGAACCACAGCCGCAGCCGCGATCCGGCCAACGCCATCACCGGCGACCTCGAGCACACCGGCTACGGTTTCACCGGCGGCGGCACGATCGGTTACAACTACCAGCTCAACTGGGGCATCTTCGGCCAGAAGCTCGTGATCGGCGCCGAAGGCGACATCGGCTACTTCGACACCGGGCGCCGGGTCACCGACTGGAACGACAACCTCATCTACAATTCCAAGACCGATTGGCTCGCCACCGCGCGCCTGCGCGCCGGTCTGACCGACGGCCCGAACCTGAATTACGTCACCGCTGGTTACGCTGCGGCCAATATCCGCGACACCAACCGCAACGCCGCGACTGGTTTTGAAGTGTCGAGCAGCAAGATCGAGAGCGGCTGGGTTGTCGGCACCGGCGTCGAGACCATGCTGGGCGGCGGCTGGTCGGCCAAGACCGAATCTCTCTACATCAACCTGGACAGCGGTGACACGCTGGCCAACGCGACCAACGGCCGTACGATCTTCACCGACCGGCGTGAGTTCTACACCCAGCGCTTCGGCCTGAACTATCAGTGGGGCGCGGGCAAGAATGGTCCGCTGCCGCAGACCAACTGGAACGGCCTCTTTATCGGCGGCGTGTTCGGCGGCGTGGCTGGCAGCGCTCGCAGCACGGGCCTTGATGCGACCCCGACCAATGCGGGCGAGATCGGCAACAACGGTGGCGGCTTCACGGCCGGTGGCCAGGTTGGCTACAACTGGATGGTCACTCCGAAGTGGGTGGTCGGCGTCGAAGGCGATGTCAGCTATCTCGGCATCGACCACATGAGCAACAACCTCGCCAATTCGGTGCAGTCCGCTGCCCGCGCCGCGACCACCGTGGACACCTCGTGGATCGCGACCGCCCGCGGCCGCGTCGGCTACAGCACTGGCCCGGCACTGATCTATGCCACCGGCGGTGGCGCGTGGGTCAACGTCAAGGACACCTTCTGGGGCCCGACCGCAGCGGTTTCGAGCAGCAAGACCCTCTCCGGCTGGGCGGTCGGCGGCGGCATCGAAACGGCGATGTGGACCAACTGGTCGATGAAGACCGAGTACCTGTACGTCGAAGCCGGCAAGGGTGACACGCTCACGAACGGCGGCTTCACGGTCACGACGGATCATAACATCCACATGTTCCGTTCGGCTCTGACCTATCGCTTCAACGGCAATCCGCTCGCCGCAAGGTTCTGATCCTTCGGATCAAAAAGACAACGAAAGCCCCGGGTCATCCCCGGGGCTTTTGCTTTGCGGGCCGCCCATCGGCCGTTTGCCCACGGCGCGCATTGAATCCGCATCACCGCCCGGCGCTGCGCGCGGCCTCGTCGCGTTGACGCGCGCCGGTGCGGGCGATGGAATGCCAAGCAAGAAAAACATCTCGGGGGACATGCCGTGAGTTTCCGGGCGATCCTTTTGGCCGCTGTTGCAGCGCTGGCCGCACCACAGGCCTCAGCGCAAAGCTGGCCCAGCCGTTCGATCACGCTGGTCGTGCCGTTCGCGGCGGGCGGCGGCACCGATGCGATCGGCCGCGTCATCGCCGAGAAGCTCAGCGCCCGCCTCGGCCAGCCGGTCGTCGTCGAGAACAAGGCCGGCGCCGCCAGCGCGATCGGCACCACCTACGCCGCGAAGGCCGCGCCCGACGGCTACACGCTGCTGATGACCACCAACAGCGCCATGGTGATCCTGCCACTGACGCAGCCGCCCGGCGCGCTCACCTATGAGCGTGCCGACTTCAGCATGATCGGGCTCACCGGCATCCTGCCGAATCTTCTGATCGTCAGCCCCAAGGTGCCGGCCAACTCGGTCACCGAGCTCATCGCCTATGCCAAGGAGCGGCCCGGCCAGCTGACCTTTGCGTCGAGCGGCAACGGCACCATCACGCATCTGATCGGCGAGCTGTTCAAGGCGCGCACCGGCATCGATGTGCTGCACGTGCCTTACCGCACCGGCGTGCAGTCAGCGCCGGACATCATGGAAGGCCGCGTGCAATACATCTTCGACAACATCATCTGGTCGCTGCCGATGGTGCGGCAAGGCAAGCTCAAGGGGCTTGCAATCACCAGCAAGGCGCGCTCCTCGCTTGCCCCCGACATCCCGACCGTCGCGGAATCGGGCGTGCCGGGCTTCGAGGGCATCACCTGGCTCGGGCTTGCCGCGCCGGCCAAGACGCCGGAGCCGGTGATCAAGCGGCTCGACACGGAGCTCCGCGCGATTCTCGCCGAGCCCGACGTGATCGCAAAGCTCGCCGCGACCGGTGCCGAGCCGCCGTCGTCGCAAGGCCCCGCCGGCATGAACGCGCTGCTCGACGAAGATCTGGCGCGCTGGAAAGGCATCCTCAGTGACGGAAAGATCAAGCTGCAATGAACTTCCATGAACTTTGTAAATCCGAGCGCCCGCTGATCCTGCCGGGTGCGTTCGACGCGCTGAGCGCGCGGCTGATCAAGCAGGCGGGCTTCAAGGCCTATTTCACCGGCGGCTTCCCCACCATCGGCGCGCGCTGGGGGCTTCCTGACATCGGCCTGGTCGCACTCGGTGAAATCTCTTCGGCCGTCACCGACATCATGGCGGCCTGCGACCTGCCCGTGATGGTCGATGGCGACAACGGCTATGGCGACGTCAAGAACGTCGTCCACGTGCTGCACACCTACGAGCGACTCGGCGTCTCGGCGATCATGTTCGAGGACCAGGTCGCGCCGAAGCGCTGCGGCCACATCGCCGGCAAGGACGTGATCCCGGCCGCCGAGATGGCGGCCAAGATCCGCGCCGCCTCGCAAAGCAAGACCCGGCGCGACACCTTCATCCTCGCGCGCACCGACGCGCGCGATGTGCTGGGCCTCGACGAGGCGTTCCGCCGCGCCGAGCTTTATCTCAAGAACGGCGCCGACGGCATCTTCATCGAGTCGCCGCATGACGTGGCCGAGCTCGAGCTGATCGGCAGGACATTCGACGTGCCGCAGATGGCCAACATGCTGGAAGGCGGCCGCACGCCGATCCTCAAACCCTCGGAGCTTGCCGAGATGGGCTTCGAGATCGCGATCTACGGCATTTCGCTGCTGATGCACACCGTGCGCACCATGCAGGACGTGCTCGGCAAGCTCTCGAAGGGCGACGTGAGCTTCATCGGCAAGGGCGTGGGCTTCGAGGAGTACAAGACGATCGTCGGCTTCCAGGACTGGGCCGCAGTCGAGGACCGCTATCTGAAGCCCAAACCGTAGACCGTCATCGCTGCTTGGCCGTGGCTGTCGCTGCGGCCGCGATCCCGTCCAGCACCGCCGGATCGGCGGGAAAATCCGCCGCAAGCCAGGCCTCCTCGGCGGCGCGGAGCGCTACGCCGACTGCCGGCCCGTGCGGCACGCCGCGTCCGATCAACTCGGCGGCCTTGATCGGAAGCACCGGCGCGATCCAGCGCTCAGGCAACGCGGACAGTGCGCGCCAAGGCTCGTCGCGCACGCCGGCCGACGAATGCGCCCACGCCATCAGCACGCGGTCGAGATAGCGCTCGGGTCCGATCCGATAGAGCATGACGCGGGCGTTCTTCTCGCTGGCCGGTGAAATCCGCCACCAGCCGTCGGCCATAGACTCGATGCGATCATGCTCAAGGTTGGACAATCGAAGGCGCTGCCACAGCCGCTCGGCGTCCTCGGTGATGCGTGCGCCGAGCGCGCCGAGCCGCCGCGCCGGATCGGCCTCGAGCCGCAGCGCTCCTTCGATCTTCGCGACGTTCTCGAAAGCTGCGAGATTGCCGACGCCGCCGAGAATCGGGCCGAGCAGGCCTGACTCCGCCATCACGGCGAGCACCGGCGCGGCATGGCGCGCGATCAGAAGCTTGAGCATCTCCATCCGCACCCGTTCGCGCGACAGCTGATCGAGGCTGGCACGCGCCGCGATGCAGGCGTTGAGGCCGTCGCGGTCCGGCAGGCCGTGGCCGTAAGCGGCGTGGAAGCGGAAGAAGCGGAGGATGCGCAGGTGATCCTCGGCGATGCGGGTCGACGCATTGCCGATGAAGCGCACCCGCCGTGCCTTGAGGTCCGCGATGCCGCCGACATGATCGTACACCGTCCCATCGCCTGCAGCCGACAGTGCGTTCATGGTGAAGTCGCGGCGCTCGGCGTCCTTCCGCCAGTCGCGGCCGAAACGCACATTGGCATGGCGGCCGAAGGTCTCGACGTCCTCGCGCAGCGTCGTCACCTCGAACGGCCGGCTTTCGATCACCACCGTCACGGTGCCGTGGTCGATGCCGGTCGGGACCGGCTTGAACCCGGCCGCTGCCGTGCGCCGCATAACCTCATCGGGCACCGCGGTGGTGGCGATATCGACATCGGCAATCGGCTCGCCGAGCAGCGCGTTGCGCACTGCGCCGCCGACCACCCGCGCCTCTTCGCCGCCTTCGCTCAAGACCGCGATCAGATGCGCAAGCGCGCCATGCCGCAGCCAGTCGGCGTCCTGCAAAAGCGGCGCGGCCTCGCTCACGGCTCCACCCGTCCGGGAATGAGCTTGCCGTCCTCCATATGGGCCGGCACGTAAGTCGCGCCGGGCGGCGCGCCGGAGAAATGCACGATCAGCAGGAAGCAGGCGGCCACCAGCAGCAGCGCGACGCCCGCGAGAATTGCGACGACCCGCAACGGCCAGTGCTCCTCGTCGAGCATCTCGCCCTTCGCGAACCACACATACGCCGCATAAGCCACGAACGGCGCGAGGAACAGCCCGATCTCGATAAGCAGGGGACGAATCATCCGGCGTAGATCCGCTCGTAGAGATTCCGCAGGATGCCCGCCGTCACGCCCCAGATGTATCGCTCCTGGAACGGCATCGCGTAATAGTGCCGCTCGATGCCATTCCAGTCGCGCTTGAGGCGCTGGTGGTTGCCCGGCGTCATCAGAAACTGAAGCGGCACCTCGAAGGCATCGGCCACCTCGCTCGGATTGACCTTCATCGCGTAATCCGGATCGACATGGGCGACGAGCGGCAGGATGCGGAATCCGGAGAAGGTCAGATAAAGATCGAGATAGCCGATCGGCTGGACGAACTTCTCGTCGAGCCCGATCTCCTCGTGGGCCTCGCGCAGCGCCGCGGCGAGCGGGCCTTCGCCGGGCTCGATGCGTCCGCCCGGAAAGGCGATCTGGCCGGAATGGCTCTTCAGCTCCGGCGTGCGCTGCGTGAGCAGCACCTGTGGCTCCGCCCGCGCCACCACCGGCACCAGCACGGCGGCAGGCTTGGTCGCCTTCACGCCGGCCTTGACCCAGAGCTCTGGCTCCAGATCGAGATCGCCGCGGATTTTGACCTCGGCGTCGAGGTCGGTCAGCCCCGGCGGCACATCGCGATTGAGCCTCGACCGCGCCCGCTCGAAGAACTCGTTCGTCGGCGCCTTGACCTCATCGAGCGGCACACCTTCCTGCATCACGCGAATTCCCTCAAGGAGTCGGCCGGGGCCATGGCAAAGAACGCCCCGCCGGAAACAACACCGAACATCGCCTCGCCCTCGACATCGCGCTCCTCGCCGAGTTCGACCAGGTCATAGAACAGCGCCCGGGTGACCTTGGCCCAGAGGTCACGGCGCACATGAAGATAGGGTTTAAGTCCGCCGGTATCGGGTTCCGGCTCGAAACGCAACGCATGCTCTGGCCCGCAGGCGACCCAGTCGTCCACATTGGTGCGGAAGTTCAGCACCCGGCCGCCCTCGCCGTCCTCCACCTGCATCTCGACCGCCATGAACGGCGCATCATCGACCGTGATGCCGCATTTCTCGACGGGCGTGACGAGGAAATACTTGTCGTCCTCGCGCTTGAGCACGGAGGCGAACAATTTGACCAGCGCCGGCCGGCCGATCGGGGTTTTCAGGTAGTACCAAGTGCCGTCGGAACCGATCCGCATGTCGAGATCGCCGCAAAAAGGCGGATTCCACAGGTGGACCGGCGGCGGGCCCTTCTTGCTGGCGCCTCGCGCATTGGTGACCAGCCCGTCCAGCATGCCAGCCGGCTTTTCGTCGGACCGCCTTTCGTTCGCCATTGTTGACCCTACCCTACAACCCTGGAGGCGCTTACCCGGCCAGGGCGAAAAATATCGCCCGCACCACATGAAACCTCAGAAAAATAGCGGGGTTTTTGCCTCAAATGTGAGAACGCGCTGTGGGAATCAGGGCTAGTATCGCACTGGCATGATTATTGTTTGTGCATAGGCTACGACAAGGCTCGCTTGCGAAAAGGTCACTTACGAAAAGCGGTCTTGCGGCGTCGTTCCCCAACCAGAATCACGGAGTCACGAAATGGCGGCAGCAGGTGGTGAAGGGGTCGAAAAGCTCGAGGACATGATCGTCCGGGCTGCGGAAACGACCTCGCAGCATGTCGCCGCGGCCAAGACCGCCATCGGGGCCGTGATCTTCGGCCAGGACCAGGTGGTCGAGCAGACACTGATCACGGTTCTGTGCGGCGGTCACGGCATGCTGGTCGGCGTTCCCGGCCTCGCCAAGACCAAGCTGGTGGAGGCTCTGGGCACAGTGCTCGGCCTCGAAGCCCGCCGCATCCAGTTCACGCCCGACCTGATGCCCTCCGACATCCTGGGCAGTGAGGTGCTGGAGGAAGCCCCCGGCGGCCGCAGGGCTTTCCGCTTCATCCCAGGACCGATCTTCGGTCAGCTGCTGATGGCCGACGAGATCAACCGCGCCAGCCCCCGCACCCAGTCCGCGCTGCTTCAGGCCATGCAGGAGCAGCACGTCACGGTCGCCGGCACCCGCCACGACATGCCGAAGCCGTTCCACGTGCTCGCCACGCAAAACCCGATCGAGCAGGAGGGCACCTATCCGCTGCCTGAAGCCCAGCTCGACCGCTTTCTGATGCAGATCGACGTCGAATACCCCGACCGCGAGGCCGAGCGCCGCATCGTGTTCGCCACCACCGGCCTCGACGAGGCCAAGGCGCAGCCCGCGATGACGGCCGACGAGCTGATCGCGGCGCAGCGCCTGGTGCGCCGCCTGCCGGTCGGCGAGTCCGTGGTCAACGCGATCCTGACGCTGGTCCGCTCGGCGCGTCCGGGCCCGGACGCCGGCGACCTCGGCAAGTCGATTGCCTGGGGCCCGAGCCCGCGCGCCTCGCAGTCGCTGATGCTGGTGGCGCGCGCCCGCGCGCTGCTCGACGGCCGCCTCGTGCCCTCGGTCGACGACGTCATCGCGATGGCCGAGCCCGTGCTCAAGCACCGCATGGCGCTGACCTTCGCGGCCCGCGCTGAGGGCGAAACCATCGGCGGCATCATCCGCAAACTCACGTCTCGCATCGGATAATCGATGGCCGCTGAAGGCACTGCGGGGCGCGACGAAGTCCGGGCAACGCGGCTGGCGACCGGCACCGGCCGCACGCTCGCTGCCTCCATGCCGCGGCTGATCCTCGAGTCGCGCAAGATCGCAGCGACCGTGATCCACGGCCTACACGGCCGCAGGCGCGCAGGCTCCGGCGAGAACTTCTGGCAATTCCGCCGCTATGTGCCGGGCGAAGAAGCCCGCCGCATCGATTGGCGGCGCTCCGCGCGCGACGACAATCTCTACGTCCGCGAGCAGGAGTGGGAGGCCGCGCACACCATCTGGATCTGGCCGGACCGCTCGCCGTCGATGCATTTCGTTTCGAAGCTTGCCCGCGAGAGCAAGCTTGACCGCACACTCACCATCGCGTTCGCACTCGCCGAGGTGCTGGTGGAAGCCGGCGAACGTGTCGGCGTGCCCGGCCTCACCCGCCCGACCGGCAGCCGCGCCGTGATCGAGCGCATGGCGGAAGCCATCATCCACGATCCGCGCGAGCGCCCGAGCCTGCCGGTCGGCTTTGCGCCGGCGATGCTGTCGGAGGTCGTGGTGCTGTCCGACCTCTGGAGCCCGATCGCGGACATCCGCGCGACGCTGACCCAGCTTTCGTCCAACGGCTCGCAGGGCCATCTGGTGCAGGTGGTCGATCCGGCCGAAGAGACCTTCCCCTATTCGGGCCGCATCGAGTTCACCGAGCCCGAGACCGGCGTGCAGATCACCGCCGGCCGCGCCGAGAACTGGCGCGCCGATTACGAGACCCGGCTCAAGCAGCATCGCGCCGATCTCGCCGCCGAAGCGAAGCGGCTCGGCTGGAGCTTCACCATTCATCGCACCGACCGTACCGCGAGCGAGCTTCTGATCTCGCTGCACAGCCGGATCGGCGAAGGCAATGACGCCGCGATGAGCAACCGGAGGCCGCACGGCCTGCAGCTCGGGAGGCCGGCATGATGGGCCTGCCGATCGGCTTCGCGCAGCCGCTGATCCTGTTAGGCCTGCTCAGCCTTCCGATCCTGTGGTGGCTGTTGCGGCTCATTCCGCCGCGGCCGCAACGCGTCGAGTTTCCGCCGACGAGGCTCCTGCTCGACATCAAGCCGAAGGAAGACACGCCGTCGCGCACCCCGTGGTGGCTGACGTTGCTGCGGCTGCTGCTCGCCACGCTGGTGATCCTCGCCGCGGCTGGTCCTCTGTGGAATCCGCCGGTCGCCAACACGACAGGCTCTTCGCCCGTTGCGCTCCTGATCGACGACGATTTTAGCGCCGCCGCGAGCTGGGACGCGCGGCTGCGCACCGCCGATGACATCCTCGGCCGCGCCGAAAACGACAACCGCAGCGTTGCGTTGGTGCCGCTCGGCGACGCCATCCGCGACATCTCGTTGCAGCCGGCCGCGGCCGCGCGCGTGCGGCTGAAGCAGCTCAAGCCCAAGCCGCATGCCGTGGAGCGCGTCGATGCGCTGCCTGCGATCAGCCGGCTCCTCGCCAACGCGCCGGACATGGAAGTGGTGTGGCTGTCGGACGGCGTCGATCTTGGCCGCGGCTCGGAATTCGTCGCAGGGCTCGGCCGCATCACCGAAGGCCGCAACGTTTCCATCGTCACCGGCGGTCTGCCGACGCCGCACGCGCTCGCCGCAGCCGACAACCAGGCCGGCTCGCTCACCGTGAAGGTGCTGCGCGCCACCACGGAAGGCAGCGAGAGCGGCCTGATCCGCGCCCTCGATCTGAAAGGCCTGCCGCTCGGCGAGACGCGCTTCAGCTTCAAGGACGGCGATCTTGAAACCGACGCCGAGATCAACCTGCCGGTCGAGATCAGAAACGACATCGCGCGGCTCGAGATTCCCGCCGAGCGCTCGGCCGGCGCGGTGCAACTGCTCGACAAGCGCTGGCGCCGCCGCACCATCGGCGTGGTGTCGGGCTCCACCGCCGACACCGCGCAGCCGCTGCTCGCCTCGACCTACTATCTCTCGCGCGCGCTCAATCCGTTCGCCGATGTGCGGCTTGCCGACGTGGGGGCGCCCGCCGAGGCGGTGAAGCGCTTCATCGATCAGAACGTGCCGATGATCATGCTGGCGGACGTCGGCAATGTTTCGGGCGAAGCCCATGACCGTCTCGCCGCCTGGATCGAAGACGGCGGCATGCTGGTGCGCTTCGCGGGTCCACGGCTCGCCGCCTCCGACGACGATCTCGTGCCTGTGAAACTCCGCCGCGGCGGCCGCACGCTCGGCGGCAGCCTGAGCTGGGATCAGCCGCAGCCGCTCACGGCCTTCTCGCGCGAGGGCCCGTTCAACAACATGCCGGTGCCGAAGGATGTTACGGTGTCGCGTCAGGTGCTGGCCGAGCCGGAAGCGGGCTTGGTCGAGCGAACCTGGGCGACGCTGGCCGACGGCACGCCGCTCGTCACCGCCGTCAAGCGCGGCAAAGGAATGATCGTGTTGTTCCATGTCACCGCCGACACCCGCTGGTCCGACCTGCCGCTGTCGGGCTCCTTCGTCGACATGCTGCGCAGGCTCGTCGGCCTCGCCGGGACGACCGCGACGAACGAGGCGTCGGAGAAGAACAAGGCCGAGCGCGAGGTGGTACCGCCCACGCGCATCCTGGATGGCTTCGGCGCCTTCGGGCCCCCGACCGCAACCACGCGGCCGGTGCCGGCAGGCTTTGTGGCGCGCGCCACATCCGATCACCCGCCGGGCTTCTATGGTCCGCCGGAGGGACTCCTTGCCGTGAACACGCTCGCGCCGGCCGACAAGCTTGCCACCATCGATTACGCCCCGCTGCGCGGCGCGCGCCTCGAAGCCTATCAGGTCGGCGAGCCGCAGGACCTGCGCGGCCCCGTGCTGCTCGCGGCGCTGGGGCTGCTCGCGCTCGACGCGCTGGTGGTGTTCCTGCTCGCCGGGGGCATCGGACAGGTTTTGCGGCGGCGGCCGCAGGGCGCCACCGCGGCGATGCTGCTCGCCGCCGTGTTGATGGTGACGCTGACCTTCGGCTCACAGGCTTTCGCGCAACAAGGACAAGCTCAGCAGGCCCCAGTTCAGCAGGCCCAGGGCGATCCTTTGGGGCCGCTGATCAACCGCGGCCTCATGGGCGTGCCGCCCCGGGAGCAACGCGCGCCATCCGAGCCGCTGAGCTCAGGCGATGCCGACTTCGCGCTGAAGGCCACCACCGAGACGCGGCTTGCTTACGTCATCACCGGCGATGCCGAGGTCGACGGCATCAGCAAGTCCGGCCTGCAAGGGCTGACGCTCTATCTCGCACAGCGCACCGCACTCGAAGCCGGCGATCCGGTCGGCCTCGACATCGCCAAGGATGAGCTGGCGTTCTTTCCGCTGATCTACTGGCCGGTGCTGCCGAACGCGCCGAAACCCTCCGCTGCGGCGCTTGCCCGCATCGACGCCTACATGAAGAACGGCGGCACCGTGCTGTTCGACACCCGCGACGCCATTATGGCGCCGCCCGGCCCCGGCGGCGCCAGCCGCTCGCCCGGCATGCTGGCGCTACGCAACATTCTCGGCTCGCTCGATATTCCGGAGCTCGAGCCGGTGTCGCGCGACCACGTGCTGACCAAGACGTTCTTCCTGCTGCGCGACTTCCCGGGCCGCTTCAACTCCGGCCAGCTCTGGGTCGAGGCGCTGCCGTCCGCCAACGAGACCGAGGATGAGAGCAAGCGGCCGGCGCGCGCCGGCGACGGCGTCTCCTCGATCCTGATCACCTCGAACGACATGGCCGGCGCCTGGGCGACGCGCGCCGACGGCCAGGCCATGCTGCCGATGGTGCCGGGCGAGCCGCGGCAGCGCGAGTTCGCGTTCCGCGCCGGCGTCAACATCGTGATGTACACGCTGACCGGCAACTACAAAGCCGACCAGGTCCACGTGCCGGCCCTGCTCGAGCGTCTGGGACAATAGCATCGTGGGTTACGGCATCACCTTCGCGCCGCTCGTTCCGCTCTACGTCCTGTGGGGCGCGATCGCGCTCGCGGTCGTGCTGGCGCTCATGCTGGTGTTTGTGCGCAGCCGCGGCTGGGCCGTGCGCGCGCTCGCGCTCGCCATGATGGTGCTGGCGCTCGCCAACCCGTCGTTCACCCGCGAGGACCGCGAGCCACTCTCATCCGTTGTCGCAGTGGTGGTCGACAAGAGCCCAAGCCAGGGCTTCGGCGACCGCCTGAAGCAAACCGAGGAAGCGCGCGCGCAGCTCGCCGAGCGGCTCGGCCGCATCAACGGCCTCGACGTGCGCTTTGTCGAAGCCGGCGAAGCCGATGGCGAGACCGACGGCACGCGGCTGTTCTCGGCACTGAACGCCACGCTCGCCGACGTGCCGCCGGATCGCGTCGCCGGCGCGATCCTTTTGACTGACGGCCGCGTCCACGACATTCCGGCCGAGGTCGCAGCGCTGGGCTTCAACGCGCCGGTGCATGCGCTGATCACCGGGCGGCGCGATGAGCGTGACCGCCGCGTGGTGCTGGTCACCGCGCCGCGCTTCGGCATCGTCGGCCAGTCGCAGACCATCACCTATCGGGTCGAGGACCAGGGCGCGCGCCCCTCGCCCGCCGAGGTCACCATCCGCCGCGACGGCGAGGTGCTCGACCGCCGCACCGTGACGCCAGGCAACACCGTCAATGCGCAGATCCAGATCCCGCATGCCGGCCCCAATATCGTGGAGATCGAAGCCTCGCCGATCGAGAACGAGCTGACAGCGGTCAACAACCGCGCCGTGGTCTCGATCGACGGTGTGCGTGACAAGCTCCGCGTGCTGCTGGTCTCCGGCGAGCCGCATGCCGGCGAGCGCACCTGGCGGAACCTGCTCAAGTCCGACGCCAGCGTCGATCTCGTGCACTTCACCATCCTGCGTCCGCCGGAGAAGCAGGACGGCACGCCGATCAACGAGCTGTCGCTGATCGCGTTTCCGACCCGCGAGCTGTTCCAGCAGAAGATCAAGGACTTCCACCTGATCATCTTCGACCGCTACGCCCGCCAAGGCGTGCTGCCGATCATCTATTTCGACAACATCGCGCGCTATGTGCAGGAGGGCGGCGCGGTCCTCGTCGCCGCCGGCCCGGACTATGCGAGCCCGACCAGCATCTGGCGCACGCCGCTCGAGCAGATCCTTCCAGCCGAGCCGAGCGGCCGCACCGTGGAAGCGCCGTTCCTCGCCCAGCTCACCGAGGCCGGCAAACGCCACCCGGTGACGCGCGGCCTCGCAGGCTCCGAGACGAGCCCGCCGCATTGGAGCCACTGGTTCCGGCTGGTCGACACGCGGGCTGGCAGCGGCACCACCATCATGGACGGCCCGGACAACAAGCCGCTGCTGGTGCTGTCACGCGAAGGCGAAGGCCGCGTCGGCCTGCTCCTCTCCGATCACATCTGGCTCTGGGCGCGCGGCTATGAGGGCGGCGGCCCGCATCTCGACCTGATGCGGCGGCTGTCGCACTGGCTGATGAAGCAGCCGGACCTTGAGGAAGAAGCGCTGCGGCTGATCGTGCGCGGCCGCGACCTCCTGATCGAGCGGCAGACGATGTCCGACAGCGTTGCCGACGTGACACTGACGTTGCCGTCGGGTGCCACCCGCACCGTTACGCTCACAGCGGGCGAGCCCGGACTGTGGCGCGGCGCGGTCCGTGCCAACGAGCTCGGCCTCTGGCGCGCCACCGACGGCAAGCTGAACGCGCTCGTCAACGTGGGCCCGGCGAATCCGCGTGAGTTCGCCGAGGTGACGTCGACCACCGAGACGCTGGCTCCGTTTGCCAACGCCACCGGCGGCGACGCGCGGCGGCTCGCCGACGCCTCAGGCAATCTGGCGCTGCCGCGGATCGCGGGCTTGCGCTCCGGCGACACCTTCCGCGGCGAGGACTGGATCGGCTTGAAGATGCGCGACGCGAGCGTCGTGCGCGGCATCGGCGTGCTGCCGATGTTTGCGGGCCTGCTCGGTCTGTTGCTGCTGGTCGGCGCACTCGCGGCGACCTGGGCGCGAGAGGGCCGCTGACGCCAATAAAAAAGAAGGCCGGTCGCCCGGCCTTCTTGCGAAGCCTTAAGACCGCCGACGCGGCTTACTTGCCCATCACCTCTTCCGACGCCGTGATCAGGCTGTCGTCGGGATGCTTGCCGCAATACTCGCCGAGCTTCTGGCCGTCGCTCTTCATCTTGTCGAAATCGACGATCGGCGGCGCGTCCTCATCGCTGTAGTAGCCGGCGAGCCACATCAGGATCAGCGCGATGTTGTCCTTCTCGCTGGTCAGGAATTCCTTGCACTTGATCGTCGACAGGTCGAGCCGATTGGCGGCCGACACCGGCGACGCGGCGCAGACCATAGCCGCCACGACCGCAGCCAGCACAAATCGAAATTTCATGATTAACCCCCTCAATGGTTGGCAAAGCGATGCGCGGAACCATGACGAGCGGGCCAAACCGGCGCAACGGCCGGTCCATGCGTGCACAGGTTATTTTGGCGCTGCCGGTTAATTAACCGGCCGACCAGTCGGGGCGGACCGCGCCGGAGACCCCCTCGAAGGCGCCGGGCTCAAGCTCGGCAATGAGCAGCCGCGCCGGATCCACCGGCCCCGGCATGCTGATCCGGCCCTTGTCGGCGGGCTTGAAGCCGGCGCGACCGTAATAGGGCTCGTCGCCGACCAGCACCACCAGGCGGTGGCCCTTCTGCTTCGCCTCGTCCAGCGCGCGATCGATCAGCTTGCGGCCAATGCCGCGGTCGCGGAACGGCGGCTCGATGGTCAGCGGACCAAGCAGCAGCGCCTTGGTGGCGCCGATCACGATCGGCGACAACCGCACCGAGCCGACCATCAAGGTGCCGACCCGGGCCGTGAACGACAGCTCGGGGATGTGGGCGACCTCCTCGCGCAACCGGTAGGCCGACTTGGCGAACCGCCCCGGCCCGAAGGTGCGCGCGTTCAGCCGTTCGATGGCCTCGGCGTCGTCCGGCTGCTCCTGCAGGATGGTGTAGGACAGGTCGTTCATCAGGTCTCCCCGCCCAGCGCGGCGTCATAGGCGCTCAAGATGATGGGCGCTTAGCATCTACGCCGCGCCCGGTCCATGTTCTCTTGCAAGCCCCTCAGCAGTGCCTGTCGCAAAGTATCGGTAAGCCCTACATTGGTCGCAACGGCAGGGAGAGGGACGATGGGACTTCTGGTCGAGGGCGTGTGGCGGGACGACAGTTACGACACCAGCCGGATCAAGGACGGCCGGTTCAACCGGCCGACCACCAAATTCCGCAACTGGATCACCCATGACGGCAGCCCCGGACCCACGGGGATCGGCGACTTCCCGGCCGAGGCCGGCCGCTATCATCTCTACGTCTCGCTCGCCTGCCCGTGGGCGCATCGCACCGTCATCTTCCGCCAGCTCAAGCGGCTGACGAATGTCATTTCCCTGTCGGTGGTCTCCTGGCACATGGGCGAGAACGGCTGGACTTTCGACACCGCGGAGGGCTCGAGCGGCGACGCCGTCAACGGCGCGCAGAAGCTGTCCGATATCTATCTGCTGGCCGATCCGAAATTCACCGGCCGCGTCACGGTGCCGGTGCTGTGGGACAAGCAGCGCAAGACGATCGTGAACAACGAATCCTCCGAGATCATCCGGATGCTGAACTCGGCCTTCGATTCCTTCACCAACGAAGGCACTGACTACTATCCAGCGACGCTGCGCGCCGAGATCGACGCGGTCAACGACGTGGTCTATCCGAGTTTCAACAACGGCGTTTATCGCACGGGTTTCGCCACCACGCAGGCCGCCTACGAAGAGGCGTTCCGCAACGTGTTCGGCACGCTCGACGACATGGAGCGGCGGCTCTCCCGCCACCGCTACGTGACGGGCGCGCGGCTCACCGAGGCTGACTGGCGGTTCTTCCCGACGCTGGTTCGCTTCGATGCGGTCTATTTCGGCCACTTCAAATGCAACCTGCGGCGGATCATCGACTATCCCAATCTCTCGAACTATCTGCGCGAGCTCTATCAGGTGCCGGGCATTGCCGAGACCGTGAGCATCGACCACATCAAGCGGCACTACTACGGCAGCCACCGCAAGATAAACCCCACCGGCATCGTGCCGCTCGGCCCGGAGCTCGATTTCAGCAAGCCGCACGACCGCAATCGGTTTGTGAGCTGATCCGACGCGGCTACCAACGTTCGGTCATCGGCTTGCCGTCGATGACTTCCGCGATCCGTGCGCGCGTGCCTCTCGTCGTGCTCTCCGGCAGCGCATCGAGCGGAAAGAACCCATGCTCGGCGATCTCGTGGTTCGGCACCGGCACCGAGGTTTGCCGGAAATCCTTCACCACATAGATCGTCACGTGATCGCGCACCGAATAGATCGGATGAAAGAACACGCCGTGGAGCCTGGGCGGTCCGGTGAGCTCGATGTTGCCCTCCTCATGCAGCTCGCGCGCCAAAGCCTCCAGCAGCGTCTCGCCGGCCTCGACGCCGCCGCCCGGAAGTTGCCAGCCCGCGGCGTAGGTGTGCCGGATCAGGAACACCCGGCCCTCGCCGTCGAGCACCAGCGCGCGCACGCCCAACGTGAGCCCTCGGGAGAAGCGCCAGTAGAAATGCATCAGCCGGTTGAACGACAAAGTCCGGCGCAGTCCTTCGAGCATTCGTCCCATTCCGAGACCTGGGGCCAGTTCTAAGGCACTGGCCCCACAAGCCTCTTTTCTCTTTAGAATTACTCTAATATACCGATCAGAACCGATTGTGCTGTGACATGAGGGCATTGTGAAACGGTTTGCCGATCTTTCCGAGCAGGAAATTCTCGCGCTCGCGATCTCCAACGAGGACGAGGACAGCCGCATCTATCGCGGCTTCGCCGAGGGCCTGCGCGAGGCGTTTCCCGCCTCCGCCAAGGTGTTCGACGAGATGGCCGACGAGGAGGCCCGGCACCGGACCATGCTGTTCGACATGTACCGCTCGAAGTTCGGCGACTACCTGCCGCTGATCCGCCGCCAGGACGTGAAGGGCTTCATCCGGCACTCCAAGCCGCTCTGGCTGATGCGGCCGCTCGGCCTCGAGGAGGTGCGGAAGTTCGCCGAGAACATGGAATTCGAGGCGGAGCGCTTCTATCGCCGGGCCGTGGAGACCACGCGCGACGCCTCGATCCGCAAGCTCCTCACCGAGCTTGCCGAGATCGAGGCCGAGCACGAGACGCTCGCCCACAAGCTCGGCGAAACCATCCTGACGAAGGACGTCCGCGCCAAGGAGGACGAGACCCAGCGCCGGATGTTCGTGCTGCAATATGTGCAGCCCGGCCTCGCCGGCCTGATGGACGGCTCGGTGTCGACGCTCGCCCCGCTGTTCGCGGCGGCCTTCGCCACCCACCACACCTGGGAGACGTTCCTGGTCGGCCTCGCCGCTTCGATCGGCGCCGGCATCTCGATGGGCTTCGCGGAGGCGCTGTCCGACGACGGCTCGCTCACGGGCCGCGGCACGCCGTGGCTGCGCGGCTCGGTGACCGGCGTCATGACCGCGATCGGCGGGCTCGGCCACACCCTGCCCTTTCTGATCCCGAATTTCTGGACCGCGACGATCGCAGCGATCATCGTCGTGGTCATCGAGCTTGCCGTGATCTCCTGGATACGCCATCGTTACATGGACACCCCCATCGTCTCCGCCGCGTTCCAGGTCGCGTTCGGCGGCGCACTGGTCTTTCTCGCCGGAATCCTGATCGGCAGCTCTTGATGTTCATTCTGGCGCATCTGTCCGACATCCATCTTGCGCCCCTGCCGAGACCCAATCCGGTCGAGCTCTTCTCCAAGCGCGGGCTCGGCTACATCAACTGGCTGCGCAAGCGGCGGCGCGTGCATCGCGCCGACATGCTGGCCAGGGTCGTGGCCGATCTCAAGGCGCGGAAGCCCGGCCACATCGCGGTCACCGGCGATCTGGTCAACCTGTCGCTGACCAAGGAATTCGCGCCGGCCTGCGCCTGGCTGGCCGGGCTCGGCGAGCCCAACAACGTGACTGTCGTTCCGGGCAATCACGACTCCTATGTGCGCTCCGCCGAGACCTTGGCGTTGCAGCACTGGGCCGACTACATGCGCGGCGACAACAACGAGAACTTTCCGTTCGTCCGCCGCCGCGGGCCGATCACCATCATCGGGCTTTCGACCTCGCTACCGACCGCGCCGCTCGCCGCGACCGGCGAGTTGCATGGCAATCAGCTCGCGCGGCTTGCCCCGATCCTCGAAGCGCTCGGCCGCGAGAATGCCTTCCGCGTGGTGCTGATCCATCATCCCCCGACCGAGGGGGCGCATCATTTCCGGCGCCTGCGCGACGCCGCTGGGATGCGCGAGGTGCTCAAGAAATTCGGCGCCGAGCTGGTGCTGCACGGCCATCATCACGAGGCGTCGCTGACATGGCTGCCCGGCCCGCAGCAGCGCGTGCCGGTGATCGGGGTGCCGTCGGCATCGGGCTCGCCGGATTTTCACGACGATCCCGCGGGCTATAACCTTTACGAGATCGACGGCGAGCCCGGCGCGTGGCGCTGCACGATGGCATCGCGCGGCTGGAGCCGGGACGATCGCCGCATCACCGAGTTGCGGCGTCAGCCGTTGATGGGCTGACGCTCGGCTGCTGACGTTGGTCCTTCTGGCCGATTCCAGAAACGGCCGGCCGTTTTATACGGAACTCATCGGGATATTCGCGGGAGAGGCGGCCAAATGTTCGAGGAGTGCGGCCTGTAACCTCACGGACCAGTTCGGTCGGATAGAAAATCATCGGCCACCTCCAAGAATTGACATTCAACCGGCCCCTCTGACGTCCGAATGGTAAAGCGCGAAGACACGTTCGGCCAGAATGCGGGCGGCCGGCGAAATCTGAAACTGCCGAGATCCAGGGGTTCTCAACTGGCGCAAATATAGCTCCAGCATCTCGACAGTGCTGCCCTGGCTCAAGCGATTCAAAATTTCTGCCGCGTAGTGCCTGACTTCGGTCGATGACAAATTATCCGACAGGCCCTCGTTGCGGCGAATTAAACCTTTGATGCTCTCCAACAGGGCAGTCATAAGATATCTTCCTTCGAACGTGACGCTGTCACGGCTCGCCGTCAAATCCGCTCCAAACGGTAAGTCTCATTTCGTGTTCACATACTGGGCATTTGAAAATGCGAATTTCCGTTTCGTGCGTCGCTTCCGGTCGATCTCCACCGGCCAATTTCATCTCAGCGCCGCACCGGCAAATTGGCATCTCCGTCGAGCCGGGCTCCAACAATCGCTCGATGACCAAGTCATCCTCCACCAATTCACTGTGCAGCAGGGACGGTTTGCGCTGCTGTATTCAGATCGACGATAATGGCGAATCCCATGCTCGCAACAGCAAAGAGGCCCAAAATCACCCACACCCGCATTGATGTTTGGGGCTCGTGCAGCGAGCGCGGCCTCCAGCGAAGCCTAAACGAAGATTCGTTTTTCAAATTGAATCCTTTTTCCTTTGCGGCGATTTGAGTCGAGCAATGAAACGCGGCCCATCCCAAAGCTCGATATCTTCTTCATTCGCCAGTTGCTGTGCCTGCTGAAGGCCGTCCTGTTCGTTTTCACAGACAATGACGACCGGCGGAGTGGCCGCAACCTTGTGGTTTTTGCTAACCGGATAAGCACGAAAGCTTGGCACAGGTGCCTCCCGCATGAGCGAGAGCGCCGGAACGTCTCTCAGTCCTCACACAACGAAGTCATCGGCGAGGACGACCGAATGTAAGAACGCGCAGCATGATTAGATAGCCAACCGTGAGATTTATTAGTGTCTACCGGGAAAGTGGTCTGTTTTGACCAGTTGTACGACGCGATTGCGCACATCGTCGCAAGGGATTGGCTGCCTTATGGCTCCGGCACCAGACTCGCACCGCTGCCCTCCTGCGGCTCCTGTATTGCAGCGTCACGGTTCAGCGCGGCCTGGAGCTCGCGTGGGTCGATAGCCAGCAATTCGATCGAGGTCGTGCGCGGCGGCGGCGCCGGCACGATGATCATCGTCGACACGCGTCGGTAGACCGGAAAGGACAGTCCCTCGATCAGCTCTTCGTCCGTCAGAACTTCGTATTCGCCGGCGGGCAGCGTCCGGCCGACGTCGTTCAGCAAAAACGGACGGAGGAAGGTGATCGTTTTCCGCTTGGTGCGCGTCGTCATCAGAATTTGACCGTGAAATGCGTGCCACGTCCGTTGTCGCCGGGCAGGATGCGCAGCTCGCCACCGATCTGCTGCACGAGCGACAAGACGATTTTCATACCCAGTCCTCTGCCTTGCGTTGGGATGAACCCCGCGGGCAATCCCGGCCCGTCGTCGATGACCGACAAGCGACGATCGGTCGGCGACGCGGCTTCGATCCGAACGGTCACGTGGCCATCTGCGTATTTGGCCGAATTGGTGACGAGTTCGTTGACGATGAAGCCGAGCGGAATCGCAAGCGTGGTCGGGATTTCGATGTTTTCTCCCTCGACGACAATGGCGTAGCCGCTGCCTTCCTGGAACAGCAGGCTCGACAGGTCTTCGCACAGGTTCTGAAGGTATGCCCTGAACTCGACGCGGTCCTGGTGATCGAGAAGGTGCAGCCGGCGATGAACGCGCGCCAGCGATCCGACACGTCGGGCCGCGATCATCAGCTGATCGGTCGCCTCCGGCGTCTCCGCGGACCGGCTCTGCAACGACAGCAGACTGACGATCAACTGTATGCCGTTGACGAGCCTGTGCTCAAATTCCTGAGCCAGCATGGCCTGACGCTCGGAAAGTTCATTCTTCTCTCGCAGGCATGTCTCCTCGCGTGCGAGCGCGGCCTCCAATTCGGCCGCGAGAACATCGTATGACTTTTGGTCCTGCCGAAGCGGCACGCTTCGGAGGTGAATTGGAAAGCTGGTTTCGTGCGTTTGACCGCTCATGATTCGCCTCCTCTTTTTGACGTCGCGGGTCAAAAGCCGCTTACTTTGAAGTTGCGCCCGCCGGGATAAGCCTTCCGGGAATGTCCCAGCGGGCGCTGCATCCGGATGGGCCTTGGGGCGCGGGATCCGGACGTCGCCGAGAATATCCGCAGCGCGAGGTTCAACGTTCGGCTTGCAGGATATTCCCAGCCTGGTTCACGATTCCACGTCGTGCAGGGTCTGACTGTCCAAAACCGCTCACTGCTCGAAGATACATAGATGTGAGGCTGCGGTCCGGTGACGCAAGCAGGAACTTTTTCCTCTGTCCGGGGTTGCCTCGCCGGGAAGCAACATCTGGAGATTTCCTGTCCGTAAAATACTTGGCGGCAGCGATGCTCGCCGCCGATTATTGCCGTTCCGTCGGGCGCGGCGGACAGCATTTCTCTGCTGAATGAAAATCCGGTCGCCTGAATCGAAAAAATCACGCAAACACAAAACAATTGGAGAATTCATATGCATGCGTCTTCCAAGATCATCGCTGTCGCTCTGATGACCGCTGCCGCACCTTGGTCCGTTTCGGCTGCTTCGGCACTGCCGGCGTCGTCGCCGCTCGCCCTTCATACCGCAGTGGCGCCGGGGTTTGAGGCCGTGCGCTATCGCGGTCGCGGCTACGTCGGTGCGGGCATCGGCCTCGCGGCGGGTGCGATTATCGGCGGGGCGATTTTGAACGCCACGCAACCACGCGGTTACTATGGCTACGACGGCGGTTATGGCTACGGTGCCTATGGCTATGACCAGGGTTACGGTGGCTACGAGTCCGACTATGTCGAAGTCCCGAACTATCGTTATGGCCCCGGTCGCGGTCCTGGCCCTGCCTATCGTCAGAGCTACGTCGGAGTCGATAATGATGTCGGCTATTGCCAGCAGCGCTATCGCTCCTATGACCCGGCCTCCGGCACGTATCTCGGTTACGATGGCCTGCGCCATCCGTGTTGACGGCGAGCGCTTGAGTTTGCCCGGATGATGCAGCATCGGGCGATGACTTGGGGCCGCCTCTCGAGGTGGCCCTTCTTCTTTCGCTCGCATTGCCGCGTGGAGCCGTCGCAGGTTTGCGACTGTGCAAAATCGACCACCAATAATGTTCCGAGGCATCGCAACTTAGATGATCGCCCGCGTGTTGATCTCGCGATTGCAACACGCGTTCGATCAGTTTTCACGCCCTGTGGAGGAAGCACATGCACATGTCCGGTGAAAGTCTCCTTATCGTGCTGCTGGTTGGAGTTGTCGCGGGATGGCTGGCCGGCCAGATCATGCGAGGGACAGGCTTTGGTCTGATCGGTGATCTGATCATTGGAATCATCGGCGCCTTTATCGGTGGCTGGCTGCTCCCCCAACTCGGCATCCATCTGGGCGCCGGAATTGTCGGCGCAATCGTCAATGCCACGATCGGCGCGATGCTGCTGCTGTTCGTCCTGGGCATGTTGCGCGGCCGCGGCGCTCTTGGCGGCTGGGGATGGGGCAGACGTTGGTAAGCCGCTCGCCCCCGGCCGGGCGGTGCTTTGCTTGAGACGAAGGGCGCTGAGCGCAGCCCGCAGGCTTCCGCGAAACGAGAAGAATTGAAAGCGAGCTCGAGCGTCGGTTCAAGCCTGGGATTCGCCCCGCAAGCTAATTCCCAACCGCCGTTCGGAAAGGAGCTCTCGCCGGGACGCGAAGCGCCGTAGGTCGCGTTGCCGGCCGACGCCGCGGCGCGCTTTCAAGCCGGGTGATCGCGGCGGAATTTTCGAAACTCGCTTGGTCCGTTAAGCAGCCGCCGCTTTCGGCTATTCTGCTCTTCGGACGACACGGACAAATCAGCGGATTGATCGATGACCTCGCCAGCCATCTCGGCTGACTTGCTCCGCCGTTTCGCCTTACCGGCCGGTTTCATAGCGCCGCCACCCACGAAGTAGGGCGTGTCACTGGCCGGAAACGAGTCGCGAAGAGCTTCGTCAATGCGATGCTCCCGACGCGCAATGGTCTGCGCTTCCTGATCATTTTTCATCCGGGTCAACCCCTGTCCGCGCGGGCTGGTTCCGTCGAGTTCCCCCGGCAAATCAATACAAGAGGAAGAGCTCGGCGTTTTTCCAGTTCAAGAAAGCGATCAAGAGCATGGGATCCAGAGATAAAACTGGATACTGAGCTAATCCGACCAGCCGCCGCCCGGATTCTGTGGGAGTTTCCGAAATTGCATATCCGGCTTGGAAGCCGGATAGCGCCCGCTGGAGGATCGCCTTCGGCGGGCGCAATTTTCACCGATGCACTGCTGGTCCAGCTACTTCAAACGCCGCGGCGGACGCTGCCTGCGTGTTGAGCGCGATATGACTCCGCTGTGTCCCGTCGGCCAACTCCACCACTTTGCTCCGTCTCGACTTCATATCCCGCCCGGCGAATGAGCCATTCGGCGACTCGCACAGCGAGCGGCCACGCAAATCCGAAAGCCGCCATGAACAGAATCAAGAATGTCATCAGGCCGAGCGTCGGCCATTGATAGTCAACTGCTCGACTGATCAGGAATCCTGTGAACTGCAACGTTATCACCGACAGAACATAGGTGATCATCAGTGTGAGAGACTGCATGTTGTTTCCGTTCTTGGTCGCTCCCCCTTTACAGTGTAAGCCTATGCATGCACGGCGGCGCCTTTTCCCAAGAAAGCGCTATATCCGCGGCGTCGCCACGACGTTGGATTTCTGATCGTTCAGAACCACGCTCAGCAACGAGCTGTGAATTTCAAGATGGCCGTTGTAGTCGATGAACCCCATCTGCCTAAACTTGTTCATGAAATGACTCACGCGTGAACGCGTGGTGCCAATCATCTCCGCGAGAGTCTCCTGGCTGATCTTGGCAACGATCGGCTCCGGCCGCCCCTCCTTGCCAAAGTTCGCCAGCAGCAGCAGCACCCGGGCAAGCCGCTTCTCGGTCGAGTTGAAGAGCTGATCGACCAAGTCCTCTTCAATGCGCGCGTTTCTGGCCAAAATATGAGAAATGAACATTTTGGAGAATGCCGGCTCGTCTTGCAGGACTCGAAGGATCTCGATCTTGTCCACGCGCATCGTGACGCAGTTGGTCATTGTCGTCGCAGTCGCCAGGCGCTTCGGTTGCCCGATCAGGCATCCCTCGCCCAGGAATTCGTCGGCTCCGAGGATCGCAACCACCGCTTCCTTGCCTTGCTTGGAAACGACCGTAACCTTCACCTTGCCCTTTTTTATATAGATCACCGCATCCGCGGCATCGCCCTGGGCGAAGATGACTTGCTTTTTTTGATGCGTAGAGACGATGCGGCCCTTGGCGGCCGTCTCCAAAAATTCAACAGGATCGAATCGTTGCACACCCCTTGACGTTCGAGGGGTTCTGCTCCGCTTGGCCATTTCTGCTCCTTGCTGGCATTAGAGCACAAATCTCGGCGGCAAAACTGTATAGAATTGCTCACTTTGTGCGGATGGCCGTGCCAGTTCGCCAGCTGATCCGATATTTATATCGGCCGCCTGCTCATTGCGATATGATTGCATATCGGCCCGTTCATCAGGGCGCAACAACAAGTGGAGTCTAGACGTGGCGACAGGCACCGTGAAGTGGTTCAATCCGACCAAAGGATATGGCTTCGTCCAACCCCAGAGCGGCGGAAAGGACGTGTTCGTCCATATCTCGGCCGTGGAACGGGCGGGGTTGAGCACGCTTAATGAGGGCGCGGTGATCGAATATGACATTGTCGCCAACAAGGGCAAGGAATCAGCGGAAAACATCAAAGTGAAGTAGATCACTGGCTGTTTGGAACGCTGAAGCCCCGCCTTGCGCGGGGCTTTTTTACGAACTCGGGTGGCATCATCGATGTTGCGACTGACTTCCCATTGTGCTTTCCGTTTGCGACCCCACTTGAAGGGATACAGATGAGTCGGAGACTCGTCTGAGCTACAAAAGCATGACGTCCCAAGGTGGCCGCTTCGTCCCATCGGCGATAGCGTCGTCGTCGACATGCACGATCGCATCGGAATTCGTTTGAGGCGGGTGTCGCCAGACCGGCCCGCCTCAATCTGCGCGTCCGAACGCTACCTTGGCCCCCCAACCGACGATCATCGGTCAACATGAAACAAGGGTTATGACGATTGAACAGGCCATTGCGCATTCACTGTCTAAACCCTGGGGTGTCGTAGATCCACGTCCGTGGAGCAGCGCCGGTCGCGACGACAATACGATCGGCGAAATTTGGTACGAACGCTCCGGCTCGGCGGCCATCGCTCCTTCCCTTTTGCTGAAGCTGCTGTTCACCAGCGAACCTCTCTCCATCCAGGTCCATCCCGGTGATGTGTATGCGCAGTCAATCGGGCTGCCGAACGGCAAGACCGAGGCTTGGTACGTCCTGAGTGCCGCTTCGGAGGCCAAGGTCGCCTTGGGCCTGAAACGCCATCTGACCCCGCAGGAGATGCGGCAGGCCGCGGATGATGGCTCCATTTCGGATCTTGTCGAGTGGCAGGGTGTGTGGGCGGGCGACACCGTCTTCGTTCCTGCCGGAACGATTCACGCCATCGGCGCGGGGCTCGTGATCGCGGAAATCCAGCAACGCAGCGACGCGACATTCCGGCTTTTCGATCATGGCCGCGGCCGCGAACTTCATATCGATCGTGCCATTGCGGTGGCGGATCCCGGCCCCGCGGAAATTCAAATCGCACCGTCTCGCTTGACCGACAATCGAATCCTTCTGGGTTCGAACGCCTACTTCACGTTTGAAAAGATCGATCTGGCGCCAAACTCCGCCTGGTGCCTGGAAGCAAAACGGGAGACCTGGCTGCTCGTTGTCAGTGGCGGTGCTCGCACAGCTTCGTTCGACGTTGCGATGGGCGACGCGGTTTTTGCGCAGTTGGACCGCGTTGACATTTGCACCGGCGCGGCCGGCCTGTCGGGGCTCTTGGCGTACACGGGCGGTCTGGTTCCGGAGGTGTTGCAGTGCGTCGGCTTGGAAACAACTCAATGAGCCCGCTCCAGCGGGTAGCCTTCATCGGCAATCATCTGCCGCGCCGCTGCGGCATCGCGACGTTCACCCATGACCTTCATCGGGCGGTTTCACTCGATCGCCTGGATCTGGAGACTGGCGTGGTGGTGATGACGGACGCCGGACGCATCTACGACTACCCGGTTGCCGTGCGATATCAAATCAACGACGAAGCCATCGGCGAATATGTCCAAGCTGCCGAATTTCTGAACAATGCGCGCTTTGACGTCGTCTGCCTCCAGCACGAATATGGAATCTTTGGCGGCGAGGCCGGCCGAAATATCATAGACCTCCTATCGCGGCTCGAGATGCCGGTTGTGACGACGCTCCATACGGTCCTGGCCGAGCCCACATCCGTTCAGCACGAGGTCATGAGTCAGATCATTGAGGCTTCGTCTAAGGTCGTCGTCATGGCGGAAAAAGGCCATGAGCTGCTTCGCTCCGTCCACAACGTCCCGGTGCGCAAGATCGAAATCATTCCGCACGGAATACCCGACTTTCCGTTTCTCGACCCGCATCACGCCAAAGCGAAACTCGGCTTCGCCGGAAAGACGATCCTGACCTTCGGCCTGTTGTCGCCGAGCAAGGGCATCGAGACCGTGATCGATGCCATGCCGGCAATCATCAAGTCGTGCCCGACCGCCCTCTATGTCGTTCTCGGCGCAACCCATCCCAATCTGATCCGGAATGAAGGCGAGGCCTATCGCAACCGATTGACGGCCCGCGCGCGGGAGCTCGGTGTCGAGAAACACGTCATCTTTTGCAACCAGTTCGTCGACCAAGCGACGCTGCTGGACTACATTTCAATGTGCGACGTCTACGTCACGCCCTATCTCAATGAATTTCAGATGACATCGGGCACGCTGGCCTACAGCTTCGGGCTGGGAAAGGCCGTCGTGTCGACGCCCTATTGGCACGCCAAGGAGCTGCTGGCCGATGGGCGTGGTATTCTGGTCCCATTTGGCGACTCGGAGGCGATCGGTCGTGAGATTTCCGGCCTGCTGACGGACGACGTCCGCAGCCTGGCGATGCGCAAGCGTGCTTACGCTTCCAGCCGGTCAATGACATGGGCGCAAACGGCGAAACGTTACGTTGCGGTCTTCGCAGATGCGCACGAAAGAGCCCTTCACGAAGCGGTGCTGCCGCTCAGTCCGGCAAACGTTTCGACCAAAGTGGCCGTCATTCCAGAGGTCAGGATCGGCCATTTCCTCTCGCTCTGTGACAATACGGGGATGCTGCAACATGCGGTTCATTCGGTGGCGGACCGCGCTCATGGCTATTGCGTCGATGACAATGCTCGAGCCCTGCTGCTTTCCAGCGCATTGGCTCATTGCGGCGAAACGCGGCTGCTGTCCGAAATCGACACGACGCGCTTTGCAGCTTTCATCCAACACGCCTGGAACGCGGATACGCGCCGGTTCCGGAATTTCATGAGCTACGATCGCCGATGGCTGGAAGAGTCAGGCTCGGAGGATAGCCATGGCCGGACACTCTGGGCGCTGGCCGAATGCGCCCGCTCGGATCCCGACCCCTCTCGCCGTGCCTGGGCAGCGGCACTCTTCAAGACCGCGCTTCCCGCTGTCGAAAAATTCTCATCGCCGCGCGCCTGGGCATTTTCGCTTCTCGGGTTGAATGCCTATTGCGCGCTGGCGGCCGGGGATCTCTTCGCCAACGGAATACGCAAGCTGTTGGCCGACAAGCTGATGGCCTTGTTTGTTGCGAACCAGCACGACGATTGGGTCTGGTTTGAGGACGTTCTCGCCTACGACAATGCGCGCCTTCCGCATGCTATGATCGAGACGGGGCTGGCAACGGATACGGCGCCGTATGTCGAGATCGGCCTCCGATCGCTGCGTTGGCTCATGTCTCTGCAGACGGCGTCGACCGGGTGCTTCCGGCCGGTTGGGTCCAAGAGCTTCGGTAAGATACGCCACCAGCCCGACGCGTTCGACCAGCAGCCGGTCGAGGCGACCGCCACGATTGCCGCATGTCTCGCCGCGCGACGCGTGAATGGCGGCGAAGAGTGGACGCAGGCCGCAATGCGTGCGTTCGCCTGGTTTCTTGGCGAAAACGACCTGCACATGGCGCTGATCGATCCCAGCACGGGAAGCTGTTCGGATGGCCTTCATCCCGACCGGTCCAACGAAAACAAAGGTGCGGAATCCGTGCTATCGTATCTTCTCGCTCTGGTAGAGATACGACAGCTCGTGGCCACTGCGGCCGTGGTCCGGACCAAGCCCGCGTCAAAATTATCATCCAACGGCATCGGCGCGAGTTCATCTCGTTCGCCTCCAGGGAGCATCTTTGTCCCACTCCAAATTCCTGAACCGCCAGAGCCTGTATCTGCGCCCGGACCCGACCAGGGTCGTCGTCAGGCCCTTCAAACCGGCGACTGAGCCGAGAGACCTCAACCCGACGGATAAGGTCCGCGCCAACAATATTGTCGAGCGGGTGCTTCGGCTCGATGCCGAAGCCTCGGCGCAGCATCTGAGCGAGGTGCTCGAAAATTTTGAAGGCCGCCACAGGAATTTGATCGACATTTTCGAAGCGCGCGCCGCGGAGATGGAAGATGCGTTCGATCCGCATGCGCAATTGGACAAGACACAACGCCGCCTGATCGGAGCTTATTTCCTCAACGAATATTCGTTCGAGGCATCGGCCCTGTTCAATCCCAGCATCGTCCGCCATCCCGACCAGGCCGGTGCGCCCGAGGACGGTTGCCGCTTCATCTTGAGCCTGCGTGCCGTCGGCGAAGGGCATGTTTCATCGCTGACTTTTCGATCCGGCTTCATCGCCGCGGACGGCAGTGTCTCGGTCGACCCGACCGCTCGTCTGGCGTCCGTCCCGAAAATTCGAAGCCGGACGCCGACTGTCAGAGGCGATGAGGTCGAGGTGGCGTTCCGTCCGGAGGAGGAATTGAGCGAACGTGTGATCTTTCCGATCACCAGCTCTCAGTCAAACGGCATCGAGGACGCGCGGTTCGTTGAATTCAGCGACGCAGGGCAGAAAATTTTCTATGCCACGTACACGGCGTATAGCGGCAGGGCGATTCGCTCGGAGCTGCTGACGACCACGGATTTCCAATCGTTCAGAATGTCACCGCTCAGCGGCGCGGCCGCGGGCAACAAGGGCATGGCGTTGTTTCCACGAAAAATCGATGGCCGCTATGCGATGATCGCCCGGCAGGACAACGAAAATCTTTATCTGATCTACTCCGACGACCTTCACACATGGGAAGGCGGCCGGTCCTTTCTCCGACCCGAATATCCGTGGGAGTTCGTCCAGATCGGCAATTGCGGCTCGCCGATAGAGCTCGACGACTGCTGGCTGTTGCTGATCCATGGCGTTGGGGCGGTCAGAAGATATTCGATCGGCGCCGTTCTCCTGGACAAGAACGATCCGTCCAAGGTCCTGGCGCGTTCGCGCGAGCCGTTGGTTCGTCCTGAGCCCACGGAACGCGAGGGCTATGTGCCCAATGTCGTCTACACCTGCGGTGCCATGCGTCACCGCGATCAGATCATTCTGCCGTATGCGATTTCCGACACATACTCCAATTTCGCGACGATCAAGATATCGGCGTTGATGCAGACGCTTGCCGGCTGATGGCTGCCCAACGAAAGAACAAAACATCATGACGAAAACGTTCGACTGGGAGCAATTCGCGGAGCGGCACAAGCCGGAATGGACCGCCTGGCTCAAAGCCAACCATGCCAGACCCGTGACAGAGGCCGAATACATGGAGGCGTATCGAGCGCAGAGAAGCGCCGACACGCGTCCACACAAAGCCGTGCGGTATGCCACCGCTAAGTTGCGCGCGGTCTACCGAAATCTGCGGGAGGATTTTGGCTTCTTCATGTGACGCGGAGAAATTGTCTCGACAGCCTCGATCAAAGCCCTTACGCCGCGCTTCTCTCGTGCTCCATAACAATGGATCGTTCCTATGTATAAACCGTGGCCTCGATGCCCCAAATGCACAACTCCAATGACGCTCACTCGACAGCGAACCAATGCACAAGGCGAGAAGGTGCCTTCGCCGGCTCCGTTCGAGTGCCGATCCTGCGATTTTTCGGTTGGCGAGGTGAAACCCCGCCCCGACACTGTCTAGACAGCACGAGGCGTTTCGACCGAGAGGCGTTCTCCTTGCATTTGCCTCCTCATCGGCCGCGTATTGAATTCGAAGGCATGATCCCCGCGCCGGGTTTGCCGACGTCGTGGCACTGTTCTCGTGCGAATGCGATCGCCGCATCACCGAGTTGCGGCGTCAGCCGCTGATAGGCTGACGCCACGGCTGCGCTCAAATGCATCAACCGCGCAGGCCTCGCACGAACTCGCGCAACGCCTGTCCGATCTCGGCGGGCGAATCCTCCTGGATGTAGTGGATGCCCTTCACCGTCACCTCGGTCTGGTTCGGCCAGTTCCGGCAGAACTCCGCCGCACGGCCGGTGAGCAGCGCGCCGGGCTCGGCTGCGATGAAGAGCTTCGGCAGCGGGCTTGTCGCCATGAACTCGCCGTAACGCCGGACGATCTCGACCACATCCCCAGGCTCGCCGTCGATCGGCAACTCACGCGGAAAGACCAGCGTCGGCCGGCGCGCGTCGCGATCGCGGAACGGCGCGCGATAGGCCTCCATCTCCTCGTCGCTGAGCGTCCGGAGAATGCTCTTCGGCAGCACCGTCTCGATGAAGAAGTTGCCGTCGAGCACCATCTGCTCGCCCTTGTCGGACCGTAGCGCGCGGAACATCGCGTCACGGCCATGGGGGAAATCCTCCCAGCGCCGCGGCTGGACGATGGCCTCCATGTAGGCGATGGCTTGCACCTCCCCGGGGTGGCGGGACGCCCAATGGAAGCCCAGCGCCGAGCCCCAATCATGCAGCACCAGCACCACGTTGCCGGTGAGATGCAACGTCTCGAACCAGGCGTCGAGATAGCGCGCGTGATCCTTGAAGCTATACGCGCCGTTCGGCGACTTCCCGGACCGACCCATGCCGACGAGATCGGGCGCGAGGCAGCGCCCCAGGTTTGCGACATGTGGGATGATGTTGCGCCAGAGATAGGATGAGGTCGGATTGCCGTGCAAAAAGACGATGGGATCGCCCTCGCCGACGTCGACGTAGCTCATCTCGGTATCGAGGACCTTGGCACGCTTGCAAAAGCGCGCGTCGAGGCAGGACAGTTCGGCCATTTTGATTTCTCCGTTCAAGGGGCGCTCGTCAGGTCGGACTGAGACGCGCCTGCCGTTCCGAGCGTCGATGGCTGGCAGGATGGTGGCGAATGCGGTACTCTTGAAGCTCCACAATCCGTAAATTTCATGGAACCAATTTTCCAGCTTGCGATCCGCCTGCCGCCGACAGGCTCGCGCGATCTGCTGCGCGCCGTACACGGCCAACTCCGGACCGCCATCCTCGACGGCCGCCTGCAGCCCGGGCTGCGGTTGCCGGCGACCCGCACGCTGGCCGACAGCCTCGGCGTGTCGCGCAACACGATCGTTGCGACCTACGATCTGCTGCTCAGCGAGGGCTACCTGGTCGCCCGCCCCGGCGCCGGCACCTATGTGGCCGACGGCCTGCCCCGCCCCGGCCGCGCCAAAGCACCTGCCGGTGATGCGCCTGCAGACCGCCGGTTGGCCGAGTTCTGGCGCAAGCTTCCAGCGGGGTCACAATCCGCACCGAACGCGACGCCGCGTTTCGATTTCCGCATCGGCCTTCCCGACAAGGCGTCGTTCCCGTTTCCGATCTGGCGGCGTCTGTCAGCCCGCGCGTTGCGCGACCTGTCAAAGAGGCCGGCGTCTTACGCGGATCCCGAGGGCCAGCCGGTCTTGCGGGAGGCGATCGCCAAACATGTCTCGTTTGCCCGCGCCGTGGCCTGCGGCGCCGACGACGTCGTGGTCACCGCCGGCGCGCAGCAGGCTTTCGATCTGCTGGCCCGCATCCTCGTCACCCCCGGCAAGACCGAGGTCGCTATCGAGGATCCGAGCTATCCGCCGTTGCGCGCGGCCTTCGCGGCCGCTGGCGCCAGGATTGCCGCCGTCCCGGTCGACCGCGAAGGTCTGATCGTTGACCAGCTGCCAGCCGGCACACGCGTGATATGCGTGACGCCGTCGCACCAGTTTCCACTTGGCACTGCGATGTCACTCCCTCGCCGCGCGGCCCTGCTCGACTTCGCGCGCGCAAACAACGCGGTCATCATCGAAGACGACTACGACGGCGAATTCCGTTTCGAAGGACGGCCGCTCGATGCGCTGCAGACGCTCGACAGCCCCGGATCGGTATTCTATGTCGGCACGTTTTCGAAAAGCCTGTTTCCGGCGCTGCGTCTCGGCTTCGTGGTTGCGCCGCCCTGGGCGCACCGCGCGCTGACGAAAGCCAAGCAATGGACCGACTGGCATGGCGCAGTGCTGGCGCAGGACACACTCGCGGCATTCATCGCCGAGGGCCACCTCGCGCGCCATGTACGGAAGATGCGCAAGGTCTATGGCGAGCGCCGCGCCGCATTGTTGAAGGCGCTGGCGCGACATTGCGGCAATCGGCTGCAAGCAATCCCCGGCGAGGCCGGCCTACATCTCGCAACGACGCTCACCGGGACTCTCAAGGCAAAAGCCCTCGCAGCAAAGGCTGCCGATGACGGCATCGAAATTCTTTCCCTGGATTATTTCACCACACAAAAGCCCATGCCGAACGGCTTAGTGTTTGGCTACGGCATGATTGAATCCGATCGCATCGACGAAGCTGTTCGTCGGATTGCACGTGCGATGAATCGTTAATTTTGAGCGTTGCGCGCATGCACGTCTCCTCCTGGAGTGCAAGAGGACTGAATTTAAATATTTTCCCCGCTTAACACCGGCTTCAATGCCGGAAACGCCAACCTATATCGACGGGCGAAAATACCGCTGCCTGAACCGGAGCAGCACTCGTGCGACCAATACACAACAATTGAATTGAAGCTGCGCTCTTCGCGCTTTGAAACGGATTCGGCCTGAAACCGAATGACGGCGCATGGCTTGCCGTCCCTTTGGCTCTTCATGAGCACATCCACCACACACCACTGAATGGAGAAATCCCATGGATTTCGACACCGCCCTTCCGTTCGCCCTGTGGGCTGCGGGCATCACCGTGTTTCTGATCGTGCTGCGGGCGTCGAACGTCTTCCGTTACATTCCGAACAATCAGGTCGGCATCGTCGAGAAGCTCTGGACCGTCAGAGGCTCGATCGAATCCGGCTTCATCGCGCTGAACGGCGAAGCGGGCTTCGAGCCCGAGGTGCTGCGCGGCGGCCTGCACGTGTTCTTCCCGTTCATGTACCGAATCCACAAGTCCGATCTCGTCACCGTCGGCCAGGGCAAGATCGCCTATGTGTTCGCGCGCGACGGCGCGCCGCTCGGCGCCTCGCAGGTGCTCGGCGCCAACGACACGCCGGAGAAATCCGACTTCCAGGATGCGCGCCTGTTTCTGACCAGCGGCGGCCAGAAGGGCCCGCAGCGCAAGGTGCTGCGTGAAGGCACCTACGCCATCAACACCACGCAGTTCGCCATCATCACCGACGAGCGCGTCTACGGCCACGCGCTGAGCGGCCAGGAGCAGATCGTGCTCGACGGCATGCAGCAGACCATCACCGAGCGCGGCGGCTTTGCGCCGGTGGTGCTTGCCGCGGGCCACGACCTCGTCGGCATCGTCACCGTGCATGACGGCCCGTCCCTGTCGCCCGGCGAGATCATCGCGCCGGAGGTCGGCATCGATCTCCGCAATCCGGAGACGTTCCACAACAACTTCCAGGAGCCGGAGAAATTCCTGAAGGCCGGCGGCCATCGCGGCCGCCAGCTCCAGGTCATCGTCGAGGGCACCTGGTATCTCAACCGGCTGTTCGCGACCGTCGAGGCCGTGCCGAAGACCATCATTCCGGTCGGCAATGTCGGCGTGGTGATCTTCTACACCGGTCCCGCGACGGGCGACGTGTCCGGCGATCAGTATCGCCACGGCGAGCTGGTCACGAACGGCAGCCGCGGCGTCTGGAAGGATCCGCTCCTGCCCGGCAAGTACGCCTTCAACACTTATGCAGGCAAGATCGAGATCATCCCGACCGTCAACTTCATCCTGAAGTGGGTGCGCGGCGAGGTCGGGGCGATGAAGCTCGACGAGAATCTCTCCGAGATCTCGCTGATCACCAAGGATGCCTTCGAGCCGACACTGCCGCTCTCGGTGGTGATGCACATCGACTACAAGAAGGCGCCGATGATCATCCAGCGTTTCGGCGACGTGAAGAAGCTCGTCGAGCAGACGCTCGATCCGATGGTCAGCGCCTTCTTCAAGAACATCGCGCAGAAGATGACCTTGATCGAACTGCTGCAGAACCGCGCTGCGATCCAGGAAGAATCGGCGCAGCAGATGAAGGAGAAGTTCGCCGGCTACTCGCTGGAACTGCAGGAGGTGCTGATCGGCACGCCGCGCGCCGCGGCCGTGGGCGACCAGACCATCGAGAACATCCTCATTCAGCTGCGCTCGCGGCAGATCGCCCGAGAGCAGGTCGAGACCTACCGCGAGCAGGAGAAAGCCGCGACCCAGGAGCGCACGCTGAACGAGGCCAAGGCCACGGCGGCGGCGCAGACCGCGCTGACGCAATCGCTGATCCAGATCAAGGTGCAGGAGAACGAGGGCGCCGCGGCCTTCGCTCGCGCTCAGAAGGACGCCGAGACCATCAAGGTTACGGCTGCCGCGATGGGCGAGCAGTCGCGCCTCGAAGGCCAGGGCGAGGCTGATCGCGCGCTCGCGATCGGCACCGCCAACGCCCAGGCCACCAAGCTTGCGGTCGACGCTTACGGCGGGCCGGAATTCCGGCTGGCCGAGCAGAACTTTGCGCGCTTTGCCGATGCGCTGACCAAGATCAACCAGCCGCTGGTGCCGCAATTCCTGATGTCCGGAACGCAAGGCAGCGAGGGCGGCAATGCCGGGCTCATCCCGACCGCGATGCTGAGCTCGATGTTCGGGCAGATGATGCCGGAGGCGCTGGAGCGGCTGAAGGACGAGGCGCCGAAGGCCGGGCGACGGCCGAACGGAGCGTGAGCGGCTGATTGTCGCGTGTGACGCAGCAGATGCGCAAAACCGCGCATCTGCTGCGCGATTCTTATTCTTGAAAGCCTGGCGCGCGTTTTGCAGGAATGCGTCGCGTCGGGATATCGGCGGAGAACACGATACGGCTCCGCGGGCAAGAAAGGATAAGAAACATGACCTCGGGTGCGAGCCGCTTCGGCTTGATGTTCTTGTTATCTGCCGCCGTGCTTGGCGGCGCCGCCGCATCGACCGCGAGCGCCCAGGAAGCCGCAGCACAATTCCCCAGCCGCGACATCACGATCATCGTTCCGTTCGGCGCGGGCGGTCCGCCCGACAGCATCGCCCGCGTGATCGCCGCGGGCTTGAGCAAGAATCTCGGCAGGCCGGTGATCGTCGAGAACCGGCCGGGGGCGAGCTCGGGTCTCGCCTCGAAAGCCGTCGCACGGGCCGAGCCCAACGGCTACACGCTGCTGGCGATCGACATCTCCTTCGCGGTCGCGCCGCATATCGCCTCGAACCTGGGCGTCGATACGTTCAAGGATTTCCGGCCGATCGGGCTCTCGGCCAAATCGGTGTTCACACTGATCGCCGCGCCGTCACTCGGAGCGCCGACGGTCGCGGATTTTGTGAAGCTCGCCAAGGCCAAGGGCCAGGAGATCCAGATCGGCCATACCGGTATCGGCACCACGCCGTACCTCGCCGCCATGACCTTCATCAAGTCCGCCGGCATCGATCCGCTCCTGGTGCCGTACAAGGCCATCGCCGAAGCCACAAACAATGTCGTGGCGGGCCACATCTCGGCGACGTTCTCCGCCGCCAGCACCGCGATCGGACTGGGCAGCGGCAAGGCAAACGTCCTCGGGGTCACCGGCTCGAAGCGGCTCGCGGCGCTGCCTGATGTTCCGACTTTTGAGGAGTCCGGGGTCAAGATGACCGGCTTCGAGAACGGCTCGTGGTACGGCCTCATGGCGCCGGCCGGCACGCCGGACGCCATCATCGCCAAGCTCAACGCCGCCCTGAAGGCAACCGTTGAGGACAAGGCCGTCGCCGACAAGCTGATGGCATCGGGACTTGAGCTTGCCAGCAGCACGCCGGAGGAGTTCGGCAGCTTCACCAAGGCGCAAAACACCTATTGGGGCGAAACGCTACGCGCGGCGGGCATCCAGCCCGAGCCGAAATAGCGCCGCCTATCCGATCAGTGGCGGGCTACCGGGATCGTCGGACAGCGCCAGCACCGCGTGTTGCGACACGTGCAGCGCCGCCTCGATCTGCTGGGCGGCCTCCCGCAACAGCCGCAGATATTTGCGGACCATCGCCTGCGGCGTGTTGCGCGGCGGATATTCCACCACGTTGACGCCGGCGATGACGCCGCCTTCGCGATCGCGGACCGGCACCGCGATCGAGCAGAAGCCGACGCCCGGGCTCTTCTCGATGGTGGCCCAGCCGGAGCTTCGCACCCCATCGACGATGCTTCTGAACTCATCGGTGCTGAATTCGGCTTTCGCATCCGGCTGCTGCGCCGCGAGGTAGGCTTCGAAGCGTTCCGGCGACAGCCCCGCGAGCAGCACGCGGCCGATCGAAGCCGAATGCGCGGCCACGCGCGTGCCGAGCGGGATCGTGATGTTCATCATGCGATTGTTCGCCGAGCGCGCCAGCAACCGGATGTCGAGACCGTCCAGGATGCCGAAGCTCGAGGTCTCGCGCGTCACCGAGGTCAGCTCGTTCAGGAACGGCTGGATGACGCGGTTGACGTCGAGCGAAGCCAGATAGCTGAAGCCGATGTCGAGCGCGCTCGGCCGCAGATAGAACAGGTCGTCGCTGCGGCCGACATAGCCGAGATCGAGCAGCGTCAGCAGAAACCGCCGCGCCGCGGCGCGGTCGAGCCCGGTGCGCTCGGCGACATCGGCGATGCGGAGCATCGGCGCCTGGCGGTCGAACGCCTTGATGACCGAAAGCCCCCGCGCCAGCGAACTGGAGAAGTGTTCCGAAGCCTTTGATTTCGCAGGCGGCATGACCGGATTCACGTTCGTGCGATAACCGCACGAATTATATCAACTCTTGAATGCCACTCAAGCATTTCCTGGCGTTGACACAGCAATTGTCCATTATTTACGCTCACGACCGTCCAGTCCAGAAAGTGCGTTTACCGCACGAAATAGTGAGAGCACCATGGCAGTCACGACCTACAAGAACGTCATTGTCGAAAAGGACGACGGCCTGACCTGGGTCACGCTCAACCGCCCGGACAAGCGCAACGCCATGAGCCCTGAGCTCGATCAGGAAATGCTCGATGTGGTCTTAAGCCTCGAGGGCGATCCGGAGACGCGGGTGCTGATCCTCACCGGCGCGGGCGAGGCCTGGTGCGCCGGCATGGACCTGAAGCTCTATTTCCGCGAGCTGGAGAACAAGCCCAACGAGCGCATCCGCGCCGAATGGACCACACATCAGTGGCGCTGGTATCGCCTCTGGAATTTCCCGAAGCCGACCATCGCCATGGTCAACGGCTTCTGCATGGGCGGCGCGTTCACGCAGCTCGTCGCCTGTGACTTCGCGTTCGCAGCCGAAGATGCGAAGTTCGGCCTGTCCGAGGTGAACTGGGGCATCCTGCCGGGCGGCCTCGTCAGCAAGGCGCTGCAGGTCTGCCTCGGCTATCGCGACGCGCTCTACTACAGCCTGACCGGCGAGCTGTTCGACGGCAAGAAGGCGGAAGAGATCCGGCTCATCACCAAGGCCGTACCGGCGAAGGACCTGAAGCAAACCGTCACCGAGTTTGCCCGTCGTTTCGTCAAGATGAACCCGGAGACGCTGCGCGGCACCAAGCAGGGCATCAAGGCGGTGCGCGACATGGATGTCGGCCAGGCCCACGAATACCTGATGGCGAAGTCGAACGAGCTGCGCGCCCGCGACAAGGAAGACGGCTACTCGAAGGGCATCAAGCAATTCATCGACGACAAGACCTATAAGCCCGGCCTCGGCGCCTACAAGCGGCCGGAGTGAGGCGGTTCGCCGGAGCAGCACGATGGCGGTTGAGACACATACGGGTCCGCTCAAGGGCGTGAAGGTCATCGAGCTCGGCACGATGATCACCGCGCCCTATGCCGGCATGCTGCTCGGCGAAATGGGCGCCTCCGTCATCAAGGTCGAGAATCCCGAGGGGGGCGATCCGTTCCGTGCGACCAGCGGCGGCAACTACGGGCCGAACTTCATCGCCTACAACCACGGCAAGCGCAGCATCACTGTCGACCTGAAGTCCGAGGACGGCAAGCGCACGTTCCGCGCACTGATCGAGCAATCCGATGTGCTGCTGGAGAACTATCGCACCGGCGTGATGGACAAGCTCGGCTTCTCGGCTGAGACGATCCGCGCCATCAATCCGCGTATCGTACATTGCTCGATCACCGGCTTTGGCACGACCGGCCCCTACAAGAACCGCCCGGCCTATGATGCGGTGGCGAGCGCGCTCAGCGGCGTCTACGGCCTCGCCGTCGACCCCAAAGACCCGCGTCTCGTCGGCGTGACCATCTCGGACAACGTCACCGGCATGTACGCGGTCAACGGCATCGTCAGCGCGCTCTATGAGCGGGAGCGGACCAACAAAGGCCGCCGCGTCGAGGTCAACATGCTGGAAAGCTCGATCGGTTTCACCCCCGACGCTTTCGCGCATCTGACGCGGACCAAGGTCGAGTACGGCCCCTCCTCGCGCATCGCTTCGTCGCAGTGCTTCGCGTTCACGTGCGCGGACGGCAAGCTTCTGGCGATTCACCTGTCGGTGCAGACCAAGTTCTGGGAGAGCCTGCTCAAGATCGTCGACACGCCTGCGATCGCCGGCGATGAAAAGTTCAAGACCCGGCCAGGGCGCATCGCGAACTATCATGAGCAGCGCGCTGTGTTACAGCGCGTCTTCGCCACCCGGCCGCGGGCCGAATGGATGGCCGAGCTCGACAAGATGGACGTGCCGTTCGCGCCCATTCATTCGGTGCCGGACGTGATGACCGATCCGCAGGTGCAGCACCTTGAGACCTTCAGCACGATCAAGCATCCGGTCGAAGGCGATGTGATCAGCATCCGTTCGCCGATCCGGTTCGACGGCGCGCGCTCCGAGAACACGCCGCCGCCGGCGCTCGGCGAGCACACCGACGAAGTTCTTGCCGAACTCGGCATTGCGCAGACCAGCAAGTGAGGAGCCGCCCGTGATTGGTCTCAGTTCCGAACAGAAGCTTCTCCAGGACAGCGTGCGCAAGCTTCATGAGAAGCACGCGCCGCGCGATTATCTGCGCCGGCTGGAGCGCGAGAACGCCTACCCTTACGAGCTCTACAAAGCCTGGGTCGACGCCGGCCTGTTCGGCGTGGCGTTTCCGGAGCAATACGGCGGCAGCGGCGGCTCGATCACCGACCTCGCCGTCGTGGTCCACGAGATCGCCTACAGCAGCATCGACTACCAGATGGCGTATGGCGGCGCCGTGTTCTGCGGCCTCAACATCCTGCGCAAGGGCAGCGAGGAGCAGAAGGAGTACTGGTTGCCCAAGCTGATCAGTGGCGAGCGCAAGCTCTCGATCTCGATCTCGGAGCCGGAGGCCGGCTCCGACGTCGGCGCAGTCCGCACCCGCGCGGTGCGCGACGGCTCGCAGTTCGTCGTCAACGGCCAGAAGGTGTGGAACACCGGCGCCGGCGCCGACGATCTGACGCTGAGCGTTTATCTCAAGACCGACACCAGCGTGCATTACCGCCAGGGCATGTCGCTGTTCCTGATCGACAACGACGCGCCGGGCGTGAAGTTCAACAAGCTCGACATGCTCGGCCGCCGCGTCACCGGCACCTACGAGGTGTTCTTCACCGATGTGCGCGTCGATGAGAGCCGCATCATCGGCGGCGAGAACAAGGGCTGGGACTGCCTGCTCTCCGGCCTGCAGGTCGAGCGCATCGTCTCGGCCGCGGGCAATTGCGGCGCGGCGCAGGCCTGCGTCGATCTCGCCAGCGCCTATGCCAAGGAGCGCAAGCAATTCGGCCGCACCATCGGCAGCAACCAGGCGATCGCGCATATGCTCGCCGACATGCAGACCGAGACCGCCGCCGCTTGGGCGCTGCTTTGGCAGGCGGCAAACGTGGCCGCCTCGGGGCAGGACGCGTTCAAGGAAATCACCATGGCCAAGCTGAAAGCGGCCGAGAACTACGTGAATGTCGCCAGGATGGGTATGCAGATCTGCGGCGGCATGGGCTACAGCAAGGAATTCGACATGGAGCGGCACTATCGCGACGCTTCTCCATCGACGGTCGCAGCCGGCACCTCGCAGATTCAACGCAATCTCATCGCCGGCATGATGGGGCACAAGGTCTCGTGATGTTTCATGCGAATGGCATGGGACTTGCGAACTGTTCGGGCATCACAAACCTGATCAGGAACGGATCGATGAAGACGAGTCTGTGTTGCGCGGCGCTGCTTCTTGCTCTCGCGAGCCACGCGCCCGCCGCGGAATTTCCGAGCCAACCCATCCGCTTCGTCATTCCGTTCAGCGCAGGCGGCCCGACCGACACCGCCGGACGCCTGATCGCCGAGCCGCTGCGCCGCCAGCTCGGCCAGCCGATCGTGATCGAGAATCGTCCGGGCGCGAGCGGCGTGCCCGGCACCGAAGCCGTGGTGAACGGCCCGAACGACGGCTACACACTGGTGGTCGGCGGCATCGCACCGATCGTGCTGGTGCCCGCGGTGAAGAAGCTCCGCTACGACGTCGACAAGGATCTGGTGCCGCTCGGCCTGATCTGGCGCTCGCCGCAGGTCTTTGCAGTGCGCGCGTCGCTGGACGTCAAGACGGTCGCGGACTTCGTCGCCTATGCCAAGGCCAATGCCGACAAGGCGACGATCGGCTCGGCCGGCATCGGCACCGTCACGCATCTTGCCAACGAGCTGTTCAAGCAGGAAGCCGGCGTCAGCTTCACACACGTGCCCTATCGCAGCACGTCGAACTCGATCACCGACCTGATGGGTGGACAGATCGACGCGATCTTCGGCGACGTCGCGATCCTGGCGCCGCAGGTGAAGGCCGGTGCCATCAAGGCGCTGGCGATCACCTCGGACAAGCGCTCGCCGCTCCTGCCCGAGCTGCCGACCATGGCCGAGGCCGGGTTGCCCAATGTGAAGACCGAGGTCTGGTTCGGATTGCTCGCCCCCGCGCGCACACCCGCGCCGGTGCTCGATCAGCTCAAGCGCGCGGTCGCCGCAGCACAAGAGGACCCGGAGTACAAGGCGGGCCTCCTGAAATACGGCACGGTGCTGAACAGCGTCGGCGCCGAGCCGTTCGCCGACTTCATCAAAGCAGAATCGCAACGCTGGACGCCGATCCTGAAAAAGGCCGACGTCAAGTTTGAATGATCTCGTTTGCCGAGGACTGAGCTATGGCGAAAAACAAGAATGCGGGAGGCGGCTCGAACAACACCAGCATGCGGCTCGCCTACGACGACCTGCGCACCTGGCTCGCCGAGGCCGACCGGCTCGGCGAGCTGAAAACCGTCCGCGGCGCCAACTGGGCCGAGGAGATCGGCATGGCAACTGAGCTGGTCAGCCACAGCGACAAGGCCCCCGCCGTCGTGTTCGACGACATCCCCGGCGTGCCGAAAGGTTTCCGCGTCCTCGCCAACATCTTCGGCGGCAAGCGCAAGAACATGACGCTCGGCTTTCCGGCCGAGCTCGACAAGGTGGCGCTGAGCGAAGCCTTCTCCGGCGCCTGGGACACCGACCGGCTCGTGCCGCCGGTTTTCGTCGAGACTGGCCCGATCTTCGACAACGTGATCACCGGCGACGCCGTCGACGTCGAGCTGTTCCCGACCCCGAAATGGCACGAAGGCGACGGCGGCCGCTACATCGGCACCGGCTCCTACAACGTCACGCAGGACCCGGACGACGGCACGCTGAACGTCGGCACCTACCGCATCATGCTGCACGACAAGAAGCACGTGACCTACAACGCCGCGCCCGGCAAGCACGGCCGCATCCACCATCAGAAGTACATCAAGCGCGGCGAGAAGATGCCCGTCGTGCTGGTGCTGGGCGGCGATCCGCTGACGTTCCTGCTCGGCGGCACCGAGGTGCCGGACGGCATCTGCGAGTTCGACGTCGCGGGCGGGCTGCGCGGCGAGCCGCTCAAGCTCGTGCGCGGCAAGCACACCGGGCTGCCCTTCCCGGCCAATGCCGAGATCGTCATGGAAGGCTACGTGCATCCCGAGACGCTGGTGCCCGAAGGTCCGTTCGGCGACTGGACCGGCACCTACACCGAGTCCGGACGCAAACGGCCACTCTGCGAGATCACCGCAATCTACTATCGCAACGATCCGATCCTCCTGGGCTTCGTGCCGCAGAGCCTGCCCGACGAATATTCACGCTATCGCGCCATCACACGCTCCGCGCTGCTCAAGCAGAACATCGAGGCCGCGGGCGTGCCCGACGTGAAGGCCGTCTGGGCGCACGAATGCGGCGGCTCGCGGCTCCTCTACGGCGTTGCGATCAGCCAGCGCTACGACGGCCACGCCGTGCAAGCCGGACACATCGCCTGCCAGTGCCATGTCGGCGCCTATGGCAGCCGCTGGGTCATCGTGGTCGACGACGACATCGACGTTTCAAATCTTGAAGAGCTGATGTGGGCGGCGCTCACGCGCGCCGATCCGGTCAAGGACATCGACTTCATCCGCGGCGCTTGGAATTCGCCCGCCGATCCGCGCATTGAGCCCGCCGAGCGCGCCAAGGGCAACATCACGAGCTCGCGCATGATCATCAATGCGTGCCGGCCCTATTCCTGGCGCGACGAGTTCGTCGCGCCGGTGAAGCCGTCAGAGGAGATGGTGAAGCGCGCCAAGGAAAAGTTCGGCTGGCTGCTCGATTAGCGTTCAATGGTACCGACTCGATCTGTGCAGCACTGGGTCCCCGCTTCCGCGAGGACGAACGGTTGATGGTGCAGTGAACTCTCTCCCCGTTCGTCCCCGCGGAAGCGGGGACCCAGGGCGACAAATTCCGAAGCTTCGGTTTGAGTAGATTGGCCTCTAATGCGTGAGCCGCGACGCCGCGAACCACAGCGCCGCAAAAACCGCACCGAAGCCGACGACGAGGCCGAGCAGAAACACCCACGCCGTTCGCCAGCCGCTGTGACCGGCTTCCATTTCGATCGAACCAGTCGGGTCCGCCGCCAGCGCCTTGTCGCGCTCGATCATGCGCAGCGCGATGTAGTGCGTCACGGCTTTCACGATGTCCGCGATCTCGCCGGACTCCGCCAGCATCTTGCGGCCGTAACGCGTGTCCTGCACGAAGCGGTAGCGGCGCTTGTCGCGCCCCATCGCCACATGGGCGATGGCGTCGATCCAGAGCCGCGGCACGTCGCCCCGGCTGATGCCGCGATCGAACAGCTCGACCTCCGGCGGCACTTCCTTGAACAGCGGATCGAGCGCCTCGTTGAGCAGCTCCAAACGCGCAAGCTCGGCATCGCGCAGGTCGACCACCACGGCCGACCGCTCGGCGACCTCGATGCGGGTTTGCCGGACCGCAGCCTTCAGCGATCCGGGCTCGGCCTCCGCCGCCCCCGCATCGGGCTTCGGACGCCGTCTGATCCACGCCATATGGTTAATTTAGCAGGCCCCAGCCCCACCGCAAAATAAGGCAGGGCCTGAGCATTTATGGTTAACGGCGGCGAAATTTCCGCCGCCGAAATCAGCCGCCAAGCCCGTATTTCCGGCCCCAGCCGAGACCGTCCTCGGTGCGCGCCCGGGGCTTGTATTCACAGGCCGTCCAGCCGGACCAGCCGAGCCGGTCCAGCGCCTCGAACACCGCCGGATAGTTGATCTCGCCCTCGTCCGGCTCGGCGCGACTCGGCACCGCGGCGATCTGCACGTGGCCGACCAGCGGCTGATGCGCCTCGAAGCGCGTGATGAGATCGCCGCTCACGATCTGCACGTGATAAAAGTCGAACTGGATCTTCACATTGGGCCGCCCGACCTTGGCGATGATGTCGGCCGCCTGCTCGATCCGGTTCAGGAAATAGTTCGGCCGGTCGCGGGTGTTGATCGGCTCGATCAGGAGCGTCACGCCGGTGTCCTTCGCCAGGTCCGCGGCGCGCGTCAGGTTGGCCACGAAGGTCTTCTCCGCGGCGGGCCGCTGCTCGGACGGCACCTTGCCGGCCATGCAGTGGATCGCCTTGCCGCCGATCGCGACCGTGTAGTCCAGCGCTTGCTTGAACACCGCATCCCATTCGGCCTCGCGGCCCGGCACCGCACCGAGCCCTGAGTCACCCTCGCGCCCGCCGACCGCTGTGTTGACGCCAAGCTGGGTAAGCTTGTGCTTCTCGAGCTCGGCCCTCACGGCCGCCGGCGACTGGTCATACGGATATTGCAGCTCGACCGCCTTGAAGCCGGCCTTGGCCGCCGCGCCGAAGCGTTCGAGCAGCGGCCGCTCGGTGAAGAGATAAGCGAGATTGGCGGCGAAGCGCGGCATGGACAGTTCCTCTTTCAGGCCAAGGAGCTTGTTCTGGTTAAGGCGCAGGGGACTGTAGCGGCCCCGCTGCGCAGGCCAAACCACTGAAATGAAACGCATCTTTCTGCCCACTGTGAGTGGGCAAAACGGTGCATCGAGTCACCCAGAGGTCTGCACCCACCACAAATTCCGGCTCCGCATTCCGGGACATTTTGATTATTCTTGTAATTTCAGCAACTTATAAAATTGGGCAAATGCCCATATATTTGCCCACTCGCCGGGTGGGCTCGATTGTGGTTGACGACCTTAACCAGAATTGGTCGCATTCGACCCGGGTCCACGCCTGTCGCTGACCCGCAAAACCCGCGCCGTTCCTGCATTCGGGCTGGATCGGACGGGGGCGCGATCAAGCCGGCAATGAACCGGTGCGGCGTGGGACCGGAGGAGACACGGGAGAGCGCTGCCATGAACGCCCAAGAGCTGCTGCAGGAAATTTCCGACTATTGCCGCCAGACCGGCCTTGCCGAATCCACCTTCGGCCGCAGAGCCGTCAACGACGGCAAGCTCGCGAGTAGGCTTCGCCACGGCGGGCGCATCACCACCGAGACGCTCGACCGCATCCGCAATTTCATGACCAACAACGCCAACGTGGCGGCGCGTCCGACGGTCATCCCCCGCACCGTCGATCGCAGCGGCGAAGCAGGCGTAGCCCCGCACGCGCCGGCGTCGATCGGAGCGCCCTTCTCGGCGGCCGCTCCGGCTCCGCGCCCCGCTCCCGCGATGAGCGTCCCGATGCCTGCGCCGCGCGGCGCGCCGATGCCTTCGCCAGCCGGCCAGGCGCCGGGCGGCGGCGGCGGTGCGGACCCGCAGCGCAACTTCCGCTTCTTCGACAACCGTCAGAAGTATCTCCTCTTCGTCAACACCTGCTCGGAGAAGTGGGTGGTGGCGCATCGCGTGTCGATGGAGCTTGCCAACGTCCATCCGCGGCCGCCGGCGCTGCGGCTGTTCGACGCCGGCGTCGGCGACGGCACCGTGCTGCTGCGCGTGATGCGCGCCATGCACGACCGCTTCCCGCACACGCCGCACTACGTCGTCGGCAAGGAGATCAGCCTCGAGGACGTCCGCCTCGCCACGCAGAAGATGTCGGACCGTTTCACCGAGCATCCGGCGACCGTGCTGGTGCTGACCAACCTCGCCTATGCGGACGCGCCGTGGCTGCATGTGAAGTCGCTGTCGGCGGCCTCCAGCATGGTGTGGCATGAGGTGGCGCTGACCGGCACCTCGGCGCATCAGTTCGAGCAGCAAATCACGGATCTGGTGCCGTTCCTCAACGAGAACTGGAAGGCCGGCGTCAGCCCCAAGACCGGCAATCCGGTCTATGAGCGTCCTGTGGTGCTCGTGATCTACCGCGAGGACCACAAGTTCCTGCTCGATCCGATCATCCCGAAGCCCGGCGGCACGGTCGCCAATTACGACCTCGTCATCGCGTCGCAGCCCTATCGCGCCCGCGCCTCGCTCGAATTCAAGGCCAAGCGCGTGGTCACCCCGCTGGCCCGTGCGCTCGGCCCGGGCGGCCGCATGATCGCAATTCATTCGCACGGCAACGATCCCGGTCATGAGATCATCCAGAAGGTCTGGCCCGGCGACAATCCGTTCCTGCACGACCGCCATCAGATCATGAAGGCGGTGAAGCACGAGCTCGGCACCGCGGGCCGCGATCTCAACTTCAACGCCTATGCCGACAACCGCTCGCTGTTCCGCTACGACATGCACACGCTGCCGAGCGAGATCACGCAGGAGTCCTCGATCGGCACATCGACGCTGTTCGCGGCCTGGAACGCTGCGATCTACGTGTCGCAGGTGGAAGATCATCGCGTGGCGGAGGCCGCCAACGACAGCCGCTATCTCGAAGCCACCGCCGAGGTGCTGCAGAAGCACGGCGGACTGTGGTTCATCGACGAGTCCTACGTGATATCGAGACGGCGCGAATGACGAGGGAGGCCGGTCATGGCTCTCTCGTCGCGCGCCTCCCTCGTCGACCAGCGGCTTGAGACTGCGCCGCGTGTCATGTCCTTTCTCCGTCAGTTCTCGATGGAGATCACGAAGCCGTCCGACGCAGACCTTGCCGCGCTGAAATCGGTGCTGCCGGCGCGGGCGCCGATCTACGTGCCGGCCATCCCCAACAGCCCACTGTCCGAGCTGATCGCGGCCGCAACGCGGGTGCGGGCCCAGGGCTTCGAGCCGGTGCCGCACCTCGCCGCGCGCCGCATCGAAAGCCACGCGGCGCTCGAAGACCTGCTGTCGCGGCTGTCGCGCTGGGCCAATGTGCGGCGCGCCCTCGTCATCGGCGGCGATGTGCCGAACGCCGCCGGGCCGTTCAACAGTGCGCTCGAACTGATCGACAGCGGCCTGTTGCAGCGGCACGGCATCGCCGAGATCGGCATCGCCGGCTATCCTGAAGGCCATCCCCGGCTGTCGCCGGAAACGCTCGATCGCGCGCTCGCAGCCAAGATCGAAGCCGCCGAGCAGACCGGGCTCGCCGTCACGATCGTCACGCAATTCTGCTTTGATGCGCCGGCGATCATGAGCTGGATCAAGCGCCTGCGCGCGCACGGCTTCGAGCATCCGGTGCGCGTCGGAATGGCCGGGCCTGCGAGCTTCGCCGCGCTGATGCGCTATGCGCGCCTTTGCGGTGTCCGCGCCTCGGCGCATGGCCTCGCCTGTCAGCCCGGCCTGGTCAAGCATCTGCTCGGCACCAGCACGCCCGACCGCATCGTCCGGCCGCTGGCCGAAGGCTGCGACGAACAGGCGCTGGGGCGCGTGTCGGCGCACTTCTTCTCGTTCGGCGGCGCCGCCGCAACCGCGCGTTGGGCGTCAGCCGCCGCAGCCGGCCGGATTGTGCTTGACCGTGCCGGCGGCTTCCGCGTCGAGCCGCCCTGAACGCGTCCCGAACCTCCTGACCGCAACGCAAGGCTGCGGCGCCAAGACGCGGCGCCAAGCCACCAGCGGCCGCGTCTCGCCTTGCCGGTTGCGCTGTGCAATGATCGCCGCGCGGGGAACCAACTCCGCCAACAATCATACCGGCCTCGCACCGCCGGACGTCGCACCTTTCGGGGAGGAAGCCAACGATGCTGAAGCTCGTTCGCGCGGCTGTTCTGTCGCTTGTGGGCACTGCTGTGCTCGGATTTGCCGTGCCTGCCTCAGCGCAGACCATGGGCTTCGCCACGCTGCCGCCCGGCACGCTCAATCACACCACGGCTTCGGCCATCGCCAAGGTGCTCAAGGACAAGGGCGGCATCAACATGCTGGTGCAGCCGACCGCTGGCGATCAGGTCATCAACCCGATGGTCGGCCGCGGCGAGGTCGAGATCGGCATCACCAACATCATGGAGGCGCAGGACGCGCTCGACGGCCAGTTCAAGGACATGCGGCTGGTCGCGGCGGTCCATCCGCTGCGCACGCCGTTCTTCGTGCGCAAGGATTCCGGCCTGGTGAAGATGGCCGACATGAAGGGCAAGCGGGTGTCGCTCGGCTATTCGGCGATGCGCAACATCGACAAGACCATGCGCGCGCAGCTTGCCACCGCGGGCCTGACCGAAGCTGACGTCAAGCCGGTGCTGGTGCCGAATGTCGTGCGCAGCGCCGACGAGTTCATGGCCAGCAACGCCGACATGTTCTCGTTCGCGTTCGGCGGGCCCAAGGTGAAAGAGGCCGACGCCACCGTCGGCGGCATCCGCGCGCTGGAGCTCGGCGACGGCTGGGCAGCCGCCAAGAAGATCATGCCCTGGGCCTACCTCACCGACATCGGCCCTGGCCCGATCTTCACCGGCGTCGACAAGCCGATGAAGGTCTACAGCTTCGACAACGTGCTGATCGTCTCGGCCAAGATGCCGGACGACTTCGTCTACAAGGTCCTCGACCTGATGGAGAAGAACAAGGACGAGCTCGTCGCGGTGCAGCCGGTGCTGCGCGAGTTCTCCGGGGCGAATGCCTACAAGCAATACGGCGTGCCCTACCATCCCGGCGCGCTGAAATACTTCAAGGAAAAGAATATCGCGGCCAAAGCGCTCGATTAGTCACGTCGAGTTAGTCACGGGGAGGATTGCAAAATGACGACCAACAGCAGACGGACCATGCTTCGGCATGGCTTGTTCGGCGCGGCGCTCGCGGCAGCCCTCGGGCTCGGCAGCGGAGCCACCTCGGCGCAGACCTACGGGCTCGCCACCATGCAGCCCGGCACGCTTGCCAACACGGTTGCTTCGGCGATTGCCAAGACGCTGAAGGAAAAAGGCGGCCTCAACACGCTGGTCCAGGCCACCGCAGGCGAGTCGGTGCTGATCCCGATGGTGGCGCGCGGCGAGATCGACCTCGGCATGGCCAACATGCTCGAAGTGGTCGAAGGCATCGAAACCGGCAAGCTGCAGAACGATCTGCGCATCATCGGTTCGATCTATGTGCTGCGCATGGGCTTCTTTGCCAGGAAGGACAGCGGCATCGTCAACATGGCCGACGTCAAGGGCAAGCGCGTGCCCGCCGGCTATTCGGCGATGCGCACGCTCGACCGGAACACCCAGGCGATGCTCGCCACCGCGAACCTCAGCCTCGCCGACGTCAAGCCCGTGATGGTGCCGAACGTGCTGCGCGGCGGCGATGACTTCATGTCCGGCTCGAACGACATGTTCATGTTCTCGTTCGGCGGTCCCAAGGTGCGCGAGGCCGACGCCACCGTCGGCGGCGTGCGCGCCGTCAAGGTCGGCAGCAATCTCGAAGCCAGCCGTAAGATCTTCCCCTACGGCTATTTCAGCGACGTGAAGCCGATCCCGGCCTATGTCGGCGTCAGCGAGCCGATGCAGGTCTACGCGATGGACTACATCCTGTTCACCAACGCCAAGATGAAGAACGAGACCGTCGAGAAGATCATCGACACCATGGCGAAGAACAAGCCCGACATGGTGGCGACCGCGCCGGCGCTGAACGACTTCGCGCTCGACACCATGTATCGCAAGCACGAGATGACCTATCACCCCGGCGCGCTGAAATACTTCCAGGACCACAAGATCGAAGCCAAGGCCTATTGATCGGGAGACCGTCGCGTGACCGATCAGCAGCAAGCCCCCGGCGCAGCACACATCTCGGCCGCGTCGGAAGAGCGCTTCATCGCCAGCACCGAGGAGTTCGCGGCCGAGTCCTCGAAGGCCACGGTGTTCGCCTCGATGGCGATCCAGGCGCTGCTGGTCGCCTGCGTGGTGCTGTGGGTGCTGGACGTGCCCCGCCAGGTGTTCGGCATGTCGTTCTACACCGAGCAGCTTCTTTCGGTGACGCTCGGCCTGACGCTGGCGCTCGCTTTCGTCACCGAGGCCACGCACAAGCCTGGCGCCATCGATCTGGGTGGCGCGATCGTGACGATCATCATCGCCGCCTATCTGGTCTACAGCTATCACCGTGACGGAGCGCTGCCTTTGCCTGCGATCGTGGGCTTGATCGCCGCGCTCGTCTGGACTGTCACCGCAGGCTTCATGGCTGCACTCACCTGGACGGTCCTTGGCGGTCGTATCACCGTGGCGCGGCTGCTCGACTGGATCTGCGCGGCGCTGTCGCTCGCGCTCTGCGCCTACATCACAGTCCGCTACGAGGCGCTGACCTATGAGCTTGCGATGCTGCCCTTCGAGGGCGTGCTCGGCAGCGCGATCCTCACCTTCCTGGTGCTGGAGGCAAGCCGCCGCATCTCGGGCTGGGGCTTCGTCAGCATCATCCTGGCGATCGCCGTCTACGTCTATATCAGCCCGTTCCTGCCCGGCGACTTCCAGACCCGCTGGGTCTCGCCCGAGCGCATGGTGGCTTACGTCGGCCTCGACGTGAACGGCATGATCGGCTCGATCCTGCAGGTCGCGGTGCTCGTCGTGATCCCGTTCACGATCCTCGGCCAGGTACTGGCGCGCACCGGCGGTGCCGACTTCTTCTCGGACCTCGCGATGTCCGCGATGTGGCGCTTCCGCGGCGGCGCCGCCAAAATCGCCGTGGTCGGCTCGGCGTTGTTCGGTATGATCTCCGGCAGCGCGGTGTCGAACGTGCTCGCGGTCGGCGTCGTCACCATTCCGGCGATGCGCAAGTCCGGCTTCTCGGCCTATCGCGCCGCCGCGATCGAGTCGGTCGGCTCGACCGGCGGGCAGTTGATGCCCCCGGTGATGGGCGCCGCGGCCTTCATCATGGCTGAGTTCCTGCAAGTGTCATACGGCGCAGTCTGCATCGCGGCCGCCATCCCGGCGATTCTCTATTACGCCTGCCTCTTCATCCACGTCGACCTCGAAGCCGCCAAGCACGGCATCGGCGGCGTCGATTCCGAGGAGATGCCCTCCCTCACCGAGATCCTGAAATCCGGCTGGCACTTCCTCGTCCCGATCTTCTTTCTCGTCATCGCGCTGATCTATCCCGAGAAGCTGTTGCTGACGCCGGAAAAGGCCGCGGTCGCCGCGACCGCTCTGCTGATCGTCCTGGCGCTCATCTTCGGCTATCGCGGCAAGCGCACGTCGCCACGCGAGATCGCGGTCGCCGTGGTCGAGACCGGCCGCGTGTCGCTCGACATCATCCTGATCGGCGCCGCCGCCGGCATCATGGTCGGCGTCATGAGCATCTCGGGTCTTGCCTTCAGCATGACGCTGCAGCTGCTCGCGCTGTCCGGCGACAACGTGTTCCTGCTGCTGTTGCTCATCGCGGTGCTCGCCTTCGTGCTCGGCATCGGGCTCCCCACGGTGAGCGTCTACATCCTCACCGCGACCTTGCTCGCGCCCGCGCTGGTCAAGCTCGGTGTCACGCCGATGGCTGCGCATATGTTCGTGATGTATAACGGCATGCTGTCGATGATCACGCCGCCGGTGGCGTTCGCGGCCTATGCCGCCGCCAACATCGCCCGCACCGACGGCTGGACCACCGGCTGGGTCGCCTGCCTGGTCGGCTGGAGCACGTTCATCCTGCCGTTCCTGTTCGTGCTGACGCCGAGCCTCCTCATGGACGGCCCGACCTATCTGATCGTCTGGAATTTCGTGCGCATCCTGTTCGCGCTGTTCGTCGGCACCGCGGCGATCGTGGGCTTCGCGCTGACGCCGCTCACGACCGTGATGCGCTTCGTCTACGGCGCACTGGCGCTGCCGATCGCGCTGCCGCCGGAATCCTTCAGCGGCGGCTACGCGGTGAACTTCATCGGAATCGGCCTGGGAATCGCGCTGCTGGTGATCGACCATCTGCGGCGCCGGCGATCCGCCTCAGCCAGGGCCGCTCCGGCCTGATCGTGGGAAACGGTATATCCGTACCTGTCCTTTGTGGCCGGACGAGCACGCCCGGTGCACAACGCCTCTATAACGCGTCAGCAGGCCGTGGAATGGCTTGCCCGACCCCGGTTCCAATGGCACGGTTCCTGAGTTCCATGACTCGGAACCGGGCCGCTGGCCCGATGGACTGGGGCGGGGCGACTTGAGCAGGGCCAAATCCCATGTGCGCGAAACCGCGCTGGCGTCGGCATCGGCGCTGGCCCTGACCGTTGCGCTCAGCAGCACCGCCCAAGCCCAAAGCCCGGTGTTCAACTGGACCGGCTTCTATGTCGGCGGGAATCTCGGCGCGATCTATGGCCAGCCTGGGACGTCGACGAACGTGGCCTGTGGGCCCGTCGGCTATATCTGCTCGACCGCGACCGGCGTTCAAAACGCGGCGGCGATCGCTGCAATCAACTCGAAATCCGGGACAAGCCCTACGGGTGGCTTCCAGGCCGGTTACAACTGGCAGCTTCAGAATTTCGTTGCCGGGTTTGAGACCGACATCAACGCTTACAGCCTCAGTCTGTCACGGCTCACCAACGCCCAATTCCCGGCAAACGGCGGCGGCGGTTTGGCGAAACAAGGTTATACCCTGCAGACCACTGCCGACAGCAGTTGGCTGCTGACGGCGCGCGGAAGGGTCGGCGCCGCCTTCGCCAACGTGCTGGTCTATGCGACCGGCGGACTCGCTATGACCCAGCTGCGGGTGAGCAACAGTTATAGCGACACCAAGCTCGTCACCGGCTTCGCAGCCAACGAGAAGATTAAATACGGCTGGACGGTCGGCGGCGGCCTGGAATGGGTGGTTGCCACCAACTGGACGCTCAAGGCCGAGTATCTCTATGTCAGCTTCGGCTCGGTCTCGGCCTCGAGCTTGATCGGTCTCGGCCCGGGCTACGCCAACCTGCTGACCACGTCCGCGCACCTCAACGCCCAGATCGCCCGCCTCGGCCTCAACTATCACTTCTGATCGAGCGGCTGGATCGAGGGACTGGCCCAACCTCTCGCGTTGCTGGATGCTTGCGCCTGGAGAGCACCGCGAGTCCAGGCACGGCATGAAAGACTGGTTCGAGCACATCCTGTTCCACACGCGCGCGCAGCCGCAGAAGCCCGCGCTCGTGATGGAGGACCGCGTCGTCACCTATGGAATGCTCGGCACGGGTATCGAGCGTTGCGCGCGCCGGATCGCCGCGGCGAAGCTCGACAGCGACAACCCGGTCGCCGTCATGGTGGGAAACCCGATCCGTCATCTGACTCTATGCTTGGCGCTGCACCGTGCCGGCGTGCCGTCGGTCTCGCTGGAGCGCGACCAGGCCCACATCGTCGGGCCGGCACTGGCCGCCGTGCTCGGCGACCGCGCGGCCATGCACAGCGTCGCCCCCGGCAACCGCATCATCCAGGCCACCGACGAATGGTTCGGTGCGGACGCGCCGGACAGCGCCGTGCTGCCGCTGGGTTTCAGTAGCAATCAGGACATCAGCCGCATCAGCCTCACGTCGGGCTCGACCGGCGCGCCGAGCCGCGTGCCGCACAGCGTCGAAGGCGTCGGCCAGCGCATCCTGGAAAAGATTCTCGGTTGCGTCGACGCGAGCCGGACCGGCGTGCTGTGCCTGCCGGGCCTCTCCTCGATCCTCGGCTTCTCGACCAGCCTTGCAACGCTCACCGCCGGCCGCACGCTCTATCTTGCCGAGCAACTGCCGCAGGCGATCCGGATGATCGAGCTTTATTCGATCGACGTCGCGCTGATGTCGACCGAGCAGCTCCTCGATTTGACGCGTGTCGCCCGCAAGATGGCCGCCGGGCTTGCCAGCCTCCGCGCCGTCTGGATCGGCGGCAGCACAGCGACCCGGCCGCTGCTCGAAGCCGCCACCACCTATGTCTGCAGGGACATCTTCGTCCGCTACGGCGTGTCCGAGGTCGGTATGCTGGCCCGGACCACAGCCCGCGCGCTGCTCGCCGAGCCGACGCTGGTCGGCGATGTCGCCCCTGGCGTCGAAGTGGCGGCGTTCGATGCGCAGGGCCATCGCCTGCCGCCTGGCGAGACCGGAATTCTCAAGCGCCGCCGGGACAGCGAGGACGGCGCCCCATGGATCGAGCTCGGCGACATCGGCTGGGTCACCGCCGACCGCAAGCTGCACGTCGCCGGACGGATCGGCGAAGCCGAGGCCGGCGCGCGCGGCCTGTCACCCATTCACGAGATCGAGCATCTCGTGCGGCTCACCTGGGATGTCGATGGTGCAGCGGCGATTCTCCACGGCGCGGGTGACACGGCCGAGCTGTGGGTCGGCACCTTCAGTCTCACCCAGGGATTTTGGATCAAACCTGGAGAGGTCGAAGCGCTCGCGCGCCGTCACGGCATCCGCCATCCGATCAAGGAGTTCAGCCTGCCGAACATCCCGCGCGGCATCAACGGCAAGGTCAATCGCGAACAGGTCAAGGAGCAGATGCTGCGCATGGCTGCGGCTTCGCGTTAAGGCAGGCTGTCATTCCGGGGCGCCGCGAAGCGCGAACCCGGAATCCATACTCCGCGGCAGTGGTTGTAGATTCCGGGTTCGCACGCTTTCGCGTGCGCCCCGGAATGACCCATGGCAAGAGCGCGCTCCAAAAACAAAATGCCCCGCCTCGCGGCGGGGCACTCAATTCAAACCAACGCGTCAGCGCGCTTACTTCCGCTCGCGCCAGATCCCCAGCGCTTCCTGCGCCGGCTTGTCGGAGATCGAGAACAGCACCGACTCGTCCTTCATGTCGTGCGCGTACTTGTGCCACGGCGGCACCACGAACACGTCGTTCGGGCCCCACTCCAGAACCTTGTCGCCGACCTTGGTCGAACCCTTGCCCTCGATGCAGACGAAGATCGTGCCGTCGGTCGACTGGTAGTCCTTGCCCTTGAAGCCCTTCGGGAACAGCGCGAGGTAGGCGCCCATCGTCACCATGACGTGGCCGCCGGTGACCGGGTTGGAATAGCGCACGCGCGCGCCGTGGATCGGATCGAGGTCGCCGGCCTTGAGCATCCGCTCGATGATCGGCTTGGTGCGCGCGTAGGTGTAGTTGATCACCGGGCTGCGGTTCTTGAAGGTGTCGAGCGTACCATCCGGCAGCACGCCGGAGCCGTAGCGGTCGAGCGAGTCGCCGTCCTGGCGCGCGGTGTTCTGCGCCTTCTCGTCGAAGTGCTCCATGAACGACGTCTCGAAGTGATTGACGGTCGGCATGTCGAGCACGTCGAGCCACATCACCGGCTCCTTGCCGGGATTGCCGTGGTCGTGCGGCGCCCAGTTCGGCGTGAGGATGAAGTCGCCGCGCGACATGTTGGCCTTCTCGCCCTCGACCGCCGTGTAGGCGCCCTCGCCTTCCATCACCAGGCGGATCGCCGACGAGACGTGCTTGTGCGCCTCGGCGATCTCGCCCGGCATGATGAGCTGGATGCCGGCAAACAGACTGTTGGTGATGCGCGACTGGCCGCGCAGCGACGGGTTCTCGAGCACCAGCACGCGGCGCTCGGCCTCCTCGGCCGAGATCACGTCGCCGGCCTCGAGCATCAGCTTCTTGACCTCGTCGAACTTCCAGAGGTTCGCCGAGCACTTCGACTTCGGCTCCTTGGTGACGACGTTGCGGAGCACCTCCCACAGCGGCGCCATGTCCTTCTTGCTGATTTTGTCGTAGTAGGCCTGACGGTTGCCCGTCACATTGTGCTTGGGATCGACGGTGGCGACGGACATACGGTCCTCCTTGGAAATTCCTGCCCCGAAACCGGGGATGATTGCGCCCAAACATAATGATTTTGCTATGAATTGATAGCGGGCTCCGGACCCTCGCGGTATTCGCGATTTGCGGGGCTTGTCAGGGATTCACCAGCCGAACGGCCGTTAACCGCACGGAATCAGGCGGTGTTGTTGGCCCCGCCGTCCACCGTGATCACCTGCCCGGTCATGAAGTCGCTGTCGGCCGAGCACAGGAACACCAATGTGCCCAACAGGTCTTCCGGATACTGGTCGCGCTTGAGCGCCCTGCGCTGGATGGCCGCAGCCTTGGACTGCTCCACATGCACCGTGTTGGTCAGGCCGGTGTCGGACAGCGTGTAGCCCGGCGCCAGCGTGTTGACGCAGATGCCGTGCGCCCCGAGCTCCCGCGACACGCAGCGGGTGAACGCCGTCACCGCGCCCTTCGAGGTGACGTAGTGGGAGAAGTCCGGGATGCCGCGGGCGACCGTGCCCGAGCCGATGTTGACGATCTTGCCCGACTTTCTGGCGATCATGTGCGGCGCGACGTGCTTGGTCATCAGGAACGGCCCGCGGATGTTCACCGCCATGACCTTGTCCCACAGCTCGACGTCCATCTCGGTGACGCCGACGGTGGGCAGCGGCGCGTAAAGCGCCGCGTTGTTGATCAGGATGTCGATCTTGCCGAAGCGCTCGATGGTCTTGGCGACGAGCGCCTTGCACTGCGCCTCGTCGCTGACGTCGAACGTCAAGCTCGCCGTCGAGTTGCCGCCGTGCTTGGCGGCGATCTCGGCGGCAACGCCGGAGCCGTCCTTGATATCGGCGATCATCACCTGCGCGCCTTCGGCAGCGAGTGCCTGCGAATAGTGCCGGCCGATGCCGACCGCTCCGCCGGTGACGATTGCGCTCTTTCCCGAAAGCCTTGCCATACGTCTCGCTCCTGCTGGCGTCCGGCCGGACGCTAAGGCAGTGTTGCGGCCGGTGCCAAGAGGCGCTGGGAGGCAGGATGAAAAACAAGATGGAAGACAAGCTCGAAATCCGCGAGCTGATCGAGAACTGGGCGGTCTGGCGCGACAGCCTGCAGTGGGACAAGTTCAGGACGGTGTGGCACCCGGAGGGCCGGATGTGGGCCACCTGGTTTCAGGGCACGTTCGAGGAGTTCATCGCCGCCAACCGCAAGGGCTACACCAAGGGCGTGCGCATCTACCACTTCCTCGGCGGCTCCTCGATCGAGATCAGGAAGAAGCGCGCCATCGCCCAGACCAAGATGTCGATCTCGCAGCGCGCGTCGGTCGAAGGCGTCGAATGCGACGTGATCTGCATCGGACGGTTCTACGATTTCCTGGAGAAGCGGAAGGGAAAGTGGGGCCTGGTGTGGCGCCGCCTCACCTATGAAAAGGACCAGATCGTACCGGTCGATCCGACCAAGGCGCCGAAGCTCGACCCGAAGCTGCTCGCGCGCTTCCCGGTCGGCTACCGCCACCTCGCCTATCTGCAGACCAAGGTCGGCTACAAGGTGAAGGACGACATGCCCGGCCTCGACGGCCCCGGCACCGACGCGCTCTACGCGCTCGGCGCGGGGTGGTTGAAGGGGAATAAGGAGATCGGGTGGTAGGTGGCGCGCCCGTCCGTCACGCACCGGCTCTCTCCCCGCCTCACCCTGAGGAGCATTGTGAAGCAATGCGTCTCGAAGGGCGAGGCGGCCACGCCGTTGCGCCACACTCCGACGTCATCACCGGGCCGCTGCCATAGCGCGTTCACGCGCTATGGCAGCGTGACCCGGTGATCCATGAGCGGGTGCGACAGCGGCAGACTTACGTAAGACTTCCGCTGTTGAAGCTGGGTCATGGACCGCCGGGTCAAGCCCGGCGGTGACACCACCTTGGGGATAGGGCTTCGGCAATTTCGCACTTCCTCTGTCCCCACTGAATTCACACTCCAAATCGCAATAATCTTTTCTTCTCTTCCCAACCGTGTAGGACGGCCATGCCTTGCTCAGTAGAGGGCGCTTCATGAGGCGATCATGCTGCGGAGCAAGGTGTGGCGCCCGAGGTTCTGGCTACGCATCCAGAATCCCGGGTCGTCTCGGACCACCGCCCGCGCCGTCGCAAGACGGGGCTGCCCTTTAAGGGCTGGACGTGGACGGGCTGAAGGGCGGCGAAAATGCCGCCTGGATAGGGGCGAGGTTATGCTCGTCCGCCCGCGCCCGGAAGAGCGGTCCCGAGCCGAGAGACGCCGCAAATGGGGCGCCGGAAGGCGCATTTTGTTACTCGCGCCTTTCGGCGCGCCCTCCCTCATTTTGAGGGGAGAAGGAAATGAAGGCGGCGCCCCGCGCCAGACTTTTTCAGGGGCCGATGAATCGCGCCCGTATGGTGGGACAGTTCGCCCACCCTTGCGCGCTGGGTCGCGATCCATTGAAATGCGCCGCAATCACCGCAACGGGGGAAACACATGTCGTGGGCCGCTCAATTCAACCTGCTCGATGGAACCGTGATCCTGCGGCTCGCCTGCGCGCTGTTTTTCCTGCCGCACGTGATCGGCAAGTTCACCGAGCCCGCGACTCTGAACTTCTTCAAAGCCGCCAAGTTCAATCCGCCGGCGACCTGGATGTACGTCGCGGGCGCGATCGAGACCGTGCTGACCGTCCTGCTGGTGCTCGGCATCTACACGCCTTACGTCGCGCTGATCGCGGCCTTCCATCTGTTCGTCGCGGCTGCTGCGACCTACAAGGTCACCAGGAAATGGATCTGGGTGATCGGCGGCATCGAATACTGCGTGTTCTGGAGCGTGTGCTGCATCGCGCTCGCGATGCTGACATGGCCGAAGTGAATTGGCCTAAGTAGGGAAATTCAGATGATCAACGCCGCTGTCGTCGGTCTCGGCACCTGGGGCAAGACCATGGTGGAATCGCTCGCCGCGCCAGGCGCTGCGATGCGCTTCACCACGCTGCAGACCCGCACCGTGAACGCCGACGTCGAGGGCTTCGCCAAGCAGCACAATCTCGATGTCGCGAAAAGCTACGAGGCGGTGCTGGCCGATCCGAAGATCGACGCCGTGGTGCTGGCGACTCCGGTGTCCGGTCATGTGCAGCAGATCGAAGCCGCGGCTGCCGCCGGCAAGCATGTCTACTGCGAGAAGCCGTTCACCTACACCAAGAAGGAAGCCCAGCAGGCTCTCGACGCGCTGAAGAAGGCCAAGCGCGTGGTCGGCATCGGCTACAACCGCCGCTTCCATCCGGAGATGATCAAGCTGCACGATCGGATCAAGGCCGGCGAGCTCGGCACCATCCAGCACATCGAAGCCAGCATGACCTATCCCAATGCGCTGTTCCTGCCGCCGACGGCGTGGCGCCAGAACAAGGCGGAGGCGCCGCTCGGCGGGCTTGCGCCGATGGGCGTGCACGCCATCGACGCGATGATCTATCTCACCGGCGAGATCGACACGGTCTATTGCCAGAGCTTTGCCCGCACGGTGCAGACCGGCACCGACGACACCACCTCGATGCTGTTCAAGATGAAGGGCGGCTGCTCGGGCTATCTCGGCACCATGACGGCGACCGGCGCGGGCTTCAGCTTCCAGGTGTTCGGCTCGAAGGGCTGGCTGCGGATCGAGGGCGTCACGCACGTGGCGGGCGCGCCGTCCGAGGAGCGCCGCACGCGTCAGTTCGGCGCCTGCAAGTTTCAGCCCGTGAAGGGCCCGGCCGAGACCTGGGAGGCCGAGAAGCTCGACATCGTCCGCGCCACCTTCGAGGCTTTCGCGAAAGCCATCGAAGGCGGAGCGCCCTTCCCGATCCCACCCGAGCAGATCATCCACGGCGCGTCCGTCACCGAAGCCGTGATCCGCTCGGCTTCGTCGGGCCAGGTCGAAAAGGTTTCGTGAGAGAGAAAGCAGAACAATGGATCTCGGCAAGGGCCTCGGCCACCTGACCTATTCGACGCTGGTGCATCCCGGCGACACCTGGGACGACATGTGGACGTCGCTCACCACCTACGTGCCGCAGGTGCAGAAGCGCGTGTGTCCGAAGGACCCGTTCGGCGTGTCGCTGCGGCTGTCGAATGCGTCGGCCGCAACCTTGGTGAAGAGCAAGCCCGAGCGCGACAAGCTGAAGAAGTTTCTCGCCGACAACAACATGTATCTCTACACCGTGAACGCCTTCCCTTACGGGCCGTTCAAGAACCAGATCGTAAAGGAGCAGGTCTACGAGCCGGACTGGCGCAGCGAAGAGCGCACCCAATACACCATCAACGTCGCGGAGATTCTCGCCGACGTGGTGCCGGCAAGCATCCAGCCCTCGATCCAGAGCGCGCCGCTCGGCTTCAAGCCGAACGTCACCAGCAAGGCCGTCGTCGACAGCTACACCGAGCATGTCATGCGGGTGGCGTCGCATCTCATCAAGCTCGAGGAGCGCACCGGCCGCGTGGTGACGCTCGCTCTCGAGCCCGAACCGTTCTGCTTCCTCGAGACCACCGACGAGACGGTCGATTACTTCACCAACCATCTCTACACTGGAAAATCCGCCGAGATGCTGGCGAAGTTCGCCAGCATTCCGATTGCGGATGCGATCCTCGCCCAGCGCAAGTTCGTCGGCACCGTGTTCGACATCTGCCATCAGGCCGTGGTTTACGAGGACATCCCGACCTCGCTGCAGAAGCTGGTCGACGCCGGCATTCCGATTTTCAAGCTGCAGGAAGCCGCCGCGATGCGGGTTCCGAACGTCACGCAGAAGATCGTCGATACGCTGAAGCGCTACGCCAAGACGATCTACCTCACGCAAACCGTCGAGAAGAAGGACGGCAAGCTCAACCGTTTCCTCAATCTGGAAGACGCGTTCAAGGCCTGGGAGAGCGATCCCGGCCCGCGCGAATGGCGCACGCACTTCCACGTGCCGGTGTTCCTCGACGATCTCGGCGAGTTCGGCACCACGCGCTTCGCCATCGAGGACGCGCTCAAGTTCCACAAGAGAATGCCTCTGTCGCGGCAGCTCGAGATCGAGACCTACACCTGGGACGTGTTGCCGGACCATCTGAAGACCGGCGACATCGTCGATTACGTCTGCCGCGAGCTCGAATGGGTGCGCGGACAGCTTCAGTAAATCGGCAACAGCGAGGACGACGCCATGAAGGTCGGTTTCATCGGGACGGGCCGCATGGGCGGGGCGATGGTCGGGCGGCTCATGGCCGCGGGCCACGACGTCGGCATTTTCAATCGCACGCCGGCGAAGGCGAAACCGCTGGTCGACCAAGGCGCCAAGCTCGTCGGCTCGATCGCGGACGCGGCGCGCTACGGCGACGTCGTCTACACGATGCTGGCCGACGACACGGCGCTCGAAGACGTGGTGTTCCGGCAGGGCTTGCTCGACGCGCTGCCCAAGAGCGGCATCCATGTCTGCGCCGGCACGCATGGCATTCCGGTCATCAAGAAGCTCAAGACCGCGCATTCGGAGAAGGGCCAGGCTCTGGTTTGCGCGCCCATGATGGGGCGGCCGGAGCTGGTCTCGTCCGGCACTGCGGGCGTGTTCGCCTCCGGTGCTTCCGAGGCGATGAAAAAATGCAAGCCGTTGTTCGAGGCGCTCGGCCGCAAGACCTTCGAGGGCGGCACCGATCCGGAAGCCGCGACCGCGATGAAGATCGCCAACAATTTCGTGCTCGGCTGCGCCATCGAGGCGATGGGCGAAGGCTTCGCGCTCACGCGCAAATACGGCGTCGACACTTCCGTGTTCTACGACGTGATGACCGACGGGCTGTTCAACTGCTCGGCCTACAAGGTCTACGGCAAGATCATGGTCGACGAGAGCTACAGCAAGGTCGGCCAGATGGCGATCCTCGGCCTGAAGGACGCCAATCTCGCGCTGGAGGCCGGCAACATCGCCGCGGTGCCGCTGCCGAGCGGCAATGTCTGGCGCGACCGCCTGGTCGGCGCGGTGGCGCATGGCGACGGCGACAAGGACTGGGCCGTCATGGCGCTGGAGCAGGCGCGCGCGAGCGGGCTTGCATAGACATGGCGGTCGTCGCGGACATGGCGGCGGGTTTCGACATCAACCGGCTGGACCGCGCCTTTCTCGACGACCCCTATCCGACTTACCGCGCGCTGCGCGAACGCGATCCGGTGCACAAAATGCCGGACGGCTCGTATTTTCTCACGCGCTATGACGATCTCGTCGCGGTCTATCACGACGCCAAGACCTGGAGCTCGGACAAGACCGTCCAGTTCAAGCCGAAGTTCGGCGACAGCGCGCTCTACGAGCACCACACCACGAGCCTCGTCTTCAACGACCCGCCAATTCATACGCGCGTGAGAAAGCTCCTTGCGCCGGCCTTCACACCGCGGGCGTTGAAAGCGTTGCAGCCGCGCATCGAGGCGTTGGTCGACCGGCTGCTCGATGCCGCAGCCGAACGCGGCCAAATCGACCTGATCGAGGACTTCGCCGCCGCGATCCCGGTGCAGCTGATCGGCGACATGCTCGGCATTCCGCAGGATGAGCGCGGGCCGCTGCGCGACTGGTCTCTGAAGATTCTCGGCGCACTGGAGCCTGTGCTGTCGGAGCAGCAGTTCGGCGGCGGCGTCACCGCGGTCGACGCGTTCAAGGCGTTCCTGCGCGATCTCGTCGAGCGCCGCCAGCGCGAAGGCACGCAGGATCCTGGCGAGATCCTGTCGACGCTGATCGGCGCGACCGATCTGGGCGGCGGCGATCATTCGGGCGAGAAGCTCACGGAGCTGGAATTGCTGCACAACTGCATCTTCCTACTCAACGCCGGCCACGAGACCACCACCAATCTCATCGGCAACGGCGTCGATCTGCTGCTGCGCCATCCCGACGTCATGCGCGACCTCGCCGAACATCCGGACACGATCGACACCGCGATCGAAGAATTCCTGCGCATGGAGAGCTCCAACCAACTCGGCAACCGCCGCGCCGCGGCCGTCACGCGGATCGGCGACATCGAGATGCCGGCCGGCACCTATGTGCATCTGTGCATCGGCGCGGCCAACCGGGATCCGGCGCAGTTTGCCCAGCCCGATGCATTGGACATCCGGCGCGCGCCGAACCGCCATCTCGCCTTCGGCTTCGGCATCCACACCTGCGCCGGCAATTCGCTGGCGCGGATGGAGGCGCAGGTCGCGATCGGCAAGCTCGTCCGCCACTTCAACTCCATCGAGTGCGCCGGCGATCCTGTGCGCGGCGGCCGCGCCCGTTTCCGCGGTTTTCTCCGCTATCCCGTTTCGGTTCGAGCCATGTGAGAGGCCAAAGCCCATGACCACCGCCTTCGATTTCGCGCCGCTCGTTCCCGCGGGCCTTCCGCCAGCCGCTGTCAAATACACCGGCCTGCCGAAATTCAACTTCACCGGCGGCAACAACGACGGCGACGAGCTGCCGCTCGACGGCCTGATCGCGTCGGTGAACTCTGTGTTGAAGCGCGAGGGCCGGACGCTCGCCACCTATGGTTTGAACAGCGGCCCGCAGGGCTACCGCGCGCTGCGCGAGTTCCTGGTCGCGAAGCTCAAGCGCGATGCCGGCATGTCGTGCTCGGCGGACGAGATCATGATCACCTCGGGTTCGCTGCAGGGCCTCGACCTCGTCAACGGCGCGCTGCTCGCGCGCGGCGACACCGTGATCATCGAGCAGGAGTGCTATCAGGGCACGATCAACCGGCTGACGCGGCTCGGCGTCAATATCGTCGGCATCCCGCTCGATGGCGACGGCATGCGGATGGACGCACTCGCCAACGCGCTCGATGAGCTGAAAAGCCGCGGCGTGCGGCCGAAATACATCTACACGATCCCGACGGTGCAGAACCCGACCGGCACGATCCTGCCCGAAGCGCGGCGCGCCGAGATGCTGAAGCTCGCCGACCAGTACGGCGTGCCGATCTTCGAGGATGACTGTTATGCCGACCTGATCTGGGATCACAAGCGGCCGCCGGCGCTGCACGCCATGAGCAAGGTCGCGAACGTGATCCACATCGGCTCGTTCTCGAAGTCGATCGCGCCGGCCTTGCGCGTCGGCTTCATCGTGGCGCCGTGGCAGATCCTGTCGCGGATGCTGTCGATCAAATTCGACGCGGGCTCTGGCGCGCTGGAGCAGATGGCGCTCGCCGAATACTGCGCGCCGCATTTCACCGAGCACGTTCCGGTGCTGACGCGGGGCCTGCGCAAGAAGCTCGACACGCTGATGGAAGCGCTCAACGAGCAGTTCGGCACCGCGGCCGAGTTCGAGGAGCCCAAGGGCGGCATCTTCCTCTGGGTCAAGCTTCCCGACAATGTCGACACGCTGAAGCTCTATCAGCCGGCACTGGCTGCGGGTGTCGCGATCAATCCGGGTCCGGAATGGTCGGTGAACAAGGTGCATAGCCGAAGCCGCATGCGGCTCTGCTTCGCGAGCCCGACGCATGACGAAATCCGCAAGGGTATCGCTGCGCTGGCGGAGGTGTGCCACCGCGAGTTCGGCGTGCCGACGCGGATTTCGAACGTGAAACGTGGTTAGGGGCAAGTCGTCAAAAATTGTATCGGTGGTGCAACAGCCTCTTCACCTCTCCCATGGGGAGAGGTCGACGCGCGTAGCGCGTCGGGTGAGGGGTTACGGTCTAACGAGAGATTTAGGTCCCCTCACCCCAACCCTCTCCCCGCTGGGGAGAGGGAGCTCACCGCCGATGCCGCCACAGAAGCGGCTTCGTTTCTCGACCTCAGCTAAACGCGCCCTTGAAATCCTGCGCGAACTGCTTCGTCGTGATCGGCTCGCGGCCGACGATGTCGCGGATCGGCTGGGTGTTCTCGTGCGAGAACGCGCCCTTGTGGCCCGCTCGCGCGATCGACACGAGATGCGCGACCAGCCAGTCCGGCATGTTGCGCGATTTCATGCCGGCTTCGGCCTGCTCCAGCGTGATTTCCACATAAGTGAGCGGCTTGCCGATCGTGTCGCCGATCACCTTGGCAAAATCGCCGAACGTGGTGCTCGCGCCGCTGAACGAATAGAGCTTGCCGTTGTGCTTGCCCGGCTCGCGCAACACGCGCGCGCCGAGCGCGCCGGTGTCGCGCACGTCGATCAGCGCTACGGCCAAATCCTTCGGCCACGGCTGGATGATCTTGCCTTGGTCCTTGATGTTGGCCGCCTGCCCCATGATGTTCTGCATGAACAGGCCCGGGCTCAGGATGCACCATTGCAGCCCGGACTTCTTCAGGTGCTCCTCGATCTTGTAGTGCGCCTGGCCGTTGACCGATTCCACGTTCGGGCCGATCACGTCGCGGCCGCCCGACACCTTGACGATGTATTCGGCGCCCGCGGCCTTGGCGGCATCGATCACGTTGATCTGCTGCACGTCGGACTTCGGATTGTGCCCGGTGACGACGAACACGCGCTTGGCGCCTGCCAGCGCCTTCTCCATCGCGGCGCGATCGTCGAGCTCAGCGATCGCGGTCCTGGTGTCCGCGCCGAGCACGTCCTTGGCCTTGTCGGCGTTGCGAACGACGCAGACCGGGCTCTCGCCGAGGCCCTTGAGCTCCTTGACGACCGCGCGGCCGGTGTTTCCCGTGGCGCCTACCACAGCATACATGGCGTATCTCCCTGGCTTGTTGTTGTCGGCTTAAGCTTTATGGCGCTCGATGAACTTGGCGAAGGCCGCGAGTTGCTGCTTGATCAGATCCTGCGCGCCCTGATCCTTCAACACGCCATCGGCAAACTTGTTCGCCGCCATGTTGACGATCACCTCGGGCTTGCCGAACACATTGGCGTCGACGCCCTGCAGCACCATGCGCATCGCATACTGCATGCGCGCGCCGCCGAGCAGGCCGCCCGCAGCCGACTGGATCGCCACCGGCTTGTCCTTGAACGACACGTCCTTGTAGCGCGACAGCCAGTCGATGGCGTTCTTGAGGCCGCCCGGCACCGACCAGTTGTATTCCGGCGAAACGACCAGCACGGCGTCGGCGGCGCGGATCGCCTCGTGCAGCGCGTCGGCTTCCTTCGGGAAGCCGGTCGATTGCTGGTCATCGGCATTGTAGATCGGAAGCTTGGCGAAGGACGGACCTTCCTTGATGGTCATGCCAGCGGGGGCGAGCCCGATCGACGCATTCATCAGCATCCGGTTGAACGAGCCCTTACGCAGCGAGCCGCAGATTGCCACAACGTTAGCCATTGCCTGTCCTGTTGGTTGGAAAGCCGTCTCTCAGCCGCCCCGGAAAATGCCCCCGAGCAGCGGGCCGCAAAGCGCGGCGCAAGGTCCATAGCACGGCCGCCGCAGGCCTGGGTAGCGGGCACACTTGTTACACCGGGGCCCGAAAAGCCGATGCCCGGCGATCTGCCGGGCATCGTCGTCTCAAACCGGATCGCGGTACAGCCCTGCGATCTACAGGCTCTTCTTATAGGCGTCGATCACCGCCTGCCCTTCGGGGCCGGCGCGCTTGAGCCAGTCGGCGGTGAGCTGATCGCCGATCTTCTTGAAGCCGGCGGCGAGCTCGGGGCTCGGCTGCAGCACCTTCATGCCCTTCTTCTTGATCTCGTCGTGGTACCACTCGGTCTTGTTCTCCCACAGCTTCCAGCCGCGCTCCTCGGCGACCTTGGCGGCCTTCAGCACCGCTTCCTGCGTGGGCTTGTCGAGCGCGTCGAGCGCGGCCTTGTTGATGAAGGTGACGTTCCGCGGGATCCAGGCGCGGGTGTCGTAGAAGTGGGTGAGCGACTCCCACACCTTGGAGTCGTAGCCGGTCGCGCCCGACGACATGAAGGCATTGACCACGCCGGTCGCGAGCGCCTGCGGCAGCTCGGCAGCCTGGATCGTCACCGCCTGCGCGCCGACCAGCTCGCCGATGCGCGCGGTGCCGACGTTATAGGCCCGCCACTTCAGGCCCTTCATGTCCTCGATGCTGTTGATGTCCTTCTTGGCGTAGATGCCCTGCGGGCCCCACGGCACGGTGAAAAGCACCTGGATGCCCTGCGCGGCGAGCTTCTGCTCGACCAGCGGCTTCGACGCGAGCCAGAGCTTCTTCGCCTCGGGGAAGCTCGTCGCCAGGAACGGCACCACATCGATGCCGAAGATCGGGTTCTCGTTCTCCAGGATCGAGATCAGGATCTCGCCGGTCTGCGCCTGACCGGTCGCAACCGCGCGCTTGATCTCCGGCCCTTTGAAGAGCGAGGCGCCGGCATGCACCGTGATCTGCAGCTTGCCGCCGGTCGCGTCGGCGACATCCTTGGCGAACAGATTGAGATTCTCGACGTGCGGATTGTCCTGCGGATAGGCGCTCGGCAGATTCCATTTGGATTGCGCCGAAGCCTGTGTCGCGGCCAAGGCCAACGCGGCCGCAGCCAGCAGTGTCTTCAGTCGATACTTCATGACTATCGCCCTCTCACGTTGAACTCAGGTCGGGAACGCCAGCCTGGGCAGCACCATCACGATACTGGGGAATACCGTGATGATGGCAACGGCCAGAACCAGCAGAAAGAAGAACGGCAGCGAGGCTTTCGCGACGAAATTGGAATCCTTGCCGCTCATGGTTTGCAGAACGAACAGGTTGAAGCCGACCGGCGGCGACACCTCGGCCATCTCGACCACCAGCACGACGAAGATGCCGAACCAGACGAGATCGAAGCCCGCGGCCTTGATCATCGGGATCACCACCGCGGTGGTGAGCACGATCATCGAGATGCCGTCGAGCGCAGTGCCGAGCACGATGTACATCACGGTGAGCGCGGCGATCAGCGCATAGGGGCTGAGGTTGAAGTGGCCGACCCAGGTGGCGAGCGCCTGCGGCACGCCGGTATAGGCCATCGAGGTGGACATGTAGGACGCGCCCGCGAGGATCAGCATGATCATGCAGGTGACGCGCGTCGCGCCCATCACGCTCTGGAAGAACGACGGCCAGGTCAGCATGCCGTGCCACCAGGCAATCAGCAGCGAGCCCATCACGCCCCAGGCGGCGCATTCGGTCGCGGTCGCCCAGCCGAACAGCAGCGCCGCAAACACCAGAAGGATCAGCAGCATCGTCGGGATGAGCTGCGCCGACTCCTTCAGCTTCTCGCGGAACGTCATGGTGGGCTCGGGCGGCGGCGTTTTCTCCGGATGCAGCAGAGACCAGATCGCGATGTAGCCGGAATAGAGCGCCATCACCAGGAAGCCCGGCAGGAAGCCCGCGAGAAACACCTGGATGATCGAGACGTTGGCCTGCACCGCGTAGATCACCATCATGATCGACGGCGGGATGAGGATGCCGAGCGTACCTGCGCCTGCGAGCGAGCCCAGGCTGATGGTCTCGTCGTAGCCGCGCTTCTTCAATTCCGGCAGCGCGATCTTGGCGACGGTGGCGCAGGTCGCAGCGGAAGAGCCCGACACCGAGCCGAAGATGCCGCAGGCCAGCACGTTGACGTGCATCAGCCGGCCGGGAATGCGGTTCAGCCACGGCGCGAGCCCGCGGAACATCTCTTCGGACAGCTTGGTGCGAAACAGAATCTCGCCCATCCAGATGAACAGCGGCAGCGCGGCGAGCGTCCACGACGCGCTGTTGCCCCAGACGGTCGTCGCCAGCACGCTGCCCGGCGGCACGCTGCCGCCGACGAACAGCATGCCGGCATAGCCGCAGGCCATCAGCGCAATCGCGATCCACACGCCGCCGGCCAGGAGGATGGTCAGCAGCACCAGCAGGATCAGTGCGATCTCGATGAGATCCAAGGATCAGACTCCGCTCTGGATCGCCTGCTCGACCACCTCTTCGGCGGTCTGCGGCTTGGGCTTTTCGTAGCGCGGCAGGTTGCCGCGCAGCACATGGACGAATTCGTCGATGAAGGCGATCAGCAGGATGATCAGGCCGAGCGCGTAGCCGATCTGCGGGATCCACATCGGGATCGAGATCACGCCCTGGGACATCTCGTGGAAACGCCAGGAGTCGCGGACCAGCTGTCCGGCATAGAGCGCAAAGAAGGCGATGAAGCCGATGCCGATGACGAGGCAGACGAGTTCGACCCAGTGGCGGCTCTTTTCGGGCAACTTGTCGATCAGGAGGCCGACCCGGATCATCTCGCCGGAGCGGAAGGTGTGCGCGAGGCCCAGGAAGGCCATCGCGGCCATGCACCAGGAGACGAAATCGTCCGCCGCCGGGATGTTGAGGCCGAGCGGCCGGCCGGCCGACAGCGCCATCATCAGCACGAAGATCGCCAGCATGAACGCGCCGGCCAGATAGCCGGAATAAAGATAAAGCCGGTCGAGCGCGCCGCGGATCATGTCCTCACCGATTTATCGCTGGCTGCGACCGCCATCATATCCCCTCTAAAGACTCGCGGCCGAACGCGCCGCCTGATCGTAGTGCCCCGACAATGCACGCATTGTGCCAGCAAGCTCCGACAGCTTGCGCTCGTCGGCGCCGGTGCCGCGCACCGGGCGCACCAGCAGCGCCTCGCGGATCTCGCTGTACTTCCGGCACAGCGCCTCCCCTTTGGCCGTGATCGTAACCGTCTTTTCCTTGCCTTGGCGACCCGAAGCCACGAGGCCCTGCCCCTGCAGCTTCTTGACCGCGTAGGTCACCAGATGCGTGTCCTCGACGGCGAGCACGAGGCAGATGTCGGCCAGCGTCTTGCTCCGGTTGCGGTGGTTGACCGTGTGCAGCACCAGCACCTCCAGCGCGGAAAGGTCGGCAATGCCGGCTGCGGCGGCGCAGCGCACCATCCAGCGGTTGAAGGCGTGGCCCAGGAGGATCAGCCCGAACTCCAGCTCGGACAAGGCGGGCATCAGGCCTGCGGCAAGATGCGCCGACGAAACAACGGGCCCCAGCCCTGCGGGGGCAACTGGACCGGTGCGTGCGGGCGCGCGGCGCGTCATGATAGGAGGCTAGCGCATGTCAGCACTTTGTCAACAAAATGTTGACGATTTATCGGGGAGCTGATTTCCTGCATGCGCTTGCTGCTGGGAGCTTAGGTCAGGCGGATTATGAAACAGGCGAGGCGCAAAGGCGCGCGCGACAACGGCGCGCGGAGCTGGGATTTCTGGATCGATCGCGGCGGCACGTTCACCGACATTGTCGGGCGCAGACCCGACGGCACGCTCGCCGCGCACAAGCTCCTTTCCGAAAACCCCGAAGCCTATCGGGACGCCGCGGTGCAGGGCATTCGCGACCTGCTCGGCCTTGCAAAAGGTGAGCCAATCCCGCCGGGGCGTGTCGGCGCGGTCAAGATGGGCACGACCGTCGCCACCAATGCGCTGCTGGAGCGCAAGGGCGACCGCACACTGCTGCTGACAACCAAGGGTTTCCGCGACGCGCTGCGCATCGGTTATCAGGCGCGGCCGAAGATCTTTGCAAAGCATATCATCAAGCCCGAAATGCTGTTCGAGCGCGTCGCCGAAGTCGAAGAGCGCATGCGCGCCGACGGCACAGTGGAGAAGAAGCTCGATCTCGATGCCGTGCGTGTCGAGCTCGAACAGGCGCAGGCCGACGGCATCAAGGCCGTGGCGATCGTATTCATGCACGCCTATCGGTATCCGGAGCACGAGAAGGCTGTGGCGAAGCTCGCCCGCGACATGGGCTTTCCGCAGGTTTCGGTCAGCCACGAGATCTCGCCGCTGATCAAGCTCGTGGGCCGCGGCGACACCACCGTGGTCGACGCTTATCTCTCGCCGATCCTGCGCCGCTATGTCGCGACGGTGGATTCCGAGCTCGACGCCCGCAAATCGGGCGCGCGGCTGATGTTCATGATGTCGTCCGGCGGGCTCACCGCGGCCGAGCTGTTCCAGGGCAAGGACGCGATCCTGTCCGGTCCCGCGGGCGGCGTGGTCGGCATGGCCGAGACCGGCCGCGAGGCCGGCTTCAAGCAGCTGATCGGCTTCGACATGGGCGGCACCTCGACCGACGTGTCGCATTACGACGGCGAATACGAGCGCGCATTCGAAACTGAAGTGGCCGGCGTGCGCATGCGCGCGCCGATGATGCTCATTCACACAGTCGCGGCCGGCGGTGGCTCGGTGCTGCACTTCGACGGCGCGCGCTTCCGCGTCGGTCCGGATTCGGCCGGCGCCAATCCGGGGCCGAAGTGCTATCGCCGCGGCGGGCCCCTCGCGGTCACGGACGCCAACGTGCTGGTCGGCAAGCTGATGCCCGAGTTCTTCCCGAAGATCTTCGGGCCGGCGCAGGATCAGCCGCTCGATGCGGACGAGGTGAAGCGCGCCTTCGCGGAGCTCGCCAAGGAGGTCGGCGGCAAGTCGGCCGAGGAGATCGCCGACGGCTTCATCAAGATCGCCGTCGAGAACATGGCGAACGCCATCAAGAAAATCTCGGTGCAGCGCGGCTATGACGTGACGCGCTATGCGCTGAACTGCTTTGGCGGCGCCGGCGGCCAGCACGCCTGCCTCGTGGCCGACGCGCTCGGCATGACCGAGGTGCTGATCCATCCGTTCTCGTCGCTGCTCTCGGCCTATGGCATGGGCCTCGCCGACATCCGCGCCACCCGTCAGCTCGCCATCGAAGAGACCATGGGCACCAAGTCGCTCGCGGCGCTGAAGCGCGAAGGCGCACGGCTGGGCAAAGACGCCAAGGCCGAGGTCGCGGGCCAGGGCGTACCGGCCGGCAGCATCAAGGTGATCGTGCGCGCGCACATCCGCTATGCGGGCACCGACACGGCGCTGATCGTCGAGGCAGGCACATTGCCCAAGATGAAGGCTGCTTTCGAAAAAGCGCACAAGTCGCGCTTCGGCTTCATCGACCGCAGCAAGGAGCTGGTGATCGAAGCCGTCTCGGTCGAGGCGGTCGGCGGCGGCGCCAAGTTCCGCGAGCGCAGCCACAAGACCACGCGCGGCAAGCTCCCCTCGCCCGCGCGGACCACCAGGTTTTTCTCCGGCGGCAAATGGCTGAAGGCCAAGGTCTACACCCGCGACCAGCTCGCGCCCGGCCACAAGGTCAACGGCCCGGCCATCGTCATGGAGCCGCACCAGACCGTCGTGGTCGAAGACGGCTGGCGCGCCGTGATCACGGCGAAAAACCACTTGGTGCTGGAGCGCTACGTGAAGCTCAAGCGCGCGCAGGCTGTCGGCACCAAGGCCGATCCGATCATGCTCGAGGTGTTCAATAACCTGTTCATGTCGATCGCCGAGCAGATGGGCGTGTCGCTGCAGAACACCGCCTACTCGGTGAACATCAAGGAGCGGCTCGACTTCTCCTGCGCGGTGTTTTCGGCCGACGGCTCACTGGTCGCCAACGCGCCGCACATGCCGGTGCATCTCGGCTCCATGGACCGCGCGGTCGAGACCATCATTCGGGAGAACAAGGGCAAGATCAAACCGGGCGACTCTTACCTGATCAACGCGCCCTATAACGGCGGCACGCATATCCCCGATCTCACGGTGTGCACGCCGGTGTTCGACAAGGCCAACAAGAAGCTGCTGTTCTGGGTGGCGAGCCGCGGCCATCACGCCGACATCGGCGGCATCGCGCCGGGCTCGATGTCACCGGTCGCGACCTCCATCGAGGAGGAAGGCATTTATATCGACAACTTCAAGCTGGTCGACCGCGGACGATTCTGCGAGCGGGAGCTCTACGACCTGCTCACGAAGGCGAAGTATCCGGCGCGCAATCCGCTGCAGAACGTCAACGACCTCAAGGCGCAGATCGCCGCCAACGAGAAGGGCGTGCAGGAACTGCACAAGATGGTCGGGCAGTTCAGCCTCGCCGTCGTGCACGCCTACATGAAGCATGTACAGGACAACGCCGACGAGAGCGTCCGCCGCGTCATCGAGCGGCTGCACGACAGCGAGTTCAGCTACGAGGCCGACCAGGGCAATGTCGTCAAGGTCAAGATCACGGTCGACAAGAGGAAGCGCGAGGCCACCGTCGACTTCACCGGCACCTCGCCGCAGCAAGGGACCAATTTCAACGCGCCCGAGCCAGTCACCCGCGCTGCCGTCCTCTACGTGTTCCGCGTCATGGTCGATGACGATATCCCGATGAATGCGGGGTGCCTGCGGCCGATCAACATCAAGGTGCCCGACGGCTCGATGCTGAAGCCGCACTATCCGGCCGCCGTCGTCGCCGGCAATGTCGAGGTGTCGCAGATGGTGACCGACGTGCTGCTCGGCGCACTCGGCGCCATGTCCGGCGCCCAGGGCACCATGAACAACGTCAACTTCGGCAACGACAAGTACCAGTACTACGAGACGATCTGCTCCGGCTCGCCGGCGGGTCCAGGCTTCCCCGGCACCGATGCGGTCCACACGCACATGACCAACACCCGGCTCACCGACCCGGAGATCCTGGAATTCCGTTATCCCGTCCTGCTCGAGGACTTCCACATCCGCAAAGGCTCCGGCGGCAAGGGCCAGTGGAATGCGGGCGACGGCGTCATCCGCACCATGCGGTTCCTGGAGAAGATGGAATACACCATCCTGTCCGGACACCGCCGCGTCCCGACATTCGGCTTGGCCGGCGGCCAGGACGGTCAGATCGGCGAGAACTGGGTCCGAAGGAATGACGGGCGGATGGACCGGCTCAAGGGCGCGGATGCCACCGTGGTCGATGCCGGCGAAGCCATCATCGTCCAGACGCCAACTGCCGGTGGTTACGGCAAGCCTTAGGACCTCATCGCTGGAAAGACCATAACCATGGCGACCTATATCCTGCTGGTGAATTCCACCGACCATGGCGCCAAGGGCGTCAAGGAAATCCCGGATCGCCAGGAGGCCTCGCGCGAGACGGCGAAGAAGCTCGGGATCGTGCGCAAGAACGTCTACATGACGTTCGGTCCTTATGACTTCGTGCAGGTGATCGAAGCGCCCAACGACGAAGCCGTCGCCAAATATGTGCTGAGCGTCAACTCGAAGGGCAACGTGCGGACGACGACCATGCGTGCCTTCGACGAGCCGGAGCATTTCGAATTCCTCAAGAACCTGCCTTAGCCGTACGGCAGACATAACCGCCTAATGCCCGCTGTTGCCGGCCGCGACCGGCGCCGGCCGCTTCATGATGATGCCGAACGCGGCGAGCACCACGAACAGCACGGTCAGCATCAGGAACACGTCGGCGAAGCTTAAGACCGTGGCCTGCTGCCGCGTGATCAGCATCATTTGCTTCAGCGCCATCGACTGCGCGCTGGAGCCGAAGTCGTGGTAGCGCGCGGTGAGATTGGCGAGCATCTCGGTCGCGGGAACGCGCGCCCAGTTGGCGGAGTCGTGCAGCCGCGCCAGATGCAGGTCGAGGCGATCGTTGAGCTGCGTGGTGAGGACCGCAAGCCCGATCGCGCCGCCGAGATTGCGCATCAGGTTGAACAGGCCCGAGGCGTTCTTGATGCGGTCGGGCGCGAGCGTGCCGAGCGCGACGTTGGTCACCGGCACGATCGAGGCCATCAGGCCGATGCCGCGGAACACCTGCGGCCAGAACAGCTGCCAGAAATCCCAGTCCTTGGTGACGTAGGTCATCTGCCAGGTGCCGACCGCGAACATCAGGAAGCCGCCGATCAGGAGGAACCGCGGGTCGTATTTGGCGGCGAGCCGGCCGACGATCGGCGCGACCAGGAACATCGTGATGCCGGTGACGAACAGCGTCTGCCCGATCATCAGCGAGTTGTGGCCGCGGATCTGCGCGAGATAGACCGGATAGAGATAGGTCAGGCCGTAGAGGCCGATGCCGAGCACGAAGGAGAACAGGCTGCCGACCGCGAAGTTGCGGTCGCTGAAGGCGCGCAGGTCGACGATCGGCGCCTTGGCGGTCAACACACGCCAGAAGAAGGCAACAGCCGACAGCGCGGAGACGATCGCCGCATAGAAGACCGCGTCCTCCTGGAACCAGTCCTTGCGCGGCCCCTCCTCCAGAATGTATTCGAGCGTGCCGAGGAAGCCCGCCATCGTGATCAGCCCGATCCAGTCGAAGTGGTCGAGCAGGCCATAGTCCGGCTTGTCGAAATCGATCAGCACCAGCGCCGCGACCGTCACCACGATGCCGGGCACCACGTTGATGAAGAACAGCCAGTGCCAGGACAGCGCGTCGGTCAGATAGCCGCCGACCGTCGGACCGATGGTCGGCGCGAGCGTCGCGACCAAACCGACCAGCGGCACGATCGCGGCCTGCTTCGACTTCGGGAACATGGTGTAGATGCCAGCGAAGACGGTCGGCACCATGCCGCCGCCGATGAAGCCCTGCACGGCGCGCCAGACGATCATGGTGTTGATGTCGGTCGCGAAGCCGCAGGCGAAGCTTGCGGCGGTGAAGCCCGCAGCCGACACCGCGAACAGCGTCCGCGTGCCGAGCGCGCGGGCGAGGAAGCCGGACAGCGGGATCGAGATCACCTCGGCGACCAGGTAGGAGGTCTGCACCCACGGGATTTCGTCGCCCGAGGCCGCAAGGCCGGCCTGGATCTCGTTCAACGAGGCCGAGACGATCTGGATGTCGAGGAAGGCCATGAACATGCCGAAACACATCGCGATGAAGGCGAGCATCCGCTTCGGATCGACGCGGTCGGCAGTTGCGGCATTGACTTGAGCGTCCATGGCACGCTCCTGAAAATTTGAGGCTTACATTCAGTTGGTGGCGGTGCGGGTCTGACGGCCCGCGGCGGTCCGGGTCTGCGGCGCAAGCGCGGCAACCGCGCCGGGCTTGGTGTTGATGTCGACGATCACCGACATGCCGGGGCGCAGCTCGTTGCGCCCGGCGACCTCGGCCGGCACGCGGACGCGCACCGGCAGGCGCTGCACGATCTTGGTGAAGTTGCCGGTGGCGTTGTCCGGCGGCAGCAGCGAGAACACCGCGCCGGAGGCCGGCGCCACGCTCTGCACCACGCCTTCGAACTTCTCGCCCGGCAGCGCGTCGACCTTGATCGACACCGGCTGGCCGGGGCGCAGCCGCCCGAGCTGCGTCTCCTTGAAGTTCGCGTCGATATAGACGTCGGAGAGCGGCACCAGGGCTGCGATCCGCTGCCCGGTCTGCACGTAGTCGCCGGGCTGCACCGCGCGGTTGCCGATCACGCCGTCGACCGGCGCCTTGATCTCGGTGAAGGCCAAATCACGCTCGGCCTTGGCCAGCGCGGTCTTGAGCTCGTTGAGCGTGCCGGCGGCCTCCTGCTTCTGCGCCTCGAGCACGGCGACGTTGGCGACCGCGCCGTCGATGGCGGCCTCGGCGCTCTTCACGGCCGCGACCGCCTGATCGCGGTTGGCGATGGCCTGCTCCAAGGTCTGCTTGCTGGCGAAATCCTTGCCGTTCAGCGCCTGCTGGCGCTCGTATTCGGATTGGGTGCGGACCTGGCCGGCCTTGGCGGAGACGAGCTGCGCGCGGGCCTGCTCGACGGCCGCCTGCTGCGCGACGATCTGGCGGTCGAAACGCTCGATGGTGGCCTGTTGCGTCGCGACCTTCTCGCGGGCGGAATCGGCTGCGAGGCGGTAGTCGCCGTCGTCGATGCGCGCGATGACCTCCCCGGCGCGGACCGGCGTGTTGTCCTCGAAGGCGAGCTCGGAGACATAGCCCGACACCTTGGCGCCGAGCGTGGTGTTGTTGGCTTTGACGTAAGCGTCGTCGGTCGAGACCATGAAGCGGCCGACCGTGGCGTAGTGGACGCCGAACCAGGTGGCCGCGGCGAGCGCCAGGGCGGCCGCGCCGCCGAGCAGAAACTTGCGCTTGCTCTTCAGCGCGCCGGCCGGCTTGGCCGCAGATGCACCGGCCTCGGCCTGTGGGGGTGCGCTAGGGCCCGGCGCCTTGAGCTCGGCCGGCACAGCCTCCGACAACTGGCCGTCGGCAGGAACGACGCTGAGACTGGACGCCTCTCGGCTTTTGCGCTGCAACATGACCGCCTCCACGACATGACCGAACCGTTCGGTCAACGCGGGAGATACGCCGCTTGCCTGGGGAAGTCAAGATGACCGAACCGTTCGGTCATTGCCTTTTCGCACAGCCTGCGCCATATAGGAGTCGAAGTACGATCACCCTGGAGTCGGGCCTACTGTTCCAGGTTTCGGAATAATAGGCCCGGAATACGGGAGAAAGCGCCATGACCACCGCAACAATAGAGCCCAGTGTGCTGGATCGCCCCACCGAAACCGGCGAGGACAGCGCCAAACGGCGCCAGATTGTCGAGGGCGCAAGGCAGGTCTTCCTGGCGCGCGGGTTCGATGCTGCCAGCATGGCCGACATCGCCAAGGCGGCCGGCGTCTCCAAGGGCACCCTCTACGTCTACTTCAAGGACAAGGAGGAGCTGTTCAGCGCCATCGTCATGGTGGAGTGCGTTGGTCAGGCCGAGGGCATCTTCGATCTCGATCCTCGTGACCCGGACGTCGCCGGAGCCCTCACCCGGCTGGGCGTCGCCTACATCAGCTTCCTCTGCCGGCCGCAAAAAGCGCAGGCGCTGCGCACCGTGATCGCCATCGCCGACCGGATGCCGTCGATCGGCAAGACCTTCTACGAAACCGGTCCGGCGACCGGCATCGCCAAGCTCGCGACCTATCTCAAGGCGCAGACCGAGGCCGGCGTGCTCACGGTCGACGATTTCGAGATCGCGGCCGCGCAGTTCATGGAGAGCTGCCACGGCACGCTGTTCAAGCCGGTGCTGTTCAACTTCGCCCCTCCCCCGGCGCCTGAGCGCATCAAGCACGTCGTCGACATCGCGGTCCGTGTGTTCATGGCGGCGTATCGGGCGAAGTAATTTCCCTTCCAGTCGGTTCGCACCGACCTATCCACGTCATGGCCGGGCTTGTCCCGGCCATCCACGTCTTGCTTTGTCGCCAAGACGTGGATGCCCGGCACAAGGCCGGGCATGACGGCGGAGATTGATGCAACTGAGTGGATCACACTTGGCTCTTCCCAAAAGAAAATGGCCGGGCCTTGCGGCCCGGCCGGCGCGTCGCCTAACGCACCTATGTCTTAGTTCGTCTGCTGCACGCCCGAGAGCAGCCACTGGCCGCCGCGGGTGCGCCGGAAGGTCCACAGCTCGGTGGCTTCCGACGGCAGCTGCTCGATCAGCTTGCCCGAGTCGCGCGCGACGATGCGGTCGTTGAGCGAGTAGCGCATCGACACCGTGGCGTATTCGTCGCTGCCCTCGCGCCAGGCTTCCGACAGATCGCCCTGCAGGAGCTTCACGTCGCTGATCTGGTTGACGTCGCCGTTGCTGGCGTTGTGCGCCATCTCGTCGGAGTAATAGGACAGCATCTCCGGCGTGACGTGCGAACGGAGCACGCCGAGATCCTCGCGGCCGTAAGCGGTCTGCACCTCGCCGAGCAGCTTCTCGAACGTGGTGAAGTCATCGGGCTGCAACTGGATCGGCTCGCCTTGCGGCTGCGAGGCGTTCGCCTGCGAGCCGCCGCCAAACAGGCCGCCCAGCATCGACTGCTGCTGCGGTCGGTCGTCGCCGCCCTGGAGGCCCTGACGATAGGACGGGCCGCCCGCGGTCGCGGGCTCGACACCGTTGCGGCGCTGCCACCAGCGATACAGCAGCATGCCGACCACCACGACGAGCCCCACCTGCAGCAGCAGGCCGAGCATCGAGGCGAAGCCGCCCATGCCGCCCATGAAGCCGTGGCCGAACAGCATGCCGAACAGGCCGGCGCCGAGGAAGCCCGCGGCGAGGCCGCCGAGCAGTCCGCCGCCGAACATGCCACCGAACAAGCCCGGACGGGCCATGCCTGGAGTCGCAGCGCCCGATGTGGTCGGCCGGGTCTGGCTGGCCGACGGCTGCGTCATGGTGCGGTCCATCGGACGCGCTGCGTTCGGCGCAGTCGCAGTCGGCGGCGGCGCCGAATAGGTGCGGCTGCCGCGGCTGCCGAAGCTCGACGAGGGGCGCGCATCAGCGGTAACGACGGTCAACGACAGCGCAGCGAGCATCGCCGCGAGCGCCAAGAACCGACGGGAAAAGCGAAACATCGGGTTTCCTCTCATGAGCCGATAACCGGCTTCTATCGTGCCATTATATCGTGAGAGACCCGGGAAAGCGGTAGGGGCGCAGCATAGTGCCGCAGCGGCACTAAGGCCTTGGTTTCAGGGCTGTTACCGCGCCGCAGCAGCGTGAACCTGGGGCTTGATCGGGGTTCCGAGGCTGGCGAGGCAGGCCTGGTAGGCCGGCAGCGCCCCGGCGATTCCCTCGAGCGGCAGGCGCACGGCGGCGCCTTCGGTCCGGATCTCGAGATAAGCCTGGGCGGCAAGTTCGGCCACGCTCTTGGCGTCGGTGCCGAACGCGATGTCGATCAGGTCCTGGCCGTGCACGGCGGCGGCCGGCTGCCGTTCGGCGCCGTCGGCGGTCACCAGCGTCACCGCGATGTCGCGGGCGCCCGAGAACGACCATTCGGCGGCGCGCACGCGCAGCAGCACGAACTCATTGTCGGCGTGGATCATGAATTGCGGCTTGCCGGATTGCGGGTTCACGGCGTCCGAACGGGGCCCGATCTTGCAGTCGATGACCTCACGCTCACCGCCATGAACCGAGATCCAGGTTCCGGCCGAAGTTCCCGCGGGGGTCGCGCTGAGCTTGCGGACCGGAGCAGCGGACTGGGCGGCGACCTCGGTGGCGGCAACGGTTGCGGCGATGGCGGCAATGGCAATCAGAGCGGCGCGGATCATGGTTAAATCTCCCCTGATACGCATCGGACGCACGACCGCGCCGCCCGGTTCAGGGAACCGATACAGGCGATACAAATTTCATGAATCGGCCGCGACCCGCGGCAGCGGGTCGGAAGCCAGCGCAAAAAGGCAGCTAGTTCACCTTGTGCCGGTTGGCGGTCCAGTCGATCGCCGGCCGCGGGCCGGGCTCCTCGACCCAGTCGTTGTCGTCGGCGGCCGCGTTCTTCGGCGCCGGGTGCTGGGCCGCCACCGTGCCGGTTGTCCCGGCATCGCGCCGGTCGCCGCGCCAGGCGAACGGATCATTCGCGGGATCGACCGGCGGATCGTAACGCCTCGTCGGCGGCGGCTCGTAGGCCGGCCGCGACGACGCATAGACCGGATTTCCCCGCGCCCGCGCCGCCACCAGATCGCCGTCGACCGCGCCCGGCTGGCAGATGCGGCGGCCGCTCGCGCGCCGCATCAGGTCGACATGGATGTGGTCGTAGTGGAAGGCGTTGGAGCCCGGCGCCAGCACCGTGGTGAACTGATCGCAGGCCGCGCCCTGCACGTCGCGGAGAAAGCCCTGCTCTTCCGGCGAGCCCTTCCAGCCGTTCTTCACGGTGATGCGGCGGCCGTCGGCCAGCACGAAGGCTGCGATGTCGAGCGCGTTGCCGAAGGCGTGCTCGGAGATCGGCGCGCCGGCCTGGCCGTTCATGCCGCGGCACGAATAGGCGGAGATCTGCTTGATCTCGACGACCGGCTGGCGAAACCACTTGCTGGCCGCGGGCTGCACCGACGTCGCGATCCAATGATCGAGCGCTGAGACGATCGGGCAAGCCAAGGTCGCGACCGGTTTGACTTCGACCGGCGTCGACATCGCGACCTGCTGCTGGCGCGGCGGACCGAGCGGCGGCAGCGGACGCGACGGCTGCGAGCGCACCGGCGCCGACGCGCCGGGCTGTGCGTAATCCGGCAGCTCTTCCTCGGCTTCCGGCGGCGAGGCCGGCGCCTGACGGTATTGCGGCTGACTGTAGGTCTGCTGTGGCGGCGGGTTATAGGCGGGCTGCTGCTGATAGCCGCCGCCCTGCGGCTGCACGCGCTGCCAGTCGGACGGCGCACGCAAATTCTGTGGCGGCGCGCCAAGCTGCTGATAGCCGCCCTGCTGCGCAACACCCGGCGGCTCGATCGACATCGGTGCGCCGGGCTGCGACGGCGGTGCGTTATAAGGCTGCTGCGAGATCGGCCAACGCGGCTCAGCCCCGCGCGACGCGCCGGGAATCGAGCCGGGCGGGCGGATCTCGTCGCCGTAGCCCATCGCCGAGTTCTCGCCGAGCATCGAGACCTTGAGCGGGAAATCCGCGCCGCACATGCCGGGCCCATCGATGGGCGAGATGCGGACGACGCCTGCGCCTTCGCGCACCGTTCCGGAGTTCAGGCAGGCGAGTTCGGCATCCTTGCGCCAAGGGGCGCGCTGCTCGTAGCTGAAGAAGCTCCGGCCGCAGCCCGCAAGCGCGACCAGCATGACGCTGCCACCAAGGACCCAACTCACGCTACGCGACATGCGCGGACAATGTGAGCAATTCCCTTAATGCCCTATTAGCGATGCTGCATTGTTCATGGTGAATGAAACGTTGATGCGGCCTTGATCCGCGCAAGCTTTTCGGGCCAAAACGTCGGCCAGCGGGGCGGAAACGGCCTCGGGGGAACTCTGATGGACGGCAGGACTCGGCTGATACTCATCACCACCACGACCGGGGTCGTCGTCCTGGTGGTCACGCTGGCCCTCACTTATTTCCATATCGGCCTGCGATCCGATTTCGTCCGCGAGTGGATCGAATCTTACGCGGTCGGCTGGCCGGTCGCGGTCGCCACTGGCTATGTCATCCTGCCGATGGCGCAGCGGGTCACGGCCCGGATCGTGAAACTGATCGACGGCGCCGCCTGATGCTCTCCGCACTCGACTTTGCCCGCCGCCTCGAGAGCGGCGAACTGACACCCGCGCGGGCCATCGAGCTCTGCGCCGAGGCCATCGCCAAGCGCGAGGCCGAGGTCGGCGCCTTCGTCACGCTCGATCTCGACGGCGCGCGCAAGGCCGCGCAGTCCGAAGCGCTGAAGAGCAAGCCGCTGCGCGGCATCCCGGTGGCGCTCAAAGACATCTTCGATACCTCCGACATGCCGACCGAGTACGGCTCGAAGCTCTATGCGGGCTACCGGCCGAAGGCCGACGCTTCTCTCGTGGCGCTCACCCGCCGCTTCGGCGGCATCATCCTGGGCAAGACCGTCACCACCGAGTTCGCCCATTCCGATCCGGGCAAGACCCGCAACCCGCGCAACACCGCGTACACGCCGGGCGGCTCGTCGTCGGGCTCGGCCGCTGCGGTCGCGGCGGGCTTTGTGCCGGTCACGACGGGCAGCCAGACCGGCGGCTCGGTGATCCGGCCGGCGAGCTACTGCGGCGTCGCGGGCTACAAGCCGTCCTATCGGATGCTGCCGACCATCGGCATGAAGTGCGTGTCCTGGCATCTCGACACCGCCGGCGTGTTCGCCGCCTCGGTCGCCGACGCGGCCTTCGCGGCGTCGGTGATCGGCGAGCGCGACCTGCGCGTCGACCAGCGTGCGCCGGTGACGCCGCGCATCGGCGTGCTGCGGCACCAGCCGTGGCCGTCGGCTTCGAACGACATGATCGCGGCGCTCGACCTCGTGGCGCGCGCCGCCTCCTCGGGCATGGCGCGGGTCAAGGACGTGCTGCTGCCGCCGGTGCTGGCGGCGGCGTACCGGGCGCATTCCACGATCCACAGCTACGAGGCGGCGCGCTCGCTTGCCGCCGAATACGACCGCGCCAACGAGCTCAAGGGCGCGGCCAAGAACGCCCCCGACCCGATCGGCAAGGGCACCCGCGAGCTGATCGAGCAGGGCATGAAGGTCTCGACCGAGGCCTATGACGACGCGCGGCGCACCGCGCATCAGGCCCGCAAGGCGGTCAACGACCTGATGGCCGACTTCGACGTGATCCTGTCGCCGTCGGCGCCGGGCGCGCCACCGAAGGGCCTCGCCTCGACCGGCAACTCGACCTTCAACCGGCTCTGGACCCTGATGGGCACCCCTTGCGTGAACGTGCCGGGCCTCGCCGACACCAACGGCCTGCCGCTCGGCATCCAGGTGATCGGACGATTCGGCGCCGATCGGGCGACGCTCGAGGCGGCCCTGTTCGTCGAGTCGGCGATCGCCAAGCGCGGCTAGCCCGCGCAGCCGGATACCCCTGCGAGGTTGTGCTCGCACGGACCATATTCTGTTGCGCGCAGCCTAAAGCAGCCCATAGCTGCGCGTTATCCCTCATGCTGTGGATAAATACATTTTTGATTTCAGATATTTACGTAAATATCCGACCGCCTGGAACGGTAGTGCAATGCGGTATGTTTGTCATTTGGACCCCACCGGCGCTCTGCTAGACTCGCTGCCGGTTCAACCGAGGAGGTCGATGGTGGACTTGGCTTTGCGACTGAACGTGCTCGCAGTCTGCGCAGCGATCGCTTTCGTCGGCGCCATCCTGATCATGTTCTGAGTTCGAGGTCGGACGGTTCGCTCAAGACCAAACCCGTAATCAAGCGGCGATAAGGTGCACACCGGAGGGCCTCACCCTCCGGTGTCTTATTTTGCCGGTGTCTTATTTTGGATCAGGCCGCGACGTTCCGCGCCACCGCATTCGGATTGTAGTTGAGGATCGGTGCGAGCCAGCGCTCGGCCTCGGCCATGCTCCAGCCCTTCCGCCTGGCGTAGTCCTCGACCTGGTCGCGCTCGATCTTGCCGACGCCGAAGTAGTGGCTCTCCGGGTGGCCGAAGTAGAGCCCTGACACCGAGGCGCCCGGCCACATCGCAAAGCTCTCGGTCAGCTTCACGCCGATCCGCTCGCCGTCGAGCAGCCGGAACAGCGTGCCCTTCTCGGTGTGGTCCGGCTGCGCCGGATAGCCCGGCGCCGGCCGGATGCCGCGATACTTCTCGCCGATCAGGTCGGCGTTGCTCAGCGTCTCATCCGCCGCGTAGCCCCAGAACTCCTTGCGCACCCGCTGGTGCAGCCGCTCGGCGAAGGACTCGGCCAAGCGATCCGCCAGCGCCTTGACCATGATCGACGAGTAGTCGTCGTTGGCGTTCTTGAAGCGGTCGGCGACCGCGTCCTCGCCGATGCCGGCCGTGACGATGAAGCCGCCGACATAGTCCTCCTGGCCCTTGGGCGCGACGAAATCGGCCAGCGCCACGTTGGCGCGGCCCTCACGGCGCGTGAGCTGCTGGCGCAACGTGTGCAGGGTCGCAAGCGGCGTGCCGCGGGTCTCGTCGGCGAACAGCGTGATGTCGTCGCCCGCGCCATTCGCCGGCCAGAAGCCCAGCACCGCGGCGGCCTTGAACCAACGCTTGTCCACGATCTCCTTCAGCATCTTCTGCGCGTCGTCAAACAGCGAACGCGCCGCCTCGCCGACGGTCTTGTCGTCGAGGATCGCCGGGAATTTTCCGGCCAGTTCCCAGGTCGAGAAGAACGGCGACCAGTCGATGGTCGCGATCAGTTCCTCGATCGGATAGTCCTCCAGCACGCGGGTGCCGAGGAACTGCGGCTTCACCGCCGTGAACTTGCTCCAGTCCGGCTTGAAGGCGTTACCGCGGGCGGCCGCGAGCGTGAGCCGCTGCTTGTCCTCCTGAGCGCGCGCATGGGTCGTAGCGATGCGGGCATATTCCTCGCGTATCTCGCCGACATACTTCTGCCGGCTCTCCTTGCCCATCAGCGCACCGGCGACGCCGACCGCGCGGCTCGCATCGGTGACATAAATAGCCTGGCCGCGGCGGTAGTTCGGGTGGACCTTCACGGCGGTGTGCACGCGGCTCGTGGTCGCGCCGCCGATCAGCAGCGGCAGGTCGAAGTTCTGCCGCTCCATCTCGGCCGCGACGTGGCACATCTCGTCGAGCGACGGCGTGATCAGGCCGGACAGGCCGATGATGTCGCATTCCTCTTTCTTCGCCGTCTCGAGGATCTTCGCAGCCGGCACCATGACGCCGAGGTCGATCACCTCGTAATTGTTGCACTGGAGCACGACGCCGACGATGTTCTTGCCGATGTCGTGCACGTCGCCCTTGACGGTCGCCATCAGCACCTTGCCGGCAGAACTTCGGCCGGTGCCGCCGCGCTCGGCCTTTTCCTTCTCCATGAACGGCATCAGATGCGCGACCGCCTGCTTCATCACGCGCGCCGACTTCACGACCTGCGGCAGGAACATCTTGCCCGAGCCGAACAGGTCGCCGACCACGTTCATGCCGGCCATCAGCGGGCCTTCGATCACCGACAGCGGGCGGTCGGCAGCGAGCCGCGCCTCCTCGGTGTCCTGATCGATGAACTCGGTGATGCCGTGCACCAGCGCGTGCGACAGCCGCTTCTCCACCGGCCATTCGCGCCAGGCGAGATCGGCCTGCTCCTTCTCCTTGCCGGCCGTGCCGCGGAAGCGGCCGGCAAGCGTCAGCAGCCGCTCGGCGGCATCGGGACGCCGGTTGAGCACCACGTCCTCGCAGGCCTCGCGCAGCTCCGGATCGAGATCGTCATAGACCGCCATCTGGCCGGCATTGACGATGCCCATGTCCATGCCGGCCTTGATGGCATGATAGAGGAACACCGAGTGCATGGCCTCGCGGACCGGCTCGTTGCCGCGGAAGGCAAACGACAGGTTCGACACGCCGCCCGAGACGTGGCTGCAGGCGCAGGTCTGGCGGATCTTCCGCGTGCCCTCGATGAAGGCCACGCCGTAGCTGTTGTGCTCCTCCATGCCGGTCGCAATCGCGAAGATGTTCGGATCGAAGATGATGTCTTCCGGCGGGAAGCCCACCTGATTGACCAGGATGTTGTAGGCGCGGCCGCAGATCGCGACCTTGCGCTCCATGGTGTCGGCCTGGCCCTGCTCGTCGAAGGCCATCACGACGACGGCGGCGCCGTAACGGCGCACGCGCTCGGCGTGCTTGATGAACTCCGCCTCGCCCTCTTTCAGCGAGATCGAGTTCACCACCGGCTTGCCCTGGATGCATTTCAGGCCGGTCTCGATCACCGAGAACTTCGATGAGTCGACCATCACCGGCACGCGGGCGATGTCGGGCTCGGCCGCGATCAGATTGAGGAAGGTCTTCATCGCCTCAGCGGAGTCGAGCAGGCCTTCGTCCATGTTGACGTCGATGATCTGCGCGCCGTTCTCGACCTGGTCGCGCGCCACCGCGAGTGCCGCGCTGTAATCGCCCGCGGTGATCAGCTTGCGGAACTTGGCCGAGCCGGTGACGTTGGTGCGCTCGCCGACGTTGACGAACGGGATTTCCGGCGTGAGCGTGAATGGCTCGAGGCCCGACAGCCGCAGATAGGGCTTCGCCTCGGGGATCGTCCGCGGCTTGCTTTTGCGAACCGCCTCCGCGATCGCGCTGATGTGCTCCGGCGTGGTGCCGCAGCAGCCGCCGACGATGTTGATCAGCCCGGTCGAGGCGAACTCGCCGAGATGGCGCGCCATATCGTCCGGCGACTCATGATAGTGCCCGAACTCGTTCGGCAGGCCGGCGTTCGGATAGGCACAGATCAGGGTGTCGCAGATGCGCGACATGTCGGCGATGTGGGCGCGCATCTCCTCGGCGCCGAGCGCGCAGTTGAGGCCGACCGAAACCGGCGCGGAATGGCGCACCGCGTTCCAGAACGCCTCCGGCGTCTGGCCGGACAAGAGGCGCCCGGAGCGGTCCGTGATGGTGCCCGAGATCATCACCGGCACGTCGATGCCGCGCGTCGCGCATTCGTCCATGATGGCGAAGATCGCGGCCTTGGCGTTGAGCGTGTCGAAGATGGTCTCGATCAGCAGAAGGTCGGCGCCACCGGACAGCAAGCCCCTCACCTGCTCGCCATAGGCCTTGCGCAGATCGTCGAAGGTCACCGCGCGATAGCCGGGATTGGAGACGTCGGGCGAGATCGAGGCCGTGCGGTTGGTCGGGCCGAGCGCGCCAGCGACGAAGCGCGGCTTGCCGTCTTCGTCGGCCGCCTTGGTCGCGGCCTCGCGCGCCAGCCGCGCACCCTCGACGTTGAGCTCGTAGGCAATGTCGGACATGCCGTAGTCGGCCTGCGCGATCGTGGTCGACGAGAACGTGTTGGTCGAGACGATGTCGGCGCCGGCCTTGTAATAGGCATAGTGGATGTCGCGGATCGAGCTCGGCCGTGTCAGGTTGAGCAGGTCGTTGTTGCCGCGGACCTCGCGGTTCCACGCATCGAAGCGCGCGCCGCGATAGCCCTCCTCGTCGAGCCCGAGCGACTGGATCATGGTGCCCATGGCGCCGTCGAGCACCAGGATGCGCTCGGCGGCGAGCGACTTGATCAGCTTGCGGGTCTTGCTTGCGGGCACGGACACTTTCATTCACTCCAAAATTTCAAGCGGCCTTCTTCGTCGCAGGCCTTAGCCCCAAGAGATGACAAATCGCGTACACAAGATCGGCGCGGTTCATGGTGTAAAAATGGAAGTCGGTGACGCCGCGATCGACCAGGTCGAGCACCTGCTCGGCCGCGACCGCGGCCGCGATCAGCTTTCGGGTCGCGACGTCGTCGTCGAGGCCGTCGAAACGCTCGGCGAGCCAGCGCGGCACGCTGGTGCCGCAACGCTCGGCAAAGCTCTTGGTCTGCTTGAAGTTCTGCACCGGCAGGATGCCCGGCACGATCGGGATGTAGATGCCGCGCGCCCGGACCTTGTCCAGATAATCGAAGTAGCGGTCGTTCTCGAAGAAGAACTGCGTCATCGCGCGCGTCGCACCGGCATCGACCTTGGCCTTCAGCATGTCGATGTCGGCCTGCACGCTCGGGCTGTCCGGATGCTTTTCCGGATAGGCCGACACCGACACCTCGATGTCGGCGATGCGCTTGATGCCGGCCACGAGATCGGCGCCGTGCTGGTAGCCGCCCGGATGCGGCGCGTATTTCGCGCCGATGCCGGAGGTCGGATCGCCGCGCAGCGCCACGATGTGGCGCACGCCGGCATCCCGATAGGCGTGGATCACCGAATTGATCTCGTCCTTCGTCGCCGCAACACACGTCAGATGCGCCGCCGGCGTCAGCGCCGTCTCATTGACGATGCGCTTGACGGTCGAATGGGTGCGCTCGCGCGTCGAGCCGCCCGCCCCATAGGTCACCGAGACGAAATTCGGGCTGAGCGGCGCGAGCCGCCCGATCGCCTCCCAGAGGCTCTTCTCCATCTCCTCGGTCTTGGGCGGAAAGAACTCGAACGAAACACGGATTGGCGCAGCCATCAGGCCACCTCCCGCACATTGGTGTTGGCCGGTTGAATGCGCGGGTCGCGCGCGAGCCAGAGCGACACCGCGACCTTGCCGTCGGAGCCAGGCTCCGGCGCGAGGCTGCGATGCATGGTGGTGTCGAGGCCGGCCGCGCTCATCCATTGCGCCACGGTCTCGGAAGCAAAGCCCAGCCGGCGATGCGCGTGCTCCTCGCGCAGGAATTCCAGATCGTGCGGCGCGAAATCGATCACCAGCAGCCGGCCGGCCGGCGCCAGCACGCGGGCGGCCTCGCGGATCGCGCGCGCGCCGTCGTCGAGGAAGTGCAGCACCTGATGGATGACGACGACTTCGAACGAGTTCGCCGGCACCGCGAGATCGTAGATGTCGCCCTGCCGCACGCTGCAATGGCGGAGGCCCGCGCGCTCGATGCGGGCGCGCGCCATCAGCAGCATGTCGAGCGACAGATCGATGCCGAGGCCGCGCTCGAGCTGCGCGCCGAACATTTCCAGAATGCGCCCGGTGCCGGTGCCGAGATCGAGCAGCGAGCGGAACGGCCGGTCGGCGAGCGCATCGCTGATGGCCTGCTCGACCGCTTCGTCCGGCACGTGGAGCTTGCGGATGCGGTCCCATTCGGCGGCGTGCGCGCGGAAGTAATCCTGCGCGGCAGACGCCCGCGCGGCGCGGACCGCAGACAGCCGGTCGCGGTCGCGGGCGATGATCGAGTCCTTGGGATTGAGCCGCGCGATCAGCATACGGGCGAGCTCCGCGCCGCCGCCCTCCTCGGCCAGCCGGAAGAACGCCCAGGCGCCCTCGCGGAAACGCTCGATCAGCCCGGCCTCGACCAGGAGCTTCAGGTGCCGGGAGATGCGGGGCTGCGACTGGCGCAATATCTGGGTCAGGTCGGACACCGTCAGCTCGGCCTCGGCGAGCAGCACGAGGACCCGCAGCCGCGTGTCCTCACCCGCCGCTTTCAGAGCGGCGTTGAGGGCATCGAACGGCAGATGGCCGGCCTCAGTCATGGGAAGTAGCCCAACACATAAAGATATGTTTATGCGTTGAAGTGACCGAAATCAAGGTCCGGGGTCCACGGTGGTTACCAAGGATGAACCGGCGGCCGGGCGAGCCTATAAGAGCAAACCGCCGTAAAGACGGCCTGAAACCAAGCCCAATCAGGGTTCCCCGATGACATCCACCCCGGAAACCGCCCCAAAAGCCAGTGATTTGCGAGACGGCGAGATTGCCGTGGCGCTCCCCGGGCATTTCGACGCCCAGGTCTATTTCATCGGCCGGATCCGCACCCCCTGGAAGACCCGCAAGGACTGCCCGAAGAACGCCCGCGAAGCCCGCGAGACCGGCGCGGTCTGCACCATCGAGCTCGATCCACGCTATGCGGCCGGCCTCCTGGACATCGAGCGCTGCAGCCATCTGGTGGTGCTGTACTGGATGGACAAGGCGCGCCGCGATCTCGCCGTCCAGGTGCCGGGCCATCTCGGCAAGGGCCGCGGCACCTTTGCGCTGCGCTCGCCGGTGCGGCCCAACCCGATCTCGTTGAGCGTGGTGAAGCTCGTGAAGGTCGACGGCGCGAAGATCGACGTGATCGCGCTCGACTGCATCGACGGTACTCCGCTGCTCGACATCAAGCCGTATTACGCATCGACCGATTCGATTCCCGATGCGGTCACCGGCGGGTAGCGCACTCACATTCAATTGATCGCTCAGACGCCGGAACCCAGAAATTTTGCCGGCGGAACACTTAACCAACCAGTTTACTTTTGGCCTGCCGTCGTCCATGCTCGGCACACGAGTGACGCATTTGTTGGTCGAGAAATCACATGAGCAACACGCAATACCGTTGGATCATCGTCGCTGCCGGAGGCCTGATCAGCTGTGTCGCGATCGGCTCGATGTTCTCGCTGCCGGTTTTTCTTCGGCCGATCTCGGAGGAGACCGGCTGGTCGGTTGCCGGTATTTCCAGCGCGATGACGATCGCGTTTCTGGCGATGGCGTTCGGCAGCATGGCCTGGGGCACACTGGCAGATCGCATCGGCACGCGCCCTGTGGTGCTGATTGGCGCGGTGCTCATCGCAGCAAGCATCGCTCTCGCGAGCCGTGCGACATCGCTCATCCAGTTCCAGCTCGTCTTCGGGCTGATGGTCGGCGCCGCGACATCCGCGATCTTCGCGCCGATGATGGCGTGCGTCACAGGCTGGTTCGACACCCATCGCAGCCTCGCGGTCTCGCTGGTTTCCGCCGGCATGGGCATGGCGCCGATGACCATGTCGCCGCTCGCCGCATGGATCATATCCAGTCACGACTGGAGAACGTCGATGCTGATCATCGCCGGCATTGCCGCTGTTGTGATGATACCGACCGCGTTTCTGATCCGCCGCCCGCCCGCCCTGGCCGATCACAAGGCCGCAGCCGCCATCGAAGGCGAGCCGCAATCCGAGATGACACTCGCGCAGGCGGTGAAGTCACCGCAGTTCATCATCCTGCTGCTGACCAACTTCTTCTGCTGCGCCACGCATTCGGGCCCGATCTTCCACACCGTGAGCTACGCCGTGACCTGCGGCATCCCGCTGATTGCTGCCGTCACGATCTACAGCGTGGAAGGGCTGGCCGGCATGGGCGGACGCATCGCCTTCGGCCTGCTCGGCGACCGGTTCGGCGCCAAGCACGTGCTGGTCTTCGGGCTCTTGTGCCAAGCCTTCGGCGCACTCGGCTTCCTGCTCGCGCGCGAACTCAGCACGTTCTACGCCGCCGCCGCGGTGTTCGGCTTCATCTACGCCGGCACCATGCCGCTCTACGCCGCGATCGCGCGTGAGAATTTCCCGCTGCGCATGATGGGCACCGTGATCGGCGGCACCGCGATGGCCGGCAGCCTCGGCATGGCGACCGGCCCGCTCGCTGGCGGGCTGATCTACGACACCTTCGCGAGCTACACGTGGCTCTATGTCGGCTCGTGGGGCATGGGCATCGGCGCCGTCCTGATGGCGCTGACCTTCAGGCCGTTTCCCAAGGAGCAGAAAGAGCAACCCGCCGCTGCTACAGCGTGACGATAACGGCCCTTAGCGGGTTTTCGGCAGTCCGGTGAAGCTTCCGTTCAGCACAAGTCGGGCCGGACTGCGGCGCCGGACGTCCGGCGTGCGCAAATAAAAATCCGCGAAAACCCGCACCAGACCGTCATTCCGGGCGGTCTTCCCGCGAAAGAATTATCGATTTCTCAACGGGATGGGCGAAATTCGGGCCTGTCCTCACGGCCGATTTGAACCTTTGGCGCGCTATCCCCGACCAACACTCAGAACCAAGGGGGCCGTCATGTTCCTCAACGCCATTCGCTTAAGCCTTTCCGCCGCAGCGCTCGTTGCGGCCGTCTCCACTTCCGCAATCGCTGGGCCACTGCCGCTGTTTCCGTTCGAGCCCGCGCCCTTCCCGGCGCCGCGCGCTGCGGCCTACGCACCGGTCGAGGTCGAAGAGCAGGCCGTTCAAGAACCGGCCGTCCAGGCTCCGGCCCACACCAGCCAGTCGCGCTTCAAGCGCCAGATCGTGAGCTACCCGACCCATGAGGCGCCGGGCACGATCGTGGTCGATACCCCGAACACCTACCTCTACCTCGTCCTCGGCGACGGCAAGGCGCTGCGCTACGGCATCGGCGTCGGCCGCGAGGGCTTCACCTGGGCCGGCACCAAGACGGTCGAGAAGAAGGCCGAGTGGCCGGACTGGCACCCGCCGCAGGAGATGCTGCAGCGCCAGCCTTACCTGCCGCGTTTCATGGCCGGTGGTCCGGCCAATCCGCTGGGCGCCCGCGCCATGTACCTCTCCGGCTCGGTGTACCGCATCCACGGCACCAATGCGCCAAGCACCATCGGCCAGCGCGTCTCCTCGGGCTGCATCCGCCTGACCAATGACGACGTGGTCGACCTCTACAACCGCGTCAAAGTCGGAGCCCGGGTCGTGGTGCTGCCGATGACCGACCACCGCATCACCCATCGTACTGGTTTCAGCACGAACTGATTTCCATCTGCCCAAGATTACTTCGATATTTGGCACTGTGCGTGGGCGCCGGCTGTCTCTGACAGCCGGCGTCAATTTTTCAAAACCGGCGGCAATTTCTCCCAACTTTCATCACTTGTCCTTGAGCGCGATTGCCGGTCCGCAGCGACCCGCCCATTTCCATAAGGAACCAGTCGGGCGCTACGCAGTTATTGGCCCAGCATCTTGTGTGAAGCGGAGGGAGGGAATTCATGAATCCTACCGCACAGTTGCGCCGGGTCATCCCGGCGTTGGCAGCAGTTATCCTTTCGACCGTGGGCGCCACGGCACAGCCGCTGGCGTGGAGCGATCCACAGACCTATCCGAACTCATTCTATCGCGACGTGATGCCCGAGCCCGAGCAGGCCGTGCCGGATGACGAGGTCATCCAGCAGTCGCCCGCCGCGCGCGAGCGTTTCCGCCGCCAGATCGTGGCCTACAACACCGGCGAGGCGCCGGGCACGATCATCATCGATACGCCGAACACCTATCTCTATTACGTGCTCGGCGGCGGCCGCGCGATCCGCTACGGCATCGGCGTCGGCCGCGAAGGCTTCACCTGGGCGGGCGTGCAGAGCATCGCCCGCAAGCAGGAATGGCCGGACTGGCATCCGCCGGCCGAGATGATCGCGCGCCAGCCGTACCTACCGCGCATGATGGCCGGCGGTCCCGGCAACCCGCTCGGCGCGCGGGCGATGTATCTCGGCAATTCGCTCTATCGCATCCACGGCACCAATGCGCCGGACACCATCGGCCAACGCGTGTCGTCGGGCTGCATCCGCCTGACCAACGAGGACGTCACCGACCTGTTCAACCGCGTGACCGTCGGCACCAAGGTCGTCGTGCTGCCCGATCACGGGCGCCGCACGCCGGTGGCGAGCGTCGAGACACGCCCGGCGCCGGCGCGCGCTCCTGCGGCGTACCAGCCGGCGCGAGCGCCGGTGTACAGCGGCTCGTCGGTCTCCCGAATCTACTGATCTGTAGCGTGGCGTAACGAAACGGGCGGGGCCTTACGGCCTCGCCCGTTCGCTTTTCCAGAACAGCCTCATGATTGGTGCGCATGCCCGCCGCATTGGCAGCGGTCGGGCCAGCCACTATGGTGCCGCGCAATCGGGAGGGTCCTTTATGCGTATCGCAGCAATGGCGGCCGGCGCGGTTGGCGCCTACTTCGGCGGACGGCTCGCCGCCGCAGGCCATGACGTGTTCTTCATCGCGCGGCGCGCCAATCTCGAGGCGATGCGCAAGAACGGCCTGAAGCTCGAAAGCGTCCACGGCGATCTGCATCTGCCGAAGGTCAACGCCACCGACGATCCGAAGGAGGTCGGCGTCGTCGACGTCGTTCTGTTCGCCGTCAAGCTCTGGGATACCGAGACCGCGGCCGAGCTGACCAAGCCGATGGTCGGCCCCAACACCCGCGTCATCACGCTGCAGAACGGCGTCGACAGCTACGAGCGCGTGTCCAAGATTCTCGGCAAGGAGCAGACCATTCCGGGCACCGCCTACATCGCGGCCGTGCTCGGCGGGCCGGGCGTGATGAAGCACACCTCGAAATTCGCCACCATCCGCTGCGGCCGCATGGAGGGCATGCCCGATCCGAAGCTCGAAGCCTTCGTCGAGGCCGCCAAGGCCGCCAACCTCGACATCCAGCCGCAGGACGACATGAACCGCGAGCGCTGGCAGAAGTTCATCTTCCTGTCGTCGATGGCCGGCGCGAACTGCATGACGCGCGAGCCGATCGGCAAGATCCTGGCCGATCCCGACACCCGCGCGCTCTATCGCAAGCTGCTGGAAGAGTGCCTCGCGGTCGGCCAGAAGGCCGGTGCGAAAGTGCCGTCGAGCTGGGTCGAGGACCGCATGAGCTTCTCCGACAACGCGCCGGCCGGCATGAAGGCTTCGATGCTGCACGACCTCGAAGCCGGCAATCGCCTCGAGCTCGACTGGCTCACCGGCAAGGTGGTGTCGCTCGGCCGCGAGCTCGGCGTGCCTACGCCGGTGAGCGAAGCCGTCTATGCGGCGGTGAAGCTGCACCGGATGGGCAAGCAGTAGCGGCGCGACCAATCAGCTCCAGCTAGCCTGCGTCGCGAGCCACAGCGGCGGTGTCATCGCCGGGCTTGACCCGGCGATCCATGAGCGGGCGCGGTTGAAGACAGTGTTACGTAAGACTTCCGCTGTCGAAGCCGGGTCATGGACCCGCGGGTCAAGCCCGCGGGTGACAGCCTGCCTGTTGTACGGGCCTGCTTCAATTCAGGTGTGAGTCTAGTCCATCACGACGATGCGGGTTTCGACCGGCGCCTTGTCGTAGAACTCGCCGATGGCCTCGTTGAGCATCGCGAAGCATCCAACCGGCACGGTGCTGCCGATGCCGAGCGGCGCGTTGGTGCCGTGCAGGCGATAGTCCGTGCCGAAATAAAGCGCACGCGGGCCGAGCGGATCGTTGGTGGGGCTGCCGGCGATCAGGCTGCGCAACTGTCCGAGCGTGGAAGCGCTTCGGCCCGGCCATTCCTCCTTGCGCGAAATGACATAGAGGCCCGCGGCCGTGGTGCATTCCGGTCCGACGCCCATGCCGTAACGCAGCGCCACCACGTTGGGCAGGACGACGTAGATGAAGCGCTGCGACTTGTCGATCAGGATGGTCCCGACCGGCTGCGTCGTGCGGTAGTAGACCGGCTGGCGCAGATAGACGTAGCTGACGCTCGGCGTTGACGATTCGGTCTGCGCGGCCTGGGGTCCGCGCTTGATGCGCGGTCCGAACATGAGGGCCGCCAAGCCTACGGCGATCACCACGCCGGCAATGGCCAATCCCGTCATCACCGGAACAAGGATACCCTTTCGCGGCTTGGGAACCGCGCCGGCGACAATGCCGTATTGCGCCTCGACGCGCTCGACCGCCTGATCGAACTTCTCGAGCTCGACGTCGACCACAGGCTTGGGGAGCCGTGGCTCAATGGATTGCAGCCTGTCGGACATCGCCCGGCGGGCACGGTCATAGGTGTTGCGGCGGCTCTCTGCCGTGTTGGGGTCGAGCCTGCCGACCGCATCGAGGAGCACCGAATGGTAATCGGCCATGGCAGTCCGGCTCCGCCGCGTCCCGATCGTGGGGCTACTATACGCCGCATTGAGCCCCGATGGGCCGTTAAGGCTCTGCAAATTCCGGCCGGATAAATTGTGGCGAAGGTCGCGGCCTGTTCCCGCGAGAGACGGCGCTGCTGGCGCCGAAGCCTGAGTCCCACTAACATTTGCACCCCATGACCAGAGCGCTTCCCTTCGGACTGTCGTTGCGCGCGATCCTGCTCGGCGCGGTGATCATCGCTGTATTTTTCACCGGCACGCTCTGGGCGCTCAACATCTTCTTCCCTGCCGATCCGATGCAGGAGAGCCGTCCCGACCTCGTGGCGCTGCATCCGATGGCGCCGGTGACGCGGACCTCGGTGATCGTGGCACCGGTCGCGGTCGCCAATCTCGCCATCCGCGACATCATGGAGGCCAACGCGCCGCGCGGCCTCAACGGCAAGAACGACAACCCGCTCGCCGACCTCCTCGGCAAGGCCGACATCGGCTGGAACATCGGGCGCGGGCCGATCGGCGTGACCGGCACCAATGGCTCGCTCAACATCTCGACCACGCTCAACGGCTCGTTGCGCGTCACCGGACAGATCGCCAACCAGGGCGGCAACATCGCCGGCGCCATCACCGGCCTCCTGGGCGACAGCGTCGGCCGCAATGTCGGCCAGCTCGCTGGCCGCATGCTCGACCAGCGCGCCGACATCCGCGGCAACGTGTTCGTGACGTCGCGGCCGCAGCTCACGCCGGGCTGGCGGATCGAGCCCAATCTGTCCGGCAGCGTCTCGATCGGCGACGGGGGCATGCAGATCGCCGGCATCAAGCTCAACGTGTCCGATCAGGTGAAGCCGCTGCTCGACCAGACTGTCCGTGAGCAGATCGGCAATCTGTCCGGCCGGCTGCGCGGCGACCGCACGCTGGAGAACGCGGCGCGCAAGCAGTGGACACAGATGTGCCGCGCGATCCCGCTCGGCCAGGCCACCGCCAGTGCGCCGGCGCTGTGGCTCGAGGTGCGGCCGACCAAGGCCTTCGCGGCGCAACCGCGCATCCTGCAGGACTGGGTGATCCTCACGCTCGGCGTGCAGGCCGAGACCCGCATCGTGCCGACCGCGACCAAGCCCGACTGTCCGTTCCCGCCGCAGCTCGAATTCGTGCAGGCGCTCGATCAGGGCGACGTCAAGATCGCGGTGCCGATCGACGTGCCGTTCACCGAGCTGAACCGCATCATGGAAGCCCAGCTCAAGGGCAAGACCTTCCCGGAGACCGGCAACGCGCCGGGCCAGGTCACGGTGCTGGGCTCCAGCATGGCGGCGTCCGGCGACCGGCTGCTGATCTCGCTGCGCGTCAAGGCGAAGGAGACCAAGAGCTGGTTCGGCTTCGGCGCCGAAGCCACCGTGCATGTCTGGGGCAAGCCGGAGCTCGACACCGAGCGGCAGATGATGCGGCTCACCGACATCAAGCTCGACGTGAAGTCGGATGCCGCGTTCGGCATCCTTGGCGCGGCGGCGCGCGCCGCGATCCCCTATCTGCGGGATGCGCTCGCCGCCAACGCGGTGGTCGACCTCAAGCCGCTGTCGGCGAACGCCAGGAAGAGCATCGAAGCCGCGATCAAGGATTTCCAGGAGCCGGTCGACGGCGTCGAGGTGGAAGCTTCCGTCAAGGACCTGCGGCTGGTCGGCATCGAATTCGATTCGACGACGCTTCGGGTGATCGCCGAGGCGCAAGGCACCGCTCGCGCGCTGGTGCGCAAGATCGCGTTGCAATAGCAGATTAAAAAAACCGGCGACCGCCGCAACGGCCGCCGGACGGAACCGACCGGCTCGGGACCGATCGGGGCCGCACTACGCTTTGTAGTCGACAACCAGGGACTGGATCTGCGACGCCAGGGTGTCGCCGCTCTGGCTGTAGGTCGTGGAGCTGTTCGAATCCTGCAGCGACTGCAGGAAGTCGGAGAGCAGCTTGGCGACGTCGTCGTCCGACGAGCTCGAGTCGCTGGTCTGGCTGGTGTCGCTGCTCTGGTCGGTGCCATCCGCCGGCGGCGGGCCACCGACGCCGCCAGGTCCACCCGGACCGCCCTTCGGCATCGCGTTGGCGAATACGCTCTTCAGTTCGGTGGCCTGATCGCTGGTCAGCGCGCCGCTGTCGACCTGCGACTGGATCAGGTCGTTGATCTTCGACTGCATTTCGTCGGGCGACGGCGGCTTGCCGCCCGAGGCCGGCCGCTGCCCCTTCATCTCCGAGTCGATGCTGCTGAGCGCCGCGCTCAGCGCGTCCTTGTCGGCCGAGCTGATCTGGCCCGACGACACTTCGGACGCGAGCTCGTTCTGCAAGCGATCGAGCGGCGACATGTGCTGCGTCATAGGGCTCGGTGAAGCGGATGAAATTGACGTCACGTTGGTCTCCGATGGCTCTGTGTGAATCACGGTATTCACTTGCGCCAAGATCGGTGGTGCGTCTTAATGAGACATTGTCGTGGGGGCCGTCAGTGTTTCGCTTCGTTTCGTGTTAACCGCCAGAAACATTCAGAAACAAAAATCCCGCCGCCTGCACGACGACTCGCTCTAACGAAAGACCATGACGGCCTCCCCGCACATTCTGGTGGTGGAAGACGACCGCGAGATCAGCGCGCTGATCTCGCGTTATCTGCGCGCGAACGACTGCCGCGTCAGCGTTGCGGCCTCCGGCCGCGACGTCGGCACGATTCTCGACACCAGCCGGATCAACCTCATCGTCCTCGACCTGATGCTGCCGGGCGAAGACGGCTTCAGCGTGTTCAAGCGGGTGCGGCAGCGCTCCTATATTCCCGTCATCATCCTCACGGCGAAGGCCGACGAGATCGACCGCATCGTCGGCCTGGAGATGGGCGCGGACGACTATCTCTCCAAGCCGTTCAATCCGCGTGAGCTGCTGGCGCGGATCAGGGCCGTGATGCGGCGGACCACGCTGGCCGCAACTGCGCCGGTCAATGCGCCCGCGCGCACGCTGACGTTCCAGGGCTGGACGATCGACCGGGTGGCGCGCGAGGTCACGAGCCCCGAAGGCGTCCGCGTCGCCGTGACCGGCGCCGAGTTCGATCTGCTGCAGGCGCTTTGCGAACGGCCCGGCCTCGTGCTGTCGCGCGATCAGCTCCTCGAGCTGACGCAAGGCCGGCAGGCCGCCGCCTTCGAACGCAGCGTCGACATCCTGGTCAGCCGCCTGCGGCGCAAGCTCGAGCGCGATCCGCACAGCCCGGAGATGATCAAGACGGTCCGCTCCGGCGGCTATCTGTTCGCGCCGCAAGTCACGTCGCCATGAACTGGCTTCGGCGCATCGCGCTGCCGAACCGCATCAGCGCGCAGATCACGATCGTGATCGTGCTGTCGATCATTGCCATTCATCTGGTCCTGACCACGAGCTTCTATCTGACGCGCAACGAAGCGAACCGATGGCCGCCGCACCATCTCCGCGACGGGCTCGCCACCGTCGCCCAGTTGATCGCCGCGGCACCGGCGGGTGAACGCGATCGCGTGACCGCGGATGCGGCACGCGCTTTTCCCGAGCTGAACATCGAGCGCGGCGTGCCGTTTCCGCAAGTCGCGCCGGCCACGCGTCCCGGCTTCGAGATCGAGCACCTGCGCCGCATGCTGGGGCCGTCCTTTGCGGTCGCGCACGTCGAGCCCGCACCGGGCGGCGAAGCCAAAGCGGACCATCGGACCATCGTGCTCTGTTTGCCCGACGGCGACACGGTGCAGGGCAGCGTCGCGCATGCTCCCATGCCGCCCCGGCTCGGCGGTCCGTTCGTCATGACGGCATTGTTCCTGTTCGTCAGCGTGGCGCTGCTGGGCTTGTGGGCCGCGCGTTCGCTGACCGCGCCGCTGCGAAATTTTGCCGAGGCCGCCGAGGGCTTCCGGCTCGATCGCGACGCGCCGCCGATCCCCGAGCGCGGGCCGAGCGAGATCGTTGCCGCGGCGCGGTCGCTGAACGCGATGCATCGCCGCATCCGGGCGCTGGTGGAGGACCGCACCCGGATGCTGGCCGCGCTCGGCCACGACCTGCGGACGCCGCTCACGCGGCTGCGGCTGCGCTCCGAATTCGTCGGCGACGAGACGCTGCGCCGGCAGATCCTGTGCGACATCGACCACATGAAGGACATGACGCAGACCGTGGTGTCCTATCTGCGTGACGGCCAGGCCGTCCAGGCCATGATGCCGGTCGATGCCGCGAGCATCCTGCAGACGATCTGCGACGAGTTCGCCGACATGGGTCATCGGATCGAATATGCCGGCCCCGATCATCTGACCGTCGAGGCGCGGCCCGGCGAGTTGCAGCGGGCGGTCACCAACCTGGTCGACAATGCGGTGCGCTACGGCCAGGTCGTCCGTGTCCGGCTCGCGCGGCAGGACACCACCGTCCGGATCGAGGTCGAGGACGACGGGCCGGGCATCGCGGCCGCCGACCGCAGCGCCATGCTGCAGCCGTTCATCCGCGGCGATGAGGCGCGCAACATGGACGAGCCCACCGGATTCGGCCTCGGCCTTGCGATCGCCAGCGCCGTGGTCGAGGCCCATCGCGGCAAGCTCATCCTCGACGATGCTCCGGCGCGCGGGCTCGTCGCCCGCATCGAGCTGCCTGCATAAACAGCCGTTCAGAAAGCAGCCGCTCGGACCAAATATTTCGCTCCATCCGGAACCATTCCCGGACATTGCGGTTCTTGATGCTTGCCTCTGCGCGTGCGCTGCACACACTGCGTCGCAGTTGTGTCTTTGACCGAACACAGAAACGTTGCAATCGGCCCGGTAAATCCCTCCGACGACTTCACCAGGAGCATCCACGAATGATTTCTTCGATCCGTCCGCACGGTCTGTCGCGCCTTCTCGCCGGGACTGCGCTTGTGACGATGGCCGCATTTCCGCAACTGTCGTTCGCCGAGACGCTGCGCGGGCCGGCCCCGATGGTGCTCGCACAGGCTCAACCTGCGCAGCCTGCCGAGACTGCACCTGCGGACAAGAAGACCACGCCGCAGCAGCGGCAGGAGCAGCGTCAGCAGGAGCGCGCCAACCGGCCGCAGCCGCAAGCGCCGGCGGCCGCACAGCACCCGCCGGCTGCCCCCGCACCATCGACAGCGCAGCACCCTCAAACCACCACGCCGCCGACCGCCCAGGAACGCCGTGAGGATCGCCGCGACCAGCGCCGTCAGGTGCAGCAGCCGCAAGCGCCGGCTGCGCAGCCACAGGCTCCGGCGACCGCGCAGCAGCCGCAGACGGCCCCTGCTCCATCGACCGCCCAGCAGCCTCAGCCCAACACCCGGCCGACGGCGCAGGAGCGTCGCGAGCAGCGCCGCCAGATGCAGCAACCGCAGGCACCGGCTGCACAGCCCCAGGCTCCGGCGACTGCGCAGCAGCCGCAGACGGCCCCCGCTCCATCGACCGCCCAGCAGCCTCAGCCCAACACCCGGCCAACGGCGCAGGAGCGTCGTGACCAGCGCCGCCAGGGGCAACAGCCGCAGACTCCGACTGCACAACAACCCGCGCCGCAGGCTCCGACCGCCCAGCAGCCTGCCCAGCAAGCGCCCGGCCAAGCTCCCGCTGCCGTCGTGCAGGGCAACCCGGCCGCGATCGCGCCGCCGACCCAGCCGCGTGACGCCCGTGAATTCATGCGGCGCGATGCGGCAGGCCCGGTGCGCCGGATCGACGACATCCGCAAGGATCGCCAGGAGGTCCGCGAGGGCAATCGCACGCTCATCCGCGAAGGCGACCGCACCATCATTCGCGAGAACAACACCACGATCATCCGCCACAGCGAGACCAACCGCTTCGTCATCAACGCGGCCAATGTCCGCACCGAGCGGCGCGGCGGCAACATCGAGACCATCGTGCAGCGCGGCGGCGGCTACAGCATCGTCAACGTCACCGACGTGGACGGCCGGCTGATCCGGCGCGTGCGACGCGACGGCCGCGGCCGCGACATCGTCATCATCGACAACAGCTTCGTCGGCGTGCGGCCGGTGAACATGTTCGTCATGCTGCCGCCGCCGGTGATCCGCATCCCGCGCGAGCGCTACATCGTCGAGATGGGCCGCGCGCGTCCGGACGACATCTACGGCGTGTTCATGGCGCCGCCGGTCGAGCCGATCGCCGAGCGCTACACGCTCGATCAGGTGCGCTTCAGCGCGCCGCTGCGCGACCGCATGCCGCGCGTCGACCTCGACGTCACCTTCGATACCGGCTCGTGGCAGCTCGCGCCCGAGCAGGTCGACAAGCTGTCGGTGATCGCCGAGGGCATCAACAAGGCGCTGCAGCGCAATCCGCGCGAGGTGTTCATGGTCGAGGGCTACACCGACGCGACCGGCGCGGACGAGGACAACCTCTCGCTGTCCGACCGCAGAGCCGAGTCCGTTGCCGTGGCGCTCACCGAGCAGTTCAAGGTGCCGCCGGAGAACCTCGTGACCCAGGGCTATGGCGAGCAGTATCTCAAGGTCGACACCCAAGGACCCGAGGAGGCCAACCGCCGCGTCGCGGTGCGCCGCATCACGCCGCTGATCGACGGCCAGCAGGCGACCAACGCGACGCGTTGATCCTGGACGACTAACGAGGCCGGGCGGATGCAACATCCGCCCGGCTTTCTGCTGTCTGGAGATGACTTTTGCCGCGCCACCGACTATGTGCGGTGGGCATGGACGACATCACCCGACGACAGGACCGAGGGCCGGACTTCGGCGCCGACTTCCGCGCGCAGCTCCTCGAGCTGTTTCGCTGGCGTCGCGACGTGCGGCGCTTCAAGCGCGATCCGCTGCCGCCCGGCACCTTGGAGCGGCTGCTTTCGGTCGCGTCGCTCGCGCCGTCGGTCGGCTTGAGCGAGCCGTGGCGCTTCGTGATCGTCGCGACCGAAGGCAACCGGCAATCGATCCGCGCCTGTTTCGAGAGCACCAACGAGCAGGCGCTGCGCGGCTATTCGGGCGAGCGCGCCGCGCTTTACGCCAAGCTGAAACTCGAAGGCCTCCGCGACGCGCCGTGCCAGCTTGCGGTGTTTGCCGATCCCAAGACGCCGCAGGGCCACGGGCTTGGCCGCGCGACCATGCCGATGACCATCGAATATTCGGCGGTGGCGGCGGTGAACCTGATCTGGCTCGCGGCGCGCGCCGAAGGCGTGGGCATGGGCTGGGTTTCGATCCTCGATCCAGGCGAGGTTAAAAGCGTCCTTGATATCGAGCCCGGCTGGACGCTGATCGGCTATTTCTGTCTCGGCTACCCGGCGAGCGAGAGCGACACGCCGACGTTGGAAACGGATGGCTGGGAAACCCGTACAAATCCCGAGACGACGATTCTGCGGCGGTAGGGATCAATCCTCCTCTATGTTTTGCGGAGCAGCGGCCAGAGCTCGCCAAGCGAACTCTGATCGCCGAGCTTGTCGAGGATCGCGGCGATCTTCTCGGCATTGCCGCGAATGACCTTGGCATGTGCGGCGCAGTCGAAGAATTTTTCGCGGAGCTGCGCGGCCGACATCGGGTTCTTCGGCGTCCCGCTGGCATAGACCACGAGCTTCTCGACAGTGCGGCCATCCTTCAGCGTCACGGCCACGCGCGTCGGGTAATCTTCGTGGGCGTCGGCGAATTCCGGATCGATCGACACCGCGGTCATTTGCGCGAGCGCCTTCACGCGCTCGTCCTTGATGGCCTCCGGCTCGAACGTCTCGAGATGCGGCACGCCGCGCACCAATGACGTGGCGATGACGTATTGCAGATTGAATTTCGCGGCCTCCATGTCGGCCGGATATTCCGGCTTGGCGCGATTCGAGGCGTATTTCGAGATGCCGGCCTTGATGCTTGTGATGTCGGCGACACGCGGGCCGAGCTCGTCGCGGATCGCAAGCGCCGCATCGATCCCGGTGTGGATTACGCCGCCGCACGGATAGCGCTTCGGCCGATAGCCGATCTCGACGAGATCGAAGCGCTTGCCGAGATCGCTGAACGGCTCGATGCTGATTTGCATCCCCCGCCCGAAGGCCGCGAGGAAGCCACCGCGCCCTTCAATGGCCGCGCGGTTCGCGGTGAAGCCCTTGCCGCCCAGGATTGCCGCCATCATGCCGTTCTTCGCCGCATGGCCCGCATGCAGCGGCTTGGTCATGGTGCCGTAGTTGGCGTTGACGCCCGAAGCGAGCGACACCGCAATGCCGATCACGTCGGGAATGGCCTTTTCCGGAAGCTTCATCAGCCGCGCGCAGGCGACCGCGGCGCTGATCGCGCCGATGGTCGAGGTGGCGTGCCAGGCGCCGATACCGGCGTGCGTCGGGTTGGCGCGGCCGAGCCGCGAACAGACCTCGAAGCCTGTCATGAAGGCTGCCAGCACGTCGCCCTGCGTCGCGTCGAGCTTCTCGGCGAGCGGCAGCAGCGCCGGAATCACCGGAGCCATCATCTGGCCCTGCTGGAACGTGAAATCAAAATCCAGCGCATGCGAAGCGACGCCATTGGCCAGCGCGGCAAGCTGCGGCGAGGTTTTCAGCGGCGAGCCGATCACCGACACGGCAGGCGCAGCGCCCTCCTCCTTCACCATGTCGCGAACGATCTCGGCAGGCTTCTCGGTCGAGCCTGCGAGCGTCACGCCGACCGTGTCGACGAAGGCCGTCCGCGCCCGCTCGATGGCGAGCGGCGGCACCTGCTTGAGGTCGAATTGCCCGACGTAATGCGCGATCCGGTCCGACATCGTCGCCACCCTGAGCACGACGGCGTTCGACCGCTCCTGCCCTTGCGCCAGTTCCGGCAGCCCGGCCAGCGTCGCTGCGCTGCCCAGAAGGAACATCCGCCGGGCGAGCCGGTCCACGTGTTGTGGCTTATGCATGGCCGCCGCCTCCCAATCGCGAGACTACCACGTTGACACCCCGGCGCATGGGCCTAGATTAGGACCGTTCCGAGGGGTGCTCCGAAAGGAGCTGAGAGGCCGCGAAAACGGCGACCCTTTGAACCTGATCCGGGTCATGCCGGCGAAGGGACAGGGACCAGTCATCCCCACACCTCCAGCCTGAATCCGGATTTCGCTTGTGGCCATTTTGGCCGAAGGAGGAATTCGATGAACAAGCCCGTCTCCGCATCCGATCTCGTCACGCCGAAGGTCACCACCGGTCCGCTGATCGGCTCGCGCAAGGCGCATGTCGTGCCGACCGCAGCTCCTGACCTCCGCGTGCCGATCCGTGAGATCGTGCTGACGAAGGAGTCGGGCGAAGCGCCGCTGCCGGTGTACGACACCTCGGGCCCCTACACCGACAACGACGTCGCGATCGATGTCGAGAAGGGCCTCAAGCGCACCCGCATCGAATGGGTCAAGGAGCGCGGCGGCGTCGAGGAGTATGAAGGCCGCGCCATCAAGCCGGTCGACAACGGCAACGTCTCGGGCAAGCACCTCGCCCCCAACTTCCCGAACACGCCGAAGCCTTATCGTGCGCTCGACGGCAAGCCGGTCACCCAGTTCGAATGGGCGCGGCTGGGCGTCGTCACCAAGGAAATGATCTACGTTGCCGAGCGCGAGAACCTCGGCCGCAAGCAGATGCTGGAGCGCGCCGAAGCCGCGCTGAAGGACGGCGAGAGCTTCGGCGCCTCGGTGCCGGCCTTCATCACGCCGGAGTTCGTGCGTGACGAGGTCGCCCGCGGCCGCGCCATCATCCCGGCCAACATCAACCACGCCGAGCTGGAGCCGATGGCGATCGGCCGCAATTTCCTGGTCAAGATCAACGCCAATATCGGCAACTCGGCGGTGACGTCTTCTGTCGAGGAAGAGGTCGACAAGATGGTGTGGGCGATCCGCTGGGGCGCCGACACCGTGATGGACCTGTCCACCGGCCGCAACATCCACAACACCCGCGAATGGATCCTGCGCAACTCGCCGGTGCCGATCGGCACGGTGCCGATCTATCAGGCGCTGGAGAAGTGCGACGGCGATCCGGTCAAGCTGACCTGGGAGCTCTACAAGGACACGCTGATCGAGCAGGCCGAACAGGGCGTCGACTATTTCACCATCCACGCCGGCGTCCGCCTTGCTTACGTGCCGCTGACCGCGAACCGCGTCACCGGCATCGTGTCGCGCGGCGGCTCGATCATGGCGAAGTGGTGCCTGGCGCATCACAAGGAGAGCTTCCTCTACACGCACTTCGACGAGATCTGCGATCTGATGCGGAAGTACGACGTGTCGTTCTCGCTGGGCGACGGCCTGCGCCCCGGCTCGATCGCCGACGCCAACGACCGCGCGCAGTTCGCCGAGCTCGAGACCTTGGGCGAGCTCACCCAGATCGCCTGGAAGAAGGGCTGCCAGGTGATGATCGAAGGCCCCGGCCACGTGCCGATGCACAAGATCAAGATCAACATGGACAAGCAGCTCAAGGAGTGCGGCGAGGCGCCGTTCTACACCTTGGGCCCGCTCACCACCGACATCGCGCCGGGCTACGACCACATCACCAGCGGCATCGGCGCCGCGATGATCGGCTGGTTCGGCTGCGCGATGCTCTGCTACGTCACGCCGAAGGAGCACTTGGGCCTGCCGAACCGCGACGACGTCAAGGAAGGCGTCATCACCTACAAGATCGCGGCCCATGCCGCCGATTTGGCCAAGGGCCATCCGGCGGCGCAGCTCCGCGACGATGCGCTCAGCCGTGCGCGGTTCGACTTCCGCTGGGAGGACCAGTTCAACCTGGGCCTCGATCCGGACACCGCGCGCGAATATCACGACGAGACGCTGCCGAAGGAGGCGCACAAGGTCGCGCATTTCTGCTCGATGTGCGGGCCGAAGTTCTGCTCGATGAAGATCACGCAGGACGTGCGCGACTATGCGGCGAGCCTCGGCAACAACGAGAAGGCCGCGCTCTATCCGGACGCCGCAGAGGCCGGCATGAAGCAGATGAGCGAGAAGTTCAAGCAGATGGGCAGCGAGGTGTATGTCGACGCCCAGACGGCGGTGAAGGACAGCAACAAGGTGCTGTGACGTCTTCGTTGCTGAGGCCACTTGCGCAGGACCTCCCTCCCCGCCAGGGGAGGGTGGCGCCCAAGGCGCCGGGTGGGGAGATGTCTCCGCACCCGAGCGCTGTCCATTGTCGATGCATCTCCCCACCCGACCTCGCTGACGCAAGGCCACCCTCCCCTGGCGGGGAGGGATGGGCCGTGCTGCATCAGCGCGGCTTCAAGCTTCAGATTCACATGTCAAACAGCCCGCGCTTTTGAGCGCATCACGTCAGCATCATTGATGCAGGCGTGATTCATCGGCCCCGGAAAACTTCAGGCGCGGGGCGCGCCTTCATTTCCTTCCTCCCTCCAAAGAGGGAGCGGAGCGCCGTTCGGCGCTTCGTAACGAGGGCACCTTTGAGAGGTGCCGCGTGCCGTGTGACCGGCACGCGCGCCTCCCGGCGCTCCACTTGTGGCGATTTTTGACGAAGCCACCGGACTTCTTTCATCGGACCGGAGGACCACATCCTCACGTTATCCGGGCAGCATTGGCGCTGCCTTTCATCCGACGTTGTCCAAGCCACTGAAGGCAGCCCCCTCATCGGGTGCGGCCGGTGACCTCGCTCCCTGGGACGGGGGTACAAATCCCGCCTGCAGGCGCCACACCCTGCTCTGCCAACTAAGTGTCCCTAGACGACACCCTCAACCGAGCAGGGCATGCCCGGTGTAGCGGGTCTGGAAGAGAAGAAAAGATTATTGCGATTTTCGATGTTGACAGAGTGGGGACAGACAAACTGCCGGAACTGTACCAAAACGGTGGCGAGTGCCGGCGCGCTTCTTCATTTCGCCTGGCCGGCGGCCTCAATCACTTTCGCGAGCATGGAGGGCATCGCGCTGCGCAGCTTTTCCTGCTCCGGAAGCCATTCCTGCTTTTTTCGGAACGCCGGACGATAATCAGGATCGGTTTCGATCACGATCGTCTTGCCGTAGCCGCCGGGAGGTGTCGGCACCTCGCGGCCGGCGTTGTCGCCGAATTTCTTGAAGGAGGCGCTGTATTCGGCCATGCCGTCGCGGCACAAGAATTCGTCGTCGGCACGGCCGGCTGCCGTGCGCGCCTCCAGGCCCAGCGCCGTGCGGATCATCGCCTCGCGGTCGGCCTCCGAAAAATTCGGAACCTCTTTCCAGACCTTCGGATAGTTCGAGAACAACTGGTCGCGGCGATGCTCCGGCGCCGAGCGATCCTCGCATTTGGCTCCGTCGATGTGGATCAGCTCATAGGTATAAAGGCCGACCATGACGGCGGTCTTCTTGAGGCCCGATGCCGATGGATGACCCATCACCCGGTATAGATCGTACAGATACAGATAGTTCACGAAGGCGGTTCGGCCGGCCAGCATCTTCTGCCGGCTCCAGTTCATGTTCAGCAAGACGATCTCGCCTTGATTGACGCCCCGCATCATCTGGGTGAGCTTCAGATATTCCTTGCGATCGAGGAGCGCATCGAGCTCCGCGGCGTTGTCCGGCAGGCCTGAAGCGGCCCGCTCCTGCGCAGCACCGAAGCCGCATGACCCTGCGGTCAGCAGTGAACCGAGCAACAGCATCGCAAGCAGCCGGTGATGTTTCATGCAAACGGCCCCACTAGCTCAGGTTGTGAGAGTAGCATGACACGCGCGTGACCGCGCAAGCCGCATGGGTCCATTTCATGCGCAGCGGCACCTCCGACGGGGGCCGTGGACGTTCAAGGACCTGCTGCTGCGTTACGACCTGAAAGGTGGACACGGCGCGAAGATCACGACGCTGCGCGCCTGCAAGCCATCCTGAAATCGATCGCGCGTTGCGAGCCTGCGTCGCATCCGTGACACTACGTACGGTGCGAAGCCCGATGAATCTCTTGTTCCCCGCGCGCAAGGCGCTATAACGCGCGGCTCGCGCGCGCACTATCTAACAACAGGCGACGATCGCGCGCGGGAGGACGGTGCGGGGGAAATGGGAAAATCGGCGAGACTTCCCGTTCAGGCGGCTGGCGGCATCGTGCTGCGCGAGGGCGTGCGGCCGCTCGTCGCCGTGGTGCAGCGGCGCAAGGACCGCGCCTGGGTGCTGCCCAAGGGCAAGCTCAAGCCGCACGAGACGCCGATCGACGCCGCCAAGCGCGAGGCCACCGAAGAGACCGGCCACGACGTGACCGTGCACGAGTTTCTCGGCGTGATCTCTTACCTGGGCAATCGCGGCCCGAAGGTCGCGCACTTCTGGCGCATGCAGGCGGCCGACGAGCCGGCCTCCGAGCTGATGGACGACATCAAGGCCGTCGACTGGCTGCCGCTGAAGACCGCGGTCGAGCGGCTGAGCCTGCCGCACGAGCAGTCTTTCCTGCGCCATGTTGGGCGCAAGGCGCTGGAGGCCGCGCGCGCGGGCGCGCAGCTTGCGCCCGAGGCGCAGGACAAGGCGCGGCCGGTCGCGGTCGACGCTGCCGCCGTGGCCGAGGCCGATGCGACGGTTCATGCGCCGGCCGTGAAACCGCGCGAGCGCTGGCACGCGCTGACGCGGCTGACGCGGAGCTGGAAGGCGGCGGTCGGTCGGGTGTGGCAGCAGCTTTAGACGCCGGCGCAGCGTGGGCTTTCCGCTGGAGTTGCGGACCCCGTTGCCGCGGCACACGAGACGGCTAAACTGACGGTAGAATTTCCGCGTCGAAACCACCCTATCTCACCTTGCCTGCCGCGCGGCTTCCTGGCACACGCGCGTCTTCGCGTCGGCGACGCTTGTTCTCGCGCTCCTCGCCGGCTGCGCGAGCCTGAACCGATTCCCTGTCGCCATGGCCCCATACAGATGATACCGCGGAGATAGGGAAACTTAAGGCGATAAAGCACCAGAGTGGAAGTGCTTGCTCAGAACCATGTAAAATCGAATCAGTAGTTTTTGTCGACATCGAATAATGCCATGACACATGCGCCTTCCAACATCGCCGGAAAGGATTTTCGCCAGAATCCTTGGTATATTCTGGCAACAGCTTTTGGCATCCCCGACCTTGACAATGATCTAGGCGAAAAAAACCGAACCGCATGGAATCGGTTTATGGCGCGGCGAGATAATTTTAGAGTTATGAACTCTTACAAGCGGTGGCGAATGTCGCGCCCCAATTTTCTTGAAGCTGATCTTACACCGTATAATGACGAAGAAATAAAATTGCTTCGGATAACTCTCGCTGAACGCGGCGGAAAGTTTGAAGAGTGGCAGCTCAAAGCTCTAGAACATTCTACTTTCATCGATTTCAGCAATATTTTCATTGATGTTTACTTGGATTTCAGCAACTTTATATTTCCGACCAATACATATTTTACAAATTCCATCATGCCGAAAGGGATGAGTCTGTTCGGAGCGATATTCTGTGGTGAAGCTAATTTCAAGGGAGCAAAAATTTCTGGATTACATGGGATACAAACAGAATTTGAGGACAAAGCTAATTTTGACAACGCCCACTTATTGGAATCCAGCGGCTTTCCCAACTCTATCTTCCACGATACAGCAAGTTTCGATGAGGTACTATTTTCAAAGGGAGCTCGTTTTAATGGGACTAAATTCGGTCGATGGACGTCATTTAATCGTGCTACGTTCGAGGGGGGGTCTGACTTTGGAAGAGCCACGTTCGACGGTGGTGCATTTTTTGAAATTTCTAAATTCAAAGACGCCATCGAGTTCGATAACACGACGTTTTCGGGCTGGACTGTTTTTGATGATGCGCTTTTTGAAGGAGAGTCAAATTTTGCAAATTGCAAGTTTCTTGACTGGGTAAGGTTCGATCGATCAACATTCAAAGATTTGGATTTCACCGACGCCGAGTTCTATTCGTCAAGCTCCTTCATCAATGCACAACTGACAAGCGAAACTTCTTTCAACAAGACAATCTTTAAATCCGAGCCGCCTCGCTTCTTTGGCGCAACGATTCACGAGAGCGCAACTTGGTACGACACATCTTGGCCGCCGCCACCCAAAACGAAAGAAGATGCACAAATGTATGTAAATGCATATATGCGTCTAAAACTTGAAATGGATCGCTTGCGACACCACGAAGATGAATTGAATTTCTTTGCGTTGGAAATGAGAGCCAGACAAAAGCTCTACGGGATTTGGAGAGGGTTGCCGATTTTCTTATATGCTTTGTTTTCCGATTACGGCCGGAGTTTTCTCCGACCATTTTTTTGTTTGTTGTTCATCCTGTTCGGCGGGGCATATTTTTTCTGGTTGTCCTCCTCCAGCGCCGAGGATGCAATCGGCCTTAGCTTCGCCAACACACTAGGTGTACTCGGCCTGAGAAGCGACTTTATAGCTCCGGACAAGATACGGAGTTTTTCGGTAATTCTGAAGATTTTAGGAGCCCTTCAAATCTTAGGCGGCGCTGCGATGCTTCTGCTGTTTGGTTTAGCACTGCGTAATCGCTTACGTATGAAATAGGCAAAGATGCGTAACTCGCCCAACACTTTCTGAGCAATTTTTTCAGCCCGATGCCACCTAATCGCGGCACGCGGGAAAGCCGCTCATGCCCACCAGCCCCACCATCGAGATCACCTATTGCCGGCTCTGCGGCTGGGGCTTGCGGGCCTCTTGGATGGCGCAGGAGCTTCTGACCACCTTCGCCGAAGAGATCGGCTCGGCGACACTGACGCCCGACGCAAGCGGCGGCGTGTTCGAGGTGCGCATCGAAGGCGAGCTGATCTGGTCGCGCAAGGAGCAGAAGCGCTTTCCGGAGATCACCGAGCTCAAGCAGCCTGTGCGTGACCGCATCGCGCCCGAGCGCTCGCTCGGGCATTCGGACCGCGCGCGCAGCAAGGAAACCTAGGCCAAGCCGCGCCAATGGGGCCCGCCGGTTCCACTTCGAACCTGCCGAGCGCCTCGCCCGACTAACCCTCGGATGGCGCTCTCCCTGTGGGGAGCGGCCGCCGCTGGAATGGGGATACGAACATGAATCCGCTCCGTGCACTGGTCCTGGCTGCTGGCGCCGCCGCCCTCCTCTCGACAGCCGCTGTCGATACCGCCGCAGCCCAGCCGTCATCGCTCACCGAAAAGCTCAACGCCTATATCGGTTGCATCAACCGGCTGTCGGCGCGCTCCTATGATTCACGCAAGCGCTACTTCAGCTGGGCCGCCCAGAGCGGCCCGACCGGCCGCGAGCGGATCATCTACGGCACCTACACGATCTACGACACGACCGACTGCAAGAAGGCGGTCGAGAAGGCCAACGCGCTTGAGCCGCGCGACGCAGCCCTCGAAGCCGCAGCGTCCGCCTACGCCGACGCCGTGGGCAAGCTCGAGCCGCTGCTGAAGGAGGCCGACGACTATTACACGCAGGAGAACTACAAGGACGACCGGATGGCCAAGGGCAAGGCCATGCATCCGCGCCTGGTCGCAGCCTGGACCGCGTTCGAGGCCGCCGACGACGCGCTGCGCAACAACGTCGAGACCATCAACGACCGGCGCGCAGCCGAGAAGCTCGCCGAGATCGAGCAGAGCGAAGGCCGCAAGGCGCGCTACCATGTCGAGGCGCTGATGATCCATGCCAAGCGCCTGCTGCGCGCAGAGAATGCAGAGAAGCCCGATCCCGCCGCGATCGTGAAGGCGCTGGACGAATACGAGGCGCTGGTGAAGGCGACCGAGCAGCTGTCCGACGCGGACGGCCGCGGCAAGATCGGCTCGATGTTCATCGGCAACGCCAAGACGTTCCTCACCTCGGCGAAGCAGCTGATGCGCCGGATGCGCGACAAGGTGCCGTACAGCCAGGGCGACCGGATGATGCTGAATGCCGGCAGCGGCTGGATGGTCGAGGGCTCGCCGCAGCGGCTGTCGCGCGACTACAACCAGCTGGTCGACGCGTATAACAGCGGCGCGCGGATTTAGGGCGTCGACCGGTCGCTGGCGCGGCTGCGGCAGCGACAACCGCCCTCTCCCGGCCTTATGGTGAGGAGCATTGCGAAGCGATGCCCCTCAGGATGAGGCGGGGATGCACTTTTCGCGCGTCTGGGAAAGACTGCCGCCTCAATCCCCGAACGCCCAGCGCACGATGCGGGAGTCGTGCGCGTAGCCGCCGTTCCGCGCAAACGGCTCGTTGTTCCAGAACTTGTCCGCCGCGGCGCGATCCGGCAGCTCCAGCAGCAGCGCGGTGCCGATGTTGTCGGCACCGTCGGCCGAGCGGATCGGGCCGCGGAAGATGAAGCTCTCGGCATAGGACGCGAAATACGACTCGTGGGCGTGCAGATGCTCGCGGAAGAACTCGGGCGTGCCGGTCTTGGGGCCGATGCACAGGAACTGCTGCAGGCCCTTGCGGCGATAGTCGGCCGCCCGCTTCTGGAAGCTGTTCGACCAGCGGTGGATCTCGACCCGCTGATAGACTCCGGCCTTGCCCAACGGCTCCTGGGCGATGAATTCGTCGGCCGCGGCGCGGTCGTCGAGCTGCATGAAGAACGAGGAGCCGAGCGTGTCGCGGCCGTCGTCGGACAGGAAATGACCGTAGCCGATGACGCGCTCGCCGAAGTTTTTGACGTAAGCCTTCTGCTCCGCCAGCAAGGCGCGCCGGGTGTCGGACATCCCGGGCTTGTCCCAGCAATAGATCGCCCACTGGGCGGCCTTGCTGCGGTAGTACTGCTTCAGCGACTCCCCGCTCAGACCGTAGCGCGGATCGCCCGGCAGATAGCCGGCGGGTGGTTGCCCCTCGCGTGCTTCACTCGACATTTCGCCTCCAGTTCACGCAACGTTATTTCGCCCGTCGATAGAGATTATACGCGCTTCCCCGGCCCGCGCCGACCTGCGGATTGGTGTTGATGAACTCGTCGTCGGTCAGCTTGTCGATCGAGCGGGTCTGCGCGACGCCGTCCCAGTTCGGAAACGTCGAGGCGGCGAACGTCATGGTGAACTGCTTCTTCTCCTCGTCGACCGTGTAGGTGCCGAACTGCGCGATGGTGCCGCGCATGATGCCGGCATATTCCTCCGGGGTCGCGGCCATGCGGTTGCCGTTCGCGATCTTCGGCACTTCGCTGGCGATATGGATCTGCATGAAGTCGCCCTGCGGCGTGAAGATCACCATGCCGCGGGGCTTGGGCCCGAACGGAAACGACTTGGTGCCGTCGGGCCCGGTGATCTCGGCGACCACGAAGTGCCAGGTGCCGACCAGGCGGTCCTTCAGGCTCTTCTGCTGCGCGACGGCGTCGCCGCTTGAGCCTGCGAGCAGCAGCGCAGCCGCGATCGTGGCGATCAATCTCATGCCGGCCTCCCCAACTATGTTGTTGTTTGCGGCATCTTGCGGCGCAGGCCGGGCCGCGGCAAGGGCACCCGCGCAGCGGAGCCATGCCGCACGGCAACCGTGCCCCAAGCAAAACGGGCGGGCCCTTCGGCCCGCCCGTTGCAATTCCGATCGGCTCGCGCCGGACTATTTCATCGTGATCGCGAGACCGCTCAAGTCGGCATTCGCCATCAACCCGACCTGATGGCCGGAGAGCTCGAGCACCGCGCCCTTCTGGTTGGTGAGCACGATCCCGCGGGCGCCGCCGCCGATCGCGAGCCCCGCGCCGGCCGCGCCATAGACGCCGGCGACATCAGACGGCCGGTTGATGTTGCTGACGCGGCCGCGGAACGTGGTCTTCGAGCCGCCGAACACCAGACCGTAGTCGATGCCGCCGACCGAAAGCGGATAGTTGCGGCCGCGGAAGTTCAGCGTGCCGCCGCCGGCCGAGCCGCCGATGATCCAGCCGCCCTTGTAGACCGTGAGCGTGACGGTGCCGCTTTCGGCATGGGCCTGGCTGAGGCCGGCGAACGCGACGATCAGAGCGGTAAGCGCGCTGCGGAAGAGGGCCGGGCTTCGCATGGTCGTTGGTCTCCTTGAGTTCTGCTTGTTCGGTTCAGCTTCGGGGGGAACGCTGGTTTGGACAGCCGCGCCGCCCAGACCGAATCGTGAGACGCAAAGTTCTAGCACATGCGCCCAGCTCCGACTCGCCGCGCGCGCAATCTCGCGTTGCACTGCAACCTTCAGGGAACCCGCCTACCCCCGCCCGATGAAGCTCTTCATGCTGTTCGGCAGGATGGTGGCCTCGTAGAGGTTCACCTCGTCCGGCAAGGCCGCCATCAGCACCGCGACCCGGGCCACGTCCTCGGCGGCCATGATGTAGTCGTCACCGGGCTTGTCGCCGTAGCCGGGCTTGGTGCGGCCGCGCCGCGTCGAGAACGACGACATCGTGGCGCCGGGATGGATGATCGACGAGACGATGTTGTGCTTGCGGCCGTCCATCGTGAGCTGGTGCGTCATGCCCTGCAGGCCGAACTTGGTCACGGTGTAGGGCATCGAATCCGCCCGCGGCGTCTTCGCCGAGACACTGCCGATGTTGATAATGCGCCCGCCCTTCGGCTCCTGCGCCTTCATGATGCGGATCGCCTCGCGCGCGCAAAGAAACGGCGCCGTGATGTTGATGGCGAGCGCCTCGTTCCAGTAGTCGAGCGTGATGTCCTCGGTGTTCTTGTTGGTCGCGATGCCGGCATTGTTCACCAGCACATCGAGGCGCCCGAAGCTGTCGGCGGTCTTCTTGAACAGCGCCACGATGGCGTCTTCCTTGGTCAGATCGGCCGGCAGCGCCAGCGCCTCGCCGCCTTTGGCCTTGATGCCGGCCACGACCTCGTCGAGCAATTCGGCGCGGCGCGCCACCAGCACGGTCCTGGCGCCTTCCGAGGCAAACACCTCGGCTATGCCGCGGCCGATGCCGTTGCTGGCACCGGTGACGATGGCGATTTTTCCTTGAAGCTGGCCGGCCATTCTCTACTCCCCACTCCATCAGCGTTCAGCGAAGGCGAGCCTGGCGCCGAGCGCCACGAACGCCGCCGCAAATGTCCGCCGCATCCAGGTCAGCACCCGCGGCCGCGAGATCACGTGCTCGCGGACTTTTGCCGCGAACAGCCCATAGCCGACGAACACCACGAAGGTGAGCCCCATGAACACCGCGCTCAGCACCAGCATGTGGGCGAGCGGATGCGCCTCGTCGCCCTTCACGAACTGTGGCAGGAAGGCGAAGAAGAAGATCGAGAGCTTCGGATTGAGGATGTTGATCAGGATGCCTTCGATGGTCACGGCCAGCGCGGACCGCGCGCCGAGCTTCTCGCCCGCCTCGATGCGCAACGCGCCCTTCTCGCGCAGCGCGCTCCAGGCCATGTAGATCAGGTAGGCGACGCCGAGCCATTTCAGCGTGTGGAAGGCGAGCGCGCTCGCGTGCAGCAGCGCCGCGAGGCCCAGCACCGCGGCCGCCATATGCGGCACGATGCCGAGCGTGCAGCCGAACGCCGCGACCACGCTGGCGCGGGCGCCGCGCGAAAGCCCGGCCGCGAGCGTGTAGAGCACGCCGGTGCCGGGCGAGACGATGACGATCAGCGAGGTGATGAGGAATTCGAGGCTCATGGTCGGTTTGATTCCGGCGGGGACCGGCGTGGCAGGAACCTGGGCTCAGTCTTCGGCCCAGTCTTGGGCTCAGTCGACATGATAGTCCAGCACGTCGCCGTCCGGCACGTTGATACCGGCGTCCTGGTCCATGTCGTGGATGATCATGTTTTCCGGATTGATGCCGCGCGAGCCTGGGCCGACGTTATCCGGCTGCGGCAGGCCCCTGCGCATGTCCTTGAACGACTGCAGCGCGCCCGGGCCGCCGACGAACACGCATTTGCAGGTGTCCGGGTCGGCCCAGAGGTAATAGCGGCCGTTCTTGCCGGTGCGGGTGACGAACTGGCGCGGCGGGATGAGCCGCAGCCGCGCGATCTTCTCCGGCGTGTCGGCGCGGCGCATGACGAAGCCCGCATCCTCGAGCCGCATGTCGGTGGCAAGCTGCGCCGTCACCGGCATGGCGCCGAGAAAGCTGCCGCCGAGAAAGCCGAACGCAAGCAGCGCGGAGAGACGTAGACTTAATTTATCCATGAGATTGTGTCGCCCTTGCTGTCGCCTGGCGCCACCATAACCGATTTCGGAAACTTGAGGACTCCCATGAAAATGCAACGCCGTGCCGCCGTCGCCGCCTTGGTTGCGATTGCCTTAATGGGATACGCCGCTCCGACCGCAGCCGACGACCACGGCTATCCGGCCGCGACGCTGCTCTCCACCGGCACCAGCATCGTCGGCGAGCCGATCCAGTATCCGACCGGCGCGCCGGCCCACGTCACCGCGTCGATCATCAACATCCCGCCGGGCCAGCGCACCATCTCGCACCGGCACGGCGTGCCGCTGTTCGCCTACATGCTGCAGGGTGAGCTGACGGTGGACTACGGCGCCAAGGGCAAGCGCGTCTATCGCGCCGGTGAAGCCTTCATGGAGGCGATGGACGTCGAGCACTTCGGCGCCAACACCGGCACAGAGCCGGTGCGGATCCTCGCGGTCTATATCGGCGCCGACGGCGCCAAGAACGTGATCCCCGGCCAGTAGGAGACCCAGTGGGAGACTTGGACCACCGGCGCGACCAGCTCGGCGCGGGTGCCGGCCTGGAAGGCTTCGCCGAGCAGATAGGCAAAGCCGAGCAGCGCGAGGAAGCCTAAGAAGAACAGCACGAAGAACACCAGCGCGATGCGCTTGAACAGCACCGAGAAGTTGGTGAGCCCGAGGCCGCCCGCGATCAGCGACAGCACGAGAAAGATGATGGCGTAGCGCAACATTGGGGGCTTCCTTTCGGCGCCGTTTTAGAACGCACGGCCGCGACACGGGTTCCCTCCGCGCGCAAAAGCCGCCAAGCTTGGCGTGAAAGAGGGAGACATCAAGCCATGCCCAAGCGCGCCGTTTATTCCGACAAGGTGTTTCGAGGCTCGCTGCCATTTGCGCCCGCGACCATCGCGGGCGGCTTCATGTTCGTCTGCTGCGTCGGCCTCGACCGCACCGGCAAATACGCCGTGGGCGATGTGCGCAAGCAGACCCAGCAGTGCCTCGACAACATCCGCGCGCTGATCGAGGAGGCCGGCGGCACCATGCGCGACATCGTCAAATGCACGGTCTATGTCACCGAGCGCGCCAACTGGCAGCCGATGAACGAGGTGTTCTTCGCCAATTTCACGGAGGACCCGCCGCACCGGGTGTCGTGCATCGTGTCAGGCCTGGGCAGTCCCGAATGTCTGGTCGAGATCGACGCGACGGCGTATCTCGGCGAATGATGGAACGCACCCGCACGGTGATGCGCTGGATCATGGCCGCGTTCTATGCGGTGGCCGGCGCGGGCCATCTGCTGCGGCCCGAAGCATTCCTGCCGATCGTGCCGGACTGGGTGCCCTTCCCGCGCGAGGTCGTTCTCGCCACCGGCCTATGCGAGCTCGCTGGCGCCGCGGCGCTGTTGACGGTCCGGCTGCGCTGGATCGCGGGCACCATGCTGGCGCTTTACGCGCTGTGCGTCTGGCCCGCCAACATCAAGCATGCCATCGAGGGCGTTCACCTGCCGCCGCTTCCGGACAGCTGGTGGTACCACGGACCGCGGCTGGCGTTGCAGCCGGTGCTGATCTGGTGGGCGCTGTTCTGCGCGGGGGTCATCGACTGGCCGCGCCGGAGCGCCAAGGCCGGCCGCCGGTCGGCTTAGTAGCTGTGTCCGCTGTCCTGCTGCTTCTTGATCCAGTCGGAAAGCTTGCCCGGGTCTGCCTTCTTGGACTTGCCGGACTTGGTGCCCGTGGCGGACTTGGTGCCCGTGGATTTCGCCTTGGGCGGGGCCGGCGGATTGGCGGCGTCGCGGGCGAGCCGCAGAGCCCGCAGCTTCTCGGTCTTGGCGCGCACCGCCTCCGCATTGGCCTCGTATTCGGCCATGGCCTTCTTGCCATCCGCTTCCCTTTTGGCCTTCAGGGCCTGGGCTTCGGTCGGGTTTTTGGGTGGGCTCGCCATACCATCTCCTGTGGGTTGCCCCTCATATGGGGGCAACCGGCTGTTTTTGCAAACAGATACGCCGCAACCGGGCCGGTTGCGGCACGTTTTGGCCCTTCAAAAGCCGCTCAATTGATCCTGATGTCGAGCTCCTTCACCAGCCGGGCATATTTCGCCGAATCCGCCTGCGCCAGCTTGCCGAGTTCCTCCGGCGTGCCGCCGATCGGCTCGACCACGCCCTTGAGGAAGGTCTCGCGCAGCTTGTCGTCCTTGAGCGCGTGGTTCATCTGGCCATTGAGCTGCATGACGAGCTCGGCCGGCGTGCCGTGCGGCACGAAGGCCGCGTACCAGGCATCGAGCACCACCTTGTAGCCGGTCTCCTCCAAGGTCGGGACCTCCGGCAGGATCGGCGAGCGCTTCGAGCCGCTGTGAGCGAGAAGCTTCAGCACGCCGGCCTTGTAGTGCTGAACCAGCGCCGTCGGGCCGAGGAACGCGGTCTTCACATGCGCTGCGATCAGGTCGTTGATCGCCTGGCCGGCGCCGCGATAGGGCACGTGCTCGAGCTTGATGCCGGCCTCCTTGGCCAACCACGCGCCGGCGACGTGCTGGTTGGAGCCGACGCCCGAGGAGGCGAAGCCCAGCCCTGGATTGGCCTTGGCGTGGTCGACCAGCTCCTTGACGGTGCTGACGCCGAGCGAGGAATGCGCCGCGAGGTACTGGGACTGGCGGCCGAGATAGCAGACCGGCTGCAGCTCCTTGGTGTAGTCGTAAGACAGGTTGGCGATATGCGGCGCGGCGGCCGCGTTGTCGTTGGTGATCAGCACCGTGTAGCCGTCCGGATCGCTCTTCATCGCGGCGTCCATGCCGATCACGCCGCCGGCGCCGGTGCGGTTCTCCACCACGATCTGCTGGCCGATGGTCGAGGACATCCGTTCGCCGACCGCACGCGCGATGAAGTCGATGGCGCCGCCCGGCGCGAGCGGCACGATGAACTTGATCGGCTTGTTCGGATAGCCGGACTGCGCCCGCAGCACCGCCGGCGCACCGATCAGACCGCTTCCCAACGCGGTCGCCGCCGCGGCACGCTTGATAAACGTCCTACGCCCAATCATCGGCATTCCACTCCCGGTTTCGTTTTTTGGTTGGCCGAACTGTATCATGCGTTTGGACGAGGGAAAGCCGCGACGCGTGCCGCGTTGCGTCAGACCACGTGCCACTTTTGTCGAATGCTGCGGCTTTGCGCCGCCCGTATTCCCCGCCCCTGTTCTGGCCTTTAGGATAAGGCCAACGGCGCTTCCAAAAACCACATCGCCGGGCGGGAGGATTTGAAATGAATCGACGCGTGATCGCGACGGCTGCAGCCTGTCTGCTGGCCGGGGGGCTGACAGCGCCTGCTGCAGCGCAAGAATATCCGAGCCAGACCATCAAGATGATCAGCTCGTTCGGCGCGGGCGGCGGCTCCGACATCATCGGCCGCATCATCGCGCAGCGCATGCAGGAGAAGCTCGGCCAGCCCGTGGTGGTCGAGAACCGGCCCGGCGCCGGCGGCCTTCTCGGCAACGAAGCGGTCGCGAACTCGCCGAAGGACGGCTACACCATCGGCGTGCAGACCGCGGGCCAGATCATCACGCCGGTGATGACCAAGGTGGTGCGCTTCGAGCCGGTGGAATCCTTCGACTGGATCGGCCAGATCGCGGTGGCGGGCCTCTTGATCGTGGTGCGCCCGGACTATCCCTACAAGGACATCAAGTCGCTGGTCACGGCCGCCAAGGCCGATCCCGGCAAGATCGTGTTCGGCAGTCCTGGATTTGGCGCCACGCAGCATCTTGCCGCCGAGCTGTTCAAGCAGGTGGCGGGCGTCAACATGCTGCACGTGCCGTATCGCACCACGCCCGAGGCGATCACGGCGCTGCTCTCGAAGAACACCGACGTGCTGTTCGACACCGTGACGGCGCTGCTCGGCCAGGTGCAGTCCGGCCAGTTGCGCGCGCTCGCGGTCACCAGCAAGGACCGCGATCCGGCGGCGCCCGACGTTCCGACCGCATCGGAGTCGGGCGTGGTGCCGAACTACGACGTGACCACCTGGTACGGTCTCTACGGACCCAAGGGCATGCCGAAGCCGGCGATCGCAAAGCTCAACAAGGTCCTGAACGAGATCCTCGAGGAGCCTGAGACGAAGGCGCGGCTGACCAAGACCGGCGTGATCGTGAAGAGCTCGACGCCGGAAGCGTGGCATCAGTTCGTGACCGCCGAGTACAAGAAGTGGGGCGCGGTTCGCGAGAAGGCAGGATTGGAGCAGCGGTAGGTCGATTTCGTTTGGCGCGGTCGCGCCACAAGTTTCTTCACCTCTCCCATTGGGAGAGGTCGCCGCACGAAGTGCGGCGGGTGAGGGGTTACGGTTTATCGAGAGAGTGAGGCCCCCTCACCCCAACCCTCTCCCCGTTGGGGAGAGGGAGTTCACCGCCGATGCCGCGACGGTGCCTTACAACATGAACTACTCCGGCTTCAGCCCCGCGAGCTTCGCGGCTTCGCGCGAGTGCTCGTATTCGGCCTGGATGTAGGCGGCGAAGCCCTTCGAGGTCTGCAGGTTCTCGGGCACGAGCTCGGCGCCGCTCGCCAGGAACTTGTCCTGCGCCGACTTGTCGGCCAGCGCCTTGATCAGCGCCTTCTCGAGCTGCGTCACGATATCGGCCGGCGTCTTCGACGGCGCCAGCACGCCGACATAGCTCGCCGCGGTGAAGTCCTTGACGCCGGACTCGATCATGGTCGGCACGTCGGCGATCTTGGGGATGCGCTTGCTCGACGCGACCACGAGGACGCGCACCTTGCCCTGGCCGTGATGCTCGAGCAGCGTCGACACCTCGGTCATCGCGCCAGACACCGTGCCGGCCAGCACGTCGCCGACCAGCGCACCACCGCCGCGATACGGCACGTGCGTGATGTTGGCGCCGGTCGCGGCGATGAAGCGCGCCAGCGTCATGTGCGAGGCGCTGCCGACGCCCGAGGTGGCGAGCGTGATCTGCTGCTTCTTCGACAGCTCGACCAGCTCCTGCACGGTCTTGGCCGGGACCGAGTTGTTCAGCACGATCGAGTGCGGCGCGAGGTTGGCGAGGCCGATCGGCACGAAGTCCTTCAGCGGATCGTAAGGCAGCTTCGCCTGCACGAAGGGGTTGACGGTGAGCGGGCCGTTGGAGCCGGTGAGCAGCGTGTAGCCGTCGGGCGCCGAGGTCGCGACCGCGGCAGCGCCGAGGCCGCCGCCCGCGCCGGTGCGGTTCTCGATCACGATCGCCTGGCCGAGCGAGGGCGACATGCCCTCCCCGACGATCCGCGCCACCAGGTCGGCATTGCCACCGGCCGCGAACGGGCAGATCAGCCGGATCGGCCGGTCCGGATAGGCCGCGAAGGCCGGGCGCGACAGCAGCGAGACGAGCGGGGCTGCTGACAGGGCTGTCAGCAGCGAACGGCGGGAAATCGACATGGCGGTCCTCTTGGAAGTCTTTCGGGGGTCTTTGCTGGCGCTCCGATAGCGCGCGGATACCTCCGGCGCAAACTATTCTTTGGGTCAATAAAACGACAGATAAGAAACCGTTGCAGGACCTGGATTTCGCAGGGGATTTGTTCCCCTTCGGCTCACGGTGACCTTACTTTTCTATCGGCGAAGCAGCCCTATATTGCTGTCGCTGGGTGCTTCTCTTGATTGGGGTGAATTCCGATGGCCACGCGTCAGATCAAGCTCAACGCCTTCATGCGGCCGGCGAGCATCCACACCGGTGCGTGGCGCTATCCCGGCGCCTGGCCGGACATGAATTTCAACTACGCGCACCTCAAGGAGTGCATCCAGAAGCTCGAGGCCGCGAAGTTCGACGCCTTCTTCATGGCCGACCACATGGCGGTGCTGAACATGCCGATGGACGCGCTGAAGCGCAGCCACACCGCGACCTCGTTCGAGCCCTTCACGCTGCTGTCCGCGTTGTCGCAGGCCACCAGCCACATCGGCCTGGTCGCCACCGGCTCGACCACCTTCGACGCGCCCTATCACATCGCGCGCCGCTTTGCCTCGCTCGACCATATCTCGGGCGGCCGCGCCGGCTGGAACATCGTCACCACCTCGAACCCCGATGCCGCACTCAACTTCGGCATGGACGAGCACATGGAGCACGGCGAGCGCTATCACCGGGCCCGCGAGTTCTACGACGTGGTCACGGGCCTGTGGGATTCCTGGGCCGATGACGCCTTCATCCGCGACGTCGACAGCGGCGTGTTCTTCGAGCCCGACAAGCTGCATGTGCTCAACCACAAGGGCGAGTCCTTCTCGGTGAAGGGCCCGCTCAACATCGCCCGCCCGGTGCAGGGCTGGCCGCTGATCGTGCAGGCGGGCGCGTCGGAGTCCGGCAAGCAGCTCGCCGCCGAAACCGCCGAGGCGGTGTTCACCGCGCAGAGCAACATGGAAGCCGGCCGCGCCTTCTATGCCGACGTGAAGGGCCGCATGAAGAAGCTCGGCCGCGATCCGGATCACATGAAAATCCAGCCGGCGTGCTTCGTCGTGGTCGGCGACACCGTCGAGGAGGCCAAGGCCAAGCGCGCCAAGCTCGACAGCCTGGTCGATTACGCCAATGCCATCGCGTCGCTGTCGATCGCGCTCGGCACCGACGCCTCCAAGTTCGATCCGGACGGACCGCTTCCGGAGATTCCGGAAACCAACGCCTCGAAGAGCGGCCGCGACCGCGCGATCGCTGCGGCGAAGCGCGACAATCTCACGGTGCGCCAGCTCGCCCAGCGCATGGGCGGCTATTCGGGACTTGCGATGGTCGGCACGCCCAAGACCATCGCCGACGAGATGGAAGCGTGGATCGGAAGCAACGCCAGCGACGGCTTCACCATTATGTTCCCGTATCTGCCGGGTGGGCTCGACGATTTCGTGCGCGGCGTAGTTCCGGAGTTGCAGCGCCGCAAGACGCTGCGCGAGAATCTCGGCCTGCCACGGCCGGGCAACCGCTTCTTCGAGAAGAAGGCCGTCGCCGCCGAATGAGCGAGATCGAGAACTTCCACGCCCACGTCTATTACAATCCGCCCGAACACGCGGATGCGCTGAAGCTCTGCGAAGCCGCCGGCAAGAAGTTCGGCGTCAAGGTCGGGCGCATGCACGACAACCCGGTCGGCCCGCATCCGCGCGGCAGCTGTCAGCTCACGATCGAGACATCACAGCTCGCCGAGGTGCTGCCTTGGCTGGTGCTGAACCGCGGCAAGTTCACGGTGTTCACCCACGCGCAGACCGGCAACGCGCTGAAGGATCACACCCAGCACGTGGTGTGGCTCGGACCGTCGGAGACGCTGAAGCTCGACCAGTTTCGCCGCTGAGCGTCAACATCGCCGTATCGATCTGTACAGAACTGGGTCCCCGCTTTCGCGGGGACGAACGGGGAGAGAGTTCGCCGAACCATCAGCCGTTCGTCCCCGCGAAAGCGGGGACCCAGGGACAAAAACTCCGAACCGTCAAACCTTCACTCAGAGCCTTGAAATCTGCAGCAGCTTGCGATCGCCAATCCACGTTCTGGCGAGGTCGGCCTCGGCTTTCCGCGCGGCAGCCTTGTTGCCGCGTTTCTTGTGCAGCTCCGCCAGGCCGTAATACGACCAGCCGTTCGACGGCGCGCGGCTGAGCGCACGCTGAAATTGCCGTTCGGCTTCCGCATAGCGGCCGGCCTGCAGCAGAGCTGCCGCGAGCGATTGGCGGATCGGGTAGTACCAATAAGGCGGCTCGGTATACGGCAAGGCATCCTGCAGCGCGGCCGCCTTCTCGAATTGCGTAATCGCGCCGCGCTTGTCGCCCTTCGCCTGCGCGACGCGCGCCAGGATCAGCGTGCGCGAGATTTGCAGCACCTCCTGCACCGGAACGTGCGACTCCTTCAGCAGCTTGAAATCGCCGGTGCGTTCCAAGGTCTCGATCGCCTGGGCCGTCGCTTCCGCCGCAGCGAAATCCTGACGCTCCGCTTGCGCGATCCCTCGTGCGTAAAGCCAGATGCCTTTGACATACGGGATGGCATCGCCGGGATCGGGCAGCGCGAGGATGGCGTCGGGCGTGCTGAACTGCGCGTGCGCAAAATACGGCGCGGCCTTGACGGGCTGAACCATCGCGATGCCGCGGGCGGCCTCGTCGGGAATGAGCTGGCGCAGCTTCTCGGCTGCGGCGATCACGGTCGGGCCATCGCCGGCCATCTGCGCGGAGGCCATGACGAAGTGCACATTGTGCGGATAGTAGCCGAGGCGATAGACGCCCATCGGCGCGCTGGTGTCGGTCAGGTACTTCTCGTCGACCTGCACCGCGGTCTTGTTGTCGGCCAGCGCATCGATATAGCGGCCGATCCGATAGTAGATGTGGCTCGGCATGTGGACGAGATGGCCGGCGCCGGGCATGGCGCCGCGCAACCGATCGGCGTAGGGCTCGGCGCGCTTGGGCCGGTCCGAAGCTTCCACGGCATGGATGTAGAAGTGAATGGCGCCGGGATGATTGGGATTGCGGGCCAGAACCCGCTCGAGCGTCGGCACGATCGGCGCGCTCTGCGGATTGGGCTCCTTGCCACCCGGCTTCCAATAGTCCCAGGGGCTGAGGTCCATGACAGCCTCGGCATAGAGCGTGGCGATCTCGTCATCGTCGGGAAACTGCTTGGCGACCTTCTCCATTTCGGCTGCGTAGGCCGCATCGAACAGCGCTCGCGCAGCCTTCGGATCGGTGCCATAGCGCGTGGCCAGCGCCTCGATCAGAGCGCGCTCGCGCGGGCTTGCCGAGGCGGCAAGCGCCTTGGCCTTTTGCGCGGCGGCGTAGGCCGGCGCGACGGCATCCTCTGCCATGGGCAGATTGATGTTCGGGCCGAGCACCAGCGCCTCGCCCCAGGCGCACATGGCGCAATTGGGATCGAGCTTCTGCGCCATGCGGAAGGCGCGCTGCGCCTCGACGTGATTGAACGCGTAGGCAAGCCGCAACCCCTGATCGAAATAAGTCTGGGCGCGCTCGTTCGCGGTCGTGATCTTGTAAGTGACAGAGCCGAGGCCGGGCCACAGCGGCGGCTCGGTGTCGGCGAAGGCCGGCGCCGAGGTGGCAGCGCTCATCTCGGCGCGCGGAACTTCGGTCTGCGCCAGGCGCAGCAGCATGGGCGCCCTGCCCGCCGTTGGCGTGTGACAGATCGGGAATTCCTGACCGGACCATGACGGCGATCCGTCCGCGATCGCCGGACCTGCGTCCGCGACGGTCACGACATTGCCGGGGAGCCAGGCCAGCGCCGAGACGCCGCCGAGCAAGGCGGCTGCCATGCCGGCCACAAGTGTCCGCGATGGTGAGAAGGTCGACATGTCGTCCTCCAGCGAAAAAATTCTAAGAGAATTGAGACCGGCCATGCGCATCAGGCCGGATCAGAACCATCCATTCGTACGACACGAATCTCGACGATTTCCTGCATGCCGGCAATGGCACGATCGGAGGACATGCCGCGACAGGGTGGCATATGGTTGTAGCTGGCTACCTATTCGCCGAGCAGATCCTGACGCCGCTGCTCGAGCTCGCCGGAATAGCGACGCAGCGCATAGGCCTCGGTCAGAAGCCCAATCACCTCGCCATCGTCCGCCGCCTCCACCACCGCCAGCGCTTCGGCCTCTGCCTTGTCGAACAGCATCACGGCCTCTTTCACCGTCATGGTGGGAAGCAGCACCGTGTCCTTGAAATGCAGAATCTCCCGCACCAACATCGCCTCGCCGTAGTCCTCGGCGTGCGCCTCCGCGACCTGCACGATCCCGGCGTAGTGCTTGTCCTCATCGATGGCCACCACCTGCGCGGTCGAGCCGAGCGGAAAGACGCGCCGGAAGCGTCCGATCGTGGTGTGGGCCGGCACGGTGCGCACGTCGGATCGCATCATCCGCCGCACCGTCAGCTCGCGCACCCAGCCGACATCGGCCGCGCTGCGGATGCCCTCGCCGCGCAGATGGAAGCGCCAGGTGGCGAACGAATAGCCGAACTGCTGGCGCGTCACCTGCGCCGAGACGATGATGGCAATCAGCACCGTGGCGGTGAGCCAGAAGTCGCCGGTGGTTTCCAGCGCGATGAAGGTCATCGTCAGCGGCCCGCCGATGACCGATACCGATAGCGCCCCCATCCCGATGATCGCATAGATATGCGGGTCGAGGGCGGCCGCCGGCCACACCATGTTGACCACGTCGGCGAAGATGCGCCCGCCAAGCGCGCCGATCAGCAAAGACGCGAAGAACAATCCGCCGCGGAAACCGGTGCCGAGCGAGGCGATGGAGGCGAGCGTCTTCAGCGCGAACAGCAGCGCAATCGTCGACAAGGTCTCCGACGTCGCCGACGAGATGCGGATCGCGCCATGGCCGGACGAGAGCACCTCGGGCATCACGATCGCGAGCGCGCCCACCACGAGGCCGCCGAGCATCGGACGCAGCAGCGGGCGGATGCGCAGCCAGTCCAGCGCCTGCTCGCAGGCCGCCACGCCGCGCATCAAGGTGATACCGACCACCGCCGCGGCGACGCCGACCAAAGCCGATACCAGAAGGTCGACGCTGCGAACCTGCGAGACCACCATCGAGCCGATCCCAAGGCTCGGCTCGCCGAACATGGAGGCGACCAGATAGCCGACCAGCGCCGCAGCGCCGACCGGCGCAAGCGTGACGGCCGAATAGCTCGCAATGACGAGCTCGAAGGCATAGAACGCGCCGGCGAGCGGCGCGCCGAAGGCCCCCGCGATCGCGCCGGCCGCGCCGCAGCCGACCAGCACGCGCAGGTCACGCCGGCGCAGGCGGAACGCCTGACCGAGCCAGGACGCGAGGCCGCTCGCCAGCTGCGTATAGCCCGCCTCGAGCCCGACCGAGGCCCCCACTCCGCTCGACCAGACCGTCTGCAGCGCGACGATCAGGCTGCCGCGCGGCGACATGCGCCCGCCATGCAGCGCATTGGCTTCGATCGGATCGATCTCGCGGCCGGGCCGCCAGCGCAGCAGCGCCCATAGCCCGAGGCCGAAGGCCACGCCGCCGAGGGTCGGCACCGCGATCGCAACGACCGGGTTGAGCTTCGTCGCGGCGGACAGCCGTTCGCCGAGCGGCATGCCGAACAGCAGGCTATGCAGAAAACTGACGCCGAATCCCATGGCAACGACGACGAGCCCGGCAACGAGCCCGACCAGGGCCGCAAGCACGATCAGGCCGTATTCGCGCGTGCGCACCAGCGCGCGCAGCGCCCGCGGCACCTCGATGCCGGAGAGGAGCGCTTGAACGCGACGACGGGGCATGAAGGGACTGTGCATGAACGGCATCCGATACCCCCGCCGTCTGCTACGGCATATTCGCCGCAACGTACAGTGCGGCGCCGTGGTCCCTCACCCGCATTCAACGCACGGCCGTTCCGGGATAGGCTCGTCGCAAACCAGGGGAGCGAAATGGCGATTGCGACACGACTGACCGAGCGGCTCGGCATCCGGCATCCGATCATGCTGGCGCCGATGGACCTCGTGGCCGACGGCAGGCTCGCCGCGACCGTGAGCCGCGCCGGCGGCTTCGGCATCATCGGCGGCGGCTATGGCGACGAGGCTTGGCTCAAGCGCGAGATGGACGCGGCGGGCGATGCCCGCGTGGGCGTGGGCTTCATCACCTGGAGCATGGCGCGGGAGCCGCGGCTCCTCGACCTGGTGCTGGAGCGCAAGCCCGCCGCGGTGATGCTGTCGTTCGGTGAGGTGAAGCCGCACGCCGCCAAGATCAAGAAAGCCGGCGCGCTGCTGATCTGCCAGGTGCAGACCGTCGCGCACACCAAGGAAGCCGCCGCGAATGATGCCGACGTGATCGTGGCGCAAGGCGCCGAAGGCGGCGGCCACGGTATCGCGCGCGGCACCTTCGCGCTGGTGCCGGCCGTGGTCGATGCGGCGCCGGGCATTCCGGTCGCAGCAGCGGGCGGTGTTGCCGACGGCCGGGGGCTGGCCGCGGCGCTGATGCTCGGCGCCGACGGTGTGCTGATCGGCACGCGGTTCTATGCCTCGATCGAGGCCGCGGGCTTTGCCAGCGCCAAGGAGCGCATCGTCGCGGCGAGCGGCGACCGCACCATCCGCGGCATTCTGTTTGACATCGCCCGGCGCAATGTCTGGCCCTCGCCGTACGCCGGCCGCGTGCTGCGCAACGAGTTCTCCGAGCGTTGGCGCGGCCGCGAGGCCGAGCTGATGCAGCATCCCGAGGAGGCGGAGCGCTACGCCAAGGCCCGCAGCGAAGGCGACTTCGACACCGCGGCGGTGATCGCGGGCGAAGCCGTCGACCTGATCGGCGACATTCCGCCGGCCGGCGAGATCGTCGAGCGCATCACGCGCGAGGCCGAGACCCTGATCGGCGGCGCCTCGAACCGCTATCGCGCGTCGCGCTGAGCCGCTAGTCTCCCCCGCGATCAAATTCAGCAAGGACCTGCCCATGAACCGCCTGATCGAGCTGCCGCCGGAACAGCAGACCGCAGAGCAGAAAAAAGTATTCGAGCAGCTCGTCGCCGGCCGCGGCCGCATCCTCGGGCCGTACAAGATCTGGATCCATTCGCCGACAGTGGCGAGCGGCATGGAGCACATCGGCACTTATCTGAACAAGAAAGGCTCGCTGTCGGAGCGCGAGGTCGAGATCGGAATCCTTCTCACCGCGCAGCATTGGGACGCCAATTACGTCCGGCAGGCGCATATCAAGATGGGCAAGCAGGTCGGCCTCAGCCAGGAGATCATCGACGCGGTGCTCGCAGGCCTTGATCCCAAGCTCACCGATCCGCACGAGCGCGGCGTGCACCGCTTCGCGACGTCGCTGCTCAAGGGCGCCAAGCTCTCCGACGCCGAGTTCGCCGAGATCGAGAAGGCGATCGGCCGCGACGGCGTCGCCGAAGTGCTGGTGCTGATCGGCTACTACACCTCGGTGGCGCTCGGCATGAAGGTGCACGAGGTGCCGGTCCCGCAGTCGTAGTCATGCGCAGGATTGCCCTTTGCGCCGGCGTGGCGCTGCTCACGGCGCTGTTTTTGGCGAGCGGCGCCAGCGCCGCTGTCGCGAAATGCAAGCCGGTCGAACGCGAGACCATCGTCTGCAACGACGGACCGCGCACCTTGCGCATTATCCGCGAGAGCATCTCGCCGTCGAAGCGCTACGCGGTCGGCTGGACCATCGAGGACGGCAAGGACGCCATGGCGGTCCTGGACGAAGACCAGCGCCAGGCCGACGAGGCCGCCAACCGGAGCTTCTCCACGGAGAACCGCGATCACGTCTGGAACTACCTGGTGCGATTGCGCGATGGCAAGGTGTTGAAGAAGCTCGACGGCCGCCACTTCGGCGACCGCGAGCGCTACAACCACTACACCCACCAGATGTTCTGGTCGGGCGACGAACGCGGCTTCGTGCAGATCACGAACTGGCGGTTCGGCAGCAGCGTCGCGTCGGCCTATCGCATCGGGCCGGACGACCGTGTGTCAGGCCCGGTTGCGCTGATCCCGATCGCGCGCCGCGGCGCCTTGTCACGGGCGAGCGGCACAAGCGACACCGACTATCTCAAAAAGGCCGACGCCACCGTGGACGTCAACGCGATCGAGAACGACGGCGCCCTGCAGCTCTCGGTCGGCTTCGCGGCTCCCAAGGACGCCAGCATCGACTTCAACATGACGATGAAGCTGAAGGCCAACGGACGGACACTCTCTGCCGAGCTGACCTCCATCGAGCGGCAAAAGGATTGATTGCCGCGGCGGATCAGGCCAAAACGACCACAACCAAAACAAGCAATGCCATTCGGGAGAAGTGCCTATGACCACCCGCCGCCAATTCGTTCGACTCGGCGCTGCGGCTCTTGCCGGCGCGGCGCTGCCCGGCGCAGCGCTTGCTCAAGCGTGGCCGACACGGCCGATCCGCTGCATGATCCCGTTCGCGGCCGGAAGCTCGCTCGACATCGTCGGCCGTATCGCGATGGATCCGGTGTCGGCTCAGCTCGGCCAGCCGATCGTGATCGAGAACCGCGGCGGCGCAGGCGGCACCATCGGCACGGCGCTCGTCGCGAAGGCCGACCCGGACGGCTACACGATCCTGGTCCAGGCGTCGGCGCACTCGGCCGCGCCCGCGGCCTATTCGAACATCGGCTATGACGTCGCCAACGATTTCGTCGCGGTGATCCCGCTCGGCACGCTGCCGAACGTCACCGTGGTGTCGCCCGCAAGCGGCATCAAGACCCTGAAGGACCTCGTCGCCAAGGCCAAGGCCGGCACCATCACCTACGCGTCGGCCGGCACCGGCAGCGCGACGCACTGGGCCGCCGAGCGCATCCGAGTCGCCGGCGGCTTCCAGGGCACGCATGTGCCGTTCCGCGGCGGGCCGGATGCGCTCACCGAGGTGATGACCGGCCGCGTCGACTTCACCTCGATGGGCATGTCGTCGGCGCTGCCGCTGATCAAGGACGGCAAGCTCGTGCCGCTCGCGGTCTCGACCACCAAGCGCTCCAGCGCGCTGCCCGACGTGCCGACCACGATCGAGGCGGGCCTGCCGGACTCCGACTACACCTACTGGATGGGGCTGTTCGTTCCGGCCAAGACGCCCGATGCGATCGTTCAGCGGCTGCGCAGCGAAACCGAAAAGGCGCTGAAGAATCCCAACGTGATCGAGAAGTTCGCGGCGCAGGGCATCGAGCCGATGCCGATGTCGTCGAAGGATTTCGACGCCATGATCCGCAAGGAGATCGAGAGCAACATCGCGCTGGTGAAGGCCGCCGGCCTGAAGTTCAACTGAGCCTGACGTTCAACGGACGGATCGAAACCCATGAGTGATCGCGCCATAGAGCTCGCCGAGAAGATCGCCGCCCGCCTGATCGCGCGGAAGGAAACCGTCGCGGTCGCCGAAGGCTCGGCCGGCGGACTCATCTCGGCGGCGCTGCTCGCGGTGCCGGGGGCCTCGGCCTATTTCGTCAGCGGCGCGGTGGTCTACACCGGCGCCGCGCGCGGTGTGCTCGCCGGCATCACGCTCGACGAGATGAAGAGCATGGGCATGCGGCCGGCGAGCGAGCCCTATGCCACGCTGCTGGCGCGCCGCATGCGCGAGCGGCTCGAGACCACCTGGGGCCTGGCCGAAGCCGGCGCCGCCGGCCCGACCGGCAACCGCTACGGCGATCCGGCCGGCCACACCTGCATCGCGGTCGTTGGTCCGTCCGAACGCGCCGTGACGCTCCGCACCGGCGCGAGCGACCGCCGCTCCAACATGCAGGCCTTCGCGGTGCGGGCGCTGGAGGTGTTCGCCGAGCAGCTCGGCTGACAGCTTCGGCCGTACGATCCCCGACTTAGTGTCGGGTTCACCCTTACGGGCTCTGCTCGCAAATACGGCTAGCCAGTCGAGTTCCCTTGTGCACAAGGTCTGGCAAATGGGATCGGACCGATGCCATTTTGGCAGCGCGGCACATCGTCATCTCCGCTCGGGTGGGCTCCAGCCTGCCTGCTGGCCGTTGTCTGCGCCGGGGTCGCCACAGCTGCCGAATTCGCTTTCAGCTTCGTGTTCGGCCCGAGCCTGCCGTTTGCCGCCTATCTGCCGGCGATCCTGGTGGCCGCGCTTCTCGGCGGAGCGCTCGCCGGGACCTTCACCATCCTGATCTCGGTCGTCGTGGTGTGGTGGGCGTTCATCCCGCCGTTCTATGAATTCAGCCTCCCCGATGGGAAGCAATCCGTGAACGTTGCGCTGTTCGCGCTCTCGGCCTTTGGCGCCGTATGGGCCGCCTACCAGTATCGCCGCACGACTGCCGAGCGAAAGTAAGCCGCCGTCAGGTCTTCGGCGGCGGCGTCAGCAGATATTGCCGAAGCTCGGTGGCCAGAAAGTCGGCGAACACGCGCAGACGCGCGTTGTCGCGGCTGTGCGCGTGCCGAAGCACCCACAGATCCGCGCAATGCTCCTTGGGCACGTCGAAGGCGCGGACGATCTTGGTGTCGCTGTCGCACAGGTAACAAGGCAGGCAAGCGAGTCCGAGACCTTCACGAACGGCGGCCAGCAACAGCAGCATGCTGCTGGCGCGATAGACGACAGTATCGGGCTTCAGGCTGCCCTCGAACCATCGCAAACCGGCGAGATTCGCCAGCGCGCCGCACCCCAGAAGCAGCTTGTGATGACGCAGCCCTTTCGGCGATCGCGGCACCGGCCTGCCGGCGAAATAGGATTTGCTGCCATAGACGGCAAGCGGAAGCTTGCCGAGGCGGCGCCCGACCATCTGCGCATGATCCGCGACATCGCCGTCCAGCGTGCGCAACGCGATGTCGAACTGATCGGGATGAAACGTGCTGTAGCCGTCCAACGTGCCGATCACCTCGACGGTGATTTCCGGATAGGCCGATCGGAAGCGATCGATGATTTTCGGAATGAGGCCAAATCCGAGATTGAAGGTGACGGCGAGCCGAATGTTGCCGACCGGCCGCCCGTGATCCGCGTCGGCCGATTGAAGAATTTCGCCGACCTCGTCGGCCATGCGCTCGGCACGCGCCGCGACCCTCTCGCCCGCCGCAGTCAAAGCGAGCCCCTGCGGGGTGCGGTCGAAAACGCGCATCGCGAGCCGGGCTTCGAGGCGGTCGATCCGGCGCAGGACCGTCGAACGGTGCGTCCCCAATGCGGTGGCCGCGCCCGCGAGCGAGCCCGCCCGCGCCACCGCGATCAGGGTGTGCAGATCGTCCCAGTCGAGTTGCTGTTGCATTTTTGCGCGGTGTGTTGCCGATTTCGGTACTATTGTTGCGAAATCTAGGACGTATGCTTGAGCCGCGCAATCAATGGGGAACGGCCGCGATGGCAAAGCTCGACGACGACATGAAGGACCTGGTTCGCCGGACGAACCTGTGCTTCGCCGCGACTATCAACCCGGACGGCAGCCCCAATCTGTCGCCGAAAAGCACGTTGACGGTGCACGACGACGATCACCTGCTGTTCGCCAATATCGCGTCGCCGCGCACGATCGCCAATCTGCGGCGCGATCCGCGCATCGAGATCAACTGCATCGATATCTTCTCGCGACGCGGCTATCGGTTTAAGGGCGAGGCCAGCGTGCGCTCGGCGGGCGACCCGCTCTATGAGCAGTTTGCCGCGGCGCTGCGAGGCCAGGTCGGCGCCGCCATCCCGATTCACGACGCGGTGCTGGTCGGCGTGCTGTCAGCCAGGCCGATCCTTTCGCCGGCCTACACCTACATCGCAGGCACGACGGAGGCAGGGCTCCGCGAAACCTATGCCCGCAAATACGGGATGGCGCCGCTCGTCATGGAGGAAAGCGCACAATGAGCGGCATGCGCATCACGTACGCAAAAGTGGCGCCCGGCGCAGTCCAGGGCATGTATGCGGCGAATTCCTATTTCGACTCGTGCAGCGTCGCCCCGCTGCTGCGCCGGCAGATCGAGTTGCGGGTGTCGCAGATCAACGGCTGCAGCTACTGCATCTGGGCGCATTCGCAGCAGCTCAAGGAGCTGGGTGAGACGGGCGAGCGCCTTGCGGCTGTCGAACATTGGCGTTCGGCGTCGTGCCTGAGCGACGCCGAGAAGGCCGCGCTGGACTGGGCCGAGCTCGTCACCAGGATTTCCGACGGCGTGCCCTCCGACGCCGCATTCACGGAGCTGCGTCGTCACTTCGACGATCGCCAGATCGTGGACCTGACGGCGATCGCCGCCAACATGAACGCGCTCAACCGCATGGCCATCAGCTTCCGGCGCGAGGCGCCGACAGGCTAGCGGCTTTTGCTGGATCGGCCGGCCAGCATGCAAAAGGCTGCCGCGGACCGAGACCCAGTCGCAGCGGCTTACTTGCCCATGTCGAGCATCACCTTGCCGCGGGCGTGGCCGGTCATGACATGCTCGAAGGCCTTGATCGCGTCGCCGAACGCGAAGGTTGCGCTCACCACGGGCTTCACCGCCTTGCTCTCGACCAAGCCGCTGATCTGATCGAGCAGCGCGGTGTCGTATCGCACCGGCGCGGGCTTGACCTCGACATCGCCGCGCGGCGACGCCTGCGTCATCGGTGGCACCGAGATGTGCGAGATCACACCGCCCGGCTTCAGCACCGGAAACGACTTGAAGCGCACGTCGCCGCCCATCAGGTCGAACACCAGATCGACATCCTTGATCGCAGTGCTGAAGTCGGTCCTGGTGTAGTCGATCACCTCGTCGGCGCCGAGCGAGCGGACGAAGTCCGCGTTCTTCGCGCTCGCGGTCGCGGCGACCCACGCGCCGAGGTGCTTGGCGAGTTGCACCGCAAAGCTGCCGACGCCGCCCGCGCCGGCATGAACCAGCACGCGCTGGCCGCGCGAGACTTTTCCGGTCGTCACGATCCCGGCCCAGGCGCTCAGCCCCTGGATCGGAATCGAGCCGGCGTCGATGTCATTCATCGACTTGGGCCGATGCGCGAGCGTCGCAGCCGGCATCAAGGCGAATTCGGCGAAGGTGCCCCAGCGTGCCGGATCGGCAACGCCGTAGACCTCGTCGCCGGTCTTGAACGCAGTCACCGCACTGCCCGTCTTCACCACGGTGCCGGCGCCGTCGCGGCCCAGCACATGCGGCAGCGTCCGCTGCGACGGTCCGGCGTAGCCATGCGCGATCTTGGCGTCCACCGGATTGACGCTGGCAGCCTTGATCTTCACCAGCACGTCGTTCGGTCCAGGCTCCGGCACCGGCGCTTCGGCAAAGCGCAGCGACGCGAGACCGTCATAACCGTTGAGCGTCAGAGCCTTCATCGCGTCACCTCAGAATTCCTTGCCGATGTAGTGGTCGACCGAATAGCGGCCGCCGCCGCGGAAGAAGATCGCGACGCAGAGCAGCGCCCACATCAGCGCAAACTCGTAGCCGCGGTTGGTCCAGAAGTACCCGTACTGCCACTGCCAGACAAACGTGATGACGAACATCTGGATGCCGACCATGGCGGCGGAGATGCGCGTGAACAGGCCGACGGCGAGGCAGGCGGCAGCCACCGACTCGGTGAAGAACACCAGATACGAAAGCAGCTCCGCGGCGGGGATGCCCTTGCCGCCGATGCTGGTGGTGAAGCGCGCGATATCGCCCGTCATCACCTTGACGACGCCGTGCGGCACCAGGATCGCGCCGGTGACGAAGCGCATGAAAGCGTAGGAGTACGGCGCGAAGCGCTCATAGACGCCGGCCATGCCTTTCACGATCAGGCGCTGCCGGTCGATCGGCGTATCCATGGAGTGTTTCCCCAGCACGATTGTTGTTTCAGCCGCCCCGTTCGGACCGTAGCGCGGAACACAACGCCCCGAAACATCCGCGGACGCGATGCACCCCTGCCCTCACCGGATGTTGATGACGCGTCGTGTGCACCTGTAAGCTTGCGCCAACAAGAAACGATTTATGGGGAGGATCATCATGCGCCGTCTGCCCATCGTTCGGTTCTTTGCGGCATGCCTGCTGTCCACTGCAGCGTGCTCGATCGCCTCTTTCGTTCACGCCCAGTCTGCGGCCACGCCGCAGAGCACAGGATCTCAAATGCCCGCCGATATCGACCCACGCTCCGGAATGCGCCTGCCCTTGCCGAACCGCGACGACCTCGATGAGGACGGCAAGAAGGCCTACGACCGCAGCTCGAAGCCCGGCGCATCGATCGCAGGACTTCAGGGGCCGGGCGGCATCCAGCTGTTCAGCCCGAAGACCGCCGCGATGGTGTCGGGGCTCAACCGTTATCTCCGCTTCGAGGCGGGCTTCAGCGGCCATGTGCGCGAAGTCGCGATCCTGATCACGGCGCGCGAGATGGACAGCCAGTTCGAATGGGTGGCGCACGAGCCCGAGGCGCTGAAGGAAGGCGTGCCGCAGAACGTCATCGACGTGATCAAGTATCGCCGCAGCACCGAGGGCCTCGACGAGACCGACGCGCTGATCATCGAGCTCGGCCGTCAGCTCTGGCGCGATCACAAGGTGAAGCCGGAGACCTTTGCGAAGCTGAAGGGCATCTTCGGCCCGAACAAGCTGATCGAGCTCGTCATGCTGATGGGCAACTACGCCGGCACCGCAGCGCTCCTCACCGCCGTCGACATGCAGCTGCATGCCGGCAAGAAGCCGCTCCTGCCGATCCCCTGAGGTGATCCACTGCCGCGGCGCAAAAATCGTCGCCGATCGAGACCGATTCACCCGGATACCGTTTCGGCGCGCGAATTGTGGCGGAACGCGAATCCGTTCCCGCGCGTTTGATTCGCACGTTCATCAAATGCGAGGTGACGTCATGACCAGGACATTCACTGCGCTTGCGGCCGCAGGCGCGATCGCGGCTGCGGCGATTGCCGTGCCCACCACCGCGGAAGCGCGCAACGGCTGGGGCTGGGGCGCAGGCGCCTTCTTCGGCGGGCTCGCGGCCGGTGCGATCATCAGCGGCGCGGCGGCCGGGCCGTATTACTACGGCGGTGGGCCGTATTACGGCGGCTATTACGGCGGCGGCCCCTACTACGCCTACGCACCCGGGTATGCCTACGGTCCGGGCTGCTACTGGCAGCGCGAGCGGTTCTTTGACGGCTTCAGCTGGCGCTTTCGACGCGTCCAGGTTTGTCCGTAGTGTTGCCCTTGTCAGGGTTGTCCCTGACACGCTGACTTAAGCCTGAACCGGCGTTCAGTTTGGCGCGTATTCATCGGCTTTTCGCAGCGCGGAAGGCCGGTGATGCGCGCTTTCCAACAAATTTCCGACAAATTGGCGAGGCGTAGTCCGCGCTGTTTGGTCGTGGGGCGACGACTGCGGAATTCGCGTTCGGCGCTGGGGCCGGACACCATGGGAGAAATGGAATCATGCGAAAGACTTTGCTTGCACTCGCGACCAGCGCCACGCTGGCCGTTGCTACGCTTGCCCCCACGACGGCTGACGCCGGCTGCCGCGGTTGCGGCGTTGGCTTCGGCATTGCCGGCGGCCTCGTTGCCGGCGCCGTGATCGGCAGCGCCATCGCAGGCGCCGGGCCGGCCTACGCTTATCCGCGCGCCTACTATCCGGTCGCGGGCTACGAGCCGTATCCGGCTTACGCTGGCGCGCCCGCCTACGGCTGCCCGAATGGTTATTGGGCGCGTCGCCCGGTCCGCGACGGTTGGGGCAATGTCGTGGGTTGGAGCCGCCCGCGCTTCTTCTGCCCGGCGTATTGATCTGACGATCTGAGTTTTCGAGACGGCCGGCGGTGCGAAAGCGCCGCCGGTTTTGTTTTTGATGCGCGACCCAATTGGATCAAAGCTTTTACAAAATCGGCGGTGCGCTCCCTCTCCCACAGGGAGACGGTTGGGGTGAGGGGTTTCGCTTTCTCGATAGACCGTATCCCCTCACCCGCCGCCATAGCGCGTCGAAGACGCGCGTGAACGCGCGGGTGGTGCGGCGACCTCTCCCCATGGGAGAGGTGAAGAGCGCAAGCGGCACGAGCAGATCAACCTCGCTGAATCAAAACGCTACCGCCTGCCCTGCATGTGGCCCAGCACCGCCGCGGTCGGCCAGCAGTCGAGCTTCAGCCCGTTCGCCTTCTGGTATTCGCCGAGCGCCGCGCGCGTCAGCATGCCGGCCTTGCCGTCGAGCTTGTCGCGATAGAGGCCGCGCTCGGTCAGCGTCTTCTGCATCGCCTCGACCTGCTCGGTGCGAAGCTGCGCGTTCTTGCTCCAGGCCTTCTCGAACGGCCGCGCATCGAGGATGCGGTCGCTGAGATGGCCGACGAACAAAACATAGAGGTCGGAGAAATTGTATTCCTTGATGACGAAGTAGTTCTTCGGCGTGAGGAAGCCCGGGCCGTAGGTGCCTTCGGGCAGCAGCAGCGAGGCTTCGTTCTTCAATTCGTCGGCGCTGAGCTTGCGGCCGTAGGCCGGCACGTAGCCGCGCTTCAGCCATTCGCCGACCGGCAGCACATGCGAGGGCTGCGCGATGGTGCAATCGACATTGGCCGGCACCCGCACCTCATAGGCCCAGCGCTCGCCGCGCTGCCAGCCCTTGTTGGCGAGTTGCTTTGCCGCCGACGCGAGCGCATCGGGGATCGAGGTCCAGATGTCGACCCGGCCGTCACCGTCGAAGTCGACCGCGTGCTTGTAGTATTCGGACGGCAGGAATTGCGTCAGCCCCATCGCACCGCCCCAGGAGCTTCGCATCCGCTCGCGCGGCACGCCGTCCTGCAGCATCTTCAGCGCGGCGAGGAATTCGCCGCGGAACATGTCCTTGCGCCGGCCCGTATAGGCCTGGGTCGCGAGCACACGCATGGCGTCATAGGGCAGCTTGTAGCGGCCGAAATCCGTCTCGCGGCCCCAGATCGCCAGGAGCACCTGCGGCGCCACGCCGAACTGCTTTTCGATGGCGTTGAGCGTTAAGCGATTGGCGTCGAGGAGCTTCTTGCCCTCGGCCGCGAGCCGCGCGATCGAGCTTTCGCGCACATAGTCGGCGGGCGTCTGCACGAACTCCGGCTGCGACGGCGGCCGCTGCTCGGGCCGCCCCGGAATGACGAGATCGGGCAACGACAGATCGGGCTCGAGCCCGCGGATCGCCGCGTCGAACGTGGCGCGAGAGACGCCAAGCTGCTGCGCCTCCGGCCACGTTGACTGCAGGAAGCTCTGGAACGCCGGATCGGCGGCGTGCGCCTGCGGCATCGCCCAGAGCAACAGCGCCACGATCGCGGTCAGAAGCTTCATATGAGGCTCGCAAACCAGCGCCACCGCGCTAGTGATGAGCGTCCTTGTGGGCATAGACCGGCTGGCTCAGCCGCTCCACCATCGCGACGCCGACGGCCGAAGCGATGAACAGCGCGTGGATGATCGCCTGCCACATCACGCCGGATTCGGTGTAGATCGCAGTCTCCTTGCCGAGCTGGCCGGCATAGAGAAACGTCCGCAGCAGATGGATCGACGAGATGCCGATGATCGCCATCGCGAGCTTGATCTTCAGCACGCTGGCATTGACGTGGCTCAGCCACTCCGGCTGATTGGGGTGCCGCTCGAGCTCCATCCTGGACACGAAGGTCTCGTAGCCGCCGACGATCACCATGATCAGCAGGTTCGAGATCATCACCACGTCGATCAGGCCGAGCACCACGAGCATGATCTCCTGCTCGGTGTAGTTCAGCGTGTGCAGGACGAGGTGCCACAGCTCCTTGAGGAACAGCACCACATAGACGGCCTGCGCCACGATCAGCCCGAGATAGAGCGGCAGCTGCAGCCAGCGCGAGGCGAAGATCAGTTGCGGCAGAGGGCGAAGCGCCGGCGCGTGAGGCGGCACTGGCGGATCGTCGGCAGCCATTGACATGGATTGGGTTCCCCTTGGCCGCCACAACGGCGGGCAAGGCCCGATTTATATGCGATTCGCGATGAGACAACGGCGCTGCGGCATTCAGGCGCTGCGTTGCAAATAGGCTTCTGCGGCGCTGCGGACCTGGGCCGGAAGCGCTCCGGACCGGGCGACGATCATGAAACGCGCCTCGCACGTCGCCAGCCGGATTTTCAAGAGCGGCGCGTAGCGCTCCGAGGTGTAGAACCGCAACGCGTCATCGGCGGTGGGAAATTCGATCACCACCACGCGCTCGGGAACGAAGGCGCCGGCGAGCGGCGTCACCAAGCCTGCGCGGGCGATGAACCGGCCGCCGAAGCTTTTGACGATGTCCGGAATATCCGCCGCATAGGGCCGGAAGCCCACCGGATCATGCACGATATGCGCGCCGAGGACGAAGGCCTGGCCGTGGCCGGGCTCCTCCAGCCCTTCGACCGCGAAGGCATCGTGACGGCCTTCGGACAGATCGGCCTTGAGCGCCGGCAGATCGATCGAATCATCGAGCCGCGCGACCAGGGGCGCGAACGTCCAGGGCAGCTCGAACGAGATCGCCTCGCCGTCAGCGAGCACGCGGCAGCCATCGGGAAGCTGCCCCTCCGCGGCTTTGCTCGCTGCGAGGTATTGCATCGGACTCTAGATGTCCTTTTCGGAAAACCGGTACCCACTTTTCCGGGACATGCGCTACCGGCTGAACTTCTTGTACTTGATGCGCTTCGGCATCACCGAGTCCTCGCCGAGCCTGCGCATCTTGTCCTTCTCGTACTCCTGGAAGTTCCCCTCGAACCACTCGACGTGGCTCTCGCCCTCGAAGGCCAGGATGTGGGTGGCGATGCGGTCGAGGAACCAGCGATCGTGGCTGATGATGACGGCGCAGCCGGCGAAGTCCTCCAGCGCCTCCTCCAGCGCGCGCAACGTGTCGACGTCGAGGTCGTTGGTCGGCTCGTCGAGCAGCAGCACGTTGGCGCCGGACTTCAGCATCTTGGCGAGGTGCACGCGGTTGCGCTCGCCGCCCGACAGATTTCCGACCTTCTTCTGCTGGTCGGCGCCCTTGAAGTTGAAGGCCGAGACATAGCCGCGCGAGTTCACCTGCTGCTTGCCCAGCAGGAGCTGGTCGAGCCCGTCGGAAATCTCCTGCCAGACGTTGTTGTTAGGGTTGAGCGTGTCGCGCGACTGATCGACGTAGCCGAGCTGCACCGACTCGCCGACCTTGATGGTGCCGCTGTCGGGCTTGTCCTGGCCGGTGATCATCTTGAACAGGGTGGTCTTGCCGGCGCCGTTCGGGCCGATGATGCCGACGATGCCGCCGGCCGGCAGCTTGAAGGTCAGGTCGTCGATCAGCAGGTTGTCGCCGAAGCCCTTCTTGAGGCTGGTGAAGTCGACGACGTTCTGGCCGAGCCGCTCGGCCACCGGAATGACGATCTGCGCGGTGTCGTTTTTCTTCGCTGACGCCTTCGCCAGCAGCTCCTCGTAACGCTCGTAGCGCGCCTTGGACTTGGCCTGGCGGGCGCGCGGCGAGGACGAGATCCACTCCTGCTCGCGCGCGAGCGTGCGCTGGTGCGCCGCCTCCTCGCGGCCTTCCTGCTCCAGGCGCTTCTGCTTCTGCACCAGCCAGGACGAGTAGTTGCCCTCGTAGGGGATGCCCTTGCCGCGGTCGATCTCCAGGATCCAGCCGGTGACGTTGTCGAGGAAGTAGCGGTCGTGGGTGACGATCAGGATCGCTCCCGGATAGTCGCGCAGATGGCCTTCCAGCCAGTGCACCGACTCGGCGTCGAGATGGTTGGTCGGCTCGTCGAGCAGCAGCAGCTCGGGCTGGCTCAGCAGCAGCCGGCACAGCGCCACGCGGCGGCGCTCGCCGCCCGAGAGCTTGGTGAGGTCGGCATCGTCCGGCGGGCAGCGCAGCGCGTCCATGGCGAGGTCGACCTGGGAGTCGAGCTCCCACAGGTTCTTGGCGTCGATCTCGTCCTGGAGCTTCGCCATCTCATCGGCGGTCTCGTCGGAGTAGTTGGCGGCGATCTCGTTGTAGCGGTCGAGCAGCGCCTTCTTGGCGGCCACACCCTGCATGACGTTGTCGCGGACGCTCAGCGTCGGATCGAGCTGCGGCTCCTGCTCCAGGTAGCCGACCCGGGCGCCCTCGGCGACCCAGCCCTCGCCGATGAAGTCCTTGTCGATGCCGGCCATGATCCGGAGCAAGGTCGACTTGCCCGAGCCGTTCACGCCGAGAACGCCGATCTTGGCGTCCGGGTAGAACGACAGGTTGATGTTTTCGAGAACTTTTCGATTGCCGGGGTAAGTCTTGGTCAACCCCTGCATATGGTAGATGAATTGACGGCCGTTCATTGGCTTCGCATTTCCGAAAATTTGAGGAATTTCTGGGAGATTTGACGCTGGATTTAGCGATCGACTGTGCCCAGGGCAAGCGGCCCGGTTCCCTTATGAACCTCTCCGCCGTCTCCGTCGACCAATGGGCAAGTTGAAGCCAACAACGAAAAACAGCGGAACGGCGTCATGTCTAGCCTGATCCAACTGGGAAAGAGCTTCTTTCGGTCGCTGACCGACCACTACCGCCCGGAACGGCACTATATGCGCGGCCCCGGCCCGAAGTGGCGCGAGAAGCACGGCCAAGCCTAACGGCAAGGCCTGAGAGGCCCGGTTCCCCCAAGCCTGCGGTTCGTCCGCCGTAACCCTGCAGTAACCCAAGAAATTCCAACAGGTCCGTTTCCGCCGGAAACGGACCTGTTTTAGTCTCGCGCCCTCCCGAACGAGGGCGTGAAATGGCGGCCACGGTCAAGATTGCGTTGGTGTCGCGGACGGTGTTCTACGCCCCGGTCTGGGTCGCCGCACAGAACGGCTATTTCCGCGACGAAGGCGTCGAGCCGCAGTTCGAGATCTTCGACAACGCCGAGAAGATCAACGGGGTGATGCATTCGGGCGAGGCGCAGATCGCTATCGCCAGCATCGAGACCCTGGTCGCCGATGCCTTCAAAGGCGGCAAGTTCCGCATCGTCGCGAGCGTGGCGCAGAAGCCGCCGCACTTCATCATCGCCCGGCCGCACATCAAGACCGTCACCGAGCTGCGCGGCGCGCGCTTCGGCGTGCTCTCGCTGCACGAGGGCACGACCTATTTCGTCCAGGACATCGAGAAGGCGCTGGGCTGGCAGCGCGGCGACATCGTGATCGACGCGGTCGGCGGCGCGCCGACCCGCTGGAAGCTTCTGCGCGAGGGCAAGATCGACGCGGGCCTGCAGCCGTTCCCGCTGAGCTACGAATCCGAGGCCGCGGGCTTCAGCAATCTCGGGCCGATCGCGAAGTACGTTCCCGATTACGAGTTCACCGCGGTGTTCCTCGATCCGGCGTGGGCCGAGACCAACCGGCCGGCCGTCACCGGCACGCTGCGCGCGCTGCGCCGCGGCCAGGCCGCGATGGCGGCCGAGCCCGATGCGGCAGCCAAGGTGCTGGTCAAGGAGCTCGGCACCACCGAGGCCTATGCGCGCCGCGCCATCGGCGACGCGCTGAACTTCAAGCTGATGCCCGACGGGCTCGCGGCATCAGAGGCCGGCATGCGGCGGGTGTTCACGACATTGCAGAACGCGGGGCTTGTGCCGAAGGACGCGGCCTTCGACATGGCCCGCTTCGTCGATCCGAGCTATCTCGCGGCAGCGCGCTGACTCGCGTCGGGAGTTGATGGCTCGAGGTTCCTGGTGGTTCAGCTTTTGACGCGTCTCGGGCACCGGCAGCGTTGTTCCAACCGTAAAGTCGCAACTCCCCTATCAAATGGTTCGTTTGACCCACTATGATCTCTGCTGTTGAGCCTGGAGACATTCATGCGTCGGCGGAATTTCTTGGCTGGATTGGGCGCCATGCTGGCGTCGGCGCGCGCCGCACCTGCGCAACAAGCCACGCATATGCGCCGGATCGCCTTTCTTTCCGGCTTTCCGAAAAATGCCCCGCAAACAGCGGCAACGATGGCTGCTTTCCGCGAGGGCCTCAAGGCTGCAGGGCTGGAAGAAGGCAGCAACATCCAGATCGATTTTCGATGGGCCGGTATCGACCCCGTCGAAACTCGAGCCTTGGCCAGGGAACTGATCGCCCTCAAGCCCAGCGTCATCTTGGCGAGCACCAATCAGGTGGTGTCGATCGTCGCGCAGGAGACCCGGTCGATCCCGATCGTTTTCGTCTTTATTGGCGACCCGATCGGCAGCGGATACGCCGAGACATTGGCCAAGCCTGGCAAAAATCTCACCGGCTTCGCCAATTTCGAAGCACCGATCGGGGGGAAATGGCTGGAGCTGTTGAAGGAAATATCGCCGCAAACAAGACGCGTGGGTTTTATGCATCATCCTGCGGTCACTGCTCACGCAGAATTTCTCGTCACTGCCCAAGCCTCCGCCCCATCCTTTGGCCAGGAGGTGGTTGCGATACCGGTCACGAACTTGGCGGAAATCGAAAGCGGGATTTCCAAGTTCGCTGCCGCTGACACGAACAGCGGTATCGTTGTTCCCCCTCACGCCCTGACGGTGGGCGCCAGCGGCGTTATCGTCGAACTGGCCACGCGTTATCGACTCCGCGGCGTGTATGGCGACCGTATTTTCAGCGAGCGAGGCGGATTGCTGTCTTTTGGGATCAATCCGCACGATCAGCATCGGCGCGCCGCAGATTATGTCCGCCGAATTCTCAACGGCGAAAAGGCCGCGGACCTGCCGGTTCAGCTTCCGGTCAAGTACGAAATGATCGTGAACCTCAAAGCTGCGAACAGCCTTGGCCTGAACGTCCCGCCGACGCTGCTCGCCCGCGCGGACGAAGTGATCGAATAGTTTCAGCAGAATGTCAGGTGTCGAGGAGCTTGCCGGATGACAATCATCGATTCCCAGGTCCACGCCTATGAGGCCAACACGCCGAAGCGGCCGTGGCACACCGTGCCGAACTGGCCGGACCACGTGACCGGCGACGAGATGGTGGCGGCGATGGACAAGGTCGGCGTCGACGGCGCGATCTTCATCTCCGCCTTTTCGATGTACCGCTACGACGCGAGCTACGCCGTGGAGGTGCAGCGGGCGCACCCCGACAGGTTTGCGATCGTCAAGCCGGTCGATCCGGACGATCCGGCGGTCGCCGATGTCGTCGCCGAGTGGAAGCGGACGCCGGGCGCGGTCGGCATCCGCATCATGCTGACCAAGGATCCGGGACGCGATCGCGATCCGGCCGACCCGGGCTTCGACCGGATCTGCCGCGCGGCCGTCAAGCACGACCTGCCGGTCAACATCCTGTGCTGGGGCAATCTCGACGCCGGCACCGCGGTGATCGACCGCCATCCGGATACGCGCTTCATCATCGATCATCTGGCGATCCTGCAGCCGCGCACCCCGCCGGCGCCGAGTGAGCCGTGGGCCGACCTGCCGAAGGTGCTGGAGCTCGGAAAGCGCAAGAACGCCGTGATCAAGGTGAGCGGCGCCTGCACGCTGTCGCAGAAGCCGTATCCGTTCCCGGACATCTGGGATCCGCTCGCCCGCGTGTTCGACGCCTGGGGCCTCGACCGCTGCCTCTGGGGCACCGACTGGACGCGCGCCTTCGCCGTCGTCAACTACGAGCAGGCGGTGGTGCCGTTCCTCAAGACCGACCGCCTGAGCGACAGCGACCGGGCGACGCTCATGGCTGGTGCGTGCGCCAAGGCCTATCGCTGGTCGCCGCAGAAACGTTAGGCTTTGGTCACGCCCCTTTTGACCCGATGCGGACCTGTCGAGCGACACACGTGAGCCAAACATGACTGACGCACCCGAATACACGCCGCCGGACGTCTGGGTCTGGGAGAAAGGCGACAGTCCCGAGTGGCGCTATGCCAACACCAATCGTCCGATCGCCGGCGCGACGCATGAGAAGGAGTTGCCGCGCGGCAAGCATCCGCTGCAGCTCTATTCACTGGCGACGCCGAATGGCGTGAAGGTGACGATCATGCTGGAGGAATTGCTGGCCGCCGGTCACAGCGGCGCGGAATATGACGCCTGGCTGATCCGGATCGGTGAGGGCGACCAGTTCGGCAGCGGATTTACCGGGGTGAATCCGAATTCCAAAATCCCGGCGCTGATGGACTACAGCGAGAAGACGCCGCAACGCGTGTTCGAGTCCGGTTCGATCCTGCTCTATCTGGCGGATAAATTCGGCGCCTTCCTGCCCAAGGATCGCGGCAAGCGCACCGAGGCGTTGAACTGGCTGTTCTGGCAGATGGGTTCAACGCCCTATGTGGGCGGCGGCTTCGGGCATTTCTTTGCCTATGCGCCGGTGAAGATCAAATACGCCATCGACCGTTTCACCATGGAGGTGAAACGCCAGCTCGACGTGCTCGACCGGCAGCTGGCAGACCATCGGTTCGTCGCCGGCGACGAATACACGATCGCCGATATGGCGATCTGGCCGTGGTACGGCAACGGCATGCTGAACGGCGCCTCGTACAACGATCCGCGCAAGTTCCTGCAGACGCACGAATATAAAAACCTGACGCGCTGGACCAAAGAAATCGGCGAGCGCCCGGCCGTGAAGCGCGGGCGAATGGTCAATCGCGTCAGCGGGCCACCTGAAGGACAGTTGCCCGAGCGCCATGACGCCAGCGATTTCAAGACGAAGACCGGACAAGGCTGACTGACATACGCGGGCAAACCGTCGCAGCCCCTCGCAAGCCAACCCGGGGGAGCGTTCATTCGAGGCCTGGAATCTCGGCCGCGGCCCCTGGGACATGGCTCGCGTTGAATTTCTGTTGACACTTTACCGCTGATTGAAGACCCTAACCACCGGTTGTCGCCGGGGGGTGAGTAATGCTGGCCGGCATTTGCCGCGTCATCACGGTGCCGGGTGTTGCCGCTGTTACGTCGGCCGCAGTGCCCCAAGCAATCCGCTCGAGCGACCAGCCGGGACGCGAACGACAGCGCTTCTTTGAACCGCTCGCACCGCGAGCGCGACCCGGCGCCCGTCGATCGCTCTACGCTGCTGCAATTTCCTCACCGACGATGGGCTCAACGTCACCGCCGAACGCACGGCCAACGTTCGCGCGCTGGAACGCACCTTATTGCTGGCCGTGTGAATGATCAGGGAGGGGCTTCGATGGTTTTCCGCGCCACAAAGCAGAAGGTTCTCAATCGAGGTATTCCGTCAGACAGCTTTCTCGATGAAATGATTGCCTGGGGCCGAACGGCGCCCGACGAAATCTTCGCGCCGAACGAAAACGCGGATGTTTACTCGAACGTCGTCGGGGTGCTCGGTCCCTGGCAGGGCCTTGCGCATCGTCGCGCCGCCATGTTGGAGGTGATGCGCGTCCTCGCGGGCTTTGAATCGTCGTGGAATTGGAACGCCGGGGTCGACACCAGCAACCCAACTTCAATCACACCGGACACGATTGAAGCCGGCGCCTGGCAGGTCAGTGCGAACTCGATGGGGTTTGGGCAGGAGCTCAAGGAGCTTGTTCTCCGCAAGGTCGGTTCGCTGAATGGAACCGACTTCCAAAAAGCGATGAAGCGCGACCATTCATTGGCGATGGAATATATCGCTCGCCTGCTGCGCCGCACTGTGAACCACAACGGCCCTGTCAAGCGTCACGAAATCGATGACTGGCTGCGCAAAGACGCCGTCGAGGAGTTTCAGACCTTGTTGGCCACGCCTTCAATGGCCGCGCCTTCAATGGCCGGCGCGTTGGCGCTCGGCGGGGCGGCAGGCGGGAGCCCTGTGCTGAAAGCGGAGCCTGCGGCGGCCGGCCTGCACGGATTTGACACCAACACGAAGCTGACGGCGACCACGGCACGAGCTCTGCGGGACGCCGGATTCACGTTCGCGATCCGCTACCTGTCGAGGAAAGCCAATCCGTCCAGCAAAGATCTGACGGCCGATGAGCTCAACATCATCCTGGACGCGGGTCTTGCCGTCATGGCGGTTCAGCACGTCAGCCCCGACGGGTGGACGCCGTCAGACACGCTCGGTGTCGAGTACGGCAGCAACGCTGCGAAACATGCCCGGGCCATCGGGCTGCCCGACAAGGCAAGCGTGTGGCTCGACCTCGAAGGTGTCGCGTCAGGAACGACGGCAGATGTGGTCATCGCCTACTGCAATGCGTGGTTCAAGGAAGTCGAGAATGCCGGCTACACCACGGGTGTCTACGTCGGCGCCAACGCCATCTTGTCCGGACAAGACCTCTACCTGAGGCTCAAGACCAAGCACTACTGGGAGTCCGGCAGCACCGTGCCCGACATTCCGCACCGCGGCTATTGCATGGTGCAGCACATCATCGCGGGCGACAAAGTCGGCGGCGTTGCGATCGACCGGAATGTCACGGCCGTCGACGCGTTCGGCGACGCGCCGATGCTCGTCACCCGGGGATTTGCGGCAGCCGGGCATGTGGAAGACATGCCTGCGCCAGCGGCGGATGTGCAAGGGGTGATGGCCCCCGCGGCCGCCATGATGTCGGCGGGAGCCGCACCGGCCGCGCTGGCTCCGGTGGCGGCTCCAGTGGCGGCTCCCTTGGCGGGCAGCAACGACGAAGCGATTTTGCGCGAGCTCGCGGCGAGCCGTGGTCTGTCCGCCCCCATGGAAGCCCTGATCAAGTTCCGCAACGACCACGGCGGTCCTATGTCGGCGCGGTATTGGGCGATCGCCAATTTTGATCTGAAATCGACCCAGCCCCGGCTGTTCCTGTTCGACGTCACGGACAGAAGCGCCCGGTCCTATCTCTGCGCTCACGGCAAGGGGTCCGAAGGACCCACGGACGACGGCTTCGCCAGCGTCTTCTCCAACCAACCAGGGTCCAACTGCACGTCGCTCGGCGTCTATCGTTGCGCCGAGACCTACAATGGGGTGCACGGCTTCTCGATGCGCCTCGATGGGCTGCAGCCGACCAACTCCAACGCGCGCACGCGCGCCGTCGTGGTCCACGGCGCGAACTATGTATCCCAGGATTTCATCGACAGCACCGGCCGGATCGGACGCAGCGACGGCTGTCTCGCCCTCGAAAACGGTCGCGTTGCCGAGGTCGTGAGCGCGCTGACCGGGGGCTCTCTTGTCCTGGCATGGTATTCGGCGGCCTTAGGGACCGGTGTCGCTCCCACGGTCGCGGGGGGCGATGCGCACGGGATTTGGAGCGAGCTCGAGCCGCCGACCGGCGGCGCTGCAGCGGGCATCGGCGATAGCGCGGCGACGCTCGCCAAGCAGATTCAACTGTCGACGCAGATCGTGCTTGCCCGCGCCCACTCCTCCGGCGTCCATGATAACGCCACCGCGTTCGACAACATCAACGATACGGCTGACGGCCGGTCCGCACACCGCAGCTCCTACGGAACGGCGCCGGGCGGCGTCGTCAATCTCGATCCGCACCTGCTGAAGGGCCTGCTCGCACTGGCGCAGACGTACAGCTTCTCGGTGTCGGAGCTCTGCGGCGGCAGCCACAACTCAAACTCGCGGCATTACGCAGGGTGCACCGCCGACATCAGCACGATCAACGGCCAGCATGTCAGCGCCAGCAACCCCTTTGCGGCCGCGTTCCTGCAACGCTGTCGCGATCTCGGCGCCACGGAAGTGCTCGGACCCGGCAATGCGGGACATTCGACCCATATTCACGCGGGCTGGCCGCGACCGTGACGAGGATGCCGGCGCCCCGTAAGGTGTGATCAAGGCGAGCGGCGCCGGCACGTGACTCAGCAGGTGATTCAGCGGGGTCTGATCCGATCGGCAATCCTGGCGAGCTCGATATCCACGTCGTCACGCTGCCGTTCCGCTTCAGCCATCGCTTCGGGCTTCGGCTCCTGGCCATCCCAAGACGCCTGTTCGCGAATGATGACGTCGCGAAAGGCGGTTCGCTTCCCGAGCAGCCGCTTGTATTCGCTTTTGAGCGCTTCCTGATCGTCGGTATCTGCAGGCGTCAGCGCATATGTTCCCCTCAGCACCGCGATGACTTCCATCGCCAGGATTTCGGCCGCGGGAGCCAGCGGGGGCTCAAACGCTGCCACTTTCCAGTTGGCGCCGCTTCCTTCGGGAGCAATTCTTTCGATCCGGACAGCCTGCAGCTCCCGGCAGCCCCTCTCGCCGCGTGCGATTTCCAGCGCTTTGGCTTCAAGCCATTCCTGGGTTTTTTGCGGCAACGGTGCGGGCATCACGGGCCTTTCGGTTGGCCTTGCAAAACGTTCGGTTCATGCCGCTATTGCACGGAAAGCAGCATTGAACCAGACCGCTCGGATATTTGCCGCTGACCCTTTCGATAAATGTCGCGCGCCTGTCCATTTCCGACTAAGAGTGACCTGTGATCCCATGGTCCTTGATCGATACGGCGCCGGTGCCCGGCGGAACCGGCGAACTTCGCCTGATGCGGCGCGGTAGCGAATTTTCGATCAAATTGGGGCAGAACGAGTTGATGAACAGCCGCCTCAGCGGCTCCGAGGAGTCACTCGCGACAATCGTTTGCGAAAGAATCCGAAACCGCAAAGCGCCGGAGATATTGATCGGCGGATTGGGCATGGGCTTCACGCTTCGTGCCGCGCTTGCCTCTGTTGGCCCAGGGGCCAGGATCACTGTCGCTGAACTTGTGCCGGCTGTCCTGGCGTGGGCCCACGGCCCGATGGCGGAAATCTTCGGCGAAAGCCTGACCGATCCGCGTGTCACCCTGCGTCAGGCTGATGTGGGCCAGTTGATCAAATCGAAGGATCCGATGTTCGATGCAATCCTGCTCGACGTCGACAACGGTCCAGAGGGGCTCACCCGGGAGTCCAACAACGCGCTGTATGACATAAGGGGTTTGAGCGCGACCTACGCAGCGCTAAATCCCGGTGGCGTGCTCGCGGTTTGGTCATCCGGGCCGAACCGGAAGTTCAGCTCCCGCCTTCCCATCGCTGGCTTTGAAGTAGACGAGCGCAGGGTTCGAGCCAACGGATCCCGTGGTGGCGCATGGCACGTCATCTGGATCGCGACCCGACCAAAATCGCGAACGAGGTGAGCGGCTCAGGAAGGTATGTCGACGCAACCGGCGCCGCAGCCGGTTGTCATTTGGCGTAGCCTTGCGATCTCAGCCAATCGATCCGGCGTGTTCCATTCAGCCACTCGTCGACCTCGGCTTTGCTCTTAAACCCCGTGATGAATTTTGTTTCCACCCCTTCGCATTCAGCCGCGATCTGCCAATCGCCCTCGGCAATGCGCTTCATTTTAAACGTGACCCGAGGCTTCTTCTTCGCCATTGCTTCAGCACCCCCGTTTCCAATTGCATATCAGATTAGCATTTTGAATTTCATTTGGAGCCGATTCGCGCAACATCGGCGCATCCTGCGCCCGTCGCCGCATTCGAACCGGGTGCGCCCCCCCTCTTGCACCATGCTTCGGTCTTCGAAAATTGCAACACAGGTGGGTTGAAACAACCAGATAACATCGAAAAGGCGTCTGTTGCATACTCCGAAAGCTGGGAGGAGATCCATGAAATGGACGATTGTTCTGGCCGTTGCCGCCTGCGCCACCCTCACCGCCCCCGGCAGCGCTGAGGATCGCTATCCGTCGCGGCCCGTAAAGCTGGTTTTGCCGCAGCCGGCCGGCGGCGCGGTCGATCTGATCGCGCGGGCCCTGGCGGATCGGCTTGCCGAGCAGACGGGACAGCCGTTCATTGTCGAGAACATGCCGGGGGCCAATGGCGGCCTTGCCGGCGGCAATGTCGCGCGCGCGCCGGCCGACGGCTACACGCTGATGCTCGCGGTTGACAGCAATCTCGTCATCAATCCGAGCCTCTATCGCGCGCTGGCCTACGATCCTTTCAAGGACTTCGCGCCGATCAGCATCATTGCGCGGCTCAACATGGTGCTGGTGGCCAATCCCAAGATTTCCGCCAACAGCGTCCAGGAGCTGATCGCCTACGCCAAACAGCATCCCAACACGCTCAACTACGCCGAGATCGGCATCGGCAGCGCCATGCACATGGGCATGGAGCAATTCAAATTCATGACCAGGACCGAGATCAATCGCGTGTCCTATCGCGGCACCGCTCCGGCGATCTCCGACGTGGTCGCCGGCACGGTCGATCTGATGTTCACCGGCCCGCCTTCGGCGAAATCGATGTCCGAGGGCGGCAAGCTCAAGGTGCTGGCGGTGGCGTCGCCGGAACGGATCGCGCTTCTGCCCGACGTGCCGACCGTCGCTGAAGCCGGGGTGCCGGGCTACACGATGGCGAGCTGGTTCGGTCTTCTGGCGCCGGCGAAAACGCCGGGGACAATCGTGGAACGCCTGTCCGCCGAGACCAGGACAGCGGTCAACAGCCAGGTCTTCATGGACCGCATGAAGTCGGTTGGCCTCGAAGTCGACGGCGGCACGCCCGCGGCGATGCTGGAGACCATGCGGTCCGACACGCAGCGATGGGCCGAGCTGATCAAGGCGACCGGCATCACAATCCCGCAATGACCCGAGAATGGAAATGAGTCCAGGCAGGCAAATGAATCTCGGCGTCTACGCCGTGGGGACCGGGAACCATGTCTCCGGCTGGCGGTTTCCGGGAGCCTCGACCAGCAGCGAGGACTTTGCGATCTTCAAGACGATCGCGGACTCGTGCGAACGGGGAAAGCTCGACTTCCTGTTCGTCGGCGACAGTCTCGCTTTCGTGCCGGACCAGCATCCCGGCCAGATGCTGCGATTCGAGCCGCTCACCCTGCACGCCGCATTGGCCACACAGACATCGCGCGTGGGGCTCGTCGCCACATGCTCGACCTCGTATTCGGCGCCGTTCAACGTCGCCCGGATGTTTGCGTCACTGGATAAGTTGAGTCGCGGCCGTGCCGGGTGGAATGTCGTGACCACCGGGCTGCCCGAAGCTGCCGGGAACTTCGGCACCACCCCGATGGACCACGCCCTGCGGTACGAGTCGGCCACGGAGTTTGTCGAAGTCGTGAAGGGTCTCTGGGACAGCTGGGAGGAAGGCGCCATCACAACCAACGTGGAAACGGGCGAATATTTCGACAAGACCAAAGTGCATTCGCTCGACCACGCCGGCAAATTCTATTCGGTGCGCGGGCCGCTCAATCTGACACGCACACCGCAAGGCCAACCGGTCCTTGTGCAGGCGGGAGCGTCCGATGACGGCAAGAATTTCGCGTCACGCTTCGCGGAAATGATTTTTGCCTCTCAGCTGGACAAGGAGCATGCCAAGGAATTCTACGCGACGATGAAGGCCAAGGTCGCCGGATGGGGCCGCAATCCGGAGCACTGCAAAATTCTTCCGGGCTTCATGCCGATCGTCGGCCGCGACGAAGAAGACGCGCGCAAGAAGCTTTCTGAGCTGATGCGCCTCGCTGTCCCGTCGGTTGCCTTGAAGATGTTGTCGAGCCGGTTCGGCCACGACATGTCCGGGTTCGATCTGGATGGTCCGGTGCCGGATCTGCCGCTGTCGAACGACATCCAGACCCATGCGAAGGTCGCCTATGCGAAAGCGCGCAAGGACAATCTCAAGCTGCGGGACATCTACAATCAGATCGCCGTGGCCCGCGGCTATCTCTTTGCATGCGGGGACGCCGCCATGGTCTCCGACGTCATGGAGGAATGGTTTGTCGACCGCGCCTGCGACGGCTTCGTCCTGGTGCCGCCCTACTTCCCCGCCGCCTTCGACGAGTTCATCGATCAGGTCGTGCCCGAGCTGCAAAATCGCGGCATCTTTCGCCGGGAATATTCGGGTTTCACGTTGCGCGAGCATCTCGGCTTGCCGGTGCCGGAGAACCGACATTCAAAGGCGCGGGGCTGAATAGCTTGCGAGACCGCAGCTAAGCCTGTTTCCGGCACGCCTACGACCTTCTGCAGTCCGCCACCCGTTAGTTGGGCGCTGTCTCGGCAATGGACAGCAGAGTTGCCGCACGCTGCGGCGGAAGGTCGATTGACCGTGCAATCCGTAATGCGAGATCGAGCTGTTCGGCACTGGCATACAGCTTGGCAACAGCACCGAGCGCATCATTTCGGGATGCACGGTCGTTCATGGACCGCGCGAGCCGGGCTGCCTCATCGAGCGTGCGCAACGCGTCAGTCATCGCCCGCGCCTTGATCTGCGCCCGGCCAACGACAACGAGAGCTTCCGCCACGCGGTTGAGCGCGTAGTAACGCGCAAATTCATTGACCGTCGCTTCGGCAATTCGTGCTGCCCCGGCAAAGGCAGTCGCGGTTTCGGCCAGCACATTAGCTTGTGCGGAAGCGCCGGAAATCGATTGCACGAGGACGACAGTCAAGAGTGCATGCGCACGCCGCTCGATCGGCGGTATCGAACGTGCAATTCGCAGAGCCTCGTCGAAAGCTGCCTCTGCGTCTTGTCGTCGCCCGCGCAGTGCCTGCGCCTTGGCGATGGAGCAATAGATATTCACCCGCCTCTGATGATAGGCGCCGAGATTTTCCGCTGCGGCGGCATCTGCACCCGCGGGCGACGAAGCATGGTAAGGCCCCTTGACCTCCGATGGGGCAGCCGGCGCACGCCGCAACGTGGCAAGTGCGTCGTCCAATGTTCCTGCCCTCACTTGCAGGTCGGCGACGGCCAGGATCTCGTAGGGCTGGTTCGCGCCGTCTGCTGCTTCCAGAGCTTGCGCAAGCACGCTTGCCGCCTTGGTGTTTGCCCCAACCTTGATGTAGGCATCGCCGGTCTCTTGAATGGCTTCGAACCGCTGCGATCGATCCGTGATCGCGAGCGCTATCGATAATGCGCGCTCCAGGGCCCTCGCCGCGAAATCGTGCATTCCGGCTTCTGCTGCCTTAAGAGCAACAAAACGCAGCGCGCCGTTGCCGGTCGGCTGATGCTTGATTGCGCTCGCAAGTTGGAATGCCTGGGCGAACGTCATCTCGGCCTCCGCAGGCAGCCCGGCCTTGACCAACGTCTCCGCGATTGATGCAAGCGCTTCGACGTGCACTCTCTCATCTCTGATGTTCGAGGCGGCGGCTAGGGCTTGATTGAGCGAAATGCCGGCACCCGGCATCGATGCTTTCAATTGGGCTTCTGCAACCAGGCGCGGCTCGTTGGCGCGCAGCCAGGTGTCGTCCAAAGACCGCATGATCTCCAGCGCCTGATCAAAACTGGCTGCCGCTTCGGTGTTCAAACCGGCCTGCGCCTGCTCCTCGCCAACGGCCCGGAGCGCCGCACCGGCACCGTATCCCTTCGCAGACTGCGCGAGTAGCAGAGCGTCTGCCAGCGACTCGCGGCTTTTGGCCGTCAACCCAAGCTCCAATTGAGCGCGGCCGATCGATCTGAATGCCCTGCTGCCACCAAGAGTATCCTTCAGCGCGAGGGAGCGCGCCGCAGAACCCGCATCATCGAGCGCCGCGATCGCAGTGGCGAGCGATGCGGCGGATGCAGCCGGCCGCTGCGCATTTTGCTGCGCCGTCGCAACGGCACGCAGCATCACATGGCGATCAAATCCGGCTTCAACGGTCAGCGCAGATGCAAATGCTTCTTCCAGCAAACAAGCGCGGTTTGGCGAGTTGATGCAGGCGGCTGAAGCAGCTCCATCCGCAGGCACTTGCGCGGCCGTCGGCGTCAACGTCGCGCCGAACAACTGCAGGGCGAACAAAACGCCCAAAGATGAGCTGGCCAGGAGTGCAGCGACGAAAGAGCGAGGGAGCCCGGTCACGACGTCTTCCAGCTGTCATCCGCCGATTTCGATACAGCGCTGTTTGAACTCTCACGGTGGAAGTTGGCGCCATTGGGGCTTGAGAGCCGGTTCGAACGCCGCGAGAAACAAATAACGGCAAGGCCCTATGCCCGCTCAGGGGCATGAGCCGACCTCAGTGCTGCTCTTGGCTGACGTCCACCGGGTGCCGACAGGCGACTTGGTGGCGACAATCACCACCATTTGCCGCGATCACCCCTCACTGACGCATTTTTTGACGAAGCTCTTCTTCGCAGCGCCGGCGAGCGGCTTGCCATCTTTGCTGACGGCTGCGGTTTCGCAGCACTTCTTGATCGCGCTCGCCTTGGCGGCTCCGGCAAGCGGCTTGCCGTCCTTGCTGAGCGCGTTGGTTGCGCACGATTGCGCCAGCGCTGCGCCAGTTGAGAGAGACATTACGAGCAGTGCAAGGGCAATTCGTTTCATGAAGCCATCCTCCGGTGCTGGGTTTTAGGTCCTGCATCGTAGTGCGGCTGCGGCCGAGCGGTCCAGATTGCCCAGCAAAGAATTGCTCCCGCGGCCGAAGGGCCATCGCGGGGCAATTGGTACCGCCGCTCGTCGCGGCAAGAGCAAAACCGCATCGGCTGGGCTGGGCGGTGGCTTGCCTTTCTCGACGGCAAGCGTCGCGAATTCGCGGCATCCACACGGCCCGGCACCCTTGTGCGGGCCCGCAAGGCGCGACACACTCCGCCCGGTTTCATTCAAGGAGTGTTGAAATGGCCCTTCGCTGCGCGATCCTCGACGACTATCAGAACGTGGCGCTCAAGCTCGCCGACTGGTCGAAGATCACCAAGGACGTCGAGATCAAGGTCTTCACCGAGGCGGTGCGGCGCACCGACGCCGACACCATTCGCGACGTGAAGGATTTCGACATCGTCGTGATGATGCGCGAGCGCACGCGCTTCCTCCGCCCGGTGATCGAGGGCCTGCCCAAGCTCAAGCTCCTGATCACCACCGGTGCCCACAACGCCTCGATCGACATGAAGGCCTGTGAGGCACGCGGCATCACGGTCTGCAGCACCACGAGCTATGGCAATCCCACCACCGGCATCGCCTTCGGCCTGATGCTGGAGCTGACCCGCCGGATCGGCTGGGAGAACGCCCGCATGAAGGCCGGCGAGCCCTGGCAGCTCACGCTCGGCATGGACATCGAGGGCAAGACGCTCGGCTTGGTCGGTCTCGGCAAGCTCGGCGCCCGCGCAGCCGGTGTCGGCAAGGCGTTCGGCATGAAGGTCATCGCCTGGAGCCAGAACCTGACGCCCGAGCGGTGCAAGGAGGTCGGCGTCGACTACGCCTCGAAGGACGACCTGTTCAAGAACGCCGATTTCCTGTCCATTCACGTGCAGCTCGGCGAGCGGAACCGCGGCCTGATCACGGCGCGCGAGCTCGGCCTGATGAAGAAGACCGCCTACCTGATCAACACCTCGCGCGGGCCCATTGTTGATGAGAAGGCGCTGATCGCGGCGCTGACCAGCAAGCAGATCGGCGGTGCGGGCCTCGACGTGTTCGACATCGAGCCGTTGCCGACCGACCACCCGTTCCGCAAGCTCGACAACGTGGTGCTGACCCCGCATCTCGGCTACGTCAGCCAGCAGAACTACGAGCGTTACTATCCGGACATCTGCGAGAACATCCGCGGCTTCCTCGACGGCAAGCCGGTGCGCGTCATCCACCCGAAATAGCCCGCATTGCGGGACAGCGCGCGCTTGCCTCAGCCCGCGCTCTTCGTGCATTAATTCCGGGCTGAGGAACGCGCCGGGTCCGCCTTGAACGGGCCGCGCCAAGGAGCTGAACCCCCATGTCGAGCTACAAGCTGGTCACCTATCAATCGCCCAAAGGCCCCCGCGCGGGCATCGTGGTGGACGAGAAGCTGTTCGATGCCGCGGCGCTGACGCGCAAGGCGGCCTATGCCAGCATGCTCGACATCATCAACGACTGGTCGTCGGCGAAGGGCACGCTGAAGAAGGCCGCGGACGCGGCCGGCAAGAGCAAGCTCAAGAGCACGCCGGTCGCCAAGGCCAAGCTGCTGGCGCCGGTGCTGTATCCGTCGGCGATCTACTGCGCCGGCGCGAACTACACCGACCACATGATGGAGATGGCGAAGCTGCAGGGCATCCCGCCCGCGCCCGATCCGCACGACGTCGGCCTCAATCCCTGGCACTTCATCAAGGCGTCGCGCACCGTCACCGGCGACAAGGCCACCGTGAAGCTGCCAAAGGCCTCGAAGGCGATCGACTGGGAGGCCGAGCTCGGCGCCGTGATCGGCAAGAAGGCCAAGGACGTGCCGCTCGACAAGGCGCTGAGCTACGTCATGGGCTACACCATCGCCAACGAGCTGTCGGCGCGCGATCTCGGCCGCCGCGACCAGCTGCCGGACGCGACGCCGTTCAAGTGGGACTGGGTCGGCCAGAAGTGCTTCGACGACGCCTGCCCGATCGGGCCGTGGATCATCCCGGCGAGCGACATCAAGGACCCGCAGAAGCTCGGCATCAAGCTCTGGGTCAATGACGTCATCAAGCAGGATTCCAACACCAGCGACATGATCTTCAATCTCGCCGAGCAGCTGTCGCACCTGTCGTCGCGGATCACGCTCTATCCGGGCGACATCATCCTGACCGGAACGCCGGCCGGCGTCGGCGCGGCGCGCCGCGAGTTCCTCAAGGCCGGCGACACCACCAAGGTCTGGATCGAGAATATCGGCACGCTGACCAACAAGATGGCCTAGCTTCATCGTTGGGCCACTGCCCCGTCGTTTTCGCGCCCGCCGCCGTTGCGGCGGGCGCTTCTCTGCCCCTAGACTGAACCCAACGATCAAAAACGGTTCAGGGGCGAAACATGCGTCGGCTGCTGCTGGCATTCGGAATCCTGTTCGGGCTGTCGAGTGCGGTCGCCGCGCAAAGCGCGGGCAATACTTCGCCCCCTTCGTCTCCTTGGCCCACCAAGCCGATCAAGGTCATCGTCCCGCTCACCGCCGGAAGCGCCACCGACGTGATGGCGCGCATCGTGTTCGACCAGGTGTCGCAACAGGTCGGCCAGCCGATCTTCATCGAGAACCGTCCCGGCGCCGGCAACTCGATCGGCATGAGCGCGGTCGCCAAGGCCGACCCGGACGGCTACACGATCCTCGCCAATTCGTCGTCGCACACCGTGAGCCCCGCGGTGCGTGCCAATATGCCGCTCGACACCGCCAACGACCTCGCCGCGGTCGTGCCGCTCGGCAACATGCCGGTCGTGATCGTGTTCAATCCGAAGAAGGGCTACAAGCAGCTCAGCGACTTCGTCGAATGGGCCAAGGCCAATCCCGGCAAGGCGAATTACTCGTCGGCCGGCGCCGGCAACTCCTCGCATCTCAACGGCGAGCTGTTCCGCCTCGCCGGCGGCTTCCAGGCGGTGCATCTGCCGTTCAAGGGCGCGCCCGAGGCGATGACCGAGGTGATCGCCGGGCGCTCGGACTTCTATTTCTCGCCGCTGGTCAACGCGCTGCCTTTGATGAGAGACGGGCAGTTGCAGGCGCTCGCGGTCAGCAACTCGCAGCGCGCCTCCGCGCTGCCTGACGTGCCGACGGTCGCCGAAGCCGGCTATCCCAAGTCCGAGTACAATTTCTGGGCCGGCATCTTCCTGCCGGTGAAGACCCCCGACGCGATCAAGCAGAAGCTTTACGCCGAGATCGCCAAGGCGCTCGGCACGCCCACCGTCCGCGAGAAGCTTGCGAACCTCGGCGCCGATCCGTTCCGGATCAGCTCTGCGCAGTTCGATGCGCTGGTGCGCCAGGAGATCGAGACCAACACCCAGATCGCCCGCGCCGCCAACATCAAGGTCGAGTGACGCTTATTTCTTCAGCCCTGCCGCTGAGGCGACCTCGCTCCAGCGCGTCATCTCCTGTAACTCGGGGCAGGACTTGCCCCCAGACCAAATACTAGTGCGTTGGGGTTTCGAGCTGTCGAATAAACCGCTCCGATGTCGGTCACGAGAAACAACCACTACGTCCCGCAATGGTATCAAGAGGGCTTCTTCGAGCCCGGCCGGAAGTCCATTGCCTATGTCGACATGACGCCTGACCAGACGGTCCTCCCAGATGGCCGCGTGATCACTCAAAACAGCGCGTGGAATAGTACCCCAACTTCTCGGGCATTCTGCCAGCAGGACTTGTACTCAACCTTCTTCGGAACGTCCGTCAACGACGAGATCGAGCGCCGCCTGTTCGGCAATGTCGACGGCAGGGGCTCACAAGCCGTCCGTGCGTTCATAGGCACGGACGTGAATGAATGGCACCAGCATTTCCAAACCTTCTTTGAATTCCTCGACATTCAGAAAATCCGCACACCGAAGGGCTTGGACTGGCTGAAGGCCCAGTACCCGGCCCTCACGCAGAACGAGCTGATGCTGGAGATGCAGGGCATCCGCATGCTGCATTGCACGATCTGGGTTGGCGGTGTTCGCGAGATCGTCTCCGCCGGAGACTCTGACGTAAAGTTCATCACCAGCGACCATCCTGTGACGATCTACAACTACGCTGTCCCTCCCACGGACGCGGCATGCACGTACCCGCTTGATCCCGGAATAGCGTTGCGGGGGTCGCAGACGATATACCCCATGGACCGCGACCACTGCTTAATTCTCACGAATCTGGAATACGCAAAGGACCCGAGCATTGGCCCGCTGGAGAAGAGGACCTTCGCGCGCAACTACCGGCAGTCCATAACCAAGATCGATTCGTTCATACGCGAGAGAAAGCTCACCGCGCATGAAGTCGCGCAAATAAATTTCATCATCAAGAAGCGGGCGCGCCGCTACATCGGCGGCGGCCGCAAGGAGTGGCTGTACCCGGAAAGAACCGTGACGCAGCCGTGGAGCGAGCTCCGGAAAACGCTGATGCCGCCGGAATTTGGCCTGCTCGACTTCGGTGGCGAAATATTAGTGAAGTACGAGAGTGGCGATGTCCACTATCAGGACGAGCACGGCAGGACCGAGAAGCCGAGGGAATTCCTGATCAAGAAGCCGCCTGACAAGCCGCTGCGACCAGGCGACTACTGCGGATGCGGGCGGGGAAAATCGTTCAAGGATTGTTGCCAGTCCAAGCCAGAAGCGTTGCGGCCAGCCTGGAACGAGAAGAGCATCCGCGAGCGAAATCTGATGCTGCAAAACGGCATCGAGAAGGTCCTGGAGTTCGATTCCGGAAAGGACTGGGTGCAAATTCGCCGCGAGCTGACCGACGACAAGATCAGCAAGATTTACAATCTCTATGAAGCTCTATGGCCGCTTGAGACCGACTTGCTCGCGCTGTTGCCCAAGCCCGACGGACAGGCTCGCGCAGTGTACACGGGGTCCATCCACCCATCGTCGATTGTCGACTTTGCGCTGGCGGCGCCGCTGTACTTCGGCGAGTTAATCGTGGCGCATCCGTTCGTCCACTCCGGCGTCATGAAAAGGGAGATGAGCCCGACTGGAAATCCGAAATCCCATCGGCAGGAGTTCTTGAAGACTATCGTGTTCTTCATGAATGTCATGCCGCTCGTCGATCTCGGCCTAGTTAATCTCATACCGGACCCCTGCGACTTCGATTTCCATCTTCGCAAGCAGATGATGAACATGGCCCAGGAGCGGGCTGCCAGCAGGCGAATTGATCCGAATAGTGATGTTCGCCTGAAAAAACAGATGGAAGAGGACAATCGGCGCAGCATCATGTTGATGCCGCCGGACGCGATGCGCAGGCAACTCCGCAAGCTCAGGCCAGACTTGGATGAGAAGCAGATCGAGGAGACCATGCGCGCCGGCATGCGGATGAGGGAACGTGACCTTCTGGGCGTTCTTCAAGAAGGCTCTCTCGAAGGCGGCAAGGACGGCGGACAGATGAACGCGTTTAAGCTCCTCCCGAATTTTGAGATGACCATGTACTTGGCCCAAGCGACCGGGGCCAGCATCGTCACGGATAGCCCGATCCGCTGGACGGAAGTTCAAGGCGCCATCCGACGGCGCTACAAGGCGGCGACCTCGGGCCTCGCCCCGCTCGTGCGCGACATAGAGCGATCAACCTTTGCGTTTCCGCAGAACGTGACCGACGTTGTCGCCGCTGCCTCGAACAAGACCAGTGCCGGTTACCCAGATTTGCTCCGGGATATCTTCAAATATCTTTCCAATCTTGAAGAGCGCGGGGCGAAGCCCAACCGCGAAGCGCAGCTGGTTGGCCGGTTCGCCAAAGTGCATGCGGCAGCCCAAGGTGAATTCAAAAAGTCAGGCGTCCCCATAGAGGAAGCTCGCATTTCATGCGTCTTCCCGCCCGGAGGCATCCAGGACAATACCATCAATCGCCTGCTCTTGATGTCGAGTTCAGAGAAACACTTGTCGAACGTGCCGATGGCGTTCTTCATCGAATCCGCCGACGAATTCTTAATCGGAGCTAAAGGACCGCTTTCAAAAAGTTGAGCAAGCGTACAAGACTACCCTGAGACGAGCATCCAGGCCCGTGCCGGGAACATCCAAGGTCGAGTGAGCGGACGCGCGGCTCGTCCTACTTCTTCAGCCCCGCGGCGCTTGCGACCTCGCTCCAGCGCGTCATCTCCGTGGCGACGTGCTTTGCAAACTCGTCCGGACCCGCGATCGTCGGATCGATGCCCTGCGGCCGCCATGCCGCGATCACCTCCGGCGATTTCGCGGCTTCGATGGCGGCGCGCGCGAGCTTGTCGACGATCTCGCGCGGCGTGCCGGCCGGCGCCATCAACCCGAACCAGATCGAGGTGACGAAATCCGGCATGCCGGCTTCCGCCATGGTCGGCACGTTCGGCAGAATCCCGGCGCGTTGCGCGGTCGACGACGCCAGCACCTTGAGCTGACCGCTCTCGACCTGCGCGACCACCGCGGACGCCGGCGAGAACATGATCTGCACGCGGCCGGCCAAGAGGTCCGTCGCGGCCTGCGGGCTTCCTTGATAGGGCACGTGCACGAGCTTCAGGCCGGCGCGCATGTTGAGGAGTTCGCCCGACAGATGCGGCGCGGTGCCGACGCCGGTCGACGCATAGTTGATCTCGCCGGGCTTGGACTTGGCCAGCGCGATCAGTTCCTTGAGGCTCGCCACGCCGACCGACGGATGCGTCACCAGGATCACGGCCGTGGTGTTGACCAGCGCAATCGGGGCGAAGTCCTTCACGATATCGAAGGAAAGCTTCGGATTGATCGCCGCATTGGTGATGTTGGCCGACGAGGCGACGAACAGCGTGTAGCCGTCCTTCGGCGAGCGCGCGACATATTCGGCCGCAAGGCTCGAGCCCGCACCGGGCTTGTTCTCGACCACGATCTGCTGGCCGAGGAGCTGCGACATCCGGCTTCCCAGCACGCGGGCCGTGATATCGGCCGACGAGCCGGGAATGAAGCCCACGATCAGCCGCACCGGCTTGTTCGGATAGTCGCCCTGCGCGCGCGCCGCCGGCAATCCGGCCACGACGGCCATCGCCATGACGCACAGAAGCCTGATGATCCGCATGTCGCCCTCCCCCCTTTGCTTATTGTCTGATGCCGGCTTCTTTCACGACGCCGGCCCATTTCTTCAGCTCGATGTCGATGAAGCGCGCGAACTCGTCCGGCGAGCCGCCCAGCGGATCGACGCCCTGGGCTGCGAGCAGCGCCAGCACCTCGGGCGACTTCACCGCGTCGTTGGCGGCGCGCGAGAGCTTGTCGACGATCTCGCGCGGCGTGCCGGTCGGCGCCAGCATTCCCATCCAGATGCCGGCCGAATAGCCTTCGACGCCGGCCTCGATCATGGTCGGCACGTCCGGCGCGATCGCGGCCCGCGTCGGCTGCGTGACGGCCAGCGCCTTGAGCTTGCCGCCCTGCACGTTGGTCCACACCGTCGCGGCCGGGCCGAACATCAGCGGCACCCGGCCGGCCAGCACGTCGGTCATGCTCTGCGCGCTGCCCGGATAGGGAATTTGCGTCAGCCTGATGCCAGCGCTGCTCGCCAGCAGCACGCCCGAAAGATGGCTCATGGTGCCGGCGCCGGACGAGGCATATTGCAGGCCGTTCGGGTCGGCCTTGGCGAGCGCGATCAGCTCCTTCACCGAATTGGCCGGCAGCGACGGGTGCGCCACGAGGATCTGCGGCGCATTGGCGACCAGCATGATCGGCGCGAGGTCGCGGCCGAAGTCGAAGCTCAGATTGTTCAGCGCCGGGTTGATGGTCTGCGCCACCGTGCACATCAGGAGCGTGTAGCCGTCCTTCGGCGCGCGGGCGACGTATTCGGCGCCCAGGCTCGAGCCCGCGCCGGGCCGGTTCTCGATCACGATCTGCTGGCCGAGCTTATCGCTCATACGCGCGGCCATTGCCCGGGCGATGACGTCGGCGACCGCGCCCGGGCCGAAGCCGACCACCATCCGCACCGGCCGGCTCGGATAGTCCTCCGCCACGGCCTGCGAGACACATGCAGAAACAAAAATTGCGAGCGCCGTCGCGGCCTTGGCCCAGCCCGGCATGGCATCCTCCCGACCGATCCCGCGTCTGTCGCGCGGGTGCCCGATCATAAACGATGCATTAAGGATTGCGTAGCGGAGCCGACGTTAATGCTGGCGCAACTTTGCGCAGGCATGGTGTAGGTCTTCCATCATCGAATTGGGAAGCCATGGCTGACGCAACTCTGGCGCTGGCAAGTTCGTATAGTTGGTTCGCTGCCGCCGCGCTGGGGATCCTCACCGTCGTCGCGCTGTGGCGTTGGGCGGAGCTGCGCCGCAGGAACGGCCAGTTGCAGACCGCGCTCAACAACATGCCGGCCGGCCTGTGCATGTGGTCGCCGAGCGGCCACCTTATTCTCTGCAACGAGCGCTACGTGCAGATGTACAACCTCACGCCCGAGGTGACGCGGCCCGGCGTGTCGCTGCGCGAGCTGCTGCTGCATCGCATCCGGATGGGAAATTTCACCGGCGACCCCGACCAGTACATCGCCGACGTTCTCGCCACCATCGCCAAGGGCAAGACCGCCTCGGGCGTCCGCGAGCACGAGGGCCGCTTCATCGCGCTCGCCAACCGGCCGATGCCGGACGGCGGCTGGGTCGCGACCCACGAGGACGTCACCGAGCGCCGCCAGGCCGAGCTCGCCCGCACCGCGATGCTCGCCGTCGAAGGCCGCCGCAGCGTGATCGAGGAGGCCATCGCGGGCTTCCGCACCCGGGTCGAGAGCGTGCTCAAGACCGTGGCCGACAGCGCCGGCGCCATGCAGACCACCGCGGGCGGACTGCTGAGAGCCTCGGAACAGACCTCGCAGCGCGCCGAGAGCGCGGTGCGCTCCTCCAACGAAGCCTCGACCAACGTCGCGGTCGCCGCCACCGCCGCAGCCGAGTTGTCGGCCTCGATCGGCGAGATCAGCGAGCAGCTGGTCCGCACCACCAATGTGGTGCGCGCCGCGGTCGAGGAGGCCGAGACCACCAACGCCCAGATCGCGGGCCTCGCCGACGCCGCGCAGAAGATCGGCGACGTGGTGAAACTCATCAGCAGCATCGCGGCCCAGACCAACCTGCTGGCGCTCAACGCCACCATCGAGGCCGCCCGCGCCGGCGAAGCCGGCCGCGGTTTTGCGGTGGTCGCCTCCGAGGTGAAGTCGCTCGCGGTGCAGACCGCGAAGGCCACCGAAGAAATCGCGGCGCAGATCCTTGCGGTGCAAGGTTCGACCACGGGAGCCGTCGAAGCGATCCGCAACATCGGCAACCGGATGAAGGAGATCAACGCCTACACGTCCGCCGTGGCCGCCTCCGTCGAGGAGCAGAACTCGGCGACCGGCGAAATCTCGCAGAACGTCGAAGGCGCCGCGGCCGGCACCCACACAGTCGTCGCAGCGCTCGACGATGTGGCCGGCGCCGCAACCGCAACCAGGAGCTCGGCCGAGACCGTGCTGTCGGCGTCCCGCTCGGTGGAAACCGCGGTGGCGAACCTGCGCGCCGAGGTCGAAACCTTCCTCCGGCAGGTCGCGGCGTAAGCTGCGGCCCAGCTCCGTTCCCGCCTGCGGACCGCCAATCCCCAAGGCATAGCAGCCATTTAGCCTGAGGCTGGATTTTACAGCCGAAGACCGCTTCACTGCGCGCCCATCCCGATACGAGCGCGCAAGGAAGCGACAAACGTGAAGAAAAACATCCCTCTCACTCTGGCCTGCGGCAACTACGAGATCGTGCGTTCGCTGCTCGACGGGACCGTGTCTCCCGACGGCATCGACCTCACCATCCTGACCGACATGGACTCGACAACGCGCCATTGGCGCTTCCTGCGCGAGGGCCATTTCGACGTCGCCGAGACCTCGTGCTCGTCCTACATCGTGGCCCGCGACGCAGGGCTCGCCATCACGGCGATCCCGGTGTTCCTGCATCGCCGCTTCCGCCACGGCTTCGTGTTCATCAACACCAACAAGGGCATCAAGAAGCCGTCGGACCTGGTCGGCAAGAAGATCGGCATCAAGTCGTTCCTCGTCACCGCGATCCACTGGATGCGCGGCATCCTGGAGCACGAATACGGCGTGCCGCATAAGTCGGTCGAATGGGTCGCCGAGCTCGACGAGGACGTCGACTTCACGCCGCCGCCGGGGCTGAAGATCACCCGCCTGCCGCACAACAAGTCGGTCGAGGACATGCTGGCCGAGGGCGAGGTCGACGCGCTCATTCACTCGGACATCATCAAGCCGATGGAAGCCGGCGACCCGCGCGTCGCGCGGCTGTGGCCCGACTACAAGGCCGAGGAGATGCGCTTCTACAAGAAGACGCAGATCTTCCCGATCATGCACGTGATGGGCATCCGCCAGGAGATCGTCGACCGCCATCCGTGGATTCCGGTCAACCTGTTCCACGCCTTCGAGAAGTCCAAGGCGATCGCCATGCGCCGCATGGAAAACCCGCGCATCGTGCCGCTGGCCTGGTACCTGGAAGCCTGGAACGAGCAGCAGGAGGTGCTCGGCCGCGATCCTTGGGAATACGGTCTCAGCGACAAGAACCGGCACACCATGGACACCATCGCCGGCTATTCCCATGAGCAGGGCCTGACCAAGAAGCGCTGGACCCCGGACGACCTGTTCGTCAGCACTTTCCAGGGGAGAAAGCGCGGCGACGAATGGCGTATTTGACGCCGCCCCCTGACGCGCCTAGTGGAAACCGCTAGAGAAAGCGGGTTCCGCACAAAAAAGGCGACCAAGAGCACCATGACGCAGGGCCTGGGATTTACCGACCGCAAGGTGATGGCCGAACTCACGGCCAAGATGCTTCTTGAAGTGGAGGCTGTCCGCTTCATGGAGGACAAGCCGTTCATTTTCACCTCGGGCTGGGCCAGCCCGGTCTATATCGATTGCCGCCGCCTGATCTCGTTTCCGCGGGTGCGGCAGACGCTGATCGACTTCGGCGCCGCGACCGTGTTTCGCGACGTCGGCTTCGAGCAGTTCGACACGGTTGTCGGCGGCGAGACCGCCGGCATCCCGTTCGCGGCCTGGATGTCCGACCGGCTGATGCTGCCGATGCAGTATGTGCGCAAGAAGCCGAAGGGCTTCGGCCGCAACGCCCAGATCGAGGGGCATCTCGAACCCGGCCAGCGCGTGCTGCTGGTCGAGGACCTCACCACCGACGGCCGCAGCAAGGTCAACTTCTGCAACGCGCTGCGCGCCGCCGGCGCCACCGTCGACCATATCTTCGTGATCTTCTTCTACGGCATCTATCCCGAGGGCCAGAAGATCCTGTCCGACCTCGGCATCAAGCTGCACCACCTCTGCACCTGGTGGGACGTGCTCGACTTCGCCAAGAGCTGCGGCCAGTTCGATCCGATCAAGCTGCAGGAAATCGAGAAATTCCTGCACGATCCGGCCGGCTGGTCGAAAGCCCATGGCGGCGTGTCGCAGGCTGCCGCTGAATAATCGTAAGACGAGTAATTGTAACGAGTTGGAAGTCCCGTCATGGAATTCGACAACGCCTTCGAAGTGCCGCTGCCGCCCGAGCAGGCCTGGCCGGTGCTGATGAACGTCCAGGGCATCGCACCCTGCATGCCCGGCGCGCAATTGACCGAAGTCGTCGACGACAAGACCTACAAGGGCAATATCGGCGTCCGTCTCGGCCCGGTGGCGCTGACCTTTGCCGGAACGATCATTTTCGAAGAGATCGACAACACCAACCACAGCGCCCGCGTGCGTGCGCAAGGCAACGACGCCAAGGGCCGCGGTTCGGCGCAGGCCAAGTCGACCTTCCGGCTCGAGCCTTCGGCCACGGGCTCCAAAGTGCTGGTGCACACCGACCTGACGCTGTCCGGCGCGGTCGCGCAATACGGCCGCGGCGTCGGCATGATCCAGGCGACGGCTTCGGCGATCATGAATCAATTCGCCAACAACCTGAAGAAGCAGCTCGCCAATCCGGCCGAGGCCACAGCGGCGAAGCCGATTTCGGCTGCGTCGCTCGCGGGCCAGGTGGCCTGGACGGCGATCAAGGACAAGTTCGGCGGAGGCAAGCCGGAGTAATGGCCGACACCGATCCGGTGATCCTGGTCGATGCCGACGATGTTGCGATCGGCACCGCGGACAAGCTCGACGCGCACAAACGTGGCTTGAGGCACCGCGCCATCTCGGTGCTGGTGCGCAACGCCAACGGCGAGTTTCTGCTCCAGCAGCGCAATCCGGCGAAGTATCACTCCGGCGGGCTCTGGACCAACGCCTGCTGCAGCCATCCGCTGCCCGACGAAAACACCGACAACGCGGCGCTGCGGCGGCTCTCGCAGGAGATGGGATTTTCCTGCACGCTCGAGCCGCTGTTCGTCTACCACTACAACGATCCGGTGCCGGGCGGCCTGATCGAGAACGAGATCGTGCATGTGTATGGCGGCCGCCACGACGGCGCGATCAAGCCCGATCCGGCCGAGGTCAGCGAGTTCAAGTGGGTGCGTTACGCCGACATGATCGCCGACATGCGCGCGCGGCCCGAGGCTTATACGGTCTGGTTCCGGCGCTACATCGACACGCATGGCGAGATGCTGGCGCGCTGGCTGAAGGGGCAGTAGCCACTTGCTCCGTCATTCCGGACGCCGCGCAAGCGGCGATCCGGAATCCATAACCACGACTCGGGGTTATGGATTCCGGGTTCGCGCCTTTCGGCGCGCCCCGGAATGACGCCGGTGGATACGGCCAACGCCGGTAGTCTCAGATTCACATGTCAAACAGCCCGCGCTTTCGCGCATCACGTCTGCATCATGGATGCAGGCGTGATTCATCGGCCCCGGAAGTAGCAAGGCGCGGGGCGCCGCCTTCATTTCCTTCCCCCCTCCAAAGAGGGAGCGGAGCGCCGGTTCAGGCGCACCGTAACGTTGGCACCTTTGGAGGTGCCCACCTGCCGTGTTAGCGGCAGGCGCGCCCTCCGGCGCTCCACAGTGGCGTCTCTCGTCTCAGGACCGCTCTTCCGGGCGCGGGCCAGCGAGCTGACCTCGCCTGATCCAGGCGGCTTGCGCCGCCCTTCAGCCCGTCCGCGTCCAGCCACTGAAGGCAGCCCCGTCTTGCGACGGCGCGGGCGGTGGTCCGAGACGACCCT